>Ga0209614_1001043_pt1 | contig 22099 bp, 15 predicted proteins | sample BlaSprsedimmetaG_FD_185484 | JGI IMG/M metagenome (GOLD analysis project Ga0209614, IMG submission 185484) | Hot spring sediment bacterial and archeal communities from California, USA to study Microbial Dark Matter (Phase II) - Blank Spring... ... | reverse complement strand
TCTTTCCCCTGTTTGCCGCCACCCGATCATCGGCTGATACCCGCCGTACCTTCATGGGAAGCCTCAGGGTGATACGATCTTTGAATTTCCACTGCCTCCGTAAAACCGCGTAGCCGTTTTTCATTTTGTAATTAACGGGTTCGCCGTTGACCAGCAGATCAACAGCCTCAGGATCTGATTGAATATAGTGATATAATTCACCCGGCACGGGCTTTCCCTGCACCCAGCCGGGGATGCGGATATGCATGGTCATGGTTGAGTATGGCGCAGATTCCATTATCAGATTAACGGTTTCACCATAAGGATATTCCGTCTCCTGCCGCAGCAATACCGTCTGATCCTTCAGAATTAATTCGGCCTCACCGCCGATGAACAGATTGATGAAAATCTCGTTTTCACGCACTCCATATATATATCCCGGCAGAGAAGGCAGGAACCGGACAATATTGGAAGGACAGCAGGCGCAGGCGAACCAGGGAGAACGTTCGTCGCCCGTAAAAGATTGCAGCCGGTTGGGATAAAAAAACCGGTTTCCCTCCATGGAGATTCCCGAAAGGAAGCTGTTGTAAATGATCCGTTCGACGATATCCATATACCGCGCGTCACCGGTCATGAGAAAAAGGCGGTGATTCCACATGGCGTTGGCGATGGAGGCGCAGGTTTCACAATAGGCGCTGGCATTCGGCAGATGATAGTCACCGCCGAAACCCTCGTTGCCGCCGGACGCGCCGATGCCGCCGGTAATATAGAGTTTAGTACCCGCCACATCTTTCCATATGCGGCGAACGGCCCGAATATAGGAACGGTCGCCCGTGAGGGCCGCGATATCCGTCATGCCGGTATACAGATAGGCGGCGCGCACCGCATGGCCGGCCGCTTTGTCCTGCTTGACAACCGGCATATGATCCTGGGCGTACTCCCCGTACAGTTCATGTCCGGCGGAATCTCCCCTCTGATCCAGAAAAAATTTAGCCAGATCCAGATAACGGTTCTCTCCGGTGAGACGAAACAATTTGACCAGTCCGATCTCTATCTCCTGATGACCCGGCGGGTATTTGAGTCCTTCTTTCCCGAAAACGCGGCCGATCAGATCCGCATTCTTCAGGGCGACATCCAGTAAGGCCCGCTTGCCCGTGGCCCTGTAGTAAGCCACAGCCGCCTCATAGAGATGGCCCGCGCAGTACAGCTCATGATCGTCCCGAATGTTGTCCCACCGGTCGGGAACACGCACAGACGGATGATCCGAGTCAAAAGCCGTCTTCGCGGTGAACAGATACCCGTCCTCTTCCTGGGCGGCCGCGATTTTGGCGATCACACCGTCCACACAGGATTCCAGTGAAGGATCCGGATGCAGGTGAAGCGCATAGGCGGCGCCCTCGATGACCTTGTATACGTCCGAATCGTTGAAACGGTATCCCCGGTGACGGCCTTTTATCAGGCCGCCGGCCGCGGCGAAGTTGTCGATTCGATGCGTGATCTCGCATTGATCAAACGCATAGGGAATGGTCACCAACCGGTTGGTTTCGAGACGGGGTGTCCAGAATGAATCATGGACGCGAACCCGCGTAAAATCCACAGGCTGTATGGGATAATCGAAAGACCGCTCTCCGGAGCATCCGGCCTTCAGCAGGCAGAGAACGCCTGTCAGCAGTATGGCCGCCGCCCGGCCGGGCCGAATAAGAAAAGGCGGTACGGATATATATTCAAAGCATTCATGGTTACCAATTCTCAGAATACCCATGACCGATTCCTTTCTTTTCTTCACAAAATACGAAACCTCCGGAAAGTTGTCAAGCCGATATTCATAAAACCCTTGACAAAATCCAATTTTCCTGTAATTTGTAATAAAGCACTCGGAATTCCGTAATACTAATACAATGGTTCAATACCCGATAATGATCAACTCTCAAAGGAGGCCGACATGAAAAGAACCGCCCCGGTTTATGTTTGCTTTCTTCTTTCTCTGTTCATCGGAACCGGCTGCCGAAAGGCCCATGACACTTATCGTCCGGGAAAATACGCCATGGAAATTTCACAAAAAACTTACGGAACCCTGCCCGACGGCAGGCATGTCATACTTTTTCATCTGATGAACGCCAACGGCATGCAGGCGGATATTATCAATTACGGCGGGATTCTGGTTTCTCTTAAAACGCCGAATCGAAAAGGTCATTTGGGAGACGTGGTTCTGGGTTTTGATGATCTGGAATCTTATCTGCATGATCCGCCTTACTTCGGGGCGCTTATCGGCCGGTACGGAAACCGTATCGCCCGCGGGCGATTCACGCTGGAGGGGAAGGAATATTCTTTGGCTGTCAACAACAACGGCCATCATCTGCACGGCGGATTGAAGGGATTCGACAAACAGCTGTGGAACGCAGAACCCATCCAGACGGATAACGCGGTGGGTGTCAAGCTGTCGCTTCTCAGCCCTCACGGCGACGAAGGGTACCCGGGCAATCTGGACTGCCATGTCACCTATTTGCTGACCAATGAGGATGAACTGAGAATCGTTTACCGGGCGCTCACGGACCGGCCGACTGTGGTGAACCTGACCCATCACAGTTATTTCAACCTGACCGAATGCCAGCGTGACATACTGGATCATGAACTGACGATTGGGGCAGACCGATACACACCCGTTGACGAGGGGCTGATTCCGCTCGGCACCCTGGAATCCGTTTCAGGCACGCCTCTTGATTTTCGGGAATCGACGCCGATCGGATCCCGTATCGACAATGATGATATTCAACTGTTACGGGGCCGGGGATACGACCATAATTTCGTGCTGAATAACCGGGACGGCTCTCCGGCTCAGGCGGCTCTTGTGTATGAACCCCAAACCGGGCGAACCATGGAAGTCCTGACCAGCGAGCCCGGTCTGCAGTTCTATTCCGGCAATTTTCTGGACGGAACCCTGACCGGCAAAAACGGCATCGTGTACGGTCACCGCTGGGGATTCTGTCTGGAAGCTCAGCATTTTCCGGACTCTCCCAACCAGCCGGCCTTTCCAAGTGTGGTCCTGCACCCCGGGGAAAAGTACGCCCAGACCACGGTGTACCGGTTTTCGGTCATGAAATGATCAGTTTGGACAATCAAGAGGCGTTTGTCGATTACGCCAGCAGGGCATCCTCCTGAAGAACCGAATCGAGCCGCTCGAGCAGACAATCGGCGTCCTGAAGAGTGAAAGGCATCGGGGGTCTGATTTTGACAACATTATGGTACAGGCCGTCCGTACCGGTCAATATATAAAGATCTTTCAAGCGGTTCACCAGAAGGGCCGCTTCCTCAGCCGCCGGCTCCAGGGACTCTTGATCTCGAACCAGCTCCAGTCCGATAAACAGACCCGAACCCCGAACATCGCCGATCAGGGAAAATCCTTTCTGAATAGCTCTTAATCCTTTGAGAAGATGCCGACCGACCCGGAGCGCATGAGACTGCAGATCTTCATCCTCCATGACATCGAGTACCGCGAGTCCGGCCGCGCAGGAGACGGGATTTCCTCCGAATGTGCTGAAGAACTCCATGCCGTTGTCAAATCCGGCCGCAATCTCCCGAGTGGTGATTACCGCGGCGAGAGGAAAACCATTGCCGATGGGCTTGCCCAGAACCAGAATATCGGGAATCACGCCCTGGGCTTCAAAGGCCCAGAAATGCGTCCCCAGGCGCCCGAATCCTGTCTGAACCTCATCGGCGACACACAAACCGCCGCGCTCCCTGACCGCGGAATACACGGCTTTCAGGTAGCCGTCCGGAAGCAGAAACTGACCCGCCACACTGGGTGCCGACTCACAGATGAAAGCGGCCAGACCCGGTTCCGGCACATTCCCGAGTACGTCTTCGGCCAGGGCGGCGTATCGGGTTCCGGCATTCGAATCATTCCTTCTGAAAGGACCTCGATAATCATCGGGAAGAGGCGCCGTATGCACCCAGGAAGCCTGAGGAAAACCTCCCGGTCCCCGGAATTTATAGGGACTGATCTCGGTCAGTGCGGACGTGTGGCCGTGATAGGCGCCTTCCAGCACCATGACATCCCGGCGGCCCGTACAGGTGCGCGCCAGACGCAGAGCCAGCTCATTGGCCTCACTGCCTGAATTGACGAAGAAACAAACCTCCAGGGGTTTGGGAAGACGCTGAATGAGCCGTTCCGCGTATTCCACGCGCACATCATGCAGATACCGTGTGTTGGTGTTCAGCATGGCCGCCTGGGCTGCCGCCGCATTCACGACCCGTGGGTGAGAATGCCCCACATGGGGAACATTGTTATAGGCATCCAGATAAGCGCGCCCCTCCTGATCATACAGATACTGCATCCAGCCCCGGACAAATTTCAAGGATCTCTGGTAGGAAAGACTCAGGCTTGGTCCGATCATTTTTTTTCGTCTTTCAAGCGTCTCCTCCACGCCCGGAACCGGATCCGGAAAATGCTTCCGGGAAACGCCCAGTATGATGTTGGGATCCGGTGAAAGCGCGCACCACAACTCCCGCTGATCAGGCAGAACCACGCCGGGAAAATCACGGCCCCTGTCCAGCAGATCCAGAATAATCTGAAAATGAAGATGCGGAGGCCAGCCGCCGTTGACAGGAGAAGCCCCGACACGGGCCAGTCCGTCTCCCGCTTTCATCTTCATACCCGGCTTCTTCCCGCGAAGAGAATCTTCGGACAGATGGCCGTACAGGGTATAAAAAACCGCGCCTGAATCGGTGCTGTGTTCCAGAATGATGACCGGACCGTAATCCAGTTGAGCCGCATTATTCACCGCGATTTTGATTTTTCCATCCAGGGGGCAATAGATGTCCGTTCCGGGATCGGCAAACACATCCATGCCGAGATGAATGGTCCTGCTTGCATCCAGCGGATTCTCGCCCGTGAACAGAGGGGAGGTATACACGAGCCTGGCTTCGTTGTATCTGCCGATCCCCACTTTCGCGTTCTCGCTCTCCATGCGATCACGCAGGGTTCTTGTCAGGCGGGACGTCCCGGCGGCAGCCGGATCGGCACCCAGCATCGGGCTGGACACGCTGAGGTCGAAGACCGTCACCGACTCGCCGCGGACATTCTCCATCACATCGGGGATGCGGCCGATTTTTCTTTCCAGCCAGGTCAGTATCTTTTTCGAGCCGGGGACCGGGTCGAAACCGCAGGCCAGCCGAAAACGGTAATGAGCCAGTCGCGGATGAATCTTTTGCATGCGTCTCAAACATTTCAAGGCGGGTGCGAGGGATACCGTGATATAGGGATCGCCGGGTTCAGACTCCTTCCTTGCATAGGCGTTCACAACCGACACACAGAGCCTCATAGCCATCAAGGGAAACAAAACGGCCAGTTCCTCTTCTGAAAGCGGATATTCACGGTGATAACCCGAGACAACCTGTTCCGCCGCATCCAGCGGATCGTTCTCATACAAACCGGCGTAGGCCGAGGCGATGGCCGGTTCCGCCGCCAAAACCGTTTCCATCATATCTCCGAAATCGATGACGCTGATTTCGTGATTGCCGGTTTCATCGGCGGGTCCGACCAGAACGTTATGATCGTTCGCGTCTCCGTAAATAACCCCCCGCCGCAGCAAGTGCCACCGACCTGGCAGAGTTTCCTCAAACAGCCGAATGAAACCCTCGATCAGCACCCGGTCCTTCGAAGGCACGCCTTTCAGGGCATCCACAATCCACAGGGCTTCTTCCGGGTTCCAGCGAAACGGTTTTCTTCGGGCGGCTTCATGCTGAAAACCCTCCAAAGCCCAATCCATCCTTCCCAGAAGACGGCCGAGCCTGATGTAAAGATCTCCGGTCAGAGGTCTGTACCCGGCCATGGGCTTGCCCGGAATCCAGGAAAGGACCCAAACAAGCCTTTGAACTCCGTTTTCATCCCGAAAAGACGTGTAGAGTTCTCCGTTAAAGGTTTTTCGAACCCGCGGAAGCGAGATTTGCGAACATTTTTCGGCAATCGTCTCCAGAGCCCGGCACTGAAGATCAACCCAGGACTCCGTGTGACAGATGTGGGTCATTTTCAGAATGAACCCGCCCCGATCAGTGACAACCTGAAAATTGCGGTCGAATTCGCCGGGCAATGGCCGAATTTCTCCGTTTAGACCATACAAGTCACAGGCGGCACGTGCCGCTCCGGCGGCGTCGAACGTGTATATACCCGGATTTCTGTCTGAAGACCTGGAGCTCATGAGAATCCTTTGGAAAAGCCCCGAGATCGGCCGCGGGGCTTTTCAATCTGCAGTCAGCGGCCCGATGCTATTTGATATGGTACTTCTTCACGGCATCGGGATGCTCCTTCTTGAACTTGATCCAGTAATCGGCAATGGACGTTTTCATGTCCCTGTGCAGAAGCAGGATGCCGAACAGATTGGGAACTGCCATCAGCACAATGGCGATACTGGCGAAATTCCAGACAATGGTGGTATCCAGGAGCGCTCCCATGAAAAACAGCGCCACAAAGACCACCCGGTACGGCAGCACGAATTTCAAGCCCAACAGGTAGGTGATCGCGCGGTCACCGTAATAAGACCAGGAAATCGCCGTGGAGAAAGCGAAAAGGATCAGTCCGATGGAAACAATGTACTTTCCGTTCGTTCCCAGAATACCCCGCTCAAAAGCCGCGGCAGTGAGAGCCGCGCTGTGAAGCCTCGACCGGCCCTTCATGCTGATCCCGCTTTCTCCGGGTTTTCCGCCGATCACCATGAATTTTCCGGTCAGAGGTTCACCGCCCTTGTAAATCACCACGTCCTCCGCCACGCTGCGCGCGTGAAGAATGGTCAAATCGGCATCGCCTGCAACCAGACCCTTCCTGACTTCGACCTCTCCTGTGAAAGCCGCGGCCGCATTGTCTCGGTCTCCCACCAGATAGGCGTTGAGCATCTGAACATGATCGGGATTGGTATCCACATACCGGCCGGCGACGATTTCGAGATCCGACTGCTGAAAATAGACCTCATCGGCTTTCTGGTTCCACATGCCCGAAGCCAGAATCGTCAGTCCTGTCAGAGTGCAGATCACAATCGTATCGATAAAGGGCTCGAGAATGGAGACCATGCCTTCGGAAACCGGCTCATCGGCCTTGGCCGCCGAGTGCGCGATGGCCGCCGAGCCCTGCCCGGCCTCATTGGAAAAGATTCCCTGCCCGACACCCTGAGAGAAGGTCAGCGCGAAACTCGCTCCGAGAAAACCGCCGGCCGCGGCTCCGCCGCTGAATACCTGTCCTATTATGGCTTTGAAAGAAGGGATGATATTGACATAATTGGTAAAGATCACGGTCAGGGCGCCCAGGACATAGATGATGCCCATGACAGGCACAATTTTCTCCGTGACTTTGGCGATCCGCTTGATTCCGCCGACGATGATCAGGAAAAGAAGGACGCTTAAGAATCCGCCGATAACCCAACGGGGCACGTGGAAAACCTGCTGAGCGGCCACGGACATGTTGTTGATCTGGGGAAGATTTCCTGTGCCGATGGAACATATCACCGTGGCCACAGCGAAAATCACGGCCAGCCATTTCATATTGAGCCGGTTCTCCATGTAGTACATGGGTCCCCCGGCGATACTCCCGTCGACTTCCTGGTTTCGATACTTGTGGGACAGCGTGCACTCCACGAACTTCAGCGTCATCCCGAAAAAAGCGGTGATCCACAGCCAGAAAAGGGCGGCCGGCCCGCCGATCCATATAGCCAAACCCACGCCGCCGATATTCCCCGTTCCCACGGTGCCGGACAGGGCTGTTGCCAATGCCTGAAAATGGGTGGTATCACCCTGAAACTCTTTTTTCTCCCACCTGCCTGTTACAATGCGGAACGCGTGACTGAAAAACCGAATCTGGGGAAATTTCAAATACAGGGTAAAAAACACACCGACTCCCAGCAGTACATAGGGAAACCAGGCGCTCTTGCTTCCGATATAATTACCCAGCTGGATTAAGAAATTGTTTAGTGCATCCATGTGTCTCCCCTCGTTTAAATCAGTTGATAAGAAATCGGCTTACGGTTTCCTGAGCAGAATTCTTCCCATTCGTCCAGACAGTGCTGACTGTCATCAAGCCAAAAGAGACAGGCGTTTTTTCCTCCGGTCCCGGAATTGGACAGCCTCAGTGAAAATAATCGTTTCATCCATAAAAAGCAAGGCATTCTGTGTGAACCGCCCGATTCCCTGAATCAGAGAAGGCCGAGCTTTTTCAGAATCACGTCCAGCATCACACCCAGAACAAAGAGGCCGCCGAACCGTTTGTTGTACACGAAAGCATGCGCCGAAAGGTAGAGCGGCCAGACATTCGGAGGCATGTCAGGAGGTTCGGATTCCGGTTTGGGTTTTGAAAAAACCCGGCAGACACGGATGAATCCGGGAACGGCGAGCAGGACAACCGCCAGAACCGGATGCAGGAATCGAAGCCATATGGCGGCGGCCGACAGAATATACTGAAAGATCCACAATACAACGGTGGTATATCGCGCGGCTTTTTCTCCCAGAATAACGGGCAGCGTAAGCACGCCTTTCTCAAGGTCCTGTGAGCGCTTGTCGATGTGCTTGCCGAAAAGAACCGTGGTCGGACCGAGAGCGTAGATGAGACTGATCAGCATGACCTCAAGGCTCAACACGCCGCCCGTTACCACATAGTAGGTGCCGCCAACCATCAGGGGCCCCCAGACCAAAAGCACTGTGGGCTCCCCCAAACCGATATATTTCAGCGGCCATGTATAAAACAGAAGAAAAAACGCCCCGGCCGCAAAAAACAGGAGTGTCCAGTTTGGTGTTGTTAGAACAAGAATCAATCCGCATGCAAAAGCGATCAGACCGGAAACACCCAGATACGCGGCAAACTCCCGGCGGGTGAAATATCCGGCCTGAACGGTCTGGGGTCCGTACTGTGTCCGGTAATAATTCGATACATCGATTCCCTTTTTATAATCCACGTAATCGTTAAGCAGGTTATTGGCGGCATGCGCGAATACGAGTCCGGTCAAACTGAGCAGAAACGGAAACCAGTTGAACAATCGGTCTCTCCAGGCAAGCACGCCGCCGAGACCGGCGGACAGGGCGGTCATGAGAAACACCGCCGACCGGGTCGCGATGAGCCATTTGGAAACGACGTCCAGTTTTTTCCACTCTTCGCGATCCACACGGGGAATGATGCGCAGAGCCTGAATCCAGGTTTGAATCATATTGGCCTCACGATATCAGTTTTTAAAGAGAAAATCACATTACAAATTATTGATTAAACGATATTTAAGCTGGTCCGACCCCATTGCTGAAACGGATCATGACAGTCTCAGGAATTTGCCTTGCAGCCTGTTTTGATTCTAGAATACTCTGAACTTCCTGGACTTATTTTTATAAACCCTTTTCTGTCTGAACAGATTTGTTCGCATCACTCCGTATTCATCAAAACTCACCCTGAGAGTCAGCAAAATGGTCAATGTCACGGCAATACTCAGAATGACAAAAATGGCAACCATGATGGCGATCTGGTATTTGATGGCTGTCAGGGGTGTGGCGCCTCCCAGAATCTGTCCGGTCATCATGCCCGGAAGGAAAACGATTCCCATGGTGGCAATAGCTGCCAGGGAAGGTTTGAGGGCCGCGGTCAGGGCGTTTCTCACATAAGGCGTAACCCCTTCCAGAACGGTCGCTCCCATGGCCAGCCGATACAGGTATCGTTCCTGGTTGCGCTGCAGATCTCTGAAAAAACTGGAGACTCCGATTATATTGCCCCGCAACGAATTCCCCAGAAACATACCGCCGATGACGATAAAATATCTGGCATCCAAAATATTTTCAAGTCCGAGTATCACTCTGTTAAAATACAGCAAAATGGAGATAACAGAGAATATCAGAGAGCCCATGACCGGCCAGAAGAAAAGCCGCCGGTTCAGTTCCGCGTTCCGGATCACGGTAAAAGAGGCCACAATCACCATGACCCCGACCCAAAGGGCATTGAGCCAGGAGATATTCCACTGGAGCAGGTATTTCAGATAGATCCCCATGAGGAAGAGCTGCATCGCCATCCGGCCCACGGATATCAGGGCATTCCGGATCAAACCCAGTTTGAAATGGAACATAATATACAGCGGAATGCCCAGGAGTAAAAATGTGAAAATCAGCGCGGGAATGGAGATATCCTGAGGTCCCATATCAGCCTCCCAGGGTTACGCGTCTTATGGACCGATCCTGTTTCCAGCACGCATCATGGGAAATGCAGATCATCGTGCAATCCTTCAGAGAAAGAAGATAGTCCGCCACCTTTTTTTTCATATCGTGATCCAACTGGCTGGTAACCTCGTCCAGGAGTAAAAGCTTTCTTTGCGTCATAAGGGCCGTCCAAAGCGCCACCCGCTGTTTTTCGCCTCCGGAAAGCGAATCGAGCTTTTCTTCTTCAATGCCGTCGGACAGTTCGAGAAACCGCCGGATGGAATCCCGGATACGCCTCGGAGTCTGCCGTCCGTGATGGACTTTGTAGGAGAATATTTCATCCAGAAAGGTGCCTACTTTTCCCTGTCCGATGTCGAGGCTTTGACTGACATAGGCCGCCTCCCCCCGAACGCGCACCGCCACTTCGGGCGACATGACCTGACCCTTATAGTGTACGGCGCCTTGTTGGGGCTGAACGAACCCCAGAAGCATTCTCAGCAGTGTGGATTTGCCGATACCCGATTTGCCGGAGACCAGTACCCGGTCACCGGGACGCACCTGTAGAGAAAATTCAGTAAGAATGATCTTGTTTTCAAAGGTCAGCGATACACGATCGAACAGAATCATCATTCATTCCGGTTATTCCATGTTTGGTTGAAATAGTATCGAACAAGAACCGGTATCGACACTCCCATGCTTTCCCGTCTATTCAGCATCCCCGGCCGGGTACAGCGTGCCCGGAACTTCCTTCACCTTGCATTGGACAATACGAAAGTCGATCGAAAAACGCAAGGAGAAACTTGCCGCAGAGTAATCAGGCACTTTGCGTTCTCCCATAATCTTGTTGCATTATTGAATGATGTTCTTTACATTCCTAAAATCATTTTCAGAAATACGCTGTTTGATAGAAGCGGCCCGATGACGAGCCGGCAGATCACGGGCCTTTTATACGGAAAAGCGGCATTCGGTCTGGAGGAACTTTATGGATCTTTTTGAAAAATGCAAAACCGATTCAGGATATTTCGGCCCATTCAGGGTGCAGGATGATGAATATTTCACGCGGCCGCTGCTTGATCCCATTCCAGGCACCCGAATGAAATTCCATGGAAAACCCGTCATCCAATGGTCTATCAACAATTACATGGGGCTGGCAGAGAACGAAGAATTGAGGGCCCTGGCCGTGGAAGCCGCCAAAAAATACGGCACCAGCTCGCCTATGGGATCACGCATGATGACCGGCAATACCGAACGCCACAAGGAGCTGGAACGTCAGCTGGCAGACTACATGGAGAAAGAATCGGCCGTATTATTTAATTACGGCTATCTGGGTGTTATCGGAACCATCCAGTCCCTGGTGGACACCCAGGATATTATTCTGCTGGACAAACTGTCTCACGCCTCCATGGTCGATGGCACACTGGGCGCGTCCGGAAAATTCCGGGTTTTCAAGCACAACGACATGGACAGTCTGGAAATGCACCTGAAAAGAATCAATCGTGACCGGAAAGGCGGTGTTCTCATCGTGACCGAAGGCGTGTTCGGCATGATGGGTGATCTGGCCGACCTGCCCGGCATTTGTGAACTGAAGGAAAAATACGACGCCCGTCTTTTCATCGATGACGCGCACGGGTTCGGTGTGATGGGTGAGAATGGCCAGGGAACGGCCTTTCACTATGGGGTTCAGGACAAGATCGACGTGCATTTCGGCACCTTCGCCAAGGCCTTCGCGGCCATCGGCGGTGTCACCGGATCCAGCAAAAAGGTCGTGGACTGGATCCGCTACAACGCCCGCACCCAGGTCTTTGCCAAAAGCCTTCCCATGATTTATGTGGAGGTCCTGATGAGGACGCTTGAATTGATCCGGGATGATCAAGAGGGCAGACGCAAAAAGATGCGGGAGAATGCCGTAAAGCTGAAAAAAGGACTGCGGAGTCTGGGTTATACCGTGGGCGATGTCCCGTCACCCATTACACCGGTCTATGTGCCTGCGGGTGATCTGCAGGTGAGCATGAACATCATCAAGAGTCTCCGTGACCTGGGCATCTTCATAACCGGAGTGATGTATCCGGTGGTTCCAAAAGGCATTATTCTGTTTCGAATGATCCCCACGGCATCGCATACGGATGAAGAAATTCAGCTGACTATCGATGCTTTCAGGAAGGTCCGTGATGACCTCAAGCTCAAGCTGGACATGAAGCCCGCGTGAGGATACATATGGGACCCAAAGTTCTCATAACCGGCGCATCCCGGGGAATCGGCGAGGCCGTCGCCCGCTTTCTCGCGAACAAAGGATATGAGGTCACGGGCACAAGCCGGCATCCCGAACGCATCGCCAATCCGATCCCGGGTGTTCAGTATATCACCCTCGACCTCAACCGTATCGATTCCATTGAAAGATGTATTGATCAGACCGGCTCTGCAGATATATTGATCAACAATGCCGGAGAGAGCCGCATCGCGCCGGCGGAGGTGGATCTTCCTGACCGGATCCGCGATATATTTCAGATCCACATCCACGGACCCATACGGCTCATACAGGGTTTTCTGCCGGGAATGAGAGAGAAACGGATGGGTTGGATCATCAACATCGGATCTCTGGCCGGCATCTTTCCGGTGCCCTTCCAATCGGCTTACAGCTCTGCCAAATCGGCCCTGGCCGTCTATTCGCAGTCGCTGCGCAGCGAAGTATGGGACCTTGGCGTTCGGGTCGTTATGGTCAATCCCAATGATATTCGCACAACCATTCAGCCTGAAATCATCATTGGACAGGTTCCTGATTATCACGCCCCTCTTCAACGCATGCAGACCGTGAGGACAGAACGGATGACTTCGGCGCAAAATCCCGATCTCGTGGCTAGAAAAATAGGAACCATCCTGTTGAAAAAACGCCCCGCTCCCGCCTACTCTGTGGGAGGAGCCGCCCCTCTTTTGGTCTTTGCCAGAAGGTGGCTTCCGGATCGGTGGGCGGAAAGTCTGATTCGCAGAACCTACAACCTGTAAACCCGTTTATGTCAATCGTGCGACCGAAGATTTCAGAGGCAAAACATCACGATCGAGTCGAGGAGAATCTCCATGTCTGTTGAACTTCGAGAAGTCCGGACTGTCCGGGACCTGAAGAAATTCGTCCGTTTCCCCTATCGTCTTTATCGAAAGGACCCCTACTGGGTTCCTCCGCTGATCAAGAGCGAACTCAGCACCCTGAATCCGGCGATCAATCCGGCATTTGAATACTGTGAGGTCGTCCTTTTTTTAGCCTTCAGGAATGGGCGTATCGCCGGCCGAATCGCCGGCATTATCAACCGAAAGTTCATCACAACATGGGAAAGTCCAACGGCTTCTTTTGGGTGGTTTGATCTAATCGATGATGAGGAAGTCGCCCGCGTCCTTCTCGGCCGTGTGGAGGAATGGGCGCGTGGCCAGGGAATGAAACATCTTCAGGGGCCCATGGGACTGACCAATTTCGATCATCAGGGTTTGCTGATCGAAGGCTTTGACGAACTTCCGACGATCGCCTCCACGTACAATTTTCCTTACTATCTGACCCATCTGGAGGCCTGCGGCTACCAAAAAGAAACCGATTATCTCGAATTCGAAGTCAAACCGCCGAAACAAATACCGGAAAAAGTCCGGCGGATCGCAGAGATTGTATTGAAGCGCAAAGGGGTCAGGCTGGTCAAATTCTCGCGAAGAAAAGATCTTCTGCCCTGGGCCCGATCGGTTTTTGAAATCATCAACCAGGCCTACTCCCCTCTGTTTTCCTATGTAAAGCTCAACAGCCGGCAGATCGAATATTATACCAATCAGTACTTTCCTTTTCTTCATCCGGAATATGTCTCCCTTCTGATGGATAAAAACGACCGTCTCATTGGTTTTCAGATCACCCTGCCCTCCCTCTCACGGGCCATGCAAAAAGCCAGGGGACATCTTTACCCCCTGGGATGGATACATCTTCTCAGGGCGATGAAAAAACCCCGTGTGATCGACCTGCTTCTGGTCGGCATCCTTCCGGAATACCAGAATCAGGGCTTGAATGCCGTGTTTATGCTGGATCTCAACCGAATCACACTGAAAAACGGTATCGAACTGGCGGAAACGAACAGTGAACTGGAAAGCAATAAGAAAGTGCAGGATTTCTGGAAACACTATGAAACGCGCCAGCATAAACGCAAAAGAATCTTTAAAAAAGCCTTGTGAACATGCCGGAAATCGGCTTTATGTCATTGCCAATTCAATTCAACAACCACTTTAACAATCCGAAAGGGCAACAATTCATGAAAAGAGCATCACGCGCGTTATTATGCATTCTGCCGGGACTCCTAACGGCTCTGAGCTCGCCCAGGCTGATGGCCAAATCCCCGGATTTTGCTATCGGAATGGATCACCGCGCTCGTTTCGTAGCCTGGGACAATACAATCGATCTGAACGCGGATCAGGCCGATCCCTTTACATTCACCCGGCACCGGACTCGGCTGTCTCTGCGATGGAATCCTTCAAAACGATGGGAGATCTTTACCCGGCTGACCAATGAGTTCCGGATTTACATGAAACCCGAAGACCAGGATTTCACCATTCATGAACTCGTTTTCGACAATCTGTACATACGCTGGAAAAGTGCGTTCGGAATCAACTCCACACTCACCGTGGGACGCCAGGACATCATGCTGGGAGAAGGTTTTGTGGTTATGGACGGTCATCCCATGGATGGCTCCCGCACCATTTATTTCAATGCCGCGCGATGGGATATACAGATACTGAAAAACCGATCGCTTTCCCTCTTCTATACCTATCAGCCGGTCACCGATGATCAGCTGCCGATCATCAACGACCAAAATCAGCCCCTCATCGAACAGCCTGAAGAAGCCATCGGCGTTTACTGCCAGGGTAAACAGGGTAAAACAGCTTTCGACTGGTATGTGATTCGCAAGCTGATCAAAGCCACAAACGACCTGCCCGTGGCATCATCCGTCAACACCGCGGGAGCCCGGTTTGACGCCTCCATCACAAACCATCTGTTCGCCACCATGGAAGGCGCCTTTCAGTTCGGGACTTTCGGAGATTTCAAACGCTCGGCTTTCGGAGGTCAGGGACATCTCGACTATCAGATTCGGGGTACTCTGAAAACCGTCACGCTGGGGACAATTTATCTGTCCGGAGATGATCCCGATTCAGAAAGAATGGAGGCATGGGACCCCGTGTTCAGCCGCTGGCCCAAATGGAGTGATTCTTATATTTATACACTGATTCCGGAAACCGGAGGAAAAGTGGCTTTCTGGAGCAATCTGACATCCCTTTATGGAAGTATTCGGATCGGAGTGATGAAACCCCTGGATCTTCTCCTGACTCTTCATCGTCTGGGTGCTCCTCAAAGCAATTACGGCGGATCCGGAAATGTTCGGGGCAATCTGATCATTCTCAAAGCGCTGTTCAGGCTGAACAAGAATCTCAACGGCCACATTCTCTGGGAACGTTTCTGCCCGGGCAGTTATTATCCCGCCGAAGCGGATGACTACAACTGGTTCCGCACGGAACTGATGCTGATCCTTTGATCTGGACTGACGACTAACAGAAGGAGACGTCTGTGGGTATAAAAATAGCCGTTATTGCAGTCTACGCATTGATGATCGTTGTTGTGGGTATTCTCGGCATGCGAAAAACACGCTCTTTTCAGGACTTCTTTCTGGCCGGACGGAATGTCGGACCCTGGATGACGGCGTTCACCTACGGCACGGCCTATTTCTCGGCTGTGCTTTTTATCGGATTCGCCGGGAAGATCGGTTGGGCATTCGGGTACTCAGGCCTCTGGATCGCCCTGGGCAATTCTCTGATCGGCGTACTCTGTGTCTGGTGGTTCCTGGGGCGGCGAATACGGCGCATGTCCGTGGAATACAACGTGCATACCATGTCGGAGTTTCTTGAAATCCGATATCAAAGTCCATTCCTGAAGCTCTTTTCATCCGTATCCGTGTTCATTTTTATGATCCCCTATTCAGCCGCCGTGTTCATCGGTCTCTCCTATCTGTTCCAATCGAATTTCAATATGGATTACACAATCGCCCTGCTCTTTATGGGGCTTTTCACGGCCGTCTATCTGATAATGGGCGGATACAAATCCATGACCATGATCGATGTAATATTCGGCATGATCATGTTCTCCGGTGTTCTGATCCTGTTGTTCAGCACGCTCCATTCCGGCGGAGGACTCGGCCGCATCACCGCCTCGCTTGGGTCAATCGATCCAAAACTCACTCGATGGGTGGGACCGCCCGGCTGGTGGCCGCTGTTCGCTCTGGTTTTTCTCACCAGCGCGGCTCCTTACGGAATGCCCCAGCTGATCCAGAAATTTTATGCCGTCAGAGATGATCGTTCCGTCAAGATCGGCATGTTCGCATCTACATTTTTCGCGGTACTGGTCGTCGGCGTGGCGTATTTTACAGGAGCGACGGCACGTCTTTTCCTCAACCCGGAGAGTGCACCGGCGGCTTTTGACAACGGGGAACCGATCTTTGATGCCATCATGCCGGAATTTATGGCCAATGTCATACCTCATTCCCTGGCGGTGCTGATACTTCTGCTCATACTAGCCGCCTCCATGTCTACTCTGGCCGCACTGGTTTTGGTGTCCAGCTCATCAGCCGCCAAAGATCTGTACGCAGGATTCATCAACAGAAATATTTCAGACAAGAATTTGACCGTTTTAATGCGTGCATTCAGCGGACTCTTTATTCTGGCCGCTACAACCATCGCCTATTTCAAACCGGCCACGATTGTGGCTATTCTGGGGATCTCATGGGGCGCAATCGGTTCGGTATTTCTCGGCCCTTTTCTTTGGGGACTGTTCACGAAATTCACGGAGAAATGGGGCGCCTTGTCCGCTTCCGTTCTGGGCTTAAGCGTCTGTTTGATTCTTTACGTCCAGGGTATGCCGTCCCCGGAAGCCGGTACGATAGGCATGCTGGTCTCACTGGCGGTTCCGCCTCTGGTGAGCCTTCCGGTTAAAATGCTGAGAAAGTAAGATTCAAAATCAATCTTAAAGGCCTGTTTCTTTTGGGAGACAGGCCTTTTTTTTGGGGTTATTGGCAGCAGAGAAAGAATAATCCGAACAGAAAATACATTCGCTGGAATCAATTCCCGATGAACGTTATACGGTAACAAAGTTTGTCCACGCCCATTCGATGCCGGTTCCAAGACCCCAAAGAGGCCAGGGAAACTTTTTCTTTTACTAAATAGGGTAAACAGCCATTCGCTCGTATTAATGGGTGAAGACAGTTCGAGATGCAATTCTCGGATTTGTACTCTCTCCTCTTTACACCTCAAATAAAGGCCCTGATCAATCAGGGCCTTTCTCCTTTAACCGGTTTTTTCAATTTACTGTTTTATATGGAATAATCGTACTTTTCGGCCAGCAACGCCATATTTTTCAGCGCGGTTTTTTCTTTTTCATCCCATTCACGGTAGGGTGCTGCACGACCTTTACGCTGGGCATTAAATCGCCTGCGTAATATTTTCTTCACCGTCGGCTCATAATATCCGGAAATGTGAACGAATTTGTATATTCTGCGCGTTGTCATCGTATCTCTGAACAGATCTTCAGCCTTTACGAATAAAACAGAAGAAGGATCTACGGTTTTTTTAAAGGCTTCAATGAAATGATGCGTTTCATTCCAGAGCCAGGCGATCTTTTCCAGCTGCGTGAATCCTGCCCATTTTTTCAGCAGGTCTTTCCGCACGGGAACAATACGTCCGACATCATGAGGATGACTTTCTGTATACCAGTTTCTTCGCAGCCCGCTCCGCACGAAATCACCGGGATGACGCACCAGGTGTATATAGACGGCATTGGGAAATGCCCCGGGTATGACGGGAGCAAAAAAGGTGATCCTGTTGTTCGTTTCAATATATATTTTATCATTACGAGCGGCCCTGAATAGAAGTTCTTCCCGGGCGCCTTTCAGCACTTCAAGAAAGATCTCTGAATGCCTGTCGATTTCTTCATAGGCCCGTTTCGAGGGTCTGATCAGTTCCGGTACAGGCTCATGTACCGGATACGCGTCCGGTGAAAGTTCCAGCAATTTATTGAGGAGCAGCGTGCCTGACCGGCCTGTTGAGAGAACGAAACAGGGACGGACACTTCTCCAGGAATCCCTTTCCAGATCGAGCAGCGTGATTCGCTTTTCGGGAGCAATCCTGTCCGCGGCTCCTCGAAACAGAGTTGCCGTCTTCTCCAGACGTTGAGCGGTGTTCATGAGTTTCTTTCTGATATACAATTTCATCGGTTTTTTCCCTTGATGTGCATTCAACATATATTGACGCGAATTTTCAATTCCTGTCCAATTCCTGTTTTTTCTCCTTCCTCACCCGGGAAATCCTTTTATGGTGGTCCCTCTCCATCTTGGATAAACGAATATTCCTGGGAGTGACTTCCACTACTTCATCCTCCGCAATGAATTCTATGGATTGATCCAGGGATAGCATGCGCGGCGGGCGAAGCGTGACTGTGGCGTCGGCTGTGGAGCTTCTCATATTGGTTAATTTCTTCTCTTTGGTGATATTGACCTCCAGATCTCCACTTCTGTTACGCTCACCCGCAATCATTCCTTCATACACTTCAGTGCCCACCGGAAGAAAAAGCTCTCCCCGGTCAGCCATTCCGAGACTGGCATAGGCTGTCACCCTGCCGGCTCTATCCGCCACCAAAGCACCGCTGCTGCGCTGAGGAATGGGACCGAACCAGGGCTCAAAGCCATGAAACAGGGTGTTCATAACACCGGAACCCTTGGTTTCAGTCATAAAATGACTTCTAAAACCGATCAGTCCCCGAGACGGTATGATGAATTCCAGATTGACGCGGCCGTGGCCGTGATTGCTCAGGTTCGTCAAGCGTCCCTTGCGCAAAGACAGTTTTTCCGTGATGGCCCCGATATAGATTTCAGGGATGTCAATGAACACATTTTCCATGGGTTCACAAACAGTTCCATCCACAGTTCGAGTAATAACCCTGGGCCTGGAAACCATGAATTCATATCCTTCCCGCCGCATGGTCTCGATAAGAACCGCCATCTGTAATTCGCCGCGGCCCCTCACCTCAAAAGCATCAGCACGATCCGTAGGATTAACGGCCAAGGCGACATTGGATCGGGTTTCAAGTTCCAGCCGTTCCCGGATATGCCGGGAAGTGAGAAATTTACCCTCTCTGCCCGCAAATGGACTGGTGTTGACATAGAATACCATTGACAGAGTCGGTTCATCCACCAGAATTCGCGGCAGGGGTTTGGGATCTTCCGCGGAAGATATGGTATCTCCGATCTTGATGCCGTCGACACCGGCCAGGGCGGCGATATCACCGGCATCTGCTTGATTCGTCTTCTTTCGTTTAAGGTTCTGAAAAGTATACAGAGTGGAAAATGTCACATTGCGACGAATCTCTTCTCGAGAACAGAGACTGTATACAATTCCTTTTTGTAATGTCCCCTGAAAGAGACGGCCCACAGCGATCTGTCCCACATAGGAGTCATAATCCAGATTGGTGACCAGAAACCGGGTCACCGCTTTATCATCGGCTGCAGGTCCGGGAATTTGTGACAAGATGGTTTCGAAAAGAGGCTGAAGGTTTTTGGAATCATCACCCGGCTTTTTGTGAGCCACACCCTGTTTGGCATTGGTGTACAGCACTGGAAAATCAATTTGATCCTCCGATGCATCCAGATCAATGAACAAATCATATACCTGATTCAGTATTTCGCCCGCGCGCTGGTCCGGTCTATCGATCTTGTTGATAACCAATATGACAGGCAGCTTTTTCCCCAGAGTCTTTTTCAACACAAATCGGGTCTGCGGCAGGGGTCCTTCACTGGCATCCACCAACAGAAGGGCTCCATCCACCAAATTCAGACTGCGTTCCACTTCGCCTCCGAAATCCGCGTGCCCGGGTGTATCCACAATATTGATCTTGATATCTTTATACGTCACAGTGGTGTTTTTCGCCATGATGGTGATACCTCGCTCCCGCTCAAGATCCATTGAATCCATGATCCGGTCGGAAACCGGCTCATTGTCTCTGTAAATACCGCTCTGACGGAGCATTCCGTCTACGAGAGTCGTCTTGCCGTGATCGACATGGGCGATAATGGCAATATTGCGAATGTTTTCTTTCCTTTCCAATGGAGTTATCTCCTCAACAGGATATTTGAATGCTAAAATCCATAATGGGTCTTATTCTTCTTCCCGAACGATGACAGAGTTGATCTCTGAAAAGGATCTGTAATGGCTATGAAAGTCAGAGAAGCCAGTTCGGCGCTGAGATCGTTCCAGGCAAAGCCGCCATCCATGGTCTTTTAGATTCCTCCGCTGGCCGCCCCGATGTAGATGATATCGGGATTGTCCGGGTGAACGGCCATGCCTCGGACATGGCCGCTGTAATGGTATCGATGGTGCCGATCCATCACAGAAGACGGCCCCTTTGAAAACCGGCGTTACAAACCGGCTTTCGAAACATGCCATCTGAAAATTTCATCGATATATCGAAGTATGAGGAATACCGGCCGATTATCGATTCCCAAAACCGCGAATGCCCGTTGCGGCCAGAGGCAGAAGAACGACCAGTATTCCCGCTGCCCAGGCAATCAGGGATAGAGGAATACGGCCCTCATGCTGAACACCGATACCGATGAAAGCCCATGCGATCACCATGGCAAAGACGAGATCCCGTCTTAAATAGACCATCAAAAACGAAAGTATCAACCCCGCAATCAGCATGATCACCAGCCATCCGGCGTCGGAAATCCCCCAGGCGCTCCATCCGGATTTTTTCAATGCGATACTGATATTCGCGATGACAGCCACACTGATCCATCCCAGATACAGGCTGAAAGGCGCTTTCACGCACCATCGGTAAACAGGATGCACGCTCTGGACCTGAGCCATTTTCAGATAGATCATCACCAGCGAAAGAAACAGAATTCCCATCACGGCGACCGACCAGCCAAGACGCTCATAATGCCAGAGGAATAACCAGCCGGCATTGGCCAGACAGCTGAATACAAACCAGGGGCCGATTCGGCTGACGATCTGTGTCTGGCGTATGGCAGGAAAAAATTGTGCAATTACAAAAAGGACGAGTGCGAGATAGATAACTCCCCAGATGGAAAACACATATCCGGCGGGTTTAAACAGAAAATCAACCCCATCGGAAATCTCTCCGGTGCTTCGCCCGTTGATTGGAAGACTGTTGGCAAGCGTGTTGACTGCCAGAACGCCGATAAGCGCGAAAAGATTAATAACGGACAGAATCAGGTCTTTTTTCATTGAAACCTCCACGCTGATAACCGATGAAGATTAAATTAGCCAACCTGACTGTAATATGCAACGGTATTTAATGTTATTATGAATACATTTTTTCACGTCCGGCCGGAATAAAAAAGCAAAGTCCGCTGAATCCATTCCCTGCCTTTTCCACTCTTGATAATTTTCTCCCGCTTCATGGCTTCACCCCGTGTAGAGAAGGTCTCCCAATACACCAGTTTTCTCATTGGGTTCCGGCGTGTGAACGGACTTCTTCCTTCCCGATGCTCACGCAGCCTTCTTCGAAGATCATTTGTTTGTCCTACATAATACTTGCCGTTTTCCAACTCCAGAACATAAACCCAGTAATCACCCACGATCTTTACCTCCTCCCTAAATAAAAAGAGAGCATACGGATCATTCCGTTATGCCCTCTTATCTTGTACGCCCACAAGGAATCGAACCTTGAACCTACTGATTAAGAGTCAGTTGCTCTGCCAGTTGAGCTATGGGCGCATTCACGAAAACAACTTAAACATACTGCCTCAACAGTGAACCTATCCGCCTAAGGCGGATTGCTCTGCCAGTTGAGCTATGGGCGCATTCACGAAAACAACTTAAACATACTGCCTCAACAGTGAACCTATCCGCCTAAGGCGGATTGCTCTGCCAGTTGAGCTATGGGCGCATTCAC
>Ga0209614_1001042_pt1 | contig 22108 bp, 20 predicted proteins | sample BlaSprsedimmetaG_FD_185484 | JGI IMG/M metagenome (GOLD analysis project Ga0209614, IMG submission 185484) | Hot spring sediment bacterial and archeal communities from California, USA to study Microbial Dark Matter (Phase II) - Blank Spring... ... | reverse complement strand
CCCATTAAAAGATTCGCGTAGATTCGCGAGATTCGCGGTTTATCGTTGGAGAAGATGAGTGGAGACTATTGTGACAAAATCTGAAGTGTCGATGTGTCAGCGGCGCATCGAACAGTTGCGCGCGACGAAGCTGGCGCAGACGCAGGAGAAGCAGGCGCTCATCGGCTCGATGGATCACGACGACTGGGCGCTCATCCTGCCGCCGCCCAACCGCCGCAAAATCGTGAAAACGATGAGCACGTCGGGGATGCCGATCACCGATTGCCTTATCGAGGGCTACGAGCCGCAGGAAACGCACCCCGAAGGCGGTTTTTTCGGCCCGAAGGCCGTGGGCGCGAACTACCGGGCGCTGCTGGAAGCGCACCCGGTCTACATCGATCCGGTCAGCTCGCTGGCGGGCGGCTATATGGTGAACTTCTCGTCGTACCGCAAGCGCGGCTGGAACCCCGACATTGCCGTGAGCACGCTGCGGCCTGACCTGGCGGAGGCGATTGCGCTGTACCAATTGCATCCCGGCATCGGCGCAGGGCAGCACTTCTGCCAGGATTTGCGGATCGGCCTGGAGTTGGGGTGGGGTGGCCTGCTGGACAAAATCCGGCGCTACCGCGACGCGAATCTCAGTTCGCCAGCGGCGCTCGTCCCGCAGGATACGCGCTTCTCTCCGGTCACGTATGAGGATATGGCCGATTTCTACAGCGGCCTTGAGGACATCATCGTGGGGACGCAGGATTGGATTCGCCGTCATGCCGAAGTTGCGCGCGCGATGGCGGACGCCGAACCGGGCGCAGAACGGCGGCAAAACCTGCTGGACATTGCCGCGATGAACGAACGACTGGTCACGGAACCACCCGCGACGTTCCGCGAGGCGTGCCAGTGGATTTTGTGGTACCAGATGTTGGCGCGGATGTACAACGGCAGCGGCTCGCTTGGACGGCTGGACGTGCTGCTCACGCCGTATTATGAGCAGGAGGTTGCGGCGGGCACTCTGACCGATGAAGAGGCGATTTTCCACGTCGCCTGTCTGCTATTGCGCGACACGGCTTACTTGCAATTGGGCGGCCCCGATGCCGCCGGGCATGATGTCACCAACGCCGTTTCCTATATCGTGCTGGAAGCGGCGCACCGCCTCAAGATTCCGGCGAACGTCGGCGTTTGCGTGGGTGACGGCGTGGATCCCGGCCTGCTGCGGCGCGGCGTCGAGGTAATGTTCGCCGACAAGACCGGCGTGCCCAAGTTCCTCGGCATCGAGCGCACCGCCGAAGGCTTTGCGCGCAACGGCTACGACATCGCTCTGGGCCGCGAGCGCGCCTACGCTGGCTGCCACTGGTCGGCGATTCCGGGCCGCGAGTACACGCTCAACGACTGCGTCAAGATCAACTTCGCCGCTGTCTTCGAGGTGGCCTGGAAGGAGATGATGCGTGATTTCAAATCTCCTCCTGCCGGATTACCAAATCCGGCGGAACCGAGCGTCGCCGACCTGTGGGCGCGCTTCACGGAACACCTGCGACGTGGCATCCGCGCGATTGCCGCGAGCCTGGACTTCCACCTGGAGCACATGCACCGTGTCTTCCCCGAACTGGTGCTCGATTTGCTCTGCTACGGCCCTATCGAGCGCGGCCTGGATGCCTCGCACGGCGGCGTCGAATTCTACAACCTGTGCCTCGACGGTGCGGCGCTGGCGACCGTCGCCGACTCGTTCGCGGCGTTGGAGCAGCGCATCGAGCGCGAGGGCCGGATGACCTGGGTCGACATCGCCCGCTACATCGAGACCGACTGGGCCGGCCCCGGCGGCTCACGCGCCCGGCTGATGTTGCGCAACATCCCGCGCTACGGCAGCAGCGGCTCCTGCGCCGATGCATGGGCCGTGCGCATCAACCAGACGTTCACCGAGTTGGTCAAGGCCGCGCCCACGCCGGACGGCTTCAATCTGATTCCCGGCCTGTTCTCCTGGGCGAACACGATCCCGATGGGAAAATCCGTCGGCGCGACGCCGAACGGCCGGCACGCCGGCGCGCCGATCTCCCACGGCGCGAATCCCGATCCCGGCTACCGCAAGGACGGCGCGCCTACGGCGATGGCGACGGCAATTGCATCCGTGCAGCCCGGCTTCGGCAACACTGCACCGATGCAGATGGAACTCGATCCCATGCTTTCCAAAGACAAGGGCGGCATCGACAACATCGCCATGCTTATCAAGACGCACTTCGACCTGGGCGGCACGCAGATCAATCTGAACATTATGGACGCGGAGAAGGTGCTCGAGGCGCACAAGGACCCGAGCAAGTACCCGGATTTGGTCGTGCGCGTGACCGGCTTCAGCGCGTACTTCGCCAGCCTGTCGCCGGAGTTCCGGCAGTTGGTAGTGGACCGCATCATCGCGGAGGGGTAACAGCGTGCTAATTTTTCTTACCACGAATCTACACGAATGTCTGCATTCGCCGAATCTCCACTAATGTTCATTTCTGTTCGTGAAAATTAGTGAAGATTCGTGGTTTATTTCCGGGGGTGCTATGAAGAAGACGTTAGGATCGTTCACGAAAAAACAACTCATAATTCTCTTGGGAATGGCCGTGATGACGTGCCTGGTTATCACAATACTGGGCGGCATCATGGTTTCCCAGATGTCACGTCAGGCAGCCAGGCCGTCCGCGCCGGTTGCCACTGCGACGCCTGCCCCTGTTACGGCAACCCCCGCGCCGACGTCCCCGCCGCCGCCCACCTGGACGCCCACGCCGGAAGTGCGGGTGCTCATCGAGACGCCCGCGTTCGAGCAGACGCGCTGTCCCTTCGACGTGCCGCTCGATGTGACCGTGGACTGTGGCATGGTCATTGTGCGCCAAGATCGCGGTGGTGGCGACCCCAATGACGTCATCCGCCTGGCAGTCGCCGTCTACCGCAGCACCAGCGCCGCGCCGCAACCCGATCCGGTGGTCTTCCTACAGGGCGGGCCTGGCAGCGGGGCCGTCGAAGGGATTGTCCACATCTACGATACTTTTATCGCGCCGATCCTGGCCGAACGCGATTTCATCGTCTTCGATCAGCGCGGCACCGGGTTGAGCCAGCCCACGCTCGATTGTCCGGAGTACGCGCGCTTGATCGAGCGCCAGTTGCGCCAGGGCTTCTTCCTCGGCAACGAAGACCCCGCGCATTACACCGCCGCTTTGCTTAATTGCCGCGATCAACTGACACGGCGCGGCGCGAATCTGGCGACCTACACCAGTGCCGCCAGCGCCGCCGACGTCAACGACATGATCACCATCCTGGGGTATGATCAGGTCAATCTCTACGGCGCATCTTACGGCACGCGCCTGGCGCAGACGGTGATGCGCGACTTCCCCGGCATCGTGCGCAGCGCCGTGCTCGATTCGGCGCTGCCGCTCGAAATCCACATCTACAACGAGCAGGCCGCCAAGACCGATTACGTGTTGAACAAGCTGTTCGATGGCTGCGCTGCGCATCCGGGGTGCAATGCAGCCTACCCTAACCTGGAGCAGATGTACTACGATCTTGTCGCGCAGTTGGACGCCGAGCCGGTTTCGGTGTGGGGCGTCGTGGCGAGCGATGGTCGCACGTTCAACGTCAATGTGAACGGTGTGCAGTTAACCAGCGCCGTTTTCTTCGCGATGTATGCTACCGATTTCATCTCTATGGTTCCACAGATGATCGACGATGTGCGCCAGGGCGACTACACGTGGTTGCGCATCTTCCTCGCTTCACCGATGTTTATGGAGGGTGGGGTGAGCCTCGGTATGATGCTGTCGGTCAACTGTCACGAAGAGATTTTTGCGACGACGCCTGCAGAGATCAACGCCGCTAACGACGCTTATCCCAATACGGCGGCTTTTGGAAAGTCGGCGCTCTTCGGCAGTGCGGAGGAGCACTACGCGCTGTGCGAGGCATGGGGCGCTGCGCCGTTCGACCCGCGGGAGATCGAGCCGGTGCGTAGTCCGATCCCTGCATTGATCCTCGCTGGCGAGTACGACCCGGCGACTCCGCCGGCATTTGGCCTCCAGGTGGCGGAGAATCTGCCCAACAGCTACTTCTTCGAGTTCCCCGGTCGTGGGCACACGGTCAGCATCAGCGTGCACGAGTGTCCCTTTGAGATGGTGCTGGCGTTTCTGGCCGATCCGCTGATGGAACCGGACAGTATGTGCATGTGGGATATGACGGGGCCAGATTTCTTTGTGGATTGATAAGGATGCTTTCTCACCTCTAGCAGTTTCTTGCGACGATTCGGCGTTTCTGACGAGGTTTGTAGTCTGTCCTGCACTTTCGACTATAATAGGCGTCGTGAGCGTTCGCCGATTTGCCTATTCTTTCTCAAGGAGTACTTATGCTCGTTATCATTCTGACTCTCTTGACCCTGGCTTTGCCGGCGTTTCTCTACGGGACGTTCTACGTTGCACGGGGGATTTTACGCGGGCTGCGCACTACCAGGTGGCGCGAGACCTCCGGGATGATTCTGTTCTCGAGGATCGAGCGTTACTACCGTGGGAAAGATGTCGCCAAAGAAGTGCTACAACTCTCCTACAGCTACATTGTTGATGGCGTTGCGCGCGAGGGAAATCGTGTGGCTTTCAAGAGTTTTGGCTGGTTTTTCGGTGATCTAAAAAAACTGGCCGCAAAATATCCACAGGACCAAGACGTGACCGTTTATTACGATCCATTGACGCCTGAAAACGCCGTGCTTGAAAAAGGGATCGCGCGTGCGGATATTGTCCTGTTGTGCGCTTTGGCGTTGATAGATGCCGGAATCTTGCTGATTTGGATCCCGCTACCGGTGGTATTGAGCATCTTTGGCCTTGCACTGATCGTTTTCCTGATGCTTTTGTTCCGTGAATTGAAACAAATCAACGCCCCAATGTTCTGACGTGCCGATGTTTTTGAGGAGTGATATGGCGACAAAACCTGAACCGGCAGTAATCGTGATTTTTGGCGCATCCGGCGACTTGGCGCGACGCAAGCTCGGACCGGCGTTGCACAGCCTGGCCTGCGACGGGCTGCTGCCTGCGCAGACACGGATCGTTGGTGTAGCGCGTTCATCCCTTTCGGATGAGGCGTTCCGCGAGCAGATTTACGAGGGTGTGGAAGCTTACTCGCGCCTCGATTCCGATCAGTGCGCACTGTGGGAGAATTCTGAAGAATATTACACCTACCTCTCCGGCGATTATGACAATCCTGAGACATACCAACGTCTCGCGCAGTATCTGAGCCAGCTTGAGGAAGAGGCCGGCGCGTCTGGCAACCGTCTCTTCTATCTTTCGACGCCGCCGTTTCTCTATCCCGTCATCGTGGAGCAGTTGCGCCGCGCCGGCCTCAATCGCCAGGAGCGTGGGTGGACGCGCATTATTATCGAGAAGCCTTTCGGCCACGACCTCGCCAGTGCCCAGGAACTCAACGCGCAAGTTCACACCACCTTCGATGAGCAACAAGTCTATCGCATCGATCACTATCTGGGCAAGGAAACGGTGCAGAACATCCTGGCGTTCCGCTTTGCCAACGCCATTTTCGAGCCGCTGTGGAACCGCAACTACGTTACCCACGTGCAGATCACCGTAGCGGAGATGGATTTGATAGGACAGCGGGCTGGATACTACGACCGATCCGGCGTGCTGCGCGACATGTTCCAGAATCACCTGTTGCAGTTGCTCACCCTTATGGCTATGGAGCCACCCGCGGCCTTCGACGCGCGGGCGCTACGCGATGAAAAAGTTAAAGTTATGCGGGCCGTGCGTCACCCCCGTCCGGATGATCTGGTGCTGGGCCAGTACCAGGATTACCTGAGCGAGGACGGCGTCGCTCCTGATTCTCAGACGCCGACCTTTGCGGCGCTGCGTCTCTTCATCGACAACTGGCGCTGGCAGGGCGTCCCTTTCTATTTGCGTTCGGGCAAGGGCCTGCCCCACAAGCTGACCGAGATCACCATCGAGTTCAAACGCGTACCGCACTTGCTCTTCCCGGAGAACGTCGCTCTGACGCCCAATCACCTCACCCTGCGCATCCAGCCCAACGAGGCCATCCACTTGAGTTTTGCGACCAAGATGCCCGGCGCGGGGATGCGTGTCGAACCGGTGGATATGGAGTTCCACTACGATGATCGCTTCGAGGAGACCGCACTGCCGGAGGCTTACGAGCGCCTCTTGCTCGACGCGCTGCAAGGCGACGCTTCGCTCTTTATCCGCGCCGACGAAATCGAGCTGGCGTGGCGCATCATCGATCCGTTGACGGAGGCCGGGCAGCTCATCCCGTACCCGGTAGGCAGTTGGGGACCGCCGGAAGCCGAGGCCCTCATCGCGCGAGAACAGAGTGCCTGGCATACAGAGTGTGTTGTCCCGGAGCAGTGACGCATGGCGATCAACATTTTCATCTTCCTGTTCATTGCCCTGATGTGGGGCTTGCTCTACACTTTTCCCCTGCGGCGGGCGACGATGCAGGCGGATTTCAAACCACTGGGCTACTTCTTGATCGCGTTTGGCGTGATTTTCCTGGGGAACGCGCTTTTCGCAGGACTCGGCGCGCGCAGTTTGTGGGCGGCAGCCACCTCCCCGGCAGTGACATCGCCGGGCACGTTTGGGGATGTCGCAGCGGGCGAACCGGTGATCCTCGACGGTATCGTGAGTATCGACAATCCGGTGGTGGTGGCGAATTACGTGGCCTATACCGCCTGTGACGAAGATACGTGCAATCTTGGCTACGTGCCGGAAAACATGCATATCACGCTGGACGACGGCGACGTGCTTATCCGCAACAACGACTTTCAGGCTTCGGCCTGGCCCACCGCCAACAATCCCCCGGAGCCGCTCTACACCGTGCACTACCTCGCACCCGGCGAGCCGGTGATCGTCGTTGGCGCGAAAGAAGCGGGAGGAACCGTGTGGGCCGACATCGTATACGTGGGGACGCACCGCGCATTTTCCAGCCGAGCCAGACAGCGCTTGATCATCCCTGTGCTGATGACGCTTTTGAACCTGGCCGGCGCAGTCAGCGTTGTTGTTCTGACATCGCGTCGCTGGCGTGAGGTGAAATCCTAACCACGAATCCACACCAATCCTTACGAACAAGAGGACTCTCATTCGTGTAAATTCGTGAAGATTTGTGGTTTTGCTTAGGAGATGATGGACCGATGCTATTGCCTGAACCAGATCGTATCGAGCGCGATGCTATGGGCGAAGTCCGTGTCCCTGCCGGGGCGCTGTGGGGTGCGCAGACGCAGCGTGCCGTCGACAACTTCGCCATCTCCGGGCAGCGTTTTGACCGCCGGTTCATCGCGGCCCTGGGACAGGTCAAATACGCCTGTGCACGGGCAAATCTAGACCTGGGCCGCCTCGACCCGCGCCTGTGGGCTGCCATCGCGCAGGCTTGCGACGAAGTCGGCGTCGGAGACCTGGATGCGCATTTTCCCCTCGACGTGTTCCAGACCGGCTCAGGCACATCAACCAACATGAACGCCAATGAGGTGATCGCCAACCGCGCTATCCAACTGCTCGGCGGCGAAGTGGGGAGCAAGTCGCCGGTACACCCAAACGACCACGTCAACATGAGCCAATCCAGCAACGACGTGATCCCCACCGTGATCCACGTGGCGGCGACGCTGGCGCTGCGCGATGATTTGCTTCCGGCGCTGGCGCATTTGCACGCGCTGCTGCTGGCCAAAGCTGTCGCGTTCGACGGTATCGTCAAAACCGGGCGCACCCATTTGCAGGATGCAACCCCCATCCGCCTGGGGCAGGTCTTCGGGGGATATGCGGCGCAGATCGAGCAGGCGACGTTTCGCGTGCAACGCGCCATCGTGGCTTTGCGGGAACTGCCGTTGGGCGGCACCGCCGTCGGCACCGGCATCAACTGCCCGGCGGGTTTTGCGGAACGCGCCATCGCCCATCTCAACACGGCCTTGGGGACGGGTTTCGTCGAGACGCACAATCACGTGGAGGCCAACGCCGCTCGCGACGCACTGGTCGAAGCCTCCGGCTTGCTCAAAACCATCGCCGTGAGCCTGCACAAGGGCGCCAACGACATCCGCTGGCTGGCATCAGGGCCGCGCAACGGCTTGGGGGAGCTGCGCCTGCCTGCCGTGCAGCCCGGCTCGTCGATCATGCCGGGCAAGGTCAACCCGGTGATCCCGGAAGCGGTGATTATGGCCTGCGCGCAGGTTATCGGCTACGACGCGGCGATCACACTCGGCGGGTTGGGCGGCTATTTCGAGCTGAACCTGATGATGCCACTCATCGCGCACAACGTTCTCAACGCCATCGCGCTGCTGGCAAACGCGGTGCAGGTCTTCGCCGATCGCTGCATCGCTGGTCTCGAGGCTGATGCCGGCCGTTGCAACGAAACCGTCGAACGCAACCTGGCGCTGGCGACGGCGCTGGCTCCCACGCTCGGCTACGACAAAGCTGCCGAGATCGCCAAAGAGGCGCAGTCTACCGGCAAAACCGTCCGTGAAATCGCCCTGGCGTGGGACGTGCTGCCCGCGGAGACGCTTGCCGCCCTGCTCGACCCCTACCGGATGACCGAACCGGATGGCGGATAGCAAATGGCAAATGGTAAATGGCTGACTGCTGAAAACTGAAAACTATTCCAGGAGGTTAATCTATGCGTAGTATTGCTGTTCTGACAAGTGGTGGGGATGGCCCGGCGCTCAATGCGTGCATCCGTGCGGTCACCCGCGAGGCCTTGCAGCGCGGAAGCAAAGTCTATGGGGTGCGCTGGGGCTACAGGGGCTTAGTCAACGGAGAGATCGCCGAACTGACCAGCCGGGACGTTGGCGGCATCATGAATCATGGCGGGACGTTCTTGGGGACGGCGCGCTGCCCGGAATTCAAGCAAGTTCGGGTACGTCGTACCGCGTTGCGCCAGATGAATCAAGTTGGCATTGAGGGATTGGTCGTCATCGGCGGCAACGGCTCGCTCACGGGCGCGCTGGCTTTGCACGAGATGGACTTCCCCACGTTTGGCGTCCCCGCGTCGATTGATAATGACATCAACGGCACGGATATGGCCGTGGGCGTGGATACGGCGTTGAATACGATCCTGGACGCCATCGACCGCATCAAGGATACGGCGGCTTCGCACCAACGGGCCTTCCTGATCGAGGTGATGGGACGTGACTGCGGCTATCTGGCTTTGGCCAGCGGTCTTGCCGGCGGCGCCGAGCTGATTCTGGTGCCAGAACACGAAGGGCCGTCTCTCGAGAACATCGCCGACACCGTGGTCGAAGCGTACACGCGCGGGAAAGCGCACTGTATCCTGGTGATCGCCGAAGGTTGGAAACCTGGAACGCAGACTGTGGTCGAATATCTGGACGCGCGCAAAGATGACCTGGGCTTCGATGTGCGCGTGACGGTGTTGGGCCATCTGCAACGCGGCGGACGTCCATCGGCTTATGACCGTCTGCTGGCGACGCGCATGGGCGCCCACGCCGTCGATCACCTCGTGGAGGGCGAGAGTGGTATGATGGCCGCCATGCGCGGCAATGTGGTGGAATCGTTCCCCCTGGAAGAGGCGGTCAAAACGCTCAAACCGTTGGACTTGCGCTTACTCGCCCTCTCCGACGTGATGGATTGATTCCGCTATATCGTAATCCTTCATTTCACCACGGAGACACGGAGAACACAGAGAAGATATTATGAAATCTCTGTGAACGCGGCAAGATTGCCGCTGTGTCTCTGTGGTGAGTTTCTGGCGTCTCAAGTGACGCGGCCTACTAGTTGTTCAGCCAGCGCGTAGAGCGCGGTTTGCGCATCGCCGGTTCCCTCAGAGCGAGCCAGCGCCGCGAGCGCGGCCTGATGGTGCGTGAGGGCTTGCGCGCGGGTGTATTCCTGGCTACTTGTGGCTTCCAGTAACGCTAACCCTTCTGCCACGAGCGCGTCGCCGAGTGGCGCATCGCCGGCTACGAGCGCCTGGAATGCCGTGCTTTGTGCTATCCCGTGGAGGATCGGTAGCGTCTTCTTGCGGTTGCGCAGATCGGAACCCACCGGCTTACCCGTCTGTTCGGGGTTGCCCCATAGCCCTAGCCAGTCATCCTGCATTTGAAACGCTAAGCCGAGTTCTACACCGAATTCTCGCAGCGCCGTGAGACGCGCCTCAGATGCGCCCGCCAGTATCCCGCCAAGCTCGCACGCCAGGCCAAGCAGCGCCGCCGTTTTGCCCTGGATCATCGTCAGGTAGGTGGCCTCATCGATCTCACTTTCGGCCTCGAAGGAAAGGTCGAGATGCTGCCCTTCGGTGATGTGCAGAATCGCGTCGGTGTAACGGTTGACGGCGTGTAACACCGTTTTCGCCGGGACGTTCGTCGCTTGCAGGTTGAATAGGCTGCGATATGCGAGCGCGAAGAGCGCATCGCCGGCATTGATGGCCTGGGCTTCGCCCCATACCGCCCACAACGTCGGACGTCCACGGCGGGTGCGGTCGCGGTCTTCGATGTCGTCGTGGATGAGCGTGAAGTTGTGGAGTAACTCGATGGCGGCAGCAGCCGGGAGCGCGCGTTGCCAGTCGCCGCCTTGGGCCTCACAGGCCAGCAGCAGGAAGATAGGGCGCAGCCGTTTTCCGGCTTTATCTGCGCTGGGTTGGAACGCCGTATCGACCCAGCCGAGGTGATAGCGCAGCATCCCGTAGAGCGCGTCGGGCGCTGTATCGGGGATAGCCTGGCGCATCGTGGCTTCGAGTGCCGGTAAATAACGTGCAAAGGGGTTCATCATCACACCTCCCAATCAGGACTACAAAAGTCTCGGCACGCACTTGCGTTTTGCCATTCTCTTGTCCGTAGCAGATATTCGTTCAACCGGGTGTTTCGTGAGACTTTTGTAGTCTGGTTCCGATTACTGTTTCCAAAGGCGTCTGTTTAAGGCGCGCTATCGTCGGCGCGCCGGCCGCGAACATGGCGATGGTCAATTGGCGGCGGATGATTTCGATCCGCTCGTAGAGGGCCTGCGACGATTCTGCCGCCGCCTGGAGCAGCCTCGCCGCCATCGTGGTGACATCCGCCCCGAGCGCCAGGGCCTTGGCGATGTCTATGCCTGTGCGCAATCCGCCACTGGCGATGAGCGGGATGTCCGGTGCGACCTGGCGCACGTCCCGTATGGACTGCGCCGTGGGAATGCCCCAGTCGCGGAATGCCGCCGCGATCTCACGCTGCACGGTATCCTGTCCACGGTGCATTTCAACCTGGCTCCAGGAGGTGCCTCCCGCTCCTGAAACGTCCAACGCCGCGACGCCTGCTTCGATGAGCATACGCGCGGTTTCCACGGATAATCCCCAGCCTACTTCCTTGACAATGACCGGTACTTCGAGTGCGCGGCATACGGCTTCGATCCGCCGCGTGATCCCGGCAAAGCGCGTGTTGCCTTCGGGTTGGAGCGCCTCTTGCAGGGGGTTGAGGTGCAGGAAAAGACCATCGGCTTGGATCGACTCAACCAGACGCCGACATTCGTCCGGACCGAAACCATAGTTGAGTTGCACCGCGCCGAGGTTTGCCAGTAGCAGAATATCGGGGGCGTAGCGGCGCACCTGGAAGGTGGTCAGCGTTTGCGGGTCTTCCAACGCCGCGCGCATCGAGCCTAATCCCATACCGATGCCCACTGCCTGCGCAACTTCGGCGAGTATGCGGTTGATAGTGCCGGTCCGTTGCGTGCCGCCGGTCATTGACGCAATTAAGACCGGGAAGGCCAGGTAGCGATTGAGGAAGCGGGTCGTGGTATCCACATCGGCGAGGTTACATTCCGGTAACGCCTGGTGGGTCAACCGGTAGCGTTCCAGGCCGGTCGTCACCTGGTCGAAAGACACGTCTTCTTCCAGGTTGATACGGATATGCTCGTCTTTGCGCGTGTGTGTTTGCGGATTCGTCATTGTGTTTTCTTTTGATCTGGCTTGCCGCCACTATACTGCAAAAGCGCCGTTGCGTCAATGTGGATATTCTTGACTTTTGCCCTGCTGTGGATAAAATACAGTCACGGGTTAAAATAATCACATCCATGCTAATCATGCCACAATTTTGAGGAGGTAAATCCGATGAGTGATGTATTTGATCGTGTCAAGAATATTATCGTTGAGATCCTGGCCACTGAGCCGGATAAGGTGACGCCAGAAGCAAGCTTCCGGGATGATCTGGGGGCAGATTCTCTGGATCTGGTGGAACTGATTATGGCTTTTGAGGATGAATTCGGTGGACGCATTTCGGACGACGATGCGCGCAGCATCACCACCGTGCAAGCGGCAGTCGATTACGTTGAAAAACGGGTAGCTGCCGGGCAATAATCCCCACTTGGCATTTTCGTGAAGGCCACCGGAAAACGGTGGCCTTTTGATATGCGTATCGGTTTACTCGCGGACACGCACATTCCCTATCGCGCGGCCGTAATCCCTGCTCCGGTATTGGAGGCGCTGCGGGACGTTGATTTGATCCTGCACGCGGGCGACGTCGATGAACCCTGGGCGCTAGATGCGTTGCGCGCACTCGCGCCGGTGCATGCCGTGCGCGGCAATTATCACCTCTTCGACGGCTCTTCCGGCGGCGCATCGTTGCCGGAAACGGTCGAAATCGAAGTCGCCGGTTTTCGTGTTGGCGTCATCCACGGACATCGTATGGGACTGGCGACCTGGTTTTGGAAATTCTACCTGCTGTTGGAAAATATGCGCGGGCGTTGGTCGACGCCGGCTTACGACCGCGCCCTGGCTCGCGCGTTGCTGCGTCGCTTTCCCTGGGCCGACATCATCGTCTTTGGGCACACCCACCGGTTCTATCAAGCGTATTGGGGCAAGACTTTGCTCATCAACCCTGGAGCAGCGCTGCGCACGGCGTACTTCAACGCCCCGCACATACCCTCGCTGGCCCATCTGATCCTCGAACCGGGCCGGCCCCCCAAAGTCCACAAAATTCAAATCTGACAAGACCTGACAGGTTTTCTGAAACCTGTCAGGTCTGAATTGTGTTGGTGTACGGTTAAAAAAGAGAGGAATTTATACAAAATCCTTGACGTGAGGGGTTTGCTGTGATATAATTGCAATGTTGACGGGACAACGGAGGAACCCGTGCGATGATAAAGGTCAACCTTTTTGCACTCATCCATGCCAAACCCGGCGCTCGTGAAACGGTAATTCTAGACACTGACAGTGTTAACATCGATGACCTTAATTTAGGCTATCTGAAAGGTACACTTCATTTCACTCGTGTCGCTTATGGGATTTTGGTCGAAGGGATGCTTGACGCCCAGGTCAAAGCTGAGTGTACCCGCTGCTTAACACCCTTTTACGAATCTGTTGTTATCGAGTTAGAGGACACCATCAGTCTCCCTGGAGCAGATTTAACCCCGGAATGTCCTGTACGTGTTCCTGAGGATGGTTGGGTTGATTTATCTCCACTGGTCCGCGAAAACACCTGGGTTGCCGTACCCGTCAAGCCGATTTGCTCGCCAGATTGTCAGGGGATTTGCCCGGACTGCGGCGGCAACATTAACTTGGGTGAGTGTGCGTGCGATAAAACCGTCCCTATCGATCCGCGTTGGGGCGCATTACAAGCTTTGTTAGAATCAACCGGACAATCTTAGGATTATCTGTAAAAACGGATAACTGTTTCGGAGGGTTGTCCGCTAGAAACAACTTGGGTTACACATTTCTTAGAACTCAAGGAGGCCTATGGACATTGTCAATGAATTATTGGAAAAGGCTGAATCCCAGGGGTATCTGGCAATAGAAGACGTTTTGGAATCCTTGGGAACGGCAGAGGATGAAAGGCCGCTGGTTGTCATCTTGGGGGAGTTGCGGCAAGCGGGTGTTGAGATTGAGACGGTCGAGGACGATGAGGCCTCAGGTGACGAAGATGATCTGGAGCCTTCGTTGGATGACATCGTCGGTGAGGAAATCGAGGCTTGGGATGATGAAATGTACGACCTCGATGGAATTGGCGTCGATGATACGGTGGCGCTCTATTTACGAGAGATGGCCCGCGTGCCTTTGCTCACTAACGAAGAAGAAGTCACCATCGCCAAGAAGATCGAACATGGCCGCGAGGCCAAGCACTTGCTGCAAAACAACGGGCATCACACGGCAGATGAGCGGGCCTGTCTTGAGTCTGTGCTCCATGAGGGCGTTGATGCCCGCGACCACCTGATCCGTGCCAACACCCGCCTCGTCGTGAGTATCGCTAAAAAGTACATCGGGCGTGGCGTCCCGTTCCTCGACTTGATCCAGGAAGGCAATCTCGGGCTGATGAAGGCCGTCGAAAAGTTCGAGTACCAGCGCGGCTATCGCTTTAGCACCTACGCGACGTGGTGGATTCGCCAGACGATCACCCGCGCGATTGCAGATCAGGGACGCACCATCCGCGTGCCGGTCCACATGAGCGACCGCATCCGCCGGTTGTACCGCCGCGCGCAGGAGATCGAGCAGGAACGCGGCACCCGTCCCACGCCGGAGGAACTGGCGGAGGAGATGGGGCTGGAGCCGCGCAAGGTGCAATGGATGATGCGCGTTTCCTGGCAGCCGTTGAGCCTGGAGCGCCCTGTGGGCGAGGACGACGACAGCGAATTGAGCAACTTCATCGAAGACGACCGCACCCTTACCCCGCCCGATACGACCTATCAGGGCATGTTGCGCGACCGGATCGAGGAAGTCTTGACGACGCTCAGCCCCCGTGAGGTGCGCATCTTACGGATGCGCTTTGGACTCTCCAATGGGAAGAGTTACACCCTGGAAGAGGTCGGGCAAAAGTTCGGCCTGACCCGCGAGCGCATTCGCCAAATCGAAGGCCAGGCGTTGCGTCGCTTACGTCATCCGAGTCGTAGCCGCGATTTGAAGGATTATTTGCGATGACGATTGATGCTTTTAGCGTGATGATGATGCGTTGCGCGCCGTGGCGCTGGGGAAGCGAGGCCCCGTAAGCGCCAATGGTCCGTGACACACAGAACACGGCAAAAAAACCCGCCAGCCTCGCTGGCGGGTTTTTCTTATTCTTATCTTCAGATATACTTGCAGAGTATCATCTCTATAAATAGGGAAGGGGTGGGGGTTTGGGGCACCCGCCCCCAAACCCCCACCCCCAGATTGTTGAGAAGATACCTTGCAGACATTGTCACAGGAGGAGAGCGATGAACGATAAAAAGAAAGTCCTTGTTTCCATAGCCTGGCCTTATGCCAACGGCGATATGCACATCGGCCACCTGGCCGGCGCATATCTGCCCGCCGATATTTTTGCCCGCTATCACCGCCTGGCCGGCAACGACGTGCTGGTGGTCTCCGGCTCGGATTCGCACGGCACCCCCATCACCGTGCGCGCCGACCAGGACGGCGTCACCCCGCGTGAGGTCTTCGAGCGCTACCACCAGCGGTTCCTCGAAACGCAGCGCGACATCGGCATTTCCTACAACCTGTTCACCCACACCGACACCCCCAACCACCATCGCGTGTCGCAAGACATGTTTCTGGGTCTACTGCACAATGGATATCTGTACAAGGAGACACAGCAGCAATACTACTCTGAGGTGTCGCAGCAGTTCCTGCCGGACCGCTACATCGAGGGGACGTGCCCGCACTGCGATTATCCCGAGGCGCGGGGCGACCAGTGCGACAACTGTGGGCAGTTGCTGGATGCGTTGGAGTTGAAGAATCCGCGCAGCAAGATCGATGGCGTAACTCCAGTTATCCGCGAGACGGAGCACTTTTTCATCGATTTGGAAAAGCTGGAACCGCTTGTGCTGGAATACCTGCAAACCGGCAAAGAGGACTGGCGGCCCAACGTGCTCAAGTTCTCGCTCAACTACGTCAAAGGCGGGCTGAAAGGCCGTCCTATCACTCGCGATATCGAGTGGGGCATTCCCGTGCCGCTGGACGGCTATCCCGGCAAGCGCCTGTACGTCTGGTTCGAAGCCGTGATCGGTTATCTCTCCGCCAGCATCGAGTGGTCGAAGCTGACTGGCGATCCCGACGCCTGGAAAGCGTGGTGGTACAACCCGGAGGCGCTGCCCGTGTACTTCATCGGCAAGGACAACATCCCCTTCCACACCATCATCTGGCCCGCCGAACTGATCGGCGTGGGGCAGTTGTACGAGGACGACCCGGCGCGGCGCTTCAACCTGCCTTACGACGTGCCCGCCAACGAGTTCATGAACCTCTCCGGCGCGCAGTTCTCCAAGAGCCGTGGGCGGATGATTGCGCTCCCCGATTTGTTGGAACGTTACGACGCGGACGCGCTGCGCTACTACATCACCGTCGTGATGCCCGAAACCAGCGACAGCGACTTCTACTGGGACGATTTCGTCCAGCGGAACAACGGCGAACTCGTGGGTGTGTGGGGCAACCTGGCGCATCGCGTGCTCTCATTCACCCACAAGCACTTCGGCGCTGTGCCAGAACCCGGCGATTTGGCGGATGTGGACCGTGAGCTGCTGGCGAAAACTGAGCCCGCATTTGAAACGGTAGGCGCGCATCTGGCGGGCCGGCGCTTCCGCGCGGCACTGTCCGAAGCGATGAACCTGGCGCGCGAGGCCAACCGCTACCTGGAGGTCAAATCTCCCTGGGCGCAGATCAAGACAGACCGCGCTGCCAGCGGGACGAGCCTCTACGTGGCGCTGCAAGCGATCAACGCGCTGAAAGTGCTGCTCGCCCCGTTCCTGCCCTTCTCGGCGGAGAAACTGCACCAGGCGCTCGGCTACGAAGATCAACTGTTCGGCAACCAGCACATCGACGAGGTGGAAGCCGAAGGCCAACGCTATTCCGTCCTGCGCTACGACGAGAGTCAGGCGCGTGGCGTGTGGGCGTTCGAGACTTTGCCTGCCGGTCGCGCGTTGAGCCAGCCTAGTCCGTTGTTCAAGAAACTCGACGACAGCGTGATTGAGGAGGAGTTGGCGCGCTTGGGTGTTCGGTAATCTGAGACGCTACCCCTTGCGATAAAAAGGCGCGTTGCGCGTTCGGAAGTGCGATGCGCCTGTTTTGCTTTCTTGATGATGTCTCAAGCTAGGGTATACTTGAAGCATAACAAAACAAGAGTGTAGAGGTGGTTGCGTAAAACGGTTACAGGAGAGAGTATCATGACTCAAGTTATTGTTAAACCGGAGACGGCATCTAATGTGCGGCGTTTACTCCAGGCGGCCGTAATGCATGAGTTGAAAGTGCTGGAAGTAGGTATAGAAAAAACTGTGCGGCGACTCAAGCGTTTCGAGCAACAATTCAACCAGGAGACGTTCACGTTTTACCAACAGTTTCAAGCCGGGGAAATGGGTGATTCCATTGAGTACATCAAATGGGCGGGAGAATATGAGACGCTCTTGCAATTGCAGCAAGATTTCGAAGATCTCTCTGAAACCCAGTTATGCTAATCGAAGAATACTTTTCACACATCGAGGATGTTATTTCTGATGTCCCGACAGTGTTAATCACGGAGCTCGTTAAGGACAAACGGTCGCCTTACATCGGGTTTATCGAAGGTAGGCTCTATTTTACCGATGCTTCTCTCCTTCAGTTTGTAGAATTTGTGAATGTCAAAACGGTCATAGAGCGGTACAAGTACTCCTATCATTACCAAGACAAAGCCGGATAACTCGTTTTCCGTTATGACATGGCGCCTCATCATCCAGATGTCGTGACTTTTCCCCACCATAAACATCTTGCATCAGGAATGGCGATAGATTCGACCGCTCCGCCGCTTGAGGAAATCCTGAATGAAATAGAGAATTTACTGGGGTGACCTGGCATAAGTTGACACTTTTCCCATTCCTGTTACAATGCGCCCTATGAACACACGCACAGCCAAGCACCATCACCATACGCCGACACCACCCGATTCGGGAGGTTCGTTTGCGCGTGTGGGTTAGCAGAGTGCGAACGCGCTGTTAGGGTCAATTCAAGCCCCCCGGATCAACCGGGGGGCTTTTTCATGTCAACGGATTGAACGGATTCTAACGGATCAAGGCTTCACGACTACTGACGATCCGACTAACGACTACAAGACTATGGAGGACTTATGCCCGAACGAACAGAAATTCGACTATCTTTACCGAGCAAGGGGCGTCTGGCCGAGGACGCGGTGGATTTCCTCGCAGCGTGCGGCTTGCATCTATATAAGCCGAATCCGCGCCAGTACGCGGCGACGGTCCCCGCGTTGCCCGGCGTGACCGTGCTGTTCCAGCGCCCCACGGACATCGTCGTCAGTGTGCGCGACGGGAGCGTGGATTTCGGCGTCACCGGCCTGGACGTGACCGCCGAGTACGGCGGCGGCAACGGCGAAGTGCTCGTGCTCCACGAATCGCTCGGCTTTGGCGGCTGCCGTCTGGCGGTGGCCGTGCCCGAAGCCTGGGCGGACGTGAACACGCTGGCCGATCTGGCGGCGCATACCCGTGCGCTAGGTAAGCCGTTGCGCGTCGCCACGCAGTTTCCCAACCTCGCGGGCGACTTTCTCACGCGAAACGGCGTCGCGCCGGTGGCGCTCGTCAAGTCGGAAGGGACGCTGGAAATTGCGCCCGCCATCGGCTACGCCGATTGCATCGTCGATCTGGTGGCTTCGGGGCAGACGCTGATCGACAACCGGCTGCGTCCCCTTACGGATGGCGTGGTGATGCGCTCGGAAGCTGCGCTCATCGCCAACCGCGCCGCGCTGCGTGACCGGCCTGAGGTGCTCGCCGTCGCCCGCATCTTGTTGGAGTTCACCGAGGCGCACCTGCGCGCCGAGGCGCACTACCTCGTCGTCGCCAACATGCGCGGGGAATCGCCGCAGGCCATCGCCCGGCAGATTTTCGCGCAGGACGTGCTCGGCGGGTTGCAAGGTCCGACGATTGCGCCCGTGGTGGTGCGTGAAGATTTGGAAGCAGCGGCAGCTTTTGTCAATGGCGCGCTTCATTGGCACGCGGTCCAGGTCGTTGTGCGGCGTGATAAGCTTATCCAGGCGATTGCCGAATTGCGCGCGATTGGCGGTAGCGGTGTCGTCGTCACACCGGTGACGTACATCTTCGAAGAAGAACCGGCGCGGTATAAGGCGATGATGGCGGCAGTGCGTGATGCGTGAAGCGTGAAGCGTGATGCGTGAAAGGCCAATCACGTATCACGCATCACGTATCAGAATTTTCAGGAGGATAATGATGATACGTATCTATGAGAACCCAGACGACGCAAGCGGAATCTTAAACCGGCGACAGATGGCGACGGTGGAGGATGTGCCGGAGGTGGTGCTGGACGGCATCAGGCGCGTGTTCGGCGAAACGTTGACGCCGGAGGTAGCGGTGGCGCGGCTACTGGCGGATGTGCGTGCAGGCGGGGATGCGACGTTGCGCGAGTGGACGATGCGCATCGATGGGGTGACGTTGGATGCGCTGGAAGTTCCGGCAGATGTGTGGGAAGCAGCTTACGAGGCGCTCGATCCTGAATTGCGCGCCGCGCTGGAGACTTCCGCCGAGCGTATCCGTGACTTTCACAACCGCCAGCCGATCCCCAGTTGGACGACGGACGCAATGGGCGGCGTGCTCGGCCAGCGGCTCGTGCCGCTGGAACGGGTGGGCGTCTACGTGCCGGGTGGAACGGCGCCGCTGCCCTCGTCGTTGTTGATGGCGGCGATCCCGGCGCGGGTGGCGGGCGTGGATGAGGTCATCGTTTGCACGCCCGCCGGCAGGCAGACCGGACGCATCTCGCCGTTGACGTTGGCGGCGGCGCACATCGCCGGGGTGGATCGGGTGTTCGCGCTCGGCGGGGCGCTCGCGGTGGCGGCGCTGGCCTTCGGGACGGAGAGCGTGCCGCGCGTGGACAAGGTCGTGGGCGCGGGCGGTCTGTTCACGACGATTGCCAAGCGCCAGGTCTACGGCATCGTGGGCCTCGATGGGCTGTACGGGCCGACGGAGACTATCGTGCTGGCCGACGATTCGGCAAACCCCGCGTGGGTCGCCGCCGATTTGCTCGCGCAGGCCGAGCACGACGTGCTGGCGACGGCGATCCTGCTCACGCCGTCGCGCCCGCTGGCGGAAGCGGTGCAAGCAGAGGTCGAGCGGCAGAAGGCGTTGTTGAGCCGTGCCGATGTCATCCGCACATCGCTGGCGGGACAAGGCGGCATCGTCCTCACGCCCGATCTGGCGACGGCGGTGCGCCTCGCGGATCAATTCGCGCCGGAGCACCTGTGCCTTTCCGTCGCCGAGCCGGAGGCGTGGGTGGACAAAATCCGCAATGCGGGCGGCATCTTCGTGGGCGAGCACTCGTTCGAGGTGCTCGGTGATTACGTCGCCGGGCCGAGTCACATCATGCCCACGGGCGGCACCGCGCGCTTCAAGGGGCCAGTCAACGTGCTGGATTTCGTGAAAGTCATCAACATCATCGGCTTGGATGCGGACACTGCCCGTTGCCTTGCGCCCGCCGCGGCCCGTATCGCCGATGCCGAATCTCTTACTGCGCACGGCGCGGCGGCTAAATTTCGTCAGCAGATTTAGCAGATTAAGCAGATTTCTGTTTGCTTTTTGGGGTAATCTGCTAAATTAGGGCAGGTTGTCAGCAGTGAAGGAGGAATGATGATAGATACCAGTTTGTATGATAAACTCACCTATTCCATTGTCGGTGCTGCAATGGAGGTGCATCGGGATTTGGGACCGGGATTTCCCGAAAAGGTGTACCAAGAAGCGTTACTCATTGCGTTAAAGGAACGCGGCATAATAGCAGTCAAAGAAGTCGGGTTCGCAGTGGAGTTTCACGGTCAGGTCGTGGGCGAATTTCGTGTGGACGTTTTAGTTGACGAGGCTATCATCTTGGAATTGAAGGCTCTAGAGAACTTGCCCAAACATTGCGAACAGCAACTCATTATGTACCTGGCTGCGAGTGGGCGTGAAATAGGATTGCTCCTCAATTTTGGCAAAGGTAGTTTGGATCACTCACGCTACGTCCCGCCCGTAGCTATTCAGAACAATGCTGCCTATCAGGCTCGTTGCAATCTTTGGAAACCGGCCTGGATAGAAAGACAAAAATCTGCTCAATCTGCTTAATCTGCTGACAGGAAAAAAACGATGAACCCACTAGACTTAATCCGAAGCGATATTGCGACAATGGAAGCCTACACGCCGATTTTCCCGTTTGAGGTATTGGCTTCTCGCCTTGGGCGCGCGCCGGAGGATATCATCAAGCTCGACGCGAATGAGAATCCCTACGGCCCTTCGCCGAAGGTGCGGGCGGCGTTGGCGAATTTGCGGGACATCAATATTTATCCCGATCCGGGCAGCGATGCGCTACGGGCCGGATTGGCCGATTTTACCAGGGTGTCGGTTGAGAATTTGCTGGCGGGCGCTGGCGCGGATGAGTTGCTTGATCTGATTATGCGCCTGTTCTTGCATCCCGGCGATGCCATTATCAACTGCCCCCCGACGTTCGGAATGTACGCCTTCGACGCGGCGCTTCACGGGGCGGACGTGATCGCGGTGCCTCGCCGGGCCGATTTTTCGCTGGACGTGGACGCGATCGAGGCCGCCGTCTACGAACATCATCCCAAGCTGCTGTTCGTCACGTCTCCCAACAACCCCGATGGCGGTTGGATCGCCGATGCTGACCTGGAGCGCCTGCTGGCCCTGCCGGTCGTCGTTGTGCTGGATGAGGCGTATGTCGAATTTGCAGGCGTGGATGGCGTCCCTGGGATGGCGCGGAGTCGCATCCGCCGTGTGCCTGAGCATGACAATGAGATTGGCTCTGCCAATCTTATCGTCCTGCGCACGTTCAGCAAACTCGCGGCGCTGGCAGGTTTGCGCGTGGGCTATGGCGCGTTCCCGTTGGCGCTGATGCCGCACTTGTGGAAGATCAAACAGCCGTATAATGTATCTGTTGCGGCATCGGCGGCGGCGCTGGCAGCGTTGGATGATCTGGATTGGCTGACCGACAAGGTGGAGCGCATCGTCGCGGAACGCGCGCGTCTCTTCGATTTGCTCGCGGGCGTCCCGTATTTGCAGCCTTACCCGTCGCAGGCGAATTTTATCCTTTGCCAGGTGGTTGGACGCAACGCACATGCGCTCAAGCTGGCGCTGGAAGAGGAAGGCATCCTCGTCCGCTACTACAGCAGCGCCGGGTTGAGCGATCACGTTCGCTTCACAGTGGGAACACCGGAGCAGGTAGAGCGGGTGATTGCGGTTTTGCGAAAGATTTGACGCTTGCCACGTAGGGGTGGGGG
>Ga0209614_1001041_pt1 | contig 22115 bp, 26 predicted proteins | sample BlaSprsedimmetaG_FD_185484 | JGI IMG/M metagenome (GOLD analysis project Ga0209614, IMG submission 185484) | Hot spring sediment bacterial and archeal communities from California, USA to study Microbial Dark Matter (Phase II) - Blank Spring... ... | reverse complement strand
GTCCGACAGCTCCGCAACCAGATGCGCAATGAAATTGCACAGCTTGAGGAGGAAGAAACTGACCCACAAAATTCAGGGCCGCATGGGGATTTTGATCTGCATGCAAGTCCTTAACCGGAAATTACTGACCTATCGTAAGATACACTATAGCGTCCCGCAGAAAAGTCACGACCATTGCAGGGGGAGCATGGTCACGGACAGTCAGTCCGGCTGAACCGCCGGAAACACGACTTTGCAGGGAAAGCCCAATTCGTCTGCCCGGATGTCGCCCGCATGGCCCCTTCCGGAAAAAAGGTTTGTATTGATGGAAACACCGACCAGTTCCAAATTTTATCCATTGCCCTGCCTTCTGACCTGCTGCAGCCTGTTCAGCGGCTTTTACTCCATCGTCGCCGCCATCAACGGCCATTATTTTGCCGCCGCGGTGGCCATTATTGTCGCTGCCGTCTTTGACGGCCTGGACGGCCGCGTGGCCCGCCTGACAGGTTCCACCAGTTCTTTCGGCATGCAGCTTGATTCCCTCTGCGACCTGGTTTCTTTCGGTGTTGCCCCCGCCCTGCTCGCCTACCTCTGGGCCCTGACCCCCTACGGGCGATACGGCTGGCTGGCGGCTTTTCTGTACGTGGCCACCACCGCCCTGCGGCTGGCCCGATTCAACACCCAGCCTTCCTCGGATCCTGATTTTGTCGGACTCCCCTGTCCGGCGGCAGCAATGATGATCGCTACTTCCGTCATGTTCAGCCGTTTTCTCGGCGCCGACGGCACGGTCAAGCATGTCTCCATCCTGCTGCTGGTATACGTGCTGTCGTACCTGATGGTCAGCAGCCACCGCTACCTCAGTTTCAAGCAGATGGACTTCACCAGGGCAAGAGCTTTTCAGATCGTTGTCTTCATGATCCTCTTTCTCATCCTGCTGGCCACTGAACCCCCGATCACCCTGTTCGCCGTTGCCCTGATTTACGTTTTGTCCGGCCCGGTTCTTGCCGTATACGGCCTCATCAGGAGAGAAAAGGTGGCCGACGGGAAGAAGGTCTCGTAGTCTGAACAGTAATTCCGCGCCCGGATACGGGACGCGCTTGCCTGCTGCAATCCTTTCAATACCGGTCAATTGCGAATCACCGGCGGAACAGCCAAAAACAGGAAACTTATCAGCCCCAGGGCCGGGTGGAAGGAAGATGTCCGCCCAACGGGCGACCGGGTCCGGGAAGCGGTTTTCTCCATCCTCGGCGACAGGGTGCGGGGAGCCCTGGTGCTGGACCTTTATGCGGGGAGCGGCAGCCTGGGGCTGGAAGCCCTCAGCCGGGGAGCGGAAAAAGTCGTTTTCGCCGACCGCTCAGTCCTCTGCCTGGAGTTGATCCGGCGCAACGTGCAGCAGTGTTTTCCCCAGGCCGGGATTGAATTGGTGCGGCTCGACCTCCGAAGACCGGGAAGCTTCGCCACGCTGAGGAGATCTGAAGCCGCTGCACGGCAATTCGGCCTGATTTTCCTGGACCCGCCCTACGAGAAAAAACTGGCGGAAAAGACCCTGACAATGGTAGATAAAGCGGGGCTCCCGGCCGCCGACGGCCTTGTCATTGTCGAGGAGAGATGGAGCGCGGTCATGCCCGTAGAGAGCGGCGGACTGTCTCTGCATGATCATCGCCGCTACGGCGAAACAGGCATCTGGATATACCGAGCCACCTTGTTGAAGGAAAAACCCGCCCCGGTACCGACAACCCCATACCTTCACCATCCGGAAAACACATGAACGAGACCAAACCACCATCAGTAGCCGTTTATCCCGGAACATTCGACCCCATCACCAACGGCCACGTCGACATCATCAAGCGCGCCTTGCGGATGTTTGACCGGGTCATCATCGTCATTGCGGTCAACACCCAGAAAACACCCCTTTTTTCCATCGAGGAGCGCATAGACATGATCAATCAGTGCTTCTCCAACACCAACGACCGCATCGGGGTCGATACCACCACCGGCCTGATTGTCGACTTCGCTGTGGAGAACGGCGCCTGCGCCATAGTCCGCGGCTTGCGGGCCGTATCGGATTTTGACTACGAATTTCAGCTGGCCCTGATGAACAGAAAGCTCGAACGGCGGGTGGAAACTGTTTTCCTCATGACCGGCTTCCGCTGGATTTTCATCAGTTCAAGCATCATCAAGGATGCGGCCAGACACGGCGGTGATATCAGCGGGGTCGTGCCGGCCCACGTCAGGAACGCCCTGGCGGAGAAATTCAGCCGCGGCTGATATCCCGTCCCATGCCATGGTTCCCCGTATCCCCCAACAGGTTCCGGACCGGAGACGCTTTCTGGCGAAACTGCTGAAATGGATGACGACGGTCACCCTGGCAGGCCTGGCCTTCCCGCTGCTCCGCTTTACAGGGTTCACGGTCAAGCCCCAGCCCCGCTATATCAAGGTGAACAAGGATCTCGCCGTCGGGGGCAGCCATACCGATCACGATTTCATTCTCTTTCTCCTTGAGGACGGACCCGTCGCGGTTTCCCGCCGATGCACGCATTTGGGCTGCAGGGTCAACTACCGGCAGGAGTCGGACATCATTGAATGCCCTTGTCATCAGAGCCGGTTTACCCCGGAAGGGAAAGTGGTTGCCGGGCCGGCGCAGAAAGATCTGTCGACCTACCCCGTGCGGGTGCTGCTGGATGAAAACGGTATGACGTCAGGCTACGAAGTAACCGTATGACCACGCCTCCCGTTTTCGACAGACCCACTTTCTCCCTGAAGGAAAAATTCATCGGCATCCGCTGGGGCGGCGGCGCCCTTGTCAGCCTCTACATATCGGTCATTTCCGGCGTCATCGTGGCCCTCCAGTATAACCCCGCCGAGCCGTTCTACTCGACCACGGTGATAGAGCTGATCGCCCCGTACGGTTCATTCTGGCGGTCAATGCACTACTATTCCAGCCAGGCTTTTCTGCTGCTGCTGATCTGCCATCTTGTCGCCGTGGTCTGGGAGAACACCCATTACTACAGCCGCTCGACCTGGGTCCGCCTGACAATGAGTCTGCCCGTGGCAATCCTGCTCCTGTTCACCGGCTATGTGCTCAGGGATGATGCAACGGGTGAAGCGGCCGGCCTGATCGCCGAGAACATCATGCTTTCCGTCCCGTTCATCGGCGAATGGATGAACAGTCTCCTGCTGTCGATCACGGACAACGGCGTGAAAAGGGTGTATGTCAACCATATTGCCGGCCTGATGGTTGCCGGCGGCTACTGTGTCTGGCCGCATCTCCGCCGCTACACAACCCGCTGGCGCTCCCATGTGGGGTTGACCTGCGCGCTGCTCCTGCTGTCCGTTTTCCTGACCGCACCCATTGAACCACAGCACTTCGGCATCACCCACATTGCCGGGCCCTGGTTTTTCCTCGGCCTGCAGGAAGCATTGCGCTATGTCCATCCTTTCTGGGCCGGCATCGTCCTGCCCGGCATCGTTGTGGCGGCGCTGCTCAAACTCCCGCACAAGGGAAAGGCGAGGTTGATCTATCTTGTTTGTATCGGCCTGTGGCTCGTATTCTACGGAGTATTGAGCGCCATAAGCTTCATGCGGATATGATGGGGAAGGAGCGGTCGAGAACGGCGGGACCCGCAGGGGACGGCGGTTAATATTCGAGTTCGCCCCGTTCGTTTTCCTCCAGGCCGACAACAACTATGCCGGCCCGATCGGCGGCGGCAACCATTTCCTGCCGGTCAAAGACAAGGGACTGTCCCGCTTCCACCGCCAGTACCCGGCCGCGAACCCGGGCAAGGGTTTCAATGGTTCCAACCCCGGTGGCGGGGAGGTCGAAGCGGAAATCCTGGTTGGGTTTCTTGACCTTGACCGCCACCGCCCCGGAACGGGCAAGTTCACCGCCGCGGCGGATGGCGGCGTCGGTTCCCTCAATGGCCTCCACCGCCATGACGACCCGGTCCCGCACCACGACGCACTGGCCGATATCCAGCCGGCCGATCTCCCGGGCCGTCCGCCAGCCGAAGCGGATATCCTCCATCTGTTCCGCCGTGGGTTTTTTTCTGGTCAGGATGCCCCTGGGAAAGAGCAGATGTTCAAGGTAACAGGTAGAGGCAAGAATCCGTATCCCCTCCTGCTCGAGGACTCCGGCCACCGCGCGGAGGATGGCATCATCCTGGCGGGCGTCGATCCTGTTCCACAGGGACAGCCCTTTGAAATCGGGCAGCACATCGCGGAAAATGCGGGTCTTGGTGATGATCCCGGCAAACACCGCTTCCCGGACGCCCTGCTTGTGAAAAAAACTGATAATTTTGCCGAGCTGGCCGAGCTTCACCCAGCACAGCACATCAACGGCCTGTTCAAGTTCAGGCAGCGAATCGCTGAGGTGGCCGACGGCCACCACTTTTCTCCCCCTGGCCCTGGCGGCCTCGGCGAACAGCAGGGGAAACCGCCCGCCGCCCGCTATCAATCCGATCACCGAACCCATGCCCTGTCCAACGGCGGCCGATCAGTCGTCGATGGTCCGCTTGATCACCCCGCGCCTGGACGTCTGGAAAAACTCGACGAGAATATCCACTTCCGGGCAGCCGGGAATCTCCTCCTGGACCTTGACCAGCGCATCCTTGAGGAGGAGCTGGGGGGAGCGGAAGATGATCCTGAAGGCTTCTTCAAGCCTGGCAATGGTTTCACGGCTCATGCCGCTGCGCCGCATGCCTATCTTGTTGATGCCGGTGATCCGCATCCTGTTGCGGGTGCCGGCGATGATGACGTACGGCGGGACGTCGAGACTGATGCCCGACAGGCCCCCGACATACGTATACGCGCCGATGCGGCAGTACTGGTGCACCGCCACCAGTCCGCCCAGGTTGACGTAGTTGCCGATCTCGACGTGCCCGGCCAGGGTTGCCACATTGGCCATGATCACCTTGTCACCGATCACACAGTCATGCGCAACGTGGGTATAGGCCATCAGCATGTTGCCGCTGCCGATCACCGTCTTGCCCTTGCCCGCCACTGTTCCGCGATGGATGGAGGCATACTCGCGGATCAAATTATCGTCGCCGATGATCAGTTCGGTCGGCTCCCCCCGATATTGAATGTCCTGGGGAGGGGCCCCCACCGAGGTAAACGAGCATATCCTGTTCCGCTCGCCGATGGTGGTCGGGCCGGAGATGGTGGCATGGGAATCAACACTCGTGCCGGCGCCAATGGTGACCTTGCCGGAAATCACGGCGTAGGGGCCGATCTCGACCGATTCGTGGATGTCTGCCTGCGGATCGACCACTGCCGTTGGATGAATTGTCATATATTAATCCTGTTCAAAAAAAATTAGTCAACGAATCAGGACCGGAAAACCGCGTCCTGGTTCCCTCTGGAGCATTCTCCCCGTTTCCGCCGGCAGAGGCAGGTTGCACACCGTCCATTTGGGAGGACCGGCCAGGCATCACGCAAACGAGGCCATCAGCTCGCCCTCGGCGACCAGTTGATCGTCGACAAAGGCCTTGCCGCTCATTTTGCTGAGTTTGGATTTCAATTTGATGATCTCCAGCCGGTAGATTATCTGATCGCCCGGCCGGACCACCTTGCGGAACCGGACCCCGTCCAGGCCGGCAAAATACACAAGCTTGCTGCCTATGGCCTCGGGTATCGACTTGTAGGCCAGCAGAGCACCCACCTGGGCCATGCCCTCGAGAATGAGAACCCCCGGCATGACCGGTTCGCCGGGGAAATGGCCCTGGAAACAGGGCTCGTTGATGGTGACGTTTTTCAGGCCGACGATGTATTTGCCGACTTCAAGCTCCACTATCCTGTCCACCAGAACAAAGGGATACCGGTGCGGCAGGATGGCAAGAATTCCCATGATATCCAGGACCGGCTGCTCGCTTGATGAATGCATCTTGTTCCTTCCTCCTTCAATCCTTCTTTGATTCCGGACTTTCCAGCAGAGCGGTCAGCCGGTCTACCTCCCGGCGGAGACGGCGAATTTCCTTGACCATCTCGGGCATACGGCTGAAGGCGGCCGTGGCCCTGCCCCACTTTTTCACCTCTATGGCGGGGGCGCCTCCGACGACGACGCCGGCCGGAAGATTACCGTGCACTCCGGCCATGGCGGCCACCCGCACCCGGTCGCCTATCTCCAGGTGTCCCGCCACTCCGGCCTTGGCGGCAAGCACTACGTTCCTTCCAAGCCTTGTGCTGCCGGCAATGCCGGTCTGGGCGACAAGGATGGAATTCTCGCCGATTTCGACATTGTGGGCGATCATGACCTGGTTGTCTATTTTTACTCCGCTCCTGATCCGGGTTGTGCCGAATGCCGCCCGATCAACGCAGCTGTTGGCCCCTATCTCCACGTCATCATCGATCCTGACGGTGCCGACCTGGGGTTTCTTCATGTGGCGCCCGTCCCGGCCGGTGGCGTAGCCGAATCCATCACTGCCGATCACCACCCCCGGGTGGATGATGACCCGGCTGCCGATCACGGATCGTTCGCCGATGGTAACGTTGGCATGCAGGATGGTGTCATCGCCGATGACTGAGTCATCGCCGATAACGACGCCGGGATGGATGGTCACCCGCCGCCCGATCCGGACCCGGTCGCCGATGCAGGCAAAGGGAGCGACGGAGATTTCCTCCGCCAGGCTGGCGCCCGTGCCGACATGGGCCAGGGGATGAATACCCCGGGCCCGGAACGATCCGGCAAGGAAGGAATTATGGATAACCGCGGCGGCAAAATCAGGGTCGTCAACCTGGATGCAGGGCAGGCCTGGGGCCTCGATGTCCGACGGCACAATGCAGGCGGCGGCCTTTGTTGTCGCCAGCTTATCAGCCATTTTCCTGCCGGTGACGAAGGTGATCTCATCCCCGCCGGCCTGTTCGATGCCGTTCAGCCCGCGGATCCGGAGGCTGCCGTCGCCGATGACCTTCCCCCCGACCAGGGCGGCGAGTTCGGATAACGTGCGCGCGTCCGCCATAACCATAATCAACTCCCTTCCATGACTTCGTTATGCGTGTTTGCCGGTTCGGCGCCGGTGGCACCATATCCCATTCACTCTTCCCCGTAAAGCAAAACCGCGCGGCACTGCTCCGCAAAAACCTCCAGGTCCTTCCGCCACGAACGTTCCAGTTCCACTATATCCGCGCCCGCCTCGATCTCCCTGCGGACCCGGCGGTCGCCGAGGATGAGATCCATGGGCAGGCGCTCATATTCATATTCGTAGGGGGGCTCCTTGTAGGCGAAATCATCCGGGTACAGCCTGATCAGGGCCTGCAGCAGGGCCAGGCTGGTGCGGTACGGCCGGAATGCTTCCCGGTCGATGACATGAAGATGGAAGCCGTGACAGGCCCGCCCGCTCCACTTGCCCGAGGTCGGCTCGAAAATCACGGACCGGAGCACGCAGCCGGGCAGAGGTGTCCGGGCGCAGAAGCGCAGCACATCGCCGGGACGGACAAACGGGGCGCCGAAGAGGAGAAACGGCAGGGTGGTCCCCCTTCCTTCCGAGACGTTGGTCCCCTCCCAGACCACCTGGCCGGGATAGACGAGGGCCGTGGCCAATGACGGCATGTTGGGGGAAGGAAAAACCCAGGGAAAAACCGTTTCGGTCATGTACATATTCCGCCGCCAGCCCCGGACCGGCAGGACCTCAAGGTCGGCATTGATGCCCATCTCCCGGTTGCACAGCAGGGCCAGTTCGCCCAGCGTCAGACCATGGCGCATCGGTATGGGGTACAGGCCGACAAAGGAAAACTGCTCCCCGCTGAGCAGGTTGCCCTCCACCAGGTGCCCGCCGATGGGGTTGGGACGGTCCAGGATCACCACCTTCCTCCCCGTCGCCGCCGCTGTCTGCAGACAATGGATCACCGTCCAGGCAAAGGTGTAGACCCGGGTCCCGACATCGACGAGATCAATCAGCAGGACGTCGAAACCGTCGAACATTTCCGGTTCAGGCCGGCGGCTGGCGGCGTAGAGGGAAAATATCGGCAATCCGGTGACCGGATCGTCCATGTGGGCCGATTCGATCATGTTGTCCTGCTTTTCGCTGAAAAACCCGTGCTGGGGTGAAAAAAGACAGGTCAGCCGCCCGGGCAGCACCTCGTTGACGATTTCGCGGCTGTGGCGGAAAGACCGATCCGTGGACGCCTGGTTGCAGAGCAGGGCCGCCTTTCTTCCCCTCAGGGAGACGGGCGGCTCGAAGGCCAGTTGTTCAATGCCGATGCGAATCATGACGGAATCATGCAGACAGGGTAATGCGCCGCAGCATGGGCCCCTTACTCCACCGTCACGCTTTTCGCCAGGTTGCGGGGCTGGTCCACATCGCAACCGCGCCGGTCGGCAATCTCGTACGCCAGCAACTGTGCGGGGATGGTGTACAGAATGGGGTTCAGGTCTTCCTCCACCTCGGGGAGATAGAGGACGTCCCTGGTCAGGGACGACAGATGGCCGTCGCCGCGGGTCCCGATCAATACCAGCCTTCCCTGGCGGGCCCTTATCTCCTCGACGTTGGAGATCGTCTTGCGGTACACGGAATCCCGGGGGACCAGGGCCATGACCGGCATATCCCTGTCTATCAGGGCGATGGGGCCGTGCTTCAATTCACCGGCCGCGTACCCTTCGGCGTGGATATAGGATATTTCCTTCAACTTGAGGGCGCCTTCCAGGGCGATGGGATAATTGAGGCCGCGGCCGACAAAGAGAAAATCGCGGCAGTCGTAATAGTCTTCGACCATGTTCCTGATCTGATCCTGCAGAAGGGGCAGTTCGGAGTTGATGATGCCGGCGATGCCCACCAGGGCGTGGCCGAGTTCCCGCAACCGCTCCCGGTTGATCGTTCCCTGCGTCTTTGCCAGGTAGAGAGTGAACAGGAAGAGGGCCGCCAGTTGACTGGTAAAGGCCTTGGTGGAGGCAACCCCTATTTCCGGGCCGGCATGGGTGTAGATGACCCCGTCCGCCTCGCGGGTCATTGTCGAACCGACCACGTTGCAGATGGTGACAATCTTCGAGCCCAGCGAGGCCGCCAGCCGGATGCCGGCCAGGGTATCGGCGGTTTCTCCGGACTGCGAGATCGACAGGGTCAGGACGCGATCGTTGAGGAGCAGTTTCCGGTACCGGAATTCCGAGGCTATGTCAACCTCAACCGGGATGCCGACCAGCTTTTCGATCCAGTATTTCGCCACCAGCGCCGCATGCCATGATGTCCCGCACGCCACCAGGGCGATGCGCTCGATGTTTTGCACGGCCCTGTCCGTCAGGTTTATTTCCGGCAGTTCAATCCGGCCGGTATCCGGAATTATCCTGCCGCTCACGGTGTTGATTATGGCCTGGGGCTGTTCGTATATCTCCTTGAGCATGAAATGCTTGTAGCCCGATTTTTCCGCCATCGCCGCGTTCCAGTCGATGATGGTCTCTTCCTTGTCCACCGGCCGGCCGTCATCGATGCTCAACACGTTGACGGATCCGGCGGTCAGCACGGCCATTTCGCGATCCTCCAGGAAGATGACCCGGCGGGTGTACGGCAGCAGGGCCGGTATGTCCGACGCCATGTAGCTGGCCTCCTCATCAACGCCGAGCACGAGAGGACTGTGATTACGGACGGCGATCAAGGTCCCGGGGCGACGGGCCCAGCACACCCCAAGGGCGTATGAGCCTTCAATTCGGGCCAGGGCGGAACGGACGGCTGCCGGCAGGTCATCAACAAGATGTTCCTCGATCAGGTGCGCCACCACTTCAGTATCGGTCTCGGACCTGAAGATATGCCCACGGTCCTGCAGCTCTTTCCGCAGGGCGGAATAATTTTCGATGATCCCGTTGTGGACGACAACCAGGCTGCCGGTGCAGTCGCCATGGGGGTGGGCGTTATCCTCGGTGGGCGCCCCATGCGTTGCCCAGCGGGTATGTCCGAGGCCGCAGAAACTCGCGACGCCGACATGTTCGTCGACAACGGCCGCCAGATTTTCGAGTTTGCCGCTGGCCCGGTATTTGACGAGCCGGTCATTGAAATGGTAGACCAGACCTGCCGAATCATATCCCCGGTATTCAAGACGCCTGAGCCCCTCGAGCAGGATCGGCACCACCCGCCTCTGCCCGGTATATCCCACGATTCCACACATTTAACTGCCTTTGCCGCAATAGTTGTCAGATCCCGGATCCCGGGACGGGAAAAGTATTCGCCATGGTAGCACATGTCCGGTCAGAATGACAAAGAATTCCTTGACCCGCCGGGGAAGAAATATCTTTGCTCTTTGGCAAAAAACCTGTATTTATTAAGGAGGATGATCATTTACGGAAGGGAGTCATGGACGAACGCGCACAACTGCGGAAGCTGCTGCTCGAGAAATCCTATCGGGAAGGGACCTTTACCCTGACCTCGGGCAAGACGTCCGATTTTTATATCGACGGCAAACAGACAACCCTGTCGGCCGAAGGTGCCTATCTCTGCGGCCGTCTTTTGTACGGGCTGATCGCAGCGCACCCTGAAAAAATCTCCGCTGTCGGCGGGATGACCCTGGGCGCCGATCCGCTGGTGACCGCGGTCTCCATCGTCAGCTACCTGGAAAACAACCCCATTCCCGCTTTTATTGTCCGCAAGGAATCAAAGGGACACGGAACGGACAATTATCTCGAAGGAAAAAACAACCTGCCGCCCGGCGCCCTGGTTGCGGTGGTCGAGGATGTGGTCACCACCGGCGGTACGCTGATCAAGGTTATCGACCGGGCTGTAAAGGAAGGATTCCGGGTCGGGCTGGTGGCGGCCATTGTCGACCGCCAGGAAGGCGGGGGGGAAAATCTTGCCGCCCGAGGATATCCCCTGGCGTCACTATTCACCAGAAAGGAGCTTGCGGGATAATATCCTTTTCGCCGGGCCATGACGTGTGAACGATGCGGAAAAGAACTGGAGGTGGTCAGGCGCTGCCGACAGGTCAGGCTGAAATGCAAGGGATGCATGACCGAGTTTCAGATCCATGAGGTGGCCTCCCGCCTTGATGCCGAAACCGAAAATCTTCTGGCCCAATACACCGCCATCATCTATGACTGAATCGACGGAAACCATAAAAGCCTTTGTCAAGGACGACTTCGCGGTTACCCTTGTCTGTCCGAGCTGCGGCACAACGAAAACCGTCTCCGTCGCCTCGTACAAGAGCAAATGCCATTTCATCAAGGTCCGCTGTCCCTGCCAGACCCTCTTCAGGGTCCAGCTCGAATTCCGGCGGCACTATCGGAAACCGGTGGACCTCGAGGGCTTCTTCAAGTCCATCAAGCCCACGGGAATGAGCGGGGACGTACACATTGAGGATGTCTCCCAGGGAGGAGTCGGCTTCAGGACAACCAACGTGCATTTCCTCGAAAAGGGCCATGTTTTGTCCCTAAACTTTACCCTTGATGACAAACATGGCACACGGCTGATCAAAGAGGTTGTCGTCATGTCCGTCGACGGGGACTTCATAGGCTGCAGCTTCACGGAAAAACAGGCCTACGACAAGAAACTCGGATTTTACCTCAAAGGCTGAGCCGGCCTCCCGGCGTCGTCTCCCTCCCCGATGTTCAACCCCAAGGCCCTGTGCAGCATTGCCTGGGCCCGCTCCAGGAACGGACCCAGGGTATTTTCATCCAGGGCGCTGACCGGAACCCCGTCCAGCCCCTCCAGCCGCTTTCGGTTTTTTTCGTCCAGCAGGTCGATCTTGTTGAAAACCCGCAGACAGGGGATCGCATCCAGCCCCAGTTTCCGCAGCAGGTTGTCGACAACCTCCATCTGCTCGGCATGGGAAGGATTGGCTACGTCTATCACATGGACGAGCAGGTCGGCCTCGTGCAGCTCCTCAAGCGTCGATTCAAAGGCCTTGAGGAGATCATCGGGCAGATTGCGGATAAATCCCACCGTATCGGTGACAATCACCTCCATGTCCCTGGGGAAGCGCAGCCTGCGGCTCGTCGGGTCCAGGGTGGCGAAGAGGAGGTCCTCGGCCTTGATCCGGCTGTGGGTCAGGGTGTTGAGCAGGGTCGATTTGCCGGCATTGGTATAGCCCACCAGGGAGATTACCGGCACTTCCCGCTTGCGGCGTCTCGTTCTCCTGTGATACCGCTCCCTGCCCACCGATTCCAATTCCCTGGCCAGCCTGGCAATACGGTCGTTGATCCGCCGCCGATCGATCTCCAGCCTGGTTTCGCCCGGCCCCCTGGTGCCGATGCCTCCGGTGAGCCGCGACAAGGCGTCATCCCTGGTGGACAGCCGGGGCAGCAGGTACTTGAGCTGCGCCATTTCAATCTGCAGCTTGCCTTCCCTGGAAAGGGCCCGGCGGGCGAAGATATCCAGGATCAGCTGCGTCCGGTCTATGACCCGCAGGTCGGTATGATCGGTGACCGAGCGGATCTGCGAGGGGCTGAGCTCCTGGTCGAAGATGAGCAGGTTGGCGCCCAGCCTGAGGCTGCGGAGAATAATCTCCATCAGTTTCCCCTTGCCCAGGATGAAACGGGGATGAATCGCCTTCCGCCGCTGGATGACCCGGTCCAGAACCAGGACATCGGCGGAACGGGCAAGCTCCGCCAGTTCGGCCAGTGACTCGGCCGCCGTCTCCCTGGGTCCGGTGGTGACGCTGACCAGAATGGCCCGATCCTGCCCCCGGTCGACTTCCTTGATGGGCCGCAACGCCACGAACCGGTCCTCAAGGGACTCGATGAAATCTATGCTGGATACCGTTCCGGCGGCCGGATGCGTCACTTCGAGCAGCTGCCAATCGTTGCCGTCAACCGCTTCCGGCACCAGGTGAGCGGTATAGAGAAGCTTCGGCAGCCCGTCCTGCATGGTCAACACCGACATGAGGTCCAGCCGCAGGCCCGCCATGTCCAGGACGTCCTCCTCGGTCACGCCGTTTTTGCCGAAGCTGGTATGGACGCAGCGAAGGCCGCGCAGCCGGCCGCCGGCCGTACGAACAGCCGACAGCGAAGGGATGACGATGCGGTCATGGTCGCCGACAATGACGCATTCCACCTGGCCGGAACGGTGAATCAGCAGGCCGACCTGGCGATTGATCTCGTTGGAGACGGCACAAAGGGAGCGGGCCAGTTCCCGGCCGATGATTTCCTCGGGGGCAACCCGTTTCCTGGCCAGTCTCTCCAGATCGCGGATCTGCTTGGTTTTCAGTCCTGCGGTATTGCCGGTTACAGAAGCGATAACAAACCTCCTGCGGTTAATTGCCCATCAGCACGGTGCCGAACCGGGGGTCCGGGGAAAGGGGATGGCCTCCCGGATATTGTGCATGCCGGTCACCAGCTGCACCAGGCGTTCGAACCCGAGCCCGAAGCCCGAGTGCGGCACTGTCCCGTAGCGGCGCAGATCCAGGTACCAGCCGTATTCCGCCTCGTCCAGGCCGGCCTCGTCCATCCGCCGGGCCAGCAGGTCGTACCGCTCTTCACGCTGGCTGCCGCCGACAAGCTCGCCGATGCCGGGCACCAGAATGTCCATGGCGGCAACGGTTTGCCCGTCATCGTTGAGGCGCATGTAAAACGGCTTTATCCCCTTGGGATAGTCGTGAACGATCACCGGCCCGGCGACGACCTCCTCACAGAGATACCGTTCATGTTCGGCCTGCAGATCCACCCCCCACCGCACGGGAAACTCAAAATCCCGGCCGGAACGGGCCAGAAGGTCGACCGCCTCGCCGTATGCCAAGCGGGCGAAAGGTTCGCCGGTGATGGATTCAAGGCGGCCGAGGAGTTTGCTGTCCACAAACCGGTTGAACAGGTTCACCTCCTTGGCGCAATCGCGCAGCACCGTCCGGACCAGTTCCCGAATCAGCTCCTCGGCAACGGACATGGCGCAGGCCAGATCGCAGAAGGAAATTTCCGGCTCCAGCATCCAGAATTCGGCAAGGTGGCGGCTGGTGTTGGAATTTTCGGCCCGGAAGGTCGGACCGAAGGTATAAACCCTGCCCAGGGCGAGGGCGTAAATTTCCGCCTGGAGCTGACCGCTGACCGTCAAGCCCGCACGGCGGCCGAAAAAATCATCGGCAAAGCTGCCGGGGCCCTTAATCTGCTCCGGTGGCAGCGCGGTGACCGTAAACATCTCGCCCGCACCCTCGCAGTCGCTGGTGGTAATGATTGGGGTATGCACCAGGAAAAAACCCCGCTCCCGAAAAAAATTCCGGATGGCGTAATCGAGGCGGCTGCGAATCCTCGCCACCGCCGCCAGGGCGTTGGTCCTGGGCCTGAGATGGGGAATCGAGCGCAGAAATTCGAAACCGTGCCGTTTCTTCTGCAGGGGGTAGGTTTCGGCGTCACTCCAGCCGATGACCGTGATCCGTTCCGCCCGGACTTCCACCTCCTGACCCTTGGCGGGCGAATCGACAAGCAGGCCGACCACCTGGACCGCCGTACCGGTGGTAATTTTCCGTATTTCCCGGTCATAATTGTCGAGTCCGTTGTCGGCGACAACCTGGAGACTATCGAGGCAGGACCCGTCGCTGAGCTCGAGGAACGAAACGCCGCCCGAGTCCCGCCTGGTTCTGATCCAGCCGGAAATTTCGATGTGCGTACCGACCGGCTTGCGGGTCAGAATGTCTGATACCTGCTGCGGCAGCATTATTCCACTCCCATCTGCATCAATATCATTTCTCCGGCGCCTGTTATTCCCTCCCCTGCCGGGCCGCGCATTGCGGTTATGTGGCGGGCGACCACGGGGCACTTGACGGTCAGCAGGAAGGCGACCGGCGCGGCTGTTTCCGACAGGGTTTCAAAATTGCCCTGCCCTTTGCTGATAACGAGATCCGCTCCGGCAAAAATTTCCACGAGTTCCCTGCTGCAGGAAGCGAGCGGCGTTCCAGGACAGCTTACTCCGCTGGAAACAATCCGGCACAGGGAATCCAGACCACACTCAACCGCGTCCTCCATGGTGGCGTCATTGAGGATGGAGCCGCCCCGGACCGCCATGGTCACGTCACAACCCCGCCGGACCAGTTGTTCAACCAGCAGGCCGTCAAACACCAGTTCACCGCAGTTATCGGCAAGAAAGACAACCCGGGCCCGGGAAACACCTCTGCGGAAGCGATCGAAATCATCGATGGGGAGTCTTGCCGACTGACAGCCCCGCAATGTTTCCAGGGCATCGAAGGCATGGGAGCTGCCGTAGTCGATTATATTGGCGGCAATGCAGTACCGGACCGCGGTCTGCAGCGGGTCCGGGGATTGTTCAATACGCTGCCGCACCTCGTCCCGGAGGCGGAGGGCAAAGTCGGTCGACTGTTTTTTCAGTCCGGCATAAGGGTCGCGCACCCCGGTCACTTCGGCTATTCTGCCGTACACCATGACCGCATTTTCCGGCGGCGACAGGGCGGGGTCGAGTTCCGCCACCAGCCTGCTGATCTCGTCCGTCACCCGCCGCCGTACGGCAGCTTCAGCACAGCAGAGGCGGGCAGTCGCGGCGGCCTGACGCTTGAAGCAGTTGAGACAGGCCGCATCAGTCCGCATGGTGTCCTCCCCCGCTCTTCTGCCCCCCGTCTCCCGCCCTGAGCAGGTAATCGGCACGGACGTTTGCCAGGGCCGCGAAAATATGGTTCTCCGCCTCGGGAATCTTTCGATACAGGTAATTCAGCATCTTCCTGATTTCAAGGCGTCCGGTCTGTTCGGACAGGGGGCAGACCGTTCGCACGGGCTCGATGCCGTATAGTCGGGCAATGGCCCGGATCTCGCTTTTCTCAAGAAAGGCCAGCGGCCTGATGAGGGAAAGCCGGCCGGCGAAAAGGTCCTGCCTGGGGACCATGGTGCTGATATTGCCGCCGTAGACCATGTTCATGACAAAGGTTTCGATGATGTCGTCCCGGTGGTGCCCCAGGGCCAGCTTATTGCATCCCAGGGCGCCGGCAAGATCAAAGAGTTGTTTGCGCCGGCGGCGGGCGCAGGTATAACAGATGTCCCGGCGTGAACCGGGGGAATCGAGCGGCGGGGACGCCGGCAGCCATTGGGCGGGAATTATCCGCAGCGGAACAGGGAGACCGGCAAGGCGGTCCCGGACAGCCTCGGCGGCCGGACGGGAACGGTCCTGATCCGGCTCCATGTCGATATGGACGGCGAACAGGTCGTAGTCAATGGGGGCCTTCCGGCGCCAGTCATGCAGCACCCGGACAAGAACAAGGGAGTCAATTCCACCCGAAACCGCGACAAGAACACGGTCTCCCTCGGCCAGCATATCGTAGGCGTGCATGGCACGACCTATACGCCGGTTGCTTTCCCTCGGCAGGATTTTTTTCATCCACGACCGAACGGAAAGGTCTACACTTTTTCATCGGCGGACTTGACGGCAGCCGGCGGGCTTTTCTCCCGCGGTTCCCGGAAGTACGGACTGGCCGCAAACTTCTCTCTGATGCCCTCGAGAAGGAGGTCCCGGGCGGTTATCCAGGTAAAGCCCCGTGATCTTGCCTTCCCCCATTCATAGAGATTTTCAAGGACCGATTTCTGCGTTTCTTCGAAATGCGCCGTCCAGAGCACACCACCGGTGTCAACGCCGATGAGTTTCATGTCAAAGGTCACGGCGGCCGGCTCCTCTGTCGTAAACCTGCCGCCGATACGTTCGGAATAGCGCCGCATCCGGGATTGCAGCACCCCGTTGCACTCCACGCTCCGGGCGATAAGACGGATCATTTCCAGGTCGGTTTCCCCTCCGGTCGATTCGAGGCCGGCGATATATTCGGCATCGACGAAACGGACATCGCTCCGCCCGTCGAGCTCCTGCCGCAGCAGTTCATCCATTGCCTGCGCACCCGCGAGCAAACCCTCGTCCAGTTGTCCGGAGGCTGCTTCCGGTTCCCCCGGATCGGCCGCAACGGGCAGGACGACGATGCATGTCAGGGGATGCTCGACAGCCTTGGTCCTTTCCGTAGCTTCCGGCTGCCCGGCGCCACATCCGGACAGGAGCAGCACCGAGCATGCCAGCATCAATAACGAAGTATGAACGAAACGAGTCACGATATTCCTCCTCACCGGTTCAGGTCCCTGGCCGCTTCGCGCCCATTGCCCGGCATCCTACAGGGTTCCCTTGGAGGTCAGCTGCCCCCTGACCCTTGAATCAACGGCAACCGCCTCGGACAGGGCCCGTGCCAGTGCCTTGAAAACCGCTTCAATGATGTGATGCGTATTTTCACCGTGCAACAGGTCGACATGCAGGGTCATGCCGCTGTGCAGCACCAATGCCCGCAGAAATTCCTTGGTCAGGGCGGTATCGAAACTGCCCGTTTTTCTGTCCGGCAGGGTGACATTGTAATGCAGGTGCGGCCGGTTGGAAAAATCGATGCAGACCCTTGTCAGGGCTTCATCCATGGGCACGTAGCTGAATCCGTAGCGGCTTATGCCGCCAAAACCGCCGAGCGCCTTTTTCAGGGCCATGCCCAGACAGATTCCCAGGTCTTCGACCGTGTGGTGATCATCGACGTCGACATCGCCCGAGGCCTTGACGGTCAGATCAAAGAAACCGTGGACGGCGAAAAGGGTCAACATATGATTCATGAAACCGATCCCGGTTTCAATGTCCGCAGCACCTGTCCCGTCAATATTGAGCCTGAGCTGTATGTCGGTCTCTCCGGTTCTCCGGTCCACCTCGCCGATCCGTAATCCCTCTTCCGTCACTGTCTTCTCCCGCTGTTCTCTCCATGGCATGGTTGCAACACATCGAGTTGAAGTTATCCAACGATATCTGCGCACATCATATTCTTCTTCACACTTATTAGCAACTTTTCTTCCACCGGAAGCGGTCATTTTCCCGCGACCCCGCGAAACAATTTTTCCCGCAGTTTTTTATTGACTTTTTATCGTCCAGTTGTTTTTATTAAAAGCTGTTTACCGAATTGGCGAGCGGGAATAACTCAGTGGTAGAGTGCAACCTTGCCAAGGTTGAAGTCGCGAGTTCGAATCTCGTTTCCCGCTCCAGAAAGACGCAAGGTTCGGGCCCTGTTCGAACCTTTTTGCATAAACCGAGAGGCGCAGCAATGAAAACGTTCTATACGCCGGTTAACGAGATTGACCGCAAATGGTATATCGTCGATGCCGACGGCAAGGTGCTGGGGCGGCTTGCCTCGGAGATCGCCCGGCGGCTTCGCGGCAAGCACAAACCGACTTTCTGCAACTTCCAGGACAACGGCGATTTCATCGTCGTAGTCAACGCCGAAAAAATCAACCTGACCGGCAAGAAATGGGATGATAAAAAATATTATCATCACACCGGGTATATGGGCGGCATCAAGGAACGGACGGCCAGGGACGTCCTCGTCAGGAATCCCGGCGAACTGATCACCATGGCGGTCAAAGGCATGCTGCCGAAAAACAAGCTCGGACGCAAGCAACTGAAAAAATTGAAAGTTTATGCCGGCAGCAACCATCCTCACCAGGCCCAGAAACCTGAACAACTTGACATCTGATAGAAACGGAGCTCTCGACACATGCCGCAGGAACCATTTTACGCCACCGGAAAAAGAAAAACGGCCGTAGCCCGGGTATGGATTACCCCCGGCAGCGGCAAGGTTACCGTCAACAGGCTTGCCGCCGACGAGTACTTCGGCGGCATCTATTTTGAACCAAAACTGGACAAGCCTTTTACCGTCACCGATTCGATCAGGAAATTCGATGTCACGGCAACCGTCAAAGGCGGGGGAAAGTCATCACAGATCGACGCCCTGGTTCACGGCATTGCAAAGGCCCTGCAGGAAATGGACGCCGAAAACCGGCTGCCCCTGAAAAAAGCAGGCCTCATGACCCGCGACCCGCGCAGCAAGGAACGGAAAAAATACGGTCAGCGCGGCGCCCGCGCCCGTTTCCAGTTCTCCAAGCGTTAATCGCCGCGGAGCTTGTATTCCGACCAGAAAATTTTCTCAGCAGCCATACGGGGGAATAACGAACAAGCTTCGTTGTTCCCCCTTTTTATTTGCCCATGAATCCAACAACAGGATGAGCACATGCTACGAACAGGCATAATCGGGGTCTCCGGCTACACCGGCGTGGAACTGGCGCGAATCCTTTCCGGACATGCAGAGGTGGAGATCACCGTTGCGACCTCCAGGCAGTATGAGGGCAAACCGCTGGCGGAAGTCTATCCCAGCCTGCGCGGCTGCCTCGACATCGTCTGCGACAATCCCGCCGGCGAAGAGCTTGCCGAAAGAGCCGACTTTTTCTTCACCGCCGTGCCGCACAAAACCGCCATGGATATCGTTCCGCCGCTTCTGGCGGCAGGAAAAAAGGTGGTCGACCTGAGCGCCGATTACCGCCTTGACGACGTCGCGGTGTACGAACAATGGTACCAGCCTCACAGCAGCGGCGAACTGCTCGGAGAGGCCGTGTACGGTCTGCCGGAGCTGTACAGGGACGCAATCAGGCAATGCCGCCTGGCGGCCAACCCGGGATGCTATCCAACTTCCGTCATTCTCGGACTTGCCCCATTGCTCCGGGAGCAGCTCATCGACCCTGACACCCTGATCATCGATTCCAAGTCCGGGACCTCGGGCGCGGGGCGTTCCGCCAGCGTCGCCACCCTGTTCTGCGAGGTAGCCGACGGATTTAGGCCCTACAAGGTCGGCGGCGTGCACCGCCATATACCTGAAATGGAGCAGGAACTGAGCAAACTGGCGGGCCGGAACGTCACCGTCTCCTTCACCCCGCACCTTCTGCCCGTTTCCCGGGGCATAGTCAGCACCATGTATGCAGGGCTGACAGCGGATATCGACCTTGACGCGATGCATCGATTGTACCGGCAGACGTACGACGCCAAACATTTTGTCCGCCTCTGCCCGAAGGGCAGCCTGCCGGCAACCCAGCATGTCCGCGGCAGCAACTTCTGCGACATCGGGCTTGCTCTGGACCGGCGGGCCAACCGGATCATCGTCGTGTCGGTGATCGATAATATTGTCAAGGGAGCCGCGGGACAAGCTGTCCAGAACATGAACCTGATGAACGGTTTCGCCGAAACAACCGGTCTGACCGGAACACCGTTTTTCCCGTAATGGCACGGAACATCCGCCTGCTGATAGCCTATGACGGCACACATTTCAGCGGCTGGCAGCGGCAGAAAAGCGCGCCGACCATTCAGGGAACCATAGAAAACTGCCTGGCCGTCATCACCCGTGAAAAAGTTCATCTGCAGGGGGCAGGAAGGACCGATGCCGGGGTTCACGCCCTGGGGATGACGGCCAATTTCAGGACCGCCGCCCGCATCCCCTGTCCGGGCCTGCTCAAAGGGCTTAATTCCATGCTCGACCCGGCCATCCGGATTCTGACGGCCGAGGAGGTTGGGGAAGACTTTCACAGCCGCCGCGGCGCCACCGGCAAAATTTACCGCTACACGATCTTCACCGGCACGGTCCAGTCACCCCTGGAACGTCTGTATACCGCACATTTTCCCATGCGCCCGGACGCGGACGCCATCAGGCTGGCCCTTCTTCTCCTCGAGGGAAGCCATGATTTCTCAAGTTTCGAGGGCAGCGGTTCGCGGGACGTCACCCGGACCACCGGGCGAGGGGCGGTCCGAACCATCTACCGCGCCGAGTTTCTTTCCGAGCCCGGCAGGCCCGATGTCTGGTTTTTCCGCTTTACCGGGGACGGTTTTCTCCGCCACATGGTCCGCAACCTCGTCGGCTCCCTGCTGCCGGTCGGACAGGGCAAAATCACCCCCGATGCCTTTGGGGCCCTGCTCGGAAGTCATGACCGGCGCATGGCCGGACCGACCGCCCCCGCGCACGGCCTTGTCCTTGAGCAGGTGCTCTATGAACCCATTGTCCGCTGATGACCGGACCATGAACAACCCGCCGCCCTTTTACAGCCTGCAGCCGCTGGTTCTGGCCTCCGCCTCCCCACGCCGCCGGGAAATGCTGCGCCGGCTCGGCATCGACATTGCCGTGGCTCCCGTGGAGGTGGACGAAACACCCCGGGCCGGAGAAAAGCCCACTGCTTTTGCCCAGCGCATGGCCGTGGCCAAGGCATCGGCCGCGGCTGAAAAAATGGCCGGCTCCTGGGTGCTCGGCGCCGACACCGTAGTTGCCGTGGGCGAAAAAATTCTCGGCAAGCCCAGGGATCCCGCCGACGCCCTCGCCACCCTGCGGCAGCTTGCCGGGACCACCCATGTGGTCGTGACCGGGGTCTGTTTCCGTTGTCCTGGTCCCCGGCAACAGGCTGCCTGGGTGGACGTCACCGCCGTCACCTTCATGGATGCCCCGGAGGACGTTCTGCTATCGTACATCGCGACAGGTGAACCGCTGGACAAGGCTGGAGCCTACGGCATTCAGGGAATCGGCTCCTTTCTGGTCCGTGAGATCCGGGGCTCCTGCACCAATGTCATCGGCCTGCCGATGGATTCCGTTGTCCGGTACCTGCTCCGCAACGCCATCATTGCCCCCCGGCTCTCCTAGGTCAAGCCGGAGACATCGAGGACCGGCTCCCACTGCAGATACACCTTGACGTCGAAAATATCACTGCGCCTGGGCTTGACGGCAAATGATTCCGCGATGAAGCCGGCGGGTGAATACCGGTCGGCCGTTGCCGCAATTTTCGTCTGCAGCTCCTCCGCCAGCCGGGCAATTTCCTCTTCGATGCGCTTCACCTCATCCTCCGCCCGGCGGACATCCTCCTTTTCCTTTATCATCCGGCCCGCGCTCCGCACTCCCTGGGCCGACCTGGACGCGGTGGTCACCGACACGGCTTTGCGGCCGAACAGGGCCCCGAAAACCGCAACGCCGAAGGACAGGGCGGTATCCATTCCAGGGCCGCGTCACTTATGAGCTAATCTTATCGAGTTTACAACTTTTTCTGAAAAAGCTGATTTTTCTTCGTGCGATTTTATATAATGAGGCATGGGAGAAGAACTTCATGCCGTAGCCTTTCACCAGCGCGCAGTCGTTGGCGGAGTGCGGGTCCGCCTTATTTACCCGCACGAACGTGAACGGTGGGACACGCTCATCCGCCGCCGTCATTACCTCGGACTCCATTCATTGGTCGGCAAGACCCTCCGCTACGTTGCTGTTTTCGAAGACTGCCGGCTGGCCCTGCTCGGGTGGCAAGCCGCTGCCCTCAAGTGCAAAGCCGGGGATCAATGGATCGGCTGGGCGCCGGTAACCCAATATCAACGGCTGCATCTTATCGCCAACAACGCCCGTTTTCTTATCCTGCCAGGCATCCGCATCAAAAACCCGGC
>Ga0209614_1001039_pt1 | contig 22135 bp, 20 predicted proteins | sample BlaSprsedimmetaG_FD_185484 | JGI IMG/M metagenome (GOLD analysis project Ga0209614, IMG submission 185484) | Hot spring sediment bacterial and archeal communities from California, USA to study Microbial Dark Matter (Phase II) - Blank Spring... ... | reverse complement strand
GCAGCGGGTGCGGAACCGCCATCGGCGGCCCACCAGAACTCGTGGGTTTTCCATTCCGTTGCTACGTGCCAGTCCGGCTCGCGGGCGAGGGGCAGCCGGATCCCCCCCTCTGTCCCCCCCACAGGGGGGGATGAAAGGCTAACGCGTTGGCTGTATTCACGCCCGGTACTTGTCCCCTCCTGTGGGGGGGATGAAAGGGGAGGAATCTCCATAATGAAGCGCGGCGGGCCGTCCAGTTCCCACGCACTCAGGTCCGTCCAATAAACGTTCTCATACACGCCCTCCGGCATCCCGATGGGATCGTCGGTCAGTTGCGTCCAGGTGAGCGCGGACGACGGCTCCGATCCACGGATGATCGCCGTGCCGGGGCCGTTTTCGGCGCGATAGGTTGCCGGCTCGGTGGCGCTGCCGCTCAAGGTCGGGTACACCGTCTCGCGGTAGATGCCGGGCAAGATGTGCACGGTGGTGCCCGGCCCGGCCAGGTCGGCGGCGCGCTGGATCGTGCGGAAGGCCGTGCCCTGGGTCATGCCGTTGTTCGCGTCGTTGCCATTGACCGCATCCACCCACAGGTTATCCACGCGCGGCACCTGGAACGCTACGTCGTCGAGGCGAATCGAGCCGGAGGGGGTGCTGCTGGAATTCGTGTTAACCTTGCCAAACTCAATCACGTCGCCGGAGGGATCGTCGTGGACGACCTCGCTGTCGTCGTAGCGCACGAGCGTGTCGTCGACCCACACGGCGACCCATTCGTCGATGCGGTAGCCCAGCGTGATCTTCTGCCAGCCATCGACCACGGGGAACGCGCCGGCTTGCCAGTCGTAAAAATAACCGCTTGCTTTGGGATAGGCGAGATAGCCTTGGTAGCCCTCACCGGGTGGTTTGCGCAGATAGAAGCCGACCAGCGGCGGCCACCAGTCGCTGGCGGAACTGCGCACCTCACCCACGCACAGCGATGTGCCCGGCGGCCAATAGTTGGGCGACGGCTCCGGCAGCGCGACGCCATTGGGATTCAGCCAGAAGGTGAGATAGCCCTCAACGGCGTAGGCGACGCGCGCCTGGTAGATGTAGGCCATCTCCGGAGTGGCGGCAACCGCCAGGCCGGTCGAGCCGTTGCGTCCGCCGCCTGGTAGCAGGCTCAAATGCGAGTCTCCTGTGGTTTCCCAGGCGGCAAGGTTGCCGCTCTCGAAATCGTCTTCGACGACGTCCCAGGTCGGGGGGATGACGGGGGCGGCAGGTGTGAGGGCCTGGTGGGACGTGGCCCCATTATCCGGTACCGGCGCGCCGGCAGCATAAGTTGAAAGGCTGGGGGATGGGATTAACACCGCGAGCAAAACCAAAATGCAAATGCCTTGCTTCATCGTAGCCTCCTTATCCCTTGGGAAAAAACAAAACGGGATCGCCTGACGCGATCCCGTTTTTTAGTGCCGAGACTGAGAATTGAACTCAGGACACATGGATTTTCAGTCCACTGCTCTACCGAACTGAGCTATCTCGGCAACACGGATACATTTTAGCGTAGGCTTTCGATTTGTCAAGCTGATTTACGGCATCCAGCGCCGTGGGCCGATTTCGCCGGGGCCTTCGGTGTGGGTGCGACGTAGGTAGGGTTCGATCAGTTCCTCTTCGTCCGGGCCAAGCAGCAGGCGAATGTGCGCCAGCGCCACACTATCGTAGCGGGTGAAGCCACACGAGTCACAACGCCACGCCGCAAAATTCGGGACGACGATCAACTGCTCTCCCCAACGGCGCGTGTAGGTGATTTTGATCGGCTTGAGATTGCCTATAGCGCAATCGGGACAGGTGTAGTTTACGTGTGTATCTTCATCAGGTGGAACATTTGGCGGCGTCAAGGAGCTACCTCCAACTCGGGAAAGGTATAGTGGGGGATGAACCCCCATTTTTCCGGCGGCCAGTAGCGGAAGATGGATTTGCCAATGATGTTCTCGCGCGGCAGCACGCCCCAGATGTGCGAGTCACTGGAATTGTTGCGGTTGTCCCCCAGGACCAGATACTCGTCATCTCCGAGAACGCGGTTTTCGCCATAGGCGGGCGGGCCGCTGATGTACGGCTCGTTGAGCGCGATCCCGTTGACCCAGACGCGCCCATCATGCACCTCCACTTTCTCGCCGGGAAGTCCAATGACGCGCTTGATGTAGGGGATTTCGCTGTGTCCATTCGGTGGATCGAGCACGATGATGTCGCCGCGCTCTGGTCCGTGAAACCAGTACGCGATCTTGCTCACAATCAGGTATTGGCCCTCGTGCAGCGTGGGTTCCATACTGATCGACTGCACCTCGTAGCGCCCAGTGATGGTGTTCACCACGAGGAAGATGATTACGGCTAGCGCCAACGTTTCGAGCAGGTCCCGCAGCCAGACCCACACCGTCGCCGTGCCCCTGCCGCTGATTGTCGTTTGTTCAGTCCACGCCATGTCTGGCCCTATTGTGTCGTCTGTAACTCTGGAAAGACATAGTGGGGAATGACCCCCCATGTTTCCGGCGGCCAATAACTGAAGATGGCTTTTCCCAATACTTGCTCGCGCGGCAACAATCCCCAGGCGTGTGAGTCGCTTGAATTGTTGCGGTTGTCGCCGAGTACGAAATATCGATCTTCGGTAACGACCCAGTTACCGGTGTACTGGGGGGGCGCGTTGATGTACGGTTCGTTTAGCGCCACGCCGTTAACCCACACCCGCTGCTCGCGTACTTCCACCACATCTCCTGGCAGGCCGATGACCCGTTTGATATACGGGACCTCACTCGCTTCACCCGGTGGGTCGAGCACGACCACGTCCCCGCGTTCGGGGAAGCGAAGCCAATAAACGACCTTGCTGGCGATGAGATACTGACCATCGTGTAAGCTTGGTTCCATGCTCTGCCCGTGCACCTGGTAACGTCCGGTAAGAGTGTTGATGACCAGGAAGAGGATCGCCGCCAGGAGCAGCGTTTCCAAAACATCTTGTAACCATGAGCGAATGCCGAAGGAGCGACTTAACGAAGGTTCCTCCTCAGGTGTTTCCTCTGCTGGCGTCTCTACGATGACATCCGCTTGTTCCTCGATCAATGTTGAGCCTCCAAAAGTACCAGTTTTCTGGGAGATTATAACGTATCTCGAAGAGGGCGCAACTGAAAAAGGACACCCCTGGCATAGCCAGGGGTGTGTCTCGTGGGCATCACGAGGGTTCTTTATGCCTCTTCAGTCGATTTTTCTGCGACTGCGGTAGCGGTTTCTTCGCTCTCTTCTTCATCTTCCCAGCCGATAATCCACACCGCCAGTCCTGCCACCGCGATGGTGGCGATGATCAACGCAGCCCACTGTCCGGCCAATAGTCCGACATCCCGTGCAGACCAGACGAGGATGGCAACCATGCCAATGGAAAGCACGATCCAGGATGTCCATTGTGGGTGCGCGTGTACAAATTGCTTAATTTTCTCCATCGACTCCAGCCTCCCTAAATTTTGGACTTTATCCGAGACGTATATCTGCAAGCGTTTCTAGTGCGTCAACTGCGAATTTTTGGATAGGTTCTTGGTCAATCGCTGCCGGTCCTACATCGGCTTGCGGATCAAGTCCTCGCGGATTTGCTTGATCATCGCTTCGCTGGCCTCGGGATTCCACTCCTTGGCGGTCTCGCGCCACGCTTTTGGTAGCTCCGTCATGGCCTTCCTCGAGTACGCCAATTGCTTCCAATAGGCGATTAATTCCTGGCTAGGGTTGGTAGGAAGGAAGAGAAATGCCACCTCGGCCTGCAAATATTCACCTTCCTTTTCCATAGCAGTGACGAGTGCACGACCTGTTGTCATGCGATCCACACCCGGCGCGATCAGAAAATCGGTCAGACAGATGACGAGGTTTTCCACCCGCCATCCGGCCAATCCCACGATTTTGCCCTGATGCTCGGCCAACAAAAAACCGACCTGGCTAAATCGCTCGGCGACATCCATCTGTGAGACATGCCGCTCTGTGTGGGCGCTGTTCACGAAATCTGCAATGCGTTCAGCATCACTCAAACGTGCTTTACGGACTTCGATATCTGCTGTCATTGTGTCTATCCCTTATATCCTGAACTGGGTCCGTACTCTTTGTTCGTTGTTGGACAATGTTTTCATTTATTATACCCTGGTTTTGGAGATGTACAACGGATCGAAAAATCGATTGCTTTTTCATCATTCTCAGTATATAGTAGGGTTTACTGAAATGAAAAAAACCGCAACATTCTCGGTTGATCTGGTTCCGGCGACGGCTTTGTCGTACGACCGTCTGACATTCCTCATCAACCAGGCATATATGAATTATTACCTGCCCATCTGGATCGATGCAGCCCAGTTCGCGCGGATGTGTGTTGTCGAAGACATTGACTTGCGAAAGTCGGTGGTGGCACTCAACGGCGATACACCGGTGGGGATTGCGCTATTGGCCCTGCGCGGGGATGCCGGTTGGCTGAGTGGAGTGGGTGTGCTAGCATCTTGGCGTCGTCGTGGCATTGCGCGGCAGATCGTCGAACATATCCAGACTACGGCTAAGGCGGAGGCACTGCGCACTTTGCGTCTCGAAGTGCTGGCCCAGAACGAAGGCGGTCTCGCGCTATACCAGCAGTTGAACTTCCGCTGGGAGCGCGATTTGTTGGTCCTCACGCTCGAGCCGGGGACGTTCGACCCACTCCCGCTACCCCCCGACATTGCACCGGCTTCTCCCAGTGTGATCTTGCCATCCTACACTGCCTTTCACGATGCGCGGATCCCCTGGCAGCGGCAATTGGCATCGCTTTCGCATCGCCAGGATGAATTGCACGGGTTGGCCCTGTGGGAGGCATCGCGCATGGTTGGCTACGTGCTCTACCAGTTGCAACAGGGCAATCACGTCGTCGCGGACTTAGCCGTCGATCCCGGATATCCCCACCGGCTACAGGCTGCGCGAACGCTTCTGACGGCGGTGCACACCGCCCGCCCGGATATGGGCGGTTCTACCATCAACCTGCCTACCGATGATCCGTTGCTCCCCGCCTTCACCGGCCTCCGCTACCGCATCTGGCAACGCCAGCACGAACTGGTGTGGGAGGTGGGAGAGTGAAGAGGCAGGAAGCAAGAGTGAGGTGCGTGCAGCGTAAGGAGTTAGAAGTGGGAGATCAGAGGCGAGGTTCAGTCCCTGCCGATCCCTTACTCCCTACTCCCTACTCCCTACTCCATCTATGAAGAGGTCACATATGTCTGAAGATACACACACAACACCGGCGACGCCAACCGGCGCGAACTGCTCAAGCTGCGGGCGCTTTGTGGGGCCTTATGCGACGTGTCCTTACTGCGGGGCGAAGTTCGGCGGGCGCATCTCCGTGCGCGCCGTCAAGCTCGCGGCGATCCTCCTGGCGACGGTGGGATTGCTCGCGCTCTGGTGGATGGCGCGCCGTATGGACATCCCTACTGTCTCCGCCGCCGACGCGCTGGGCACCATGAACATGGCCTACGTGCGCGTCCAGGGGCGTGTCACGCGCAGTCTGAGCTACGATGCCACGAGCGGCTACCTGGCGTTTTGGCTGGACGACGGCACCGGTGAGGTGCGCGTCTCTTCGTATCGCGACGTGACGGAGGCCCTCCTGGCTGCGGGGATCATCCCCGCGCTCGGTGATGACGTGACCGTTGCCGGAACGTTGCGCATCCGTGAGGATTACGTTGCGTTGACGCTCAACGCCGCCGAGCATCTTACGTTGGAGCGCCCGGAGCCGGTGACGTTGAAGGCGAGCACCCTCACGCCGTTGGATGCCGGGCTGCGCGTACGCATCGTGGGTGAAGTCCGCCAGGTGCGCACGCCCTACGAAGGGATGACGCTCATCACCGTGCGCGACGACTCCGGCGAGATCGCTGTCGCCGTGGATGAGACGGTGACGATACTCACCGGCGCGTTGCCGGAGATCGTCGAAGGGCAGGGGATCAATGTGACGGGGGCGGTGAGTTTGTACAAGGACACGCCGCAACTCGTCCTGGCTTCCGTAGCGGACATCGTGCTTTCCGCTGCACCAGCGGGAGCCGCCGCCGTTCCTGTGAGCACGTTGAGCGAAGTCGCGCCTGATGCTGCCGGAAGCTGGATGACTTTGAAAGGCCGTGTGGCGCTGATGGAGGGCTTCAACGGCGGGATGAAGGCCACGCTCGATGATGGCACAGCGCAGATCATGCTGGTGCTGTGGGACGACGTTTACACCGCGCTCCCCGACCCGCTGGCGCTCGACGTGGGCGCGGAGGTCGAGGTGAAGGGCGAAATCGGCGTATACGAGGGCGAATTGCAAATCACGCCTGAAGGCCCCGCCGACATCGTCATGATCGCTTCGGCACCGGAAATTCCGTGGGTGCAAGTGGGCGATCTGCAAGTGCAAGATGCGGGGCGTGTGGTGCGGCTGCGCGGCGTCTTGGGCGCGCCGGAGGGCTTCTCTGCGGGTGTCAAAGTGCCGCTGGACGATGGCAGCGGCAGCATCACCGTGTTGCTGTGGACCAATATCTTCACCGCCCTCGATCCACCGCCGTCCGAGGGCCAGGCCGTCGAGGTCATCGGCGTCGTCCAGGAATATCGCGGCGAACTGGAAATCCTCCCACGCTCCACGCTGGATTGGCGCGCAGGAGGGGATTAGATGTTAGAACTCATCCTTTGGACGCTCGCAGGTACACTTTTAGCATCGCTGTTGGCGATTGTGCCCGCGCTCCATATCTACAACGTGGCGGGCTTCATCCTGCTTGCCAGCGGCGCGCTCTCCGCGTGGATGAACCCGGAGCAGATGGCGTTCCTGTTCCTCGGTCTCATCACCGGTTACGCGATGTTGAACACGATCTCCAGCATCTTCCTCTCTGTGCCGGATGACAGCACCGTCTTTATCGTTCTGCCGGGGCAGAAGTATCTCTTGCAACGGCGCGGCTACGAAGCCGTCGTCCTCACCGGCATCGGCGGATTGGGCGGGCTGGCGGTGCTGGCGCTGCTCGCGCCGGTCGCTTCGCGCATCCTGCCGCCGATCCGCGAGATTCTGCGCCCGCACATGGCGTGGATCCTGTGGACGATCATCGCCTACATGCTGCTCTCCGAATGGCCCAAAGGCACGGATCGTGCGCCCGCCGGGTGGAAACGCTGGTGGGACGGCTGGCGCTCGCTCACGGCGGGACTGGCGACGTTTTTGCTCTCCGGCTTGCTCGGCTTCGTGATGATGTACCGTTCGGTTGTGCCGGTGGAAGTGGCTTACCAAAACCTGCTGCCCGCGTTCGTGGGTCTCTTCGCCGTGCCGTGGGTGCTCCAGAATCTCATGGCGCGCGTCGAATTGCCGCCGCAGCACATCGCTCGCACCGTCGATGCACCGTTCGGCGCGATCTTCCAGGGGACGGCGGCAGGCGTGCTCGGTGGGATGTTCGCCGCTTTCTTCCCGGTGATTACCGGCGGCATCGGCGGGTTTCTGGCCGGGCACGCCACCGCGCAGCGCGACGAACGCGCATTCGTCATCTCGCAGGGGGCGTCGAAGGTCGTCTACTACGTGGGCGGCTTTTTGCTCTTCTTCGTGCCGGGTCTACACCTCACGCGCGGCGGGATGGCGTGGATGGTGAGCACGCAGTACAGCACCTACACGCCCGAACGCTATTTCTGGGCAACGGCGGCGGTGTTGGCGGCGGGCGTCCTGGCGTTTTTCCTCTCCCTGGGGCTGACGCGGCTCGTCATCGCGTTGACGGCGCGTGTGAGTTACCGTATCATCAGCTTCGCGACGCTGATCATCCTGCTCGTGGTGGTGTTCACGATGACGGGGTGGGGCGGGTTGGCGGTCTGCGCCGTGGCGACCGGCATCGGCCTCATCCCCGTGCTGTGGGGATCGCGCCGCATGAACGCGATGGGCGTGCTCCTGTTGCCCATCGCCTTGAACATGGCCGGCGCGGGCGACGTCGTGGCGGGGTGGCTGGGACTGCTGTGAGCGCGTGACATTCACGCAACGATCTTGGTTCGGCGAGGCGTCCCTGAGGCGCCTCGCCTTATTTTGACTCCAACGTAGGTTGCGCTATACTCAAAGCAACATTGACGTGCTCACATACGTAGTGTGTTCAGAACCGGCGAATGGTCGCCCTTTGAGGCGAATGGTCGCCCTTTGAGGCGAATGGTCGCCCTTTGACTTGAGACTGTTCAAGGAGGGAACTATGAAGCTTGTCACCTATATTATCGCTGCCATTCTCGTTTTCTTTGGCCTGATGTTCATCATCGGCGCGCAGGGACAGGTCATGCGCCTGGTGGTCGGGGTGGTGTTGTTCGGCGGAGCCGGCGTTCTCGTCTATCTGACCCGCGTGCAGCCCACGAAAGAGGAAATCACCCACGTCCAGAAAATCGACCTTACCGGCGACGTGCATCTTGAGGCTATGAAGTGTACGTCCTGCGGCGGCGCGCTGAGCAAGGACAACCTCATCGTGCGGGCCGGCGCGATTTTCGTCGATTGCCCTTACTGCGGAGCGTCGTACCAGATCGAAGAAGCCCCCAAGTGGTGAGAGAATCATGAATCATGATTTATGCTGACGAACGATTATGGCAACGAACGGGTTTTGGAACGAGCTCCGCCGGGAATTGGCGCGGCTGTGGCCTGCGTCGCCTGAACCGCCCGCGCCGGGATTGTACACGTACCCCATTGCGCTGGATGGCGGGCAGCGGCGCGTGCATTTGCGCGTCGAGGCAGACGGCAGCGGCGTGCTCTTCATCGATGTGACGGAGGTCATCCACCTCAACACTACCGCCGTGGAGATGGCAAAGCTGGCGCTGGACAATGTCCCTCAGGAACGCGCGCGGGATATGTTGCTGCGGCGCTTCAATCACGTTGACAAAGCACGCCTTACCCGCGAGTTGGCCGACGTCTACACGATGGTGCAGCGCCTCCGCGAAACCGGCGATGGGTGCCCGACATGCGCCATCGCCAGCCAGGTGGCCTTCAACCCGATCTTCAGCACGCCCGTTCACGCCCCCTACAAAGCCGACGTTGCGCTCACCTACGGGTGCAACAATGCGTGTCCTCACTGCTACAACGAGCCGGACCGCTTCACCATGCCTTCGCTGCCGCTGGACGATTGGTTCCGCGTGTTCGACAAACTCGCCGCGATCGGCATCCCGCACATCATCCTCACCGGCGGCGAGCCGACGCTGCATCCCGACCTGCCCGCCATCATCCGCTACGCCGACGGTCTGGGGCTGATCGTGGGGATGAACACGAACGGGCGCTTGCTCTCTCACGCTCCCACGATGGAGACGCTCGCCGAAGCAGGGCTGAACCACGTGCAGATCACGCTGGAGACCTGCCGGGCCAACGTCCATGATGCGATGGTCGGCGCGCCGGGCGCGTTTGCGCAGACGGTGCGCGGTATCGAAAACGCGCTGGCGAGCGGCGTGCACACCATCACCAACAGCACGCTGACGCGCAGCAATGTCCAGGATGCCGTCGCTATTGTTGAATTCCTGCACGGCCTGGGAGTGCGCACGTTTGCGATGAACGGGATGATCTATGCCGGCGGCGGATTCGACGATCCAGATGCCATCCCCGCCGAAGAAATGGCGGCGACGCTGGTGGCCGTGCGCGACCGCGCGGAGGCGCTGGAGATGCGCTTCCTCTGGTACACCGTGACGGATTACTGCCGTCTCTCACCGCTGGAACTGGGCCTCGCGCCCAAACGCTGCAACGCCGCCGAGTACTCCATCTGCGTTGAACCCAATGGTGACGTTCTGCCTTGCCAATCGTACTACGTGGCGGGCGGCAATCTGCTCAACGATTCCTGGGACGCCATCTGGAACAGCCCGCTGTTTTTGAGTTTCCGCGAGCGTGAAACCGATCCGCTTGCGGCCGGGTTGCCGGAAGCATGTTGGGACTGCCCTGATTTGGAGATGTGCGGCGGAGGTTGCCGTCTGGAACGCGAGGCGCGCGCCGGGCTGCGGGCTGCCGAACATGGTTGCGCTCGCGCGCGAGTGCGCCCTCCCTTTTCTTCCCCCTCGTCGGGGGGGATTGAGGGGGGGACGGGCTTTACCCCGCCCGTCGGGGCTACGCGCGCCGTCACACGCGCCGGCGGGCATCCACGGTAGGGAACACTATAAGAGGCACTATGCTAAGAGAAGGGACCATCCTCCAACAAAATCGCTATCGCATCACACACTTGCTCGGCAGGGGCGGCATGGGCGCGGTCTACGCTGCCTGGCACCTGAGCCTGGAAATCCCCGTTGCCATCAAGGAACTGACGGCGCAAGCCGACCTCGACCCGGAAATGCTGGCGCAATTGCGCGCGCAGTTCAAGCGCGAGGCGATGACGCTGGCGCGGCTCAATCACAACAACCTGGTCCGCGTCCTCGACTCTTTCGAGGAGGGTGGCAATGCCTATCTGGTGATGGAGATGGTTGAGGGGGAAAGTCTAGCCGACCGCATTAGCAATGAGGGCGCGCTGCCGTTGCCGTTGGTGATGCGCTGGGCGCACCAGTTGCTCGATGCGTTGGCCTACTGCCATGGGCAGAATGTGCTCCACCGCGACATCAAGCCCACCAACATCATCATCCGTCCCGATGGGCAGGCGGTGTTGGTGGACTTTGGCCTGGTGAAGCTGTGGGATCCGCGCGATCCCCGCACGATGACGGTGGTGCGCGGGATGGGCACGCCGGAATATGCCCCGCCGGAACAGTACGAAGCGGAATCCGGCTCCACCGACGTGCGCAGCGACATCTATGGCCTGGGCGCGACGCTCTACCATGCGCTGGTGGGGCAGGCTCCCCCCACGGCGACCAAGCGCATCGTCAATCCGGCAGCTTTGATCCCTGCGCGTGCGCTGAACCCCAACATCGATCCTGCCATTGAAGCAGCGTTGATGCGTGCGCTCGAGCTGCGACCCATCGATCGTTTCCAGAGCGCGCGGGAAATGGCCAGCGAAATCGGTACCGGCTCGTTACGCGCGCCCGCACCGCACTACGCTCAGCGTCCTCCTACCGCTCCGCCTCCACCGCGGCCTAGGTCGCAAAAAAACGCGCCGCCTTCGCGCGCGCAGTCTGTTCCTATCACCAAATCGCCGACAACACCTCCCGGTCAACAAATGCCGCGGCAAATGCCGCAGCGCTTGCCACCGCAACCTAAGCCCCGGCAAGCAAATGGCGCTGCTTCGATTGCCGCGTTTATTCTGGGTATTGTTGGCCTGGGCAGCATGGTTATTGCTCCCCTCTGTAACTTGCCTTTGCCGTTGATCGGCGTTGCGGTGAGCATCCTGGGCATCCGTTCGAAAAAGCAGCGGGGACTGGCCTGGGCCGGGCTGGCGCTATGCCTGCTGACCTTGGGACTGACGCTGCTGTTGGTGCTGTTCGGGGCGATTCAAGAGTTTGGGGGTTTCTGAAACCTGGAGTTTTAATCTGTGTAGATAATGAGCCTTACTGTCATTGATGCCATTCCATTTCAACTGGACCGGGCGGCGCTGTTCAAGCGCTTGCGGATCAAGCCCGGCAGCCATTACGTTGGCGAGATGCAGCGTCTGGCGGACGAAGCCAAGGCCATCGCCAGGCCGAAGGCGCTCTACAAGGTCGTCTTCATCGACGAGAGGGGTGATGATTACGTCGTCGTGGATGGTGTGAGACTGTCCAGCCGGGTGCTGAGCGTGAACCTGGAACCCGTCCATCGCGTGTTCCCCTACGTCGCGACGTGCGGCGTGGAATTGGATGCTTGGGCGCACGCGCAGGAAGATGTGCTTTACCAGTATTGGGCGGATATCATTAAGGAAATGGCTGTGCGGGAGGCTATCCAAACGCTGAATGATCATGTGACGGAGCAGTATGGGCTGGGGAAAATGGCGGCAATGGCGCCGGGATCGCTCGCCGATTGGCCGCTGCCGCAGCAGCGCCCGCTGTTCACCATCCTGGGCGACGTCAAAGGCGCAATTGGGGTGGAACTCTCGGACAGCTTTTTGATGTCACCGAACAAATCCGTTTCGGGGCTGCGTTTTGCAACTGCGGATGATTTTGCCAGTTGCCAGCTTTGCCCGCGTGAGAATTGTCCTGGTCGCCGCGCGCCCTACGACGACACGCTCTACGACCGCAAGTATCGAGTATCCAGAAACGAGTAACAAGTAACGAGCATCGAATAGGAGGTCATTATGGCAATGGAATGGCTCAAAAATCTGTTTAGCATCAAGCGCGCGGCTTCACCACCGGCGGTCGAACCAGGCATCTATCATTCGATGCAGGAGGCCGAAGGGGCCTATACGCGCTTCCACTTGCGGGTGGAACGCGATGGCTCGGGGATGTTGATCGCCAATGCCGCCGCTGCCGCACGGCTTTCACCGACCGGTGTCCTCATCACCAAGGGCTTGCTCGACGGCAAGAGCGAGGACACGGTTCTCCGGGACCTCGTTGCCAATTTCCGAGGGGCTACCGAGGATGTCATGCGGGCAGACATCGCCAAAGTGGAGCGGCTGATTGACCAAATCATCACACCGGGAGATACGTATCCGGTCTTCAACCTCGACGATGCAGCCCTGTCGCCCTATGCTGCGGAATTGATCGCTCCGTTGCAGGCCTCCTTGCCGCTGGCTGAACCGGAGAAATTGCTGCCGATCCTTGATAAGCTGTGGGATGCGGGTATCCCGCACGTGACATTCCTCGCGCCTGCGGAAGTGGACTTGCGGCGTAATCCTGCCGTCACCCACCTTGTCCGCGCCATCGAGCGCGCCGAAGATCTGGGGATGATCGCCGGGGTGCGTGGGCGCGCCAGTGATTTGGGGGACACCGAATTGTTGACGGCGCTGTTTCAGGCGGGTGTGGATCACATTACCTTCATCTACGCCTCTGACGATCCTGCCGTCCACGACGCGCTGTGCGGCGAAGGCGACCACGCTGCCGCGGTTGCGCTGCTGGCCTGGTTGGAGGAGAACCAACTGTGTGCAGTCGCCGAACTGCCACTCGTCCAGGCAACGTTGTATACGCTCAACGCCACGGTCCGGACGTTGATGGCACAGGGCGCGGACAACATCGCTTTCGTTGCCTACGCTACGACCGACGCGGCGCTCGCCGAACAGGACGGGATCTTTGCTGCCGACGCCATGCCCCAAGTCGCTACAATGGTCGAGGAAGCCGCAAACGAGTTGTCGGCGCGTTTCGTCTGGGATCCGCCCGTGCAACGCAATCCCGCTCAATCCCTGGCCGAGCAAGTGCAAGCCGGCCCGCGTTGTTCCGGGGATGTGGCTGTGCGCGTCGAATCGGATGGGCGTGTCATTCCACCCCGTGGCCCGTACAAGAGCGCGGGAAATCTGTTCGACATGGCGTGGAACGATATCTGGAATCACGAGGTTTTCCGTAGATACCGCGAGCGCGTCGAAGCGCCGACACACTGCGACGTCTGTCCCGGTCTGGCGATTTGCGCTGCCGATTGTCCGCGTGAGCCGGCAGGATGGGCGCAATCATAGCGCGAGGACTGTTTGGAGGTGTTGTTATGAAACGTAGTCGTTTACGTCACGCACTGATGCGTCACGCTCTTACCTTGCTGATGCTATTGATTCTTACCGTATCGGTTAGCGGATCGGCGTATGCCCAGAATTACAGCTTCGCTGTGCCGGAGTTGTTGATGCAGGTCTTCGTCCAGCCGGACAGTTCCGTGCGGATTATCTACGATATCACCTTCGAAAACTATGGAAGCGCCATCGACATCGTAGACATCGGGACGCCGCACAGTGGCTATAACATCAGCAATATGAGTGCTTCTATCGACGGTGTGGCATTAACTGACATTCGCAAATCCGAATATGTTAGCCCTGGCGTCGAAGTGCATCTCGATGGTAATGCGATCCCGTCGGGAGGAAGAGGCACGCTTCACTTCGAGATGACGATGCCGGAGATGATCTTCACCGACACGACGAACAAGGAGAACGCTTCGCTGCAAATCACACCGACGTGGTTTGACAGCAGTCTGGTGCGCGGGACAGGGACAATTGAGATCCGCGTCACGATGCTCGAGGGCGTCCAACTGGACGAGGTGTTGTATCAGGACGTGGAATTTAGCGATAAGGGTACCGAGAACAGCTGTGTGGTCGCCGTGTGGCGTTTCGAGAATGTCCCAGCAACGAAAGAATATCGCGTGGGTGTCTCCTTTCCGCAGCGCGGCCTCACCAACGTCACCGAAGTGACCACGTGGGATCTTTTCATGCGCTGGTTGGGGCAGTTCGCGGGGGTCATTGGCGGGATCGTCGGAGGCTGTTTGCCGCTTGCTTTCCCCATCTTCATTTTCTGGGCGATTATCAGAGCTGTGAAGAAGGCCGGCAAGCCCAATTACTTGCCGCCTATCGCTCAAGTGGAGGGTGGCGGGATCAAGCGTGGCTTGACCGCGCCTGAAGCCGGCGTCATCCTGGAACTGCCGTTGACTAAGGTGCTGGCGCTCGTCATCTTTGGCCTGCTCGAAAAAGGATTGGCGAAGAGGGCGGATAAGACCGGCTCCCTGACCGAGGCCTTGACGCTGGAGATCGCGGATGCTTATCGTACCGATTTGAAGGATGCGAGCGCGCGCGCGAAGTATCGCCGCTCGGTGGCGCAACAGCAGGGGACGGTGATCCATAACTACGAAGACGCCTTCCTGGATCTGATCCAGGAGAATCCCGGCAAGCCGGTGAAGGCGCTCAAGGTCGTCAAACCGATGGAGCGCCTGGTGAAGATCGCCGCCGCCAAGATGCAGGGGTTCGATCTCTCCGACACGCAGGACTACTATCGCCGTGTCATCGACCGGGCGATAGAGCAGGCTTCTGCATTGGGCGACATCGAGCAGCGCGAGCAGTATCTTGATAAGTATGGGTCGTGGGTGATGCTCGACAAGGACTACCGGCGGGTGATGACCGTCGGCAGTTACCACTATTGGCCGCTTTGGGCACGCCAAGCACGCCCCTCCCTTACTTCCCCCCCGGTGGGGGGGATAGGGCGGGGGGGCGGCGCTGCGTCGAGCGGACGTCCGGCACCAAAATTTGGCGACGTTGCCTCATCTTTCGCGGGCTGGGCTGAGACAACGATGGGTGGCATGGCCGCCGCGATTATGCCGACGTCGTTGCAAAAACCCACGCCGGTCAGCACTTCCTCCTCGGGTGGGAGCTTCCGCAGCAGTTGCGCGTGTGCCTGTGCCGGATGTGCCTGCGCGTGTGCCTGCGCGGGCGGGGGGCGTTAGATTTCTGATTTTGGATTGAGGATTTTAGATTTGGTGGTGGATGCGAGGTTGGGAGGTATCAAGTTTATGGGAAATAGAAGAGTTTTTCGCATACTCGCTTTATTGACGCTGTTGCTGTTGTTGATGTCCTTCGGCGGGCCGGTAGCCGCGCAGAGTTACAGCTTCGCCGTGCCGGATCTGAAGATGCAGGTCTTCGTGCAGCCGGACGCCTCGGTGAAAATCGTCTACGATATCACTTTCGACAACTACGGCAGTCCAATCGATATCGTAGACATCGGGATGCCGCACCGCAATTACAATATCGGCAATATGAGCGCCTCAATCAACGGCGTCAATCTGAGCACTATTCGCAAATCCGAATACGTCAATCCCGGCGTCGAAGTTCACCTGGATAGTCAAGCCATTGCGCGAGGCTCGCAGGGCACGCTGCACTTCGAGTTTACGATGCCCGACCTGGTTTTCCAGGATACGACCAACAAAGAACTCGCCTCGTTGCAGATCACGCCGACATGGTTCGACAGCGACTTCGTGCGCGGCACGTCGAACATCCAGATTGCGATCCACATGCTGGAGGGTATCCAGCCGGATGAAGTGCTGTATCAGGACGTCCCCTTCACCGACAAGGCGCTCTACCAGGGCCGCGCCGTCGCTGTGTGGCAGTGGGCGCAGGGAACTGCAACGCAGGCGTACCGGGTCGGCGTCTCGTTCCCGCAGCGCGGTATGACGCGCGTGATCAAGATGACGCTCATCCAGTTGGTCAATAAGTGGCTGACGGATAATCCTACCACGCGCTTTATCCTGGGCGCGGTGGCGATGATCATGTTTGCCGTTCTGTTTTTCCGTTTCTCGGGCGGCACCGGCCTTTCGGTATTCGTCATTTTGGGCGGCGTGATTCTCGTCTTGTTGTTCGTCAGTCCCATCTCCGCGCTGATTGCGCCCGTGATCTTTGGACCGCTTATCGTCCTCAACGAAAGCTCGCTGAAAAAGAAGCGCAAGACCTACCTGCCCGCCATCGCGCAGGTGGAGGGCGGCGGCATCAAGCGCGGTCTCACTGCGCCGGAAGCTGGCGTCCTGATCGAGATGCCGCTCAACAAAGTGCTCACGCTGGTGCTTTTTGGCCTGCTGGAGAAAGGTGTCATCGCAGTGACGAAAGACGATCCGCTTACGGTGGAGGTGGCACAGGATTTTCGCGTTCTCTCCGACAAGGCTTTGAGCCCCAAAGATTATCGCCGGCATCGCCGTAAAATCGCGCAGGAGAAGGGGACGATCATTCATACTTATGAAGATGGCTATCTCGCGCTAATTGAGCGAAATCACGGGAAAGCCGTGCGCGACATCGACTTTGGCAAGCCCACAGAACTGCTCATTAAAGCGACAGCGGCAAAGATGAAGGGCTTTGATCTCTCCGACACGCAGGAGTATTACCGCCGCGTGATCGACCGGGCGATGGAGCAGGCGTCTTCACTGGGCGAGGTCGAGGCGCGCGAAAAATACCTGGATAAGTACCTGCCCTGGGTAATGATGAACGACAACTATCCCACCGTACTCACGCACCGTGGCTACAGTTATTGGCCGGTGTGGGTGCGCGGTCCGCGGTCTGCCGGGACCGCCAGGGCTTCCTCGAAATCGAGTGGACCCGTCACCGGTGGGCGCACGCGGGCGAGCGACGTGGCCGGCTCGTTCTCCGGGTGGGCCGAATCGACGATGGGCGGTATGGCGGCGGCCATCATGCCAGGCTCGTTGAACATCCCCGGCGTGAAGGGTGGCTTCGTCGATCTGAGCGGCGCGGACAAGGTCACAGGCGATATCTTCACGGCGCTGGCAAAATCCAGTGGCGGCAGTGGTGGGGGCGGCGGCTGCGCGTGCGCGGGCTGTGCCTGTGCCTGTGCCTGCGCGGGTGGGGGTCGGTGATTGGAGATTGAGTGATTGGAGATTGAAGATTGAAATACGATTTACCGGCGTCGGAGATGCTGGTGCAACAGGCCGAATGGCTGGCGCCGGCTCGCGGACGATTGTTCCGGCAGGTCAGTATCGCGCGCCGGAAGCGTGTTCTGGATTTGGGCGCGGGATATGGCGCGGTGACGGGCGAACTGGTGCGTCGTGCCGGGGGACCGGTCGTGGCGCTGGATCGCGCGATAGCGGCGTTACAGGAGGCGGGGGCAGCGTATGCCGGTGCATCACGCACTGGTGGGGATGCGCGGCGGCTGCCATTTGCCGACACCGTTTTCGATCTGGTTTTTACGCAGTTGACCCTACTGTGGGTACAGCCTGTGACGCGTGTACTGGACGAAATCCATCGCGTGCTCCATCCCGGTGGGGTATTGGTCGCTTTGGAACCTGACTACGGTGGCATGATCGAACATCCGCCGGAGATTGCCGCGCGCGAACTCTGGCTGTCCGCTCTGGGACGCGCCGGCGCCGACCCGTTGATCGGTCGCGCGTTACCGGGGCTACTGGCGGCGCGTGGGTTCACGGTGAACGTTGGTTTTTTTGAATCGCTCTATGCTCCCGCGATGGCACGCTTCGATTTCCTGCGTGACTTGCCGTTGACCGTAGCGGAGGCACTGGTGCTGGAGACCATCGAGACGGAGGCCTTGGTGCGTCGCCGTCCGTGGGCGCAGATCGCGCATCTGCCGTTCTTTCTGGTGACGGCACTCAAACCTGAATCCTGACAAGTTAGGGCCTGACCACGCAAATCTTTGCATAATGGGCAAGAAAACGGGTATTGCAGGCTCTTTTGATTCCGGTTCATCCGGGTTAGGGGGAAACCGATGACGATTCTGGATGGTATCTTGATTTTGCTTGGCGTGATTGTGATTATCCTCTGCACGATGGATGGTTTCTTGCGATCAGTGGTTACCCTGGTGAGCCTCTACCTGATCACTACAGCAACCGGGCTGCTTACTCTGGCAACGGATATGCTTCACGGCGTGGCCAGGGCGTTAGCCGACGTAGTAGGGGGTCGTGTGCCAAATATGATCATGACGCAGACCGTCATCTTTGTCGCACTGACAGTGCCGTTGTTTATCGGTGCTTACTTTATTGGCAAGGTGCTCTTCAGAGAAACGATGCTGCCAAAACTGCAGGTGTTGGACAATATCCTGGGGGCGATTGTGGGGATCGTTCTTGTGTTGTTGATGATGGCGTTGATCTACAACACGTGGGGGGTGGCAATCAGCGTGCGCTGGCAGAATGTTCAGACCTGGCACGCTATGCGAAACGCTTACTATGGCTCATTTCTGCGTCCTCACTTGCGTGAGATCCTGATGACTTACCAGCCACTTTATATTATGTTCAATTTCCTCGGCTACCCGCCTTTTTTTATTCTGCAGGCGTAGCGATAAATGGAGAGGGGCCGGCTATTGCCGGCCCCTCCGTGAACTCACTAACTGCATAGATCACCTCCTTTTCTAGGAGATACAGCGCCCACGTGTGTGCACCCACTGTGTTTGCCGTCCACTTACTATTATAGCACACTTGTCAAGTCTTTTTCCGTCGATTTTCCACATTTCTCATAAGCCTGATCAGGCCATAGCCCGCGCCTCCTGGAAACTCACCATCCTCTGCCGTTCCTCATCCCACAGATTGAACCACAGTGATTTGAGGCTTGTCACGATGGTCAACGGCGCAACGGCGTGAACTTCGGGGACTTCATCGTAGCAGCGTTGTAGGTTGTAGTTGGGGATGCGCGCCCGCAGATGGTGGATGTGGTGCAGGCCGATGTTCCCCGAAAACCATTGCAGCACTTTGGGCAGTTTGTAGTACGAACTTCCCTCCATCGCCGATTTGAGACGATCCCATTCGGCATCCCGTGCCCAATAGACGTCGGCGAATTGATGCTGGACGTAGAAGAGCCACAATCCCGCCGTCGCCGCGATGAGGATGATGGGCAACTGCACCAGGACGTAGGTGCGCAGACCGATGGTCAGGCTCGCAATGACGATGATGGCTACCAACGCCAGGTTGGTGATGATTACGCTCAGGCGTTCCTGTTTCCGCGCCGATTTTCCGGCAAAGCGATGGGCGACGAGGAACATAAATCCCGGTCCCAGGCCAAACATCACCAACGGGTGGCGCACCAGGCGGTAGCCGAGTCGCTGCCACTTGGATGCGGACTTGTATTCCTCGACGGTCATCGTCCACACGTCGCCAACGCCGCGTTTGTCCAGGTTGCCCGCCGTGGCGTGGTGGATCACGTGGGAATGGCGCCACTCCTCATACGGTGTGAACGTGAGTATCCCCAAGATGTAACCGACGATGGTATTCGTACGGGTGGATTTGAAGAATGAACGATGGGTACAGTCGTGGAAAAAGATGAAGAGGCGCACCAGGAATCCGGCGGCGAGCACGGCCAACGCCAGTGTCAGCCAATAGGTATACCCTAGTTGTACGGTGCGTATCATCAGATAAAACGTGGCAACGTAGAGCAACAGGGTGTGGGTCAGTTGCCAGATGGATTTCTTGAGATCAGGCTGCTCGTAGTGCGCCAGCCTTTTGTACCACTCCGGTCTTGCATTAGATCGCGCCGCCATAGGACACCTCCTCTTAAAAATAGCCTCAACGGATTGGATGGATCAAATAGAAAGTGCATCCGTTGTCTTCTTGTTGGAAAATGATGCCGACAAAAAAACCTTGAGTATTGGTCCTGTGGCGCGTTAAGATTCTTGTTGCCATTGTAGCACATTCTGCGCGGTTTGCGATGTGAAGTCAACCAGATATAATTATTTTAGCAAATTCATGAAGGAGTTGGTGTGATGCCTGCAAATAGAAAAACTAAAAACACATCGGTCCTCATCCTCTGTGGGGTTGTCGCCCTGCTTTTGACCGTCGGGATTGTTGCGTTGGACAGCCTAAATACCCCATTGGATGGCATTATTCGTGTGGGTGCTCTGTTAGGATACCTCGACGTTTTCCTCGCCGCACTTTCGTCCAATTACATGCGCGAGTTGACCCGCTTTTTCGGACGTTCATTCATCAAAGTCCACCACATCGTCTCGGTGACGGCACTGGTCGCACTGACGGTTCACGCCATCGGCGTCGCGTGGCGCTCGGGTTCGGTATCCGCCTTCCTGCCGAGTTTTGAATCCTGGCGACGCTTTTTTGCGCTAGGCGGAAGGCCGGCGTTCTGGCTGCTCGCTATCACATCGCTCACCGCGCTGTTTAGAACCGCCATCGGCAAAAACTGGAAGGTCATTCACTGGCTAAATTACCTAGCCTTCGCGCTCGGTACGATTCACGCGCAGATGATTGGGACGAGTTTCGTCCATCTCGGCCTTCGCATCTTTGCCTGGGTGATGCTGGTACTCCTGGTCGGCGTATTCGTGTGGAAGCGCACGCGCAAACGGCGAGCGCTGGCAAAGGCGAGGGCTGGAGGAAAACGATGACCCCACAGACACTCTTGCGCGGGCAGCACGTCCATTTGACAGCGCTGACGCAGGATGATCTGCCGACCATCGCCACGTGGTACCAGGATACCGAATTCATGCGGCTGCTGGATGCCAAACCCGCCCATCCTAAATCGGCTGACGCGCTATGCACGTGGTTGGAGGAGGCGCAGAAAGCCTCCGACGGCTACCTGTTTGCTGTACGATTACCGGAAGAAGATGCCCTGATCGGCTTTATCGAACTCGACGGAATCCTTTGGACACACGGCGCGGCCTGGTTCAGCATCGCAATCGGCCTGTCCGAATATCGCGAAAAAGGGTATGGGACGGAAGCCGCACGGCTGACGCTCGCGTTCGCTTTCCAGGAGCTGAATATGCACCGCGTGCAGGCCACGGTATTCAGCTACAACCGCCGCTCGATGGCGATGTTCGAGCGGCTCGGTTTCCGGCGCGAAGGGGCTTACCGCGAGTTCATCCACCGCGATGGAGAGCGCTACGATATGCTTCTGTACGGCCTCCTGCGTCGCGAGTTCGAGAAGCCGGTCGGCATTACTGCATGACCGTGCAAACGCTTACCGCTGCCACGTCTGAAGGCCGCCAGGCCATCGAAACGGTGATGTCGGCTTCCTATCGCGCCGACATCGACGAGGTGCCGCCGGAATGGGCGCTGGCGCGCGTGATGGACAAGATGCCGGTCGCGTTCATCCTCGTCGATCCTCACCGGCAGATGGCGTTTCCCGGCAGAAGCTTGCGCTACGCTTTCATCTGCGACGTGGCGACCCGCGAAGACCGGAGAATCGAAGGACACTTCCGCGCGCTGATGGAAGAGACGTTTGCCCGGCTACGCGCAACCGGCATCCCACTCATCCTCACGCATGGCTGGTATCCGCTCTACCGCCGCTTCGGCTTCGACGTGTTCACGCATTATAGTGGCATCATCATCACACCGGAACAAATAGCGCGGACGCTGGGCGTGGAAGCGCTCCAAGAGGATGAAGCACGCCTGACTATCCAAGGGGGTGGGGGATTATTGGATGATCGGCTGTTGGTGACGGAGGTCCGCGGCGAGACCTTGTCCGAATGTCGCGGCGCGCTCCTGGCGGCGGCAGCTATTGCGCGTGGGCGCGGGAAGGGCCTCATCCTCTTCGAGCATCCCGCCGCGCCGAGTTACGGCTCCGCGTACCCGCTCTATCCGACGCTGGAAACTCCGTTGAACGTACTCGCCCGCACGTGTGGCGCGCAAGTCATCGTCCAGGGCGCGGATCCTGAGAGTGGCACGATTCCCGACGCGGATTGGATCAAGGTTTTGGATGCTGCTGGATTTGTGCGAGCAGCAGTCGCCTGCCTAAAATTGGCTCCGCCACTCCCCGAAGCCACCATCGGTTTCGAGACCGACGCGGGCAGTTTGACGCTGGAAAGCACCGGAACGACGGTCCGCGTTGTCGATACGCTCGCGCCGGACGCCCCTGTCATTCGTTGGCCGTCGGCGGCGCTGGCGCAACTCGTCACCGGCTATTGTTCCGCAGAACTGCTCGCCGTCATCCACGACACCGCTATCCCTGAGTGCGCACTCGCACTCCTGCAAGCCTTGTTTCCCCCA
>Ga0209614_1001036_pt1 | contig 22177 bp, 16 predicted proteins | sample BlaSprsedimmetaG_FD_185484 | JGI IMG/M metagenome (GOLD analysis project Ga0209614, IMG submission 185484) | Hot spring sediment bacterial and archeal communities from California, USA to study Microbial Dark Matter (Phase II) - Blank Spring... ... | reverse complement strand
CCAAGTGAAAATTTGAATAAGGTTTTCATGGCTGGCCCTCCTTTGTTTGCAGCATAGACTGCGTTGAACACTTGAGCATGACATTACTCATAGCTCGTCAGGTGGGCCAGCCTTCTCATCCTACCTTGATTGATGACAGGATCAGCGCTCATATGCCATAGAACAACGAAAGCATGACCAGCAGGATGACAATAAAGACAACGGTCATGACGCCGCCGGCCTTCATGAAGTCAACGCTGCGGTATTTGCCCGGCCCCATGTAGAGAGCGTTGACTTGGTGCGTTGGCAAAATGAAGGAATTGGAAGTGGCCAGACCAACCACCAGGGCGGCCATGCGTGGATCAGCGCCCGCGGCCATGGCCATGTTCACCACCAGGGGGACCATCAGCACCGTGGCCCCGACATTGGAAATGACCAAGGTGAAGAATGTGGCCAGCACGGCAATGGCGGTCATCAAACCCAACGGCGAGACGTCACCGATCACGCCGAGCACGGTGTGAGCAATCCAGGCCGCTGTGCCGGTCTTTTCCGTGGCAATGCCCAATGGAATCAATCCGGCCAGCAGGAATATCGTGCGCCAGTCCACCGAGGCGTACGCCTCGTCAATGTTCAGGACCCTGGTCAGGATCATGCCGAAGGCCCCGGTCATCAGACAGACGGAAAGCTGCATTTTGAAGACGATGATCATCACCAGGGAAACAACCAGCCAAAATCCGGCCGCAAAGGCCTTTTCCGGCTTAAGCACCTCCGCAATGGGCGAAGTGAAAATAAGATCCCGTTTTTCCTGAAGAATCTGGAAACGTTCCCAAGGACCCTGCAGAAGCAGGGTATCGCCTGTGCGCAGTTTCATGTCCGAAATGCCGCTGACATAAACCTGGTCCGAACGGTACAGGGCCAAGGGATTGACCTGATACTGCTCCCAGAAGTGAACCTGCTTCAGCGTTTTGCCGATGAATTCGGAACGGGGAGCGACCACGGCTTCCATGCTGCCGGACATGGTAGAAGACAGGTCGTTTTGAAAAATGTCCAGTCCGGGCTTGATGGTCATCCCATGATCCTGGGCCATACGCTCCACGGCATCCTTCAGCCCATACACCGCCAAATGGTTGCCGGAACGGATTTCATAGCCCGGGGTGTGCGCGAGGATTTTGACTCCGTCTCGCCCGGCCAGGGCGACCACGTTCACCTGATACCTGTCCCGCAGTTCGAGAATGGTCACGGGATCCCTATAGTCCTCGAAATCGTCGCCGGTGAGCAGTTCAAAAACCTCACCGATCATTTCGGTCACAGCCGGGACGGCAGCACCGCTTTCCTCGGTCGAATGGCCATCGCCGCGGGGCAGAATAAAGCGGCCCAGGACGATGAATGTGCCGATGCCTCCAAAGGTCAAGGCCAGACCGATGGGCGTGACGTCGAACAACCCGAAAGGTTCCAATCCGAAGGGGATAAGCAGATCATTGAGCAGAATCAACGGACTGGAGCCGACCAGGGTGATCGTACCTCCTAAAATGCAGCAAAACCCGAGCGGCATGAGCATCTGGGGCAAGGGCAGACTCATGCTTTTGCTGACGCGTTTGATGGCCGGCAGGAACAGGGCCGCGGCCCCGATGTTCTGCATGAAGCTGGAGATGGTAGCCATAGTGGTACCCATAGCCACAATCACCCTGGACGCGCTGCTCCCGGCCAGAGCGACCACCGGTTTGACCATCCTGTTGATCAGCCCGGTCTTGTCCAGACCCGCGCCGATGATGATCACTGCGATGATGGAAATCACGGCATTGCTGCTGAATCCGGAAAAAGCTTCCTTGGGTGTGACCAGGCCCAGAATAGGCAGGGTCACGGTCATCAAAATGGCCACCATGTCCACGCGAATCCATTCCACGATGAACAAAAAAACCGCGAGGCCGATCATGGCCAGTACAAGAATCATTTCGGTTGTCAGAGCGTTTGGGTCCATAATGTCTTGTCCTTGAAATACGAGCTAACGGTGGAATGACAGAGCCTAGAGCCGTTGCCTCCGCATCTGGACTGTTGCAGCCGGCGGGTCAATGACGCCAGGGTTTCCTCGAGATCTGCATGGCCGGAGCCCGGCTGAAACGGACCCTTTACAAAAACCATTCCGGAAAAAAAGTTTTTTAGATCCAATAAGATAAGAAGGGTGGCTGGGGAAGGAACAGCGAGAATGTTTCAGAACGGAACTATTTTTCGATATGAAACTGCGCTGAAAATGGCTGCCCGGACAAAGGGCGTTCTGCGGGATCAACCTGCTCTAACGTTTCGTGACTTTGCAATAAAGAATCAGAAATAGAGTCCACAAAATACAGGGAATTTTTCTGGAAGCGAGAGCAGTTCCGCTCTGGGTTCACAGCAATCCGAAAAGGAATTCCTTCGGTGTTTGTCCCGGTTGAGGGAAGACACACAGACCAGACTCCGGACTGAACTCGCGCCCCATAGCGCTGTCGCAACTTTCTCGCTTGTATCAAAGGTCAAAAGGTTGCGTGATGCAAACCACGTTTTGCGGAACATGCGCCTTCAAGGCGATAGTCACCGCAATTCAGGGATATCCAGGGCGGAAATGCCTTTTTGGCGGACAAGGCGACGATCCATGGCTGCGTGGATGCGCTGCAGCAATTGCGGCATGTCCACGGGTTTAAGCAGATAATCAAAAGCGCCCCTGCGCAGGCCCTCCACCCCGTCCCGACCGGATGCGTTGCCGGTGAGCATGATCACCTCCGTGTCCGGCTTAAGGCGCTTGATTTCAGGAAGCACATCCAATCCGCTCAATCCGGGCATGAGAACGTCCAGCAGAACAACATCCACATCATAAGCGACGACCTGTTCCAGGGCCGCCTTGCCTTCCGCGGCGACCTGAACCGTAAAGCCACGCTTGAGCAAAAGCCGCGACAGATAGGAGCGGACCTTTACCTCGTCGTCCACAATCAAAACCGTGACGCTCATCCTCATTCCCCCGGTTCAGTGTGCATACAGCAACCATCGAGGCCTTGAAAAGACGTCGACAAGCACGGCAAATCGGACTGTTCAATTTGAAACAGCTTTTAAACTATACGCCTAACAGCCTTTATTCGCAACGTATTTTGATTTTATTCAGTTTCATTTTGAAATGCCCGGCGTTTCATTGTCACAAACGGAACACTTAATATGTTAAAAACAAAAACTATTTTTTGTGGCACGAATATTGTTAAATGTTTAAATCCGGAGGACGCAAGCATGACTTCATGGTTTGAACGATTGCGGGGATGGCTGCCAAGCGCAAAAAAACCCGCAGAAGCCCACGCGCAGGACAAAGCCGTACGCGAATTGTTCAAAATGCGGTACTGGAATTTCAAGTCTCTGCTGGAATTGAATCAACGCGCCCTGAACCTCATGTCCGAAATGGAGCTGCAGATCAAAAGTGCACAGGCTTTTGGAATGCCGTTCATCCGCTCCAGGGTCACGGCATTATCCGTTGTCGTCTACCAGATCATCGAATTACTGGAAGCCGTTGCCCCGGGCCGTCATGGCCAGTTGCGCCAGGCGTTTGAGCACATTCAGGAGGCCATCAACAACGTGCTGGAGGCCGAACCTGATGTGCAGCCCGGACCTCTGGCCGTGCCCCTGGAGAACCTGGCCAAAGAAGATTTTTTTCGGGCAGGAAGCAAAATGGCCGTCCTTGGAGAAATCAAGGCCCGGCTGGGAATGCGTGTTCCGGACGGGTTCGTGTTCACCGCGCATGCGTATCAGCTCTTCATGAGCCAGAACAAACTGCCCGAGAGAATCAATCAACAGCTCCAGTCGGCCGACCTCGACGACGTGGAAATGCTCTACGAAATCAGCCATGACCTGCAAGCCCTCATCATCGCGGCAAAACTTCCAGAGGATGTGCATAAGGCCCTGGAGAGCGCTGCCGAACATCTGGAGCAGCTGCATGGCCGCGGGGTGCGTTTTGCCGTGCGCAGCAGCGCCCTTGGCGAAGACAGCATGGGATTGTCTTTTGCCGGCCAGTACCGCACGGAGCTCAATGTCCCGCGCAGCGGCCTGGAGCAGGCCTATAAAAACGTGATCGCGGGGAAATATTCGGCCAGGGCCATCGCCTACAGATATGCGCGGGGTCTCAGGGACGAGGATGTGCTCATGTGCGTCGGAGTCTTGGTCATGCTCCCAGCCGTAATCGGCGGGGTGGTCTATTCTCGGGATGCGGGGTGCCTCTGGGCGGACAGGGTGCTGATCAACGCGGCCCAGGGAGGCGCGCATCAGGTCGTGGATGGAAGCGTCTCTCCTCTGGAAATCGTGCTTGTCCCCCAGATGGGCGGCTGGAGACCATGGCAACCTGATGCGGATGCGCCGGCGAATCAGGAAACATCAGGGCGAAAGCCGGTTTTGACAATCAAGCAGGCGGCTTTGCTGGCCGAAGTGTCGCGCAAGCTCGAGAAAACCTTCGGCGTCCCACAGGACACGGAGTGGGCTTTTGATCACAGAGAAGAACTGTTCATCCTGCAAAGCAGGCCGATGCATCCGACAGCCGAGCATGAAACTTCCCAGACCACAGCAACGATCCACAGGCCTGCCCCCCTCGTGCACGGGGGGGGTGTGCGCGTCCCCGGGGACGGCCTGCGGTCCGGCGAGAATGGTCTCCAGTCCGGAGGATGCCGCACTGGTATGCCACGGGGACGTGTTGATCCTGGACAATGCCCTGCCGCGCTGGGCGGCCCTGCTGGACAAGGTCGTGGCGGTCGTGGCGGAACGAGGCGGAACAGCCAGCCACTTGGCCACTGTATCCAGGGAATACGGGATTCCGGCGCTATTCAATGTCGGTCTGGAAATCCAAGGCATTCATCCTGGGCAGAACATCACCGTGGACGCGGAGGAACTTGCAGTTTACGCCGGATGCGTGGAATCCTTGCTGCAGGCGAAGACGCAGGCGCGGCCGAACCTGATGGACAACAGCCCTGTGCAACGCACCCTGCGCGATGTGCTCAACCTGACAGCGCCATTGACCCTGCTTCACCCGGAATCCCCACAATTCACTCCAAAGTCCTGCGCCACCATTCATGACATCATCCGCTACTGCCATGAAAAAGCCGTGCAGGAAATGTTCACCATGGGCCAGGGATGCGGATTTCAACGCCTGGCAGGAAAAAGGCTCGAAAACGACGTGATCATGCAGTGGTGGTTCGTGGATCTGGGCGGCGGGATCAGGGAAACCGCTGCGGACACAATTTCCCTGGAGGATATTCTCTCCGAGCCCATGCGCGCCGTCTGGGAGGGGATCACGGCCGTACCCTGGAAAGGACCGCCCCAGCCGAACGTGGGTGGTTTCTTATCGGTCATGGCCCAAACGACCATGAACAGGGAGTTGGGGACCTGCCCGGAACCTTTCGACACCGAGCAGGGAAACAGCGTTTTTTTGTCCAAGAATTTTTGCAACATCAACTGCCGGATCGGCTATCATCTCTCTGTCATCCAGGCATTTCTCGGTGAGAATCCGCGGGAAAACTACATTCGTTTCAGCTTCAAAGGCGGAGCAACCGATCACAGACGCAAGCTCATGCGTTTGCAATTGATCGGTGGCATTTTGGAAACGTGCAATTTCCTGGTCACAATCCGGGACGACGTGCTCCAGGCGCATCTTGACGGCTATGAATTTTTCTTCCTGGACAAGCGTCTCAAAACCCTGGGTTACCTGCTCATGCATACCAGGCAGCTGGACATGGTCATGACGGATCAGCGCCAAGTGGATCGAATCCAGGCCAAGGTGCAAAAAGACATCGCCAGGCTGCTTGCCTAGCGCCGTATAGTGTCCTTTTCCCCATTTCGTAGACCTCCCAAGGATTTTTCTCAAGGTTGACCTGGACGGTTTCCTTGCACACAATGCACGGCGCTGAGGCCGAGACTGTGGGCATACAGCGTTCATCAGGGATCATGCCGATCACAACCCGACAAAAACCTGGGGGGACCATGACCGGAGTGCAACCTAAAGCAGCCATTTTTGATCTGGGCGGCGTGCTGACCAGCACGGATCACCTTCATGCCAAAGCTTGGGAAGAAATTTTCAATCCGTTTCTGGAGGCGGTGGCCGTCAAGGAAGGCAGTCCCTTCAAGCCCTTTGATCCGCAAAACGACTTCAAAAACCACCTGGTGCGCCGTCCCTCGTTTGAAGGCGCACTCAGTTTCTTGAAATCCCGCAACATAGAGCCGCCCTACGGCAGACCGGACGATCCGCCAGAGGCCCAGACCATCCACGGCTTATGCAACCGGAAAAACACCCTTTTTCTGGAATTGCTCAATGCCCATGGTCCCAAAACCATTGACACCTCCATTGAACTTTTAAAGTCCTTGAAAGTGGAAGGACTTCGCATCGGCATTATTTCCTCCAGTCTGAATTGCGATTGCATCCTCAAACTGGCCGGCTTGGAGGGTCTTTATGACGTCCGCGTAGACGACGAAATGCTGCGCCTGGAGAACCTGAAGGAAAAACCCCAGCCGGACATGATGCTGGCCGCGGCCAAAGCCATGCAGTGCTATCCGGGCGAATGCCTGGTGGTGGACGACGCCCTGGCCGGGGTCCAGGCCGGGCGCTCCGGCAATTTCGGCTTGGTCGTGGGCATGGCCCGCAATGGCGACGGCGAAATGCTGCGTCAGTTCGGTGCTGATCTCGTGGTCGGCGATCTTTCGGAAATCGGCATCGACGACATCCACGCATGGTTTGAAAAATCGCTGCCCCAGGACGGCTGGAAGCTTCTCTACTGCGGGCTGGACCGTGGTGACGAGAAACTCAGGGAAACCTTGACCACCGTTGGCAACGGCTACATGGGGGTACGAGGCTGCTTTGAGTGCGAGCGGGCCTCGTATTACCATTATCCGGGCATGTACTTGGCCGGTATTTTCAACCGGGTGCCCACGACGGTGCATGGCCGCGAAATTTTCAACAATGATTTCGTGAACTGCCCCAACTGGCTGCCCGTGGAATTCAGGATCGGCAACAGCGCCTTTATCAGTCCGCTGGATATGGAACTGCTCAGCTACAGGCAAGAGTTGGATCTGCGCCGGGGCATCCTGGTTAGGACCATGGTCTGCCGGGATGCTCACGGCCTGATCACCCGGATCCGTTCCAAGCGACTGGCCAGCATGGCTGAACCGCACTTGTGCGCCCTGCGCTTTGAGCTGACGCCGGTCAACTACCAGGCGCCCATCACTGTGCGCGCGAGTCTGGACGGCAATGTGGAGAACCAGGGCGTGCCGCGCTACTCGCAGCTTACTTCCAAACATTTGGATCTGATGCATGCCGGCCAGACCGAGGACGGAATCTGTTTGCGGGTAAAAACCAACGCCTCGGGATATCAGGTGCATATGCAGGCCCGGACCAGGGTCTTGGAGCAAAACAAAGCTTTATCCCTGGAGCGGAGAATCATCAGGAACAAGGCGGAAATCGGGGAGGAAATGGTCTTCACGGCCCGGGAAAACCAGACCTATGCCCTGGAAAAAATCGTTGCCGTATTCACTTCCCTGGACGGTGTGCAAGACCTGACCTCGGCCGCCTCATCCCTGTTGCACAAAAATCAATCCTTTGAAAAAATTCAAAACGCTCATGACAAGGCTTGGGAAGCCCTCTGGGACAAAGCGGATGTTCACATTCTAGGTGACCGCTTTGTGCAGCGCACCACGCGGCTGCACATCTACCATCTTTTGGCCACGGCATCGCCCCACAACAGGCAGTTATACACCGGCATGCCCGCCCGCGGCCTGCACGGCGAGGCTTACCGCGGACACATTTTCTGGGATGAAATCTATATCCTGCCCTTCTTTGACCTGCACTTTCCGGAGATTTCCCGTTCTCTGCTGCTGTACCGCTATCGACGATTGGACGGGGCCCGGCAATACGCCCGGGAATACGGGTACAAGGGCGCCATGTATCCATGGCAAACAGCGGACGGGGGAGAAGAGGAAACCCAGGAAATCCACTACAATCCGGCCAGCAAGTCCTGGGACCCGGACCTGAGCCGCAGACAGCGGCACGTGTCCATCGCCATTTTCGCCAATGTCTGGCGATACGTTCAATGGTCAAAGGACGAACGTTTCCTCAGGGAATACGGCGCGGAAATGCTTCTGGAAATCGCCAGGTTCTGGGCGGATATCGCCGAATTTGACCCGAAAACAGGCAAGTATCACATCCAGGGTGTCATGGGGCCGGATGAATTCCATGAAAAATTGCCCGGCGCGGAAGAACCCGGGGTCAAGGACAACGCCTACACCAACGTGATGGTGGCCTGGCTTTTGGAGCGCGCTCTGGATTTGCTGGAACGACTGCCGGGCAAATCCAAGAAAATGCTTCAGGAGCGGATCAATTTTGAAGTCAAAGAGGCGGACAAGTGGAGAGAGATCATTCACAAGCTGAATGTGCTGATGACCGAAGAAGGAATCATTCACCAATTCGACGGGTACATGGACCTGCGGGAACTGGATTGGGATTCCTACCGACGCAGGTATTACGACATCCACAGGATGGATCGAATTCTCAAGGCCGAGGGGGACAGCCCGGATAATTACAAGGTTTCCAAACAGGCCGACGTGCTGATGATGTTCTACCTGCTCGACCCTGACGAAGTGGCACACATTCTTCGTGAATTGGGACATGATGTGGACATCCCCCTGGAACTGCTGCACAAGAATTATGATTTTTACGAGCCGCGCACCAGCCACGGTTCCACCTTGAGCAAGGTGGTGCATGCCGTGGTCTCCTATTTCATCCATAGTGACGAGGGTACATGGCGCTGGTTTGTGGAGGCCATGAAAAGCGATGTCTACGATACCCAGGGAGGGACCACCAAGGAGGGCATCCATACCGGAGTGATGGCGGCCACCTTGGACATCATTTTGCGCTGTTTCGCCGGGTTGCAGCTCGGCGGGGAGCATCCGGTCATACAGCCAAGGCTTCCCGAACACTGGCAAAAACTATCCTTTCGATTTCAGTTGCGCCGCACTTGGTACGACGTGGAACTGGAACACGGCCGGGCCAGGATATCCATTTCCGGCCGGGAAGGAGAGGTCCAGCCACTGGTTGTGGATGCAAACACGCTGCACCTGTTGCCGGGCAGGTGCATGGAAGTTTCCTTTCCAGACGATCCCTTGCCCATGGATTGGAGAATCTCGGTATGAGCAAGTTCATCCGGAACAAGGTTAAGATTGCCAACCCGGACGCAAGAATGGTCCGAGCCCATGGAGTTCCCCGTGACGGAGCCCGCTTTGATCCCCGAAAAGCAAATATTTTTCTGGTGGGGTTGCGCGGCAGCGGGAAAACAACCCTGGGACGGCTTCTGGCTGAGCGTTTGGATGTCATGTTCGTGGACACGGATGAAATGGTTGTCCGCCAGGCGGGAAAGGACATCGCAAGCATTGTCGCCAGTCAAGGGTGGGCGGGGTTTAGAAGCTCGGAAAAAGACACCTTGCGGGAGATTTGTACACGCAAAGGCCAGGTCGTTGCCACGGGTGGCGGAATCGTACTCGAGCCCTCGAATCGGGCATTGCTGGAAAGTGGCTTGGTGTTCTATCTTATGGCGGAAATTCCCACCCTGGAAGAGCGGTTGGCCAAAAATCCTTTGCCGGCACAACGCCCGGCCCTGTCTGAAGCTTCTTTGGTCCAAGAACTACGGCATTGTCTATACGAACGCGGTCCGTTGTATATGTGCACAGCCAATCACGTTCTGCACGCCGAAAAAAAGCCGGCCGTTCTGGTGGAAGAGATCCTGGAAAAACTCGGGTGGAGCACAATGGATGATAGCAAAATATAATGCGGCGCGCCCATGACTGGCCGACGGCTGAACCATTTTCCCAAATGACATTTATTGCAAATATGTCTTCAGAAACGACATTTTTGTCTTTTAAACCTCAGACAACTCTTTGCGCTTTCCTTCCACCATGCCTGAACACTGAGATTTTTCAAAATGGCCTCGAAATTGCTGGCCATGGATAAAATTACTTCAACCCCGGAGGTTTCGCATGGCCGAGACGACGATCTTCAACTGCAAGAACGCCGATGACGTGATGAAGGCGGTACGCGACCACAATGTCAGTTTTGTACAATTTTGGTTCGTGGATGTGATTGGAACCTTGAAAAGCTTTCAAATCTCCATCAGCGAATTAGAGGGGGCCTTTGAGGAAGGCATGGGCTTTGACGGCTCTTCCGTCCTGGGGTTCGCCCGGATTCACGAAAGCGATATGGTCGCCATTCCAGATCCGACGACGTTTCAGCTGGTTCCCTGGCGGCCCTTGGATCGACCCGTGGCCCGGATGTTTTGCGACATTAAAAATCCCGACGGGTCTTCATATGTCGCGGACAGCCGGTATGTGCTGAAACGAATTTTGAACAAGGCAGCGGAGAAAGGGTACTCCTTTTATGTCGGCCCGGAACTGGAATTTTTTTTGTTTGAGTCCTCAACAAGGCCGGCCATTCTGGATCACGGCGGCTACTTTGACGCCCCGCCTCTGGATCTGGGCAACGATGTCCGCCGGGATATCATTTTCGCCTTGAACCGGATGGGTATCACGGTCGAATACAGCCATCACGAAGTGGCCGCCAGTCAGCACGAAATCGACCTGCGCTACGCCGAAGCCCTGGCCATGGCGGATATCGCCGTGACCTACAAGGTGGTCTGCAAGGAAATCGCCCGCAAGCACGGATGCTATCTTTCCTTTATGCCCAAGCCCATTTTCGGGATCAACGGCAGCGGCATGCATACGCACCAATCCCTTTTCAAGAACGGCCGAAACGTCTTTCATGATTCCAGCGATGAATTTTGTCTGAGCGCGGAATGCAAGAGCTATATTGCCGGTCTGCTTAAACACTCTCCGGAATTCTGCGCCGTGACCAACCAGTGGGTAAACTCCTACAAGCGCTTGGTGCCCGGGTATGAAGCCCCGGTATATATCGCCTGGGCCAGAAAAAACCGCTCCTCCCTGGTCCGTGTGCCCCTGTACAAGCCCGGCAAGGAAGTGGCCACCCGGGTGGAGCTGCGTTCACCGGATCCGGCCTGCAATCCGTATCTGGCGTTTGCGGTCATGCTCGCTGCGGGACTCAAGGGAATCGAGGAGGGGTATCAACTTCCGGATCCGGTGGAAGAAGACATCTATGAAATGAGCGCCAAGGAACGTTCCCAATATCAGATCGAATCATTGCCCGGAAGCCTCGGGGAGGCCGTGGCCGTAATGGAAAAAAGCTCCCTGCTCAAGGAAGCCCTGGGGGAACATATTTTCAGCAAGTTTATTGCCAACAAAAAAAAGGAATGGGACGACTACCGGATCCAGGTTACGGAATACGAGATCAACAAGTACTTGCCCTTGTTGTAGCGAGCAGTTCTTGCGACTTGGCACGGCAGGCGGGGCGCCTCTGTTTTTCGACCAAAAACAGGGGCGTCCCGCCTTAAAAATCAACGGGAAAACTGCACTTCAGAGATGGTTGTCCCGAGACCGACGTATTTGTTTCCGCCCACCAGCCGCCAACGATACGAGACATTGGGCTCCCAGCCGCAGTAAACAATGCGGATCACTCCATTTTGGCGCTTGAATTCTGCTGTGGCATCATCCAGGCGGGCCCTGCCGGTGGCGGTAAACGGGCAGTCCGGACAATCTTCGCCATTTTCCATTTCCATCCATTCCAGGGTAACGAATCGCAGGTTGGATGCCGCTCCGTCCAGCAAAGCCCGGACGTCAAGGCAATGATCATAGCGTTGATGTTGGAGCTGCGTCCATTGAAACCGGTCTTCATGCAGTCGCGGTTCTGGCCAGTCCTTTTTGCCGCATCCCCATAATCCGGTCCCGAGGCTTAAAACCGCCGCCATGCAGATCAGGACCCCGTTTACGAACAATGATTTCACCATGTCCCTCCAATGCCTTAAGACATTCATTTATTGACCAATTCGCCGCGTCGTCTTGCAAGTACCCCTGACCGTTATGTTAGCGCTCATTTAAACCAAGTCCTGCACGGACACAAGTTGTTTCTTTACTCGACCGCAAAAACAGTTTAAAAACCGACAGTTTTCTATACGCTCTACTTCCGCTTCAAGGAGTCTCCCGCCCATGATGAAACATGTTATGGATGTGCCTCAAACCCTCGCAGGAAGTGACCGATCAAGGTTTCTACCAAACTCGTGTCCGCTCATTATTTTTCTTTTGTGCGTAGCGTTTTTTTGGATGGCGTTGCCCCAGCCCACGTGGGGACAGGTCATGATGGAGCAGGATATTATTGAAAGCGATACAGACTCTTTGCCCCTTGAAGCGGCCCTTGATGAAAACGGCCCGCATGAACAGGTTGTTGCATTGGAAGGCACTGTCGAGCCGTGGACCCTCGAGGCGGACCGGGTTGAGAGCCTGCAAAACGAGCAGGTTTTCGAGGCCTCCGGGGACGTGTTGATTCAACAGGGGGACAACGTCATTCGCGCGGACAAGGCCACATATTTTCGGGACACCGGCTTTGCTCATCTGCAAGGCAACGTGCGCATTGAATGGGACGGCGACGTCATGGACGGAGAAAGCGCTGATTTCGACCTGCGCAACAGCGCTGGGTGGGTCACGGACGGTGGCATATTTTTTAGCAATGAACACTATTATATTCGTGGCAAACTGCTGGAAAAAACCTGTGAAAATACTTATCTTTTCAAAGACGCACACATCACCACCTGCGACGGAGCGATCCCGGCGTGGTCCCTGAAAAGCAGCGAGGGAGAAGTCACCACCGGCGGGTACGCTAAACTGTGGCACCCTCGTTTCCAGGTCAAAGACAAGCCCGTCTTGTATTCGCCATACATGATTTTTCCCGTGAAGACCGAGAGGCAAAGCGGTTTTCTTATTCCAGAGCCTTCTTACAGCAGCCGTTTGGGCATGGGCTTGAATCTGCCTTACTACTGGGTTCTCGATGAGGAGCATGACGCCACGTTGTACGTGAATTCCATGTCCAAGCGAGGGGTGATGGTCGGCGCTGAATATCGTCACTTCACCAACCTGGTCTCCAAGGGCGTGTGGCAGGCCGATTGGTTGCATGACAGCGAAACGGCCCCCACTGAGGCGGATGAAAACAAGCAATTTCAAGGTGACGGGCTAGCAAGATCCAACAAGCATCGTTACTGGGTGCGCGGCAAGTATGACGGATTCCTGGGCGACCCTTTGTGGCGCACCAAGATGGACCTGGACATGGTTTCCGACCAGAATTATCTTCGTGAATTCAAGCGCGGCTATACAGGGTATAAGCGAACCGATGAGCAGATGCTTCGAGATTTTGGCCGCGGCATGAACAATATTGATTCCTTGACTCGAAAAAATGTCGTGGAGTTGAGTCGGAACTGGTTTCTGGTCGGGTTTCGAGGCAGCCTGCAGTATAACCAGAACCTCCGCTATTGGACCGACAACCATCCCAGCGGGGACGACACGACGTTACAACGGTTGCCGGAGCTGAACCTGGATCTATACAGAACAAGCCTCGGGCCCACGCCTTTTCAATTGGAATCCCGCAACCAAATGGCGTATTTCTGGCGCAGATCAGGAACCACCGGCACAAGAATGGATTTCGCTCCCAAGCTCAGCCTGCCTTGGGTCACGGGAATTGGCACCTTGACGCCCAGTGCGATGTGGCGCCAGACCTTCTATGCCATTGACAAGCACGATGGCTCCTGGGCAAGCGTGGACGAGTCCAAGGACTTCTTTGAACGGGGCATCCCGGAATTCAAGATTGAGGCCGTGAGTTCCGTCTTCAGGGTTTTTGATCTTGGAAGGCAGGAAACGTTGTCCCCCACAATGGAAAATGTCGGCAACAGGCATTGGTCCAAGGTCAAACATACCTTTCAGCCGGAACTCACCTACACCTATATTCCTGACCAGGATCAGACCGGCAACCCGTATTTTGTGGGGGATGACCGGATCAGCAAGCGCAGCAGGATGTCCTACACCCTGCGCAACACCTTTAACCGTCGCCTGGATCGGGTGATGCAGCGCGAAACAACGCAAGCAATTGAAGATGATGAGATTGAAAATGGTGAAGACGGTCTCGTGTCCCGCCTAACGGAAAATATCTTCACCCACAGGGGGTATCGGGATTTTTTGATCGTCCGCTTCGATCAATTTTATGATTTTGACGAGGCTGATCGGGATACGGACCTGGAACGCTATCCCCGCAGACCTTTTTCCGATATTCGGATGGACGTGGACCTCACACCCGGCAGGTTTGTTTCTCTGACGAACAGAACGTGGTATTCTCCCTACCTGAACAAGGTCACCGAGCACGACCATATGCTTTGGATTAACTACCCCGGCCTTGGTACAGCCTATTTCGGGTTTGATTTTCGGGCTGATGTGGATGACATTTGGCGAAAGTTACAAATGAAGCGCGAAATTTTGCGCCTTGGCGGCCTGTTGCATCTGCCTCGGGGATGGACCGTGCGCGGCGATTACAAGACCGATCTGCAGGCCAGGGAAGATCTGGAAAAGATTTTCGGCCTTGGCTACGCGCACCAGTGTTATTTTGTGGAATTTCTTTTCTCCCAGACTCCGGAAGAGGACCGCTACGAAATCCGTTTTTCCCTCAGGGGACTGGAAGATTGGCTAGGCTTTTCTTATTAAGCGAAGGAATCATCCCATGCAGCGCATTTTCCCTTTTTTGGCTTGTTTCGCCCTGTTGTCGGTTATCGGCTGCGGGTATCATTTCACCGCCAGCGCGCCTATTCAAATACCACGCGGGATAACCCATCTTTACATCCGCGATGTGAACAATCCCACGGTTGAAAGCTGGATCGATCCCTATCTGCGATCCCGGTTTGAGGATGAATTCACCAGAAGGGCTAAAATTGCCTGGGTAAGCCCTGAGGACGCGGAAGCCTATGTGGACCTTACCATTATCAGTTACTCCGTGGATACAGACCTTGCGGGAGCAAGAGACATAACCCTGACGGAACAGGCCACGGTGATTCTGGAGGTGGAATTGCGCAGTCAATTGGACGGCTCGCGGATATGGTCGTCCGGCCATGTTAGAGCTTCCGAAACCTTTGAATCCGGAACCAGCGAAATCGTCGCCGGCGAACGGGCGGTCGAGGATGCCATTCGCCGTATCGCGGATTCATTGGGAGCGGACTACTGATCGTTAAGCAAGAAGAGCGCGGTGATCACCAAAATTACCCGGCACAGCCTCTTTAAGGACAACTTGCGATAAACCGACTTCCTGAAAAAACCCCCGGGTCACAAATCCCGCGCGTCCCAAGTCCTGCCGTGCAAAGCTCGAAGGTCCCTTGACAGCAGTTGTAAAAGGCCGGCAGCGGACTCCTCCGGCGTCATGAGCAGGTCCTGATCCTTCCATGCTGTAAAAACCTTCCGCAGTTGTATTGCTCCGCCGCCTTGCGACTCGCGAGCCTGGGCCTGCATCCTGGTTTCCACGACACCGGGGCGATAGACCAGGGCAGTGATCTGAGGGGCCTCGGCGGCCAGTTGCCGGGCCAAGTGCTCCTCGGCGGCCTTGGCCGCGCAATAGGCGGCAATGCCGGGCTGGGTCTTTTCCGCGGCCCCGGAACCGAAGAAAACGGCCAAGCCTTTCTTTTGCTGCAGGAAAAGAGGCGCACAGGCCCGGATGAGTTGAAACGCGGCAATGACATTGGCCTGGAAGACCTGTGTAAAATCGTGCTTGGTCAGCTCCCAGAGATAAGGTCCTGGATGGAGCACGCCGGCGGCATGGATGAAGCCGAACAGACTTCCGAGAGACTCGGCTTTCTTGAGCATGGCCGCCACGGTGGATGTTTTGGAAGCATCCCCGGCCACGTATTCCGCTCGGGCGTCCGCTGCAGCGCACATCTGCCGCGTCTGGAGCAGCTGGTTTCGGCTGCGGGCGTTGAGCACCAGATTGACCCCTTCCCGGGCCAGGGCCACGGCCACGGCGCGGCCAATGCCCATGGACGCGCCGGTGAGCAGAAGGGTTTTCCCACGGAGTTCATGCATCTTGATCCCCTAGAGCACGCCGATCCTGTGCAGTTTCCGGGGTAACGCAGGATCGGCTTGGCTCAAGGCGGTTTCTCCACCCATGACCACTATCCGGCCCTGCTCGGCAAGGTGATCCACCACATCGGCAAAAGCCCTGAAATCCCTGGCCGTTGTGGCCAAGACCTGGTCCCGGATCTGCTGACGAAAGGCGTCGTCCTGGCCGGTCAAATGGCGCCGCAGGGACATGTGGCCCTTGGCGTCCGGGAGCTGGTGCGCGTCCAGATCGCCGACGGCCCCGACAACGGCCTTGGCCACTTCCTCCTCGGAAAGCTCGAGTTTTCGCAGATAGCGGGCGGACGCATCAAAGGCGTTCAAAGTCCGCAGGATGTGCGGATCACGGTAAGAAACCATGGTCAACCCTCTGTTCAGGACGTCGAACAGGCAGAACGCGCCGTAGGCTCCGCCCTTGACCCGGACCTGCTCCCAGAGCCAAGACGTGCGCAAGTAGCGGACCACCACCATGGCCGAACCCAAGGAGCAGGGCAGGGCCAGGTCCATTCGCGCGCCTTTGCCCACATAGTTCACAGGCGCTTGGATACGCAGCCCCTCCCAGTCATTGGCCACTTCCGGCGGCCAGTACGTCTCGGCTCGGTTGGTCGGGAGCTGGTCCAGAAATTCCGTGAACTGCCGCTGAACGTCGCTGAACACGGCCTGCTGCGTGGTCACGTTCAACACCAGGGAATCTCTGTCCAGCAGGCTGGCAAGGATGCCCCGCAGCCGAGCGCTGACTGCGTCCCAATTCCGCTCCACCTCTGCAATCAAGCTGCGCAGAAAAAACAGGTAGCTGATCCCGCCGAGCTGTTCCGCGGCCCATTCCGCAGGGGAAAAGCCGGCACGCAACCGGGTATTGACCAACAAATGCCCTTTGGGCACGAGCACCCGCTCGAATCCGGCTTTTTCTTCCAGCAGCAGCTGCAAAAAGCGCTGTTTGTTTCCCAGGTCGGGAAGCAGCAGCATATCCCGAAAAATATCCAGCATCTCTGGCAGGTCATGCACCATGACCTTGCCCCTGAGGAAAAGCCAGGCCGCGGTGTGGCCATCCGGAGTCTTCCCAGGTGCCCCCTCTGGCTCGCGCGTGGGCGAAGTAAAGGTCTCGGGCCAAATGCCGCCGGTCTTCTGGCTGATGCGTGTGGCAAAGCGGGCAAAATCCTCTTTTTGCGTGCCGATTTCCACCAAGGCCTTGGCCAAAAGGGGGGCGAAGGGCAGATCCCGGGAAGACAGCCGCCGCAGGTTCAAGCCCAGATCCAAATACACGATGCGGCTGGTGAACTGATCGTGAAAGAGCATCCTGCCTTCATCCAGCACGGCCTTGGGAATGTGCTTGTTTTTCGGCTCCAAATCTGCCCGGGACAGGCACGGGATAGCGGTCAGGGATTCCTGAGCATCCGGGGTTTCCTGCCAAATCCGGAGTTTTTCGGTCTGTTTTAGGACTGCGTGCAGGGAATCTTTGTCCATTTGCTCGCGAACAACCGCCAACCGCCTGTTCTCATCATGCTCCATGCGCGGTCCCAGTTCAGGATCCGGGGTCAACAAAAGGATGGAATGATGCGTGTTGTTCAGCAGGTCGCAAAGGATAATGTCTTCAAAAATCCGTCGGCCCGCGGCCACCTCAACCCTGAGGCGTTCCAGGGGTGCTTCAAAGGCCAGCGGAATCAAAGGGTCGGCGTCGTACAGCCAAAAGGTCAAGGCCTGGAGCATGGCTGCCAAGCCCCTGGGAAAACGGCCGCTGTTGCGCTCGCGCAGCCGGAACTCCACGCTGTTCAACGCGGCCTGGATCAAGTCGTTGGGGATGCCCGTCTGAACCAGCGTTTCCAGGGTGTTCCGAACCAAAGCCTCCACCTTGGGAGCATCGGATTCATGCATGCCTCGCAGCCCTGTGGAAAAAAACATTTGGCGTAATTCCGCCTCCAGCCCTGTACCAGCCAAGTCTTCACCCAGGCCGGAGTCGATCAGGGCCTTGCGCAACGGGGAGGAAGGCATCTCAATAAGCAGGTATTCCAGGATCTGCCAGGCCAAATTTTCCTCCGAACGGGTGGTTTCCCCCACCACCCAGTTCAGGGTCAGCATGGCATTTTTCGCACCAGTTTGGTCATGGCCGACAGGGTAGCTCTTGTAAATTCGTCGGGGATTGGGGAAAGGCGACTGAAGCTTCACGCCGGAATCCACAGACAGGGGCTCAAAGTCCCTGAGCTGCCTGCTCAGCATTTCCAGTCGATACTCCGGGTCGTCGTCGCCGGAAAAGAAGATGAACGCGTTGGAAGGATGGTAATAGCGGCGATGGAAGTTCAGGAATTGGTCATGCGTCAGGTTCGGGATATGCTCGGGATGCCCGCCGGAGTCCAGACCGTAGGCTGTCTCCGGGAACAGGGACTGCTGGGAGTATTCCGCCAGCAATCCATCCGGGGAGGCGTAGGCCCCCTTCATTTCATTGTAGACCACGCCTTGAATGGACAGGGATCCGTTTTCTGCAACCTTGTAATGCCAGCCCTCCTGGGCGAAAATCTCCGATGTCAGACGCGGATAAAACACGGCGTCCAGGTACACGTCGATGAGGTTATAGAAATCTTTGAGATTTTGACTGGCGACAGGATAACAGGTCTTGTCCGGATAGGTGAAGGCGTTTAAAAAAGTCTGTAGCGACCCCTTGAGGAGTTCTACAAAGGGCTCCTTGACCGGGTACTTGCGTGACCCGCAGAGTACGGAATGCTCCAGGATGTGAGCTATGCCCGTGGAATCGTCCGGCGGGGTGCGAAAAGTGATTCCGAAGACCTTGTTTTCATCGTCGTTGACCAGGGACAAAAACCTGGCCCCGGTCTTTCTATGCTTGAAAAGATGGGCCGTGGAGTGGAGCTCTGCAATCCAGGCCACGTGGAGCGGTTCAAAATCATGAGCCATGAAAAGGTTTCTCCGTTCATTCATGTGTCGCAAGCAAAGCTTGCCGGGTCGATACCGGGGAGCAAGAAATTGGCATTGACAGACCCTGGTGGTCAAGGTAACGGCTTGGTAAATAAATCACAAGGAGGAGTCGCACGTGAATATTTTAATGTTTGGACCCAACGGCAGTGGAAAGGGAACTCAGGGCTCTCTGATCAAAAAAAAATATAATCTGGCGCACATCGAATCCGGTGGAATTTTCCGGGAGCATATCGGCCAGGGCACGGAACTGGGCAAAAAAGCCAAAGAGTACATTGACCGCGGCGACCTGGTCCCGGACGACGTGACCATTCCAATGGTCCTGGAAACCTTGAAGAGCAAAGGCAAGGACGGCTGGTTGCTGGACGGCTTCCCGCGAAACATGGTCCAGGCTCAGAAGCTTTGGGACGCCTTGCAACAGGCCGGCATGAAGCTGGACTATGTGGTCGAAATCCTGTTGCCCCGCGAAACAGCCAAAAACCGCATTATGGGCCGCAGGTTGTGCGTGAATGACAACAATCATCCCAACAACATTTTTATCGACGCGATCAAGCCCAACGGGGACAAGTGCCGGGTTTGCGGCGGCGATTTGAAATCCAGGGCCGACGATCAGGACGAAGGTGCCATTAACAAACGCCACGACATCTACTACGACACCACCACAGGCACTTTGGCCGCGGCATATTTTTACAAAGATTTGGCTGCCAAGGGCCAGACAAACTACATTGAGCTGGATGGAGAAGGCAGCATTGAATCCATCAAGGAAACTCTCCTTTCAAAACTCCCATAGCACATTTATGCGTGCGAAGGGTGTTCGCTGACAATGATGTGCGGGCATTTTTAGTCCACATACTGAAGCGATGCGCCTTTCAATGATAATTTTACATTCACAGGCGAGTTACATCAACAACGTGCAATTTTTTAATTTTCACTGATTGAATAGGTTGACAGAATCTATTAAGGCCCCGGGGACCAACCAGAAATATCCCCGGGGCCTTGTTCTTGAATCGTGAAAATCTTCTTAAATTATTATAGATTTCTAGATGTTGCGTATTGGTCGCATTGACTACCTGAATGTCTGGCCGCTCTTCCAGGGTCTGAAATCCCTTGATCGATCCTTGGGTGGTCTGGAAGTGATCTCGGGCCACCCCTCTTGCCTGAATCAGCTGCTGTCTGACGGAAACCTGGATTTGGCGCCGTCCTCGTCCTTTGAATACCTGACCCGCGTCGGCAGCTATTCGCTTTTGCCGGATTTAAGCATCAGCGCCGATGGTCCAGTGAAAAGCGTGGTTTTGGTCTGCCCTTTTGATTTCAAGGAAATGCCGTTGCGTGTCGCAAACGGTTTGCGCATCGGGCTGACTTCTGCCTCGGCCAGCTCCAAGGCTCTGTTGAGAATCTTGTGGCGGTTTCACTGGCAATGGCCCGAGCCCCAGTGGACAGCCGTCGCCCCCGGTCAAGGCTTGGACCTGGGAAACCCTTTTTTGGAAATCGGGGACATGGCCCTGCGCCTGACTTGCAGCTCCCCGACAGGCTGGCACATAATGGATCTGGGTCAGGCGTGGAAGGAATTCACGGGGCTGCCCTTTGTCTTCGGTGTCTGGATGGTCCGCGAAGGCCTCTCGCCCCAGGCGGAGAAGACATTGGCCATGGTAATGCGTTCCCTCGCCGTAGCCAGACAAGAATTTCTGAGGCATCCGCATGCCTTGGTCCACCAGTATCCAAGACCGGAATGGTTGAGTGTCCAAGCCCTGGAGAACTATTGGCAATGCATTCGCTACGATTTCGGCCCCCGTGAACAAGCGGGGCTGATGCTGTTCGGAGAGTATGCCCGACGCTTGGGCTTGTTGACGTCCGTGCCTGGACTGCGCTGGAAACACCCCGCGGCTTATAAAAAAATCAGCTGATGCATGTCTGTCTTGCTTGCTGCGTCTGATTCAGATATACTTTTAATTAAGACGAGCACAAACCAGAGGAAATAAATCAAACCACAGGAGGATCATAACATGAGTTCAACGGAACATGCCGCGCCCAAAACCGAGGAAGCAAAACCCGGCTTCAAGCCGATAGATGAAGAAGTCTTTGAGACCAAAACAGGGAGTGATCTGGGCAAAGTCGCCCTTTTTGTGGCGTTGCTTGCCGTCATCTTGATGGTCATGCTCTATTTTTCCCAGCAGCAAAATATTTCCGGCTTGGCCGGGAAAATGGACGAGATGCAGGGTGTAAAACAAGAGATGGTCGCGGTTAAGGATCATGTCGCGGTCTTGGAAGAGGAAATCGCCACCCTCAGGGACCTGCCCAAGGAGGCCAGAAAAATAATCGTTTCCAGCCTCTTGAGCGAATCCGCCAGCAAGATAAATTATCTGATTTCCCAGATGGAAAGTGAGGAGCAGCAGGCCAAGCTTGCGGACATACGGAAAATGCTTCAGGAATTGGCGACTGATCTTTAAGAGGATATTTTATTTATCCAAGCAACCATGAACGGCGGGGTACAAGGCGGAAAAACCTTGCGCCCCGCCGCGTGTTTTTGTAATCATTGCTTCCACGCCGGCGTAGCTCAGTTGGTAGAGCAGCTGATTCGTAATCAGCAGGTCGTCAGTTCGAGTCTGATCGCCGGCTCCAGAAAAATCAAGGGTTTAGGCCAATACGGCTTAAACCCCTTTTTTATGAAGCATACGTTTGTCCAACTCCTGTCCAACCGATATGTAAACAAGGGGGCTTGTCCAACCCCTTGTCCAACTGCCCACAGTCAACAGGTCGAAATTAAGACCGAAACATCCCGGCAACCTCGCCATTCCAGGGATGCCGGGATATGTCAGAAGGAATTGCGGGGCCATAAATCGAATCCTCGTGCCTCGATATTTGCCCGATAATCCAGGCCCACCGGGGCATGGCGGGGATTACAGGAACGTCAACCGCTTGGGCTTGGTGGGCTTCTCCTGCCTGCCGGGGATACCGGGAATCAGGGTTGCTTGCTTCAACGGGCCGGGCTTGCGCTGTTTTGTCTGGGTCATGACGACGATCTCCTGTTGATTGATGGTTGGCAGATCATGTTCTGCACCAGGATCAGTTCCAGGGCAAGCCCGATCCTGCCCAAAATCCAGGACCAGGCCGACCAGGGCAAGCGGATCATCCAGGTCAGACCTCCACCAAGCTGCACGGGACGCAACGGCAACGGCATGGGGCAGGACCGGGCAGGGGCAGTGCAAGCCGTTGGGGTGTGCAGCCGAGCCAGGACCGAGCCAGGACAACAAGCCCCCCC
>Ga0209614_1001030_pt1 | contig 22254 bp, 20 predicted proteins | sample BlaSprsedimmetaG_FD_185484 | JGI IMG/M metagenome (GOLD analysis project Ga0209614, IMG submission 185484) | Hot spring sediment bacterial and archeal communities from California, USA to study Microbial Dark Matter (Phase II) - Blank Spring... ... | reverse complement strand
GGGGAATAGGGTGACCGGAATCAAGCGAATCCCCAGAAAAGGGGCTTTGATTATCAGCATTAATGATTGGGAGAGTTGATGATGCTGAAAAGGAAATTTAGAGCCTTGTCAATAGCACTGTTAATTGTAGCTATGATTGTGCCAACATACGTCTCTCTAGTTTCATCCTCAACAGGATACATCAGAATAAACAGCAAATCAGCAAGTATCCCAAACCAACAGGTGCAAGCAGGCGGCAACGTAAACCTATATTTCGGTGACGTAATCTGGTCAGGCAGCCAATTTTATCTGCTTATGAGCCACGACAACAACCCGCAAGTATCAACCGGAGACGTAATATACACTCACATAATTCTGGTATCTGACCTAACAGACCCAACCACCACGCACACATACACTAACGGCATGGGCGCATGGACTGTTGGAAACAACTGGATTAACGGCAGCATCGCCCCAAACATACCTGTAGGAGAATACGCAATCAAGGCCTTCGACAATGTCGCTACAAACGCCGCAGTAACAGACACCTACATCACAGTTTATTCGTTACCTAGCGATGCGACTCTACAGGTGTCTCCGCCTTCAGGACCTGGCGGAGTTCCTGTAACGCTTACTGGTTCAGGCTATCCCCCGTCTGCCAACGTCACTTTAGCCTATTATGATTCAACGTTTGGTTCATGGAATTTTTTGGGCACAACAACTGCTAACGCGGCAGGAAATATCGCTTTTGCAACTGAAGTGCCAGATTTAAGAAGGGCGCAAGGAGTTGGTGATAACCCCCAAACATACGCTCAGGTGTCTTATAGATCAGAAATTTATGGTGTAGTTTACGGTTATGCTGATTATAATCAGTATGCGCGGGGATTGACAAGAGTTGGAAACGAAATCGCCGACGGATTCTATGGAAACGGCACAAACTTGGCATCCACAGTCAAAGTTGAATCAGGCGACAGCCTAACGATTTCTGGCAGATGGTTCCACCCTGGAGTAGTTTACGTCAGATGGGACGGCACCGCAGTTGTAGGCACCGTGACGAGCAGCGAATGGAGCAATGCGGTTATTATCGGCACGGCGGTAGCCAACCAAGAAACAGGCTACTTCGAAACAACCGTAACCATTCCAGAGGCTAGTGCTGGCGAACACTACCTAGCGATTGAAGACTCCGAATCCCGAGTAATGATTAAAATCCACATGTCTATGGGGTCATTGCAGATTTCTCCGTCCTCTGGGCCTGGCGGAGTCACTGTGACGTTTGCTGGTTCAGGCTATCCGCCGTCCGCCAGTGTCACTTTAGCCTATCATGACCCAACATTTGACTCATGGAACTTTTTGGGCGCCACAACTGCTAACGCGGCAGGAAATATCGCTTTTGCAACTGAAGTGCCAGATTTAAGAAGGGCAAATAACATCTATGGTTCTCTTGACTATTACACGCTTTCTTTTAGAACAGAAAGTGAGGGCATCGCCTACAGTTACGCAGATTATAAACAATATGTGAGGAGACTGCTAAGAGTCGGAGACCAAATTTCCAGTGGAGCTTACGGAAACGGCACAAACTTTGCCTCAACGGTCAGAGTTGAATCAGGCGACAGCCTCACGATTTCTGGACAATATTTCCACCCCGGCGTTATTTATGTCAGATGGGACGGAACAACGGTTGTGGGCACCGTGACAAGTAGCGAGTGGCAAGATGCGGTTATTATCGGCACTGCAGTAGCTAACCAAGAAACAGGCTATTTCGAAACAACAGTAACAATCCCCGAGGCTGATACCGGCGAACATTATCTGTCTATAGAGGATTCGGAGACAAAGGTGATAATAAAAATCTATTCTGAATCTTCTGTGGTTAAGACCCCAACGGACATTTCAATTTCGACAAGCTGTTCCTCAACCGCGGTTGGATTCCAAGTGGCAATAAATGGTTCACTTCTTGCCGCCTCTGGAAACGGTTTAGCAGACAAAACAGTTGTTCTACAGTATGCCTTTGAGGGAAGCACCACATGGACTCCCTTCACCTCAGACCAGACAGACAGTAATGGACGATATTCCGCAGTTTGGATTCCTCCAGCTACCGGCTACTTCACAATAAAAGCAGAATGGGCAGGAGACGCAACACATTTCGGGTCAAACAATATCACCGCAATCAACAGCATCACCTTTGATGGTGAATACGTTTTTTCTGTTGAATCTAACTCCACCATAACCGAGCTCTTCTTTAATTCAACCGATAGAACCCTGAGTTTCAATGCCCAAGGAACTAGCGGCACGCAAGGCTATGCAAAGATAATCATCGCCAAGACTCTTGTAACAGATGTAGAAAACATGAGAGTTTACCTAGACGGTAGCCAAGCTGATTATACTTTGCTTTCAAGTGGTGACTCTTGGTGTTTAATCATCAACTATGAGCACAGCACTCACCGAATCGTGTTAGACCTTAATGTGAATGTAATTCCAGAGTTACCCCCATCCCTTATCCTGGCCATATTCGTAACCGCAGCGCTCTTTGCTCTAATCATCAAAAAGAAACTACTTCACCCAAAATCTAAAAAAACCTGAAAAACACCGTCTTTTCTCTTAGACTGTCAGCCTGTTAACGTCTTTTTTCTGGACGAGTTTCTTCACTTCTTCTGCGCCTTTGTAGACGTTTTTCGCCATCTTCTGCTTGAACTTGTCTAGACTCTTTCTTAGGTCCGAGTTGGATATGGCAAAGATTCTCACGGCTACGAGGGCAGCGTTTTCGGGCTTAGCAACATAGGCGACAGGTATCCCCTTCGGCATGGCAGTGGAAGAAAACACTTTGGCGCCGCCATGTTTCTCAGAGTCTGGGGGGCAAGCAACAACAGGGTGTCTGGTGTAGCCGGCAACAACTCCTGAAAGGGCATCCGACAAGCCGGCAACGGTGATGTAGACGATGCTGTCTCCGCTCTTTTCGTATTCCTTCAGGTCGTTCAGCAGCTTTTCCGGGGTTCTATGGGCAGAGGCAACATTGTAGATGCAGTTTATCTGAAATTTTTCCTTTTCGAGGAAATCTTTGATTTTGGCTGCAAAGTGGAGGTCTCTCGGCGACCCCATTAAAACAATAATCTTCTCTTCTGGCATACCTATACAATAGTTAGACGATGAGATTTAAGTCTTAGTCAACAAGACCTATTATTCCCACTGCTTCCGCATAGTCTCGCTCTTACGGGTTGCCGCCTCAACAGCCCTCACCAAAGCCTGCCGAACCTGACTGCCCTCAAGCTCGTAAATTGCCTCGATTGTTGTTCCGCCAGGCGTAGCCACCATGTCCCGTATCTGAGAGGCAGTTTGTCCCGTCTCCAGCGCAAGTTTTGCTGTTCCCAGAAGCGCCTGAGCAGCGCTAACCGAGGCCAAATCTCGGGGCAAACCAACCTTCAAGCCAGCGTAGGTTATGGCTTCAAGTATGACAGAGAGGTATCCGGGACCGCTTCCGCTTACGGCAGTCAATGCATCCATGTAACGCTCCTCAACCTCCACGCAGACCCCCATCACGCCAAGAAGCTCTTTGACCTTCTCTCGGTCTTCCGCCGTTACGTCTTGGTCGCAGCAGTAGGCAGTGAAGGACGCCTGAACTAGAATGGCGAGGTTGGGCATGATTCTGACAAATCGGGCTTTAGGCACCAACCTTTTACAGAAGCCAACGGTAACCGCGGCAGCCGATGAAATCACCAGTTTCCCTTCGACCTCTTTGCTTATCTCCTTCAAGACAGTCTCCACGATGTTCGGTTTAACGGATAAGAAGGCAATTTCTGCTTCTCTTGCAGCCTTCCTGTTGTCGCTGGTCACGGCTACCCCCAGCTTCTCCAGCTCACCAAGCTTTTCTGGCTGCATATCAGCCGCCACTATCTTGCCGTCATAGCCGCTCTTCAGCAGACTCTTAGCTATGGCGCCGCCTATCACCCCTGCACCAATTACCGCAACACTGTACCTCATCTTATGTTCCTTCCATAACCTGTGACTACATTTCCGAAGCCACTAACTAATAAAATCTTCTTGATCAACTTTAACCCAAAAACATCAGAATTCAACAAAAACTTCTCGATTATCCATGACCAAAAATGTTGAACATCCTACGTTTCCGTTATATTACCGATTTGGTAATACGGCTTTATTTTAGTTGACGATAATTTCTGTGTTTCAGGAAGTCATAAGCCTAGCTGAATGCTTGTGCAATCCCTGTTAGATTGATCAGCCGAAAGTCAGGAAGAGAGAATATGGGCTACTTCGGAGAAGACGAGGAGATCATCCGCGGCAAGAAATGGAACTGGAAGAACTTCAAATCCACCGAGGGTTATCCTGTTTCAGACAACCTCCTCGACTGGGTCATCGGGCAAGAACGCGCCCTAAACGAGTGCTACCTCTGCCTAGAAGAGCTGGTCCACAAACTCAAGAACCTCAAAGAAGAAAAATGGTACGAAGCATGGAAGGACCCCAACAAGGAGAAGCCGCAGATCACCAAAACCGCCCCGCCCGGACCATACCTGCTTCTTCTCGGAGACCCCGGAACAGGCAAATCGCTGATAGGAAGAGCCCTATCAGTTCAGCTAACAGACCTCTACAAGAAAGAGGACATTCAGCTCCAAGACGCAGTCTGCTGGCAAAACGACGTAATCCCCAGCGAACCAAAAATCTCCTGCCACCCCGCCGGAGAAGGAAAAAAAATCATAACGAAACAGAAACTGAAAGAAGAAAAGAAGCTTTTCCTTCAGCGGCTCGGAGTCAAAGCCATAATCTACCTCATGATAATCGTGGCGTCAATCTTCATGTTCGCAGGCTTCTACTACCTGTGGCAAGAGAAAGTCGCATGGGACATAAACGCTATGACGGGCTACGGAGAGCCCCTCCAAACAGTCCACAATGGAGACTTCGGCAAATACATGATAGACAATTTCATATCAATTGGAACCATAACGTTTCTGCCAGCCGGAATGATGCTCATGTTCCTTATCCTAGTGACGGTGCTGGGACGATTCGGAGTTCTCGGAAGCGCCAAAGGCATAGGCGGAGCAAAAGCAACAAAAGTCCCAAAATTCATCGTAGACAACTCCAAAAAAGTTGCCCCCTTCATCGACGCCACAGGACACGGCTCCGCACAACTCTTCGGAAGCATAGCCTGGGACCCGCTGCAAACCGGAGGACTCGGCACCCCAGAACACCAAAGAGTAAGCGCCGGAGACGTGCACCGCGCCCACCTCGGCATACTATACATCGACGAGATAAAGAACATGCAGCCAGACGAAGCCATAACATTACTCACAGTTCTGGAGGATGGGCAGCTGCCCATAACCATGCGAAGCCGATGGAGCAACGCGGGGGGAACAGCTGCTATGGCAGTGTCTACGGAACCGGTACCCTGCATGTGCTTCTTGGTTGGCGCCGGAAACTTCGACAGTATCGGGCAAATCCATCCTGCTCTTATGGACAGGATTTACGGTTACGGCAAAGTGGTGCGGATGAACAATGACATGCAGAACAGTGTGGAAAACCGCCGCAAATATGTCCAGTTTATTGCCCAAGAGGTTTCGCGGTTCCGTTTGCTGCCTTTCAGCAGAGAAGCATGCGAAGAGATAATTGATGAGGGACGTAGGAGAAGCAACAAGAAGGATGCGTTGACCACAAAGTTTCGTCCCATGATTTCTTTGGTGAAGACGGCTGCCACATTGGCAATGAATGAGGGGTTGGAGCTTGTGGAAAAGAGGCATGTTCAAGAGGCTATAGAAAAACACTGTAAAACAATCCAGAAGCAGATTCTTGAGCATCAGATGAGCGAAAGAGGAAAACTTATGGACATCAGACCGGAAGGAGCCAAGCTGGGGCAGATTTACGGAGTAGCTGTGGTCAAAGACCCTTACAGCGGAGAAATGACCGGCAATGTTCTCACAGTCAAAGGCTTCCTAGAAAAACGGAACAATAGGCACAACAAATCGCTAAAAGGATACTACAAAGTCACTGGCATTGCAAAGGAGGGACAGGAACAGTTCATCGCGGACAGCGTGGCGAAGGTGAGAAGTGTCATCCTGCAGAAGTACGGAGTCGACATCGCCCAAGAATTCTTCACCCACATCGACTTCGCTCAAGCCTACAGCGTGGATGGACCAAGCGCAGGAGTCACCATGACCATTCTTCTCTGCTCGCTGCTGGAGGGAAAACCCATAAGGCAAGACGTCGCTGTGACCGGCGAAATCAACGTCAGCGTGGATGATGTGGTTCCAGTTACAGCGGTTGGCGGATTGCATGAGAAGATTAAATCAGCTGAGATGTGGGGCTTCAAGAAAGTTATTGTTCCAGCCAAAAACTACAAGCACTCGATAGACCCTAGCGACTACAACATCGAGGTAATCCCAGGCGAGACTCTGGAAGACTACCTCAGAGAATCGCTGGTTCAGCCAGAAAAACCGCCAAACAAGAAATAGGTTTTTGTGTGTCAGCGGCTTTTGGTTAAGCTCAAGAACAGTTCTAAATATTTCTTCAGGTGCCTTGTGATAAGAAAGTTTTCTTTAACGTGTTCTTTTCCCTTTTTTCCCATCCTCTTTGCTTCTTCAGGATGTTTAAGTATGTAGAGAGTTTTTTCTGCAGCCTCTTCCACGGTGTTCACCAAAAAGCCAGTTTCGCCATCGATTATTTGGAGTGGGATTCCTCCAACGTTTCCGCCCACCACCGGCACCTCTTTCCACAATGACTCAGTTACTGTCAGCCCGAAACCTTCACGTATCGACTTTAGCAGAGCTACATCTGAGGCGCTTTGGAAGGCATTAACTTCCAAGTCTCCCACGCCCTTGAGGTCGGTTAGCAAGTGGATGTCGGGGTCTTCTCCTGCGTGGCGTGCAGTTCTCTCAAAGTAAAGCCATCCCTCTGGGTCATCCATAGCCATGCTTGATATGAGAAGGAGCTGAAGTTTGGGCATCTTCTTCTTGACTTTTCGGTAGGTGTCGATTACTCCCAGTGGGTCCTTCCAAGGGTCAAAGCGTGCAACCTGATTCACAAGGGGATTCTCTGGGTCTACATTATAGCTTTCTAGAACTGAAAGAATCTGATTTTCTGGCAGACATTTGCTTTTGTTGCTCAGCGGATCGATGGAGGGCGTTATGAGGGCTACATTCCTGTTTTCTAAGGGGCTTTTAACGTATTCCTTTGCAGTGAAGATGTATGCGTCGTAATTGGCTAGAAACGGCTCCAGAAACCTCCAGAACACCTGATTTGGCTTCGACAGGTCTATGTGGCAGCGCCATATCCACTTTCCCCGGTTTTTAGGCTGATAATCTATTAGGGCTAGGGGCTGCGGATCGTGAATCACAACATAATCGTAGTCTAGGTCAAGGAGACCAACGTTCAACTCGTTATACTGGAGATACGTTCGCTTCATGTCAGCGGTAAGGTCTGTCTCCATTCCTTGGAGAGCATTATGAAAAGACTTCGTAACATCAAAAAACTCCTTTTCGCCCCTGATAACCTTCCACTCTGCATCCAAACCAACATCCTTCATTAAAGGAACGACACGATGCAGCATCTCGGCGACTCCTCCGCCGAAAGCTGTGGAGCTTACGTGAACTACGGATTTACCGGCAAGCTTGTTGGCTAACGCATGTATATGTTCTATCTCTTTTTCTCCAATTATTTTGGCGTAATTTTTTAAAGATAGTTTGTTGAGTGAAATTGTGCTCAATCAGTTCTCCCCTTAGGAATAGACCCCTCGAGTAGATAAATACTCTTTATGTATTTAACGAAAATAGTTCAAAAATAGAAGCTATAGACCCGAATTAGATAACAACAGATAAGTCAGTCATATATACATCTAGTTAGCATAAGTTATTTTGCAGAAAAACCAGTTAGGGGTAAAACTTGATGAAAAAAAGCAAAGCCCTATCTAGGACTGTTTGGTTGGCGATCATTGCAATCGTCATAATACTTGTCGCAGCTTTATCAGCATGGTATCTAATGCAGCCAACAGACGAAGAAACAGAACTGACAGTATTCAGCCTATGGAGCGACCAAGAAGAAGCAAACTTCAAAGAAGCACTCGCAAGATTCACCGAAAACACAGGAATAGAAGTTAACCATGTGGCTTACTCCACTACCGAACTTTTAGTCACGGTTCCAACACAACTTGAAGCAGGAGAAGCCATCGCCGACGTAATAATAGCACCATGGCCCTCTTGGATACTAGACTTGGCGGAAGACGGCTTGCTCGCTGACGTTTCTGACTATATGGACACAACAAAACTCCCAGAAACTTATTTGGACGTTGTTAGTTCAGGCGATGCAATATATGCTGCTCCATTCAAAGTTTCCGGAAAACCAGGCTTCTGGTACAGAGAATCCTTCTTTGCAGATAACGGCTTAACTGCTCCAACAACCTACGAAGAGTTTAAGACACTGTTAGCTGACCTCTCTGAAATAGAGGGAGTAGAAGCTGCTATAGCAAGCGGAAACGGTACCGGATGGCCACTCTCAGACACAACAGAAGCCTTCATAATCGGCTTAGGCGGATACCAACTGCAAGAAAACCTGATATCAGGAGCCACAGCATTCACCAGCAGCGAAACGAAAGCAGTTTTTGAAGAACTAGCAGACCTGTTGCAAGCAGACTACTTCAGCGTTCCAGACGATTGGCAAACACAACTCCAGAGGCTCTACGACGGAACATACGGCATATACTTCCAAGGCGGCTTCGTAACCACCATTTCACCCTTCAGCGAAAACTTGGATGATATTGGTTTCTTCCCATTCCCTGAAACAGACGGAGCAACGGGTTCAGTTGACTATGCAGTAATGCCTGCAGCCACGAAGAACATGGAGGAAGCCCAGCAGCTCATAGAATTCTTGGCTGGCGCTGAGGCACAAGAGATAATGGTTCAGCAGGGAGGATTTCTTGCAGCAAACAGTGACGTTCCCGAATCAGCCTATAACCCCGCAGACCTACAAGTTGTACAGTTCATGCAAACAGTAACAATTGTTCCAGACCTCGACGACGCAATAGGCAATCCTTTCCAGCAAGCCTTCTGGGACCAACTGAAAGCGTTCTGGGTTAATCCTACACTGAACTTGGACACCATGCTTCAGACACTCCAAGACGAGTGGGCAGCTTCCTAATAAAACAGGGGAATACGGCTCAATGAACCTCCGCCAAACAAAAATCCCCCTTTTTTTTCTAGCCCCCACGATTCTTTTGTTAACTCTTTTTGTTATCTTTCCAGTAGTTAACACGGTTTACATCAGTTTTTTAGGTGAAGATGACGAATTTGTTGGTTTAGAAAATTACGAAGATGTTTTTGGTCGAAGAAACTTCTGGAATCCCCAAAATCTAGTGGAAGGGAATCCTCCCCCATATGGGGCGCTAATCCATAATGGCATATGGATTGTTTTACACCTTCCGTTATCTCTCTTTTTTGGTCTTCTTTTAGCCATTCTTTTAAGAGATGTTAAAGGTGGCGCAGTAATCAAATCCGCAGTCTTTCTGGGAATGGTTATTCCAATGACTGTGGGTGGCATCCTGCTGCGGTTCGTATATGATGACAGAGCTGGAATTCTAAACGGCTTACTTAGAATCGTAGGTTTAGGCGACTTGACAAGAACATGGACAGCCTATCCCCAAACCATTCTCTTAGCCTTGATTCTGGGAACGGTTTGGATTTGGACAGGCTTTAGCATGATAGTCTACTCCGCTGGCTTAGAGGGGATACCCAAAGAGCTTTTTGAAGCCGCCAAAATTGATGGGGCATCCCGTTGGCGAACTTTTCGGCGCATTACAGTTCCCATGCTCAAACCAGCAACGATTATTGTGGTAACTATGACTCTTCTTTGGGAACTCAAAATCTTTGATATAGTGTGGGTTATCCAGCAGGGCGGACCGGGAGGCGCCAGTATGGTCATGGCTTTGATGATGTTTCTTGAAGCCTTCCTGAACAGAAGTTTTGGCACAGCCGCAGCCATAGCAACAATGCTGACTGTTTTGACTTTCGGGTTTGCAGCCTACATGGTTTACAGGATGGTGAAAGAATGAAGCTGAAGTTGCCAGAGTTGAAACTGTCAAAGTTGAAGCCTTTGGAAATTGTTGCTAGGCTTCGGAAAGTCAAGAAAACGACAATTTTATTTCACCTATTAGCTTGGGGTGTTTCGCTGATTTGGATATTGCCGTTTCTAGGAGTTTTTATGGCGTCAATAAGACCTTTACCTGAGATACTTAATGGCTGGTGGAATTTTGACGTTTTCAATCCAACACTTAGAGGCTTCGTAGGCGCATGGAACCATCCCACCGCTCCCCTGAACAGGGCACTTTTTAATTCGCTTCTTGTGACAATACCGTCAACGTTTATACCCATATTTGTGGCGGCTTTGGGAGCGTACTCTTTTGCGCGATTCAAGTTTCCTACGCGTGACGTGTTGTTTTTTGTGCTTGTTCTTCTCCAAACAATTCCGCAGCAAATGGTTATCATCCCAATATTCAGAATAATGATCAGTTTAGGGCTCTGGAACAACTACATAGGCTTAATTCTTGTTCACACCGCCTTTGCGCTTCCATGGCAAATTTTCTTCCTCAGAAACTTTTTCTCCGCGCTTCCTGTGGAAATAGAGGAGGCAGCCCGAATAGACGGCGCATCATACCTCAAAATATTCTATAAAATAGTTTTGCCTTTAACGTTGCCTGCTCTTGCTTCCTTGACTGCGCTTCAGTTTGTTTGGGTGTGGAATGACTTTTTCTTTGCCATCGTGTTAATTAGTTCTCCGGAATTGAGATTGGCGACTCAAGCCGTAGCTGCAATGCCCGGAAGATTAGCTATCGATTGGACTGTCGTATCCGCCGCCTCGATAATGGTGATGATCGTGCCAATAATAGTCTATGTTGCTCTGCAAAGATACTACGTCAGAGGCCTTGTTGGAGGAGCAGTGAAGGGCTAGAGCGTTAAACTAGGGTTTTGCCTGTTTTTTTGTCGAAAACATGAATCTTGTTGGGGGGAATCTCCAGCCACAGTTCTTCTCCTATGTCGGCTTCGAAATCTGGGCTGACAACCGCCTTAACCAGATAGTCGCCAATCTTGAGGTCCAAAATTATCATGTCTCCTAGAGGTTCAACAACGTCAAGCTTAGCCTTGATTAAGCCTTTCTTCTCTTTGGCGCCTTTGTGGACTATAATGTCTTGGGGTCTTACGCCCATCACGCATGTGTCAGAAGTGCACTTTTTTGTTGCCTCTGCCACATCTTCAGGTAACGAATAGGTGAATTCTCCCGAGTCGATTTTGCAGGGTTCTCCGCCCAGTATGCTGCAGTCAAAAAAGTTTGTTGGTGGGCTGCCTATGAATCCTGCCACGAACATGTTTTCGGGACGGGAGTAAATGTCGTCGGGGGTTCCGACTTGTTGAAGTACGCCCTCATTTAGGATTGCCACTTTGTCTCCCATGGTCATGGCTTCAACTTGGTCGTGGGTGACGTATATCGTGGTTACGCCGAGTTCTTTTTGCAGTTTTTTGAGTTCGGCTCTCATGTAGACTCGCAGTTTGGCGTCCAGATTGCTGAGGGGCTCGTCCATAAGAAAAACTGTGGGGTCTCTGACTATGGCTCTGCCTAAGGCTACTCTTTGTCGTTGTCCTCCGCTGAGCTGTTTTGGTTTTCGGTCCAGAAGAGATTCAACTTGGAGCAGTTTTGCGGTCTGTTTTACTCTTCGCTCTATCTCGTCTGGTGGGACTTTCATGTTTTCTAGGGGAAAAGCCATGTTTTTGAAGACGGTCATGTGCGGGTAGAGAGCATAACTCTGGAAAACCATGGCTATGTTCCGCTCTTTGGGGTCCAGCTCGTTCACCAGCCTATCTCCTATGTATATCTCCCCTTCTTCTGGGCTTTCTAAGCCTGCGATGCATCGGAGAGCGGTGGTTTTTCCGCAGCCTGAGGGACCTACCAGAACAAGGAATTCTTTGTCTTTTACTTCTAGGTTTAGGGAGTTGACGGCTATCACGTCGCCGAAACGTTTGGTTAAGTTTTTGAGAAGAACTCTTGCCAACGTAACCAACCAACAGAAGCTTAAGTCAAGAAATTCTAAGACATTTTGAGCCTAAAAGGTTTGCCAAACTTTTGACTAAAGGTCAGCCTACTCTTTCAGCTTCTCTCTTATTTTGCCTATAGCGTCTGAGAAGTCTTCTTCAGTGAATTCTTTGCCTTTTACTGAGACACACGTTAGAGTGCTGTAGCCCTTCTTTTTCAGGTCCTTCTTCAGTTTGCCGAAGGTTCTTCCCTTCCATAGACGATGAGTACAAAACAGAACTGCCTGTTTGCCATCGCCATCCGGCAACCGTTCCACGAAAGCCAAAGCTTCCACTGAGGGATTAAAACCGTGAACGGGGGTTCCAAGAATTATCAAATCAAAGTCGTTAACAACTGCAGGTTCTGCTGTGGTTATGTCGTAAACTGCGGGAATCTTTAGGGAATCGGATATGGCTTCTGCAAATTTCCGCGTATTCCCTGTTTGAGAAAAATATAGAATACAGGCGTTCATAACATCAACTATGAAGAACTACTAATATAACTTGTTCCATTCGAAAAACCAGAACAAACCGTGCGACTTGCTGTTTCTGATGCCTATAACAAATAAACGGTAATGGGCATGGTCAGAAGCTTCGGCGGTTGCTTTTCCCAGTTTCTTGGCGCAACTGTCTTTGTGATATTTAGCGAAAATGTCATAAATTAGATGCATAAACAATAAAAGTGGTTTACACAGTGACTGATGAAAAGGAGTTACGCCAAGTTTCCGCCATATTCAGCGCATTAGGCAGCCCCACAAGATTGAAAATCGTTGAGCTCATAAGCGAAACCGAGAGACCCCTGCACATAAAGGCCGTGGCTCAGGTGCTGAAGAAGGATTACGCTGCGGTTTATCGGCACATCAGAGTGCTGGAAAAATGTGGACTGGTAGGGGTTTACGATGTGGGACGTTCACGAGTGATATATCTGAAAAATGCGGAACAGGTTAAGGAATGTGTTCGAACGGTCCAAAAGATGCTGTGAACACGCTAATATAAGTTGATAAAAAAGACATTTTATTTTGCAAAAAACATAAATATGGTTTAGCGTACATCGTCTTCTTCTCAGCAGGTGAATGTAGTTGCAGGGACTAGACACCAGAAAACTTGCCTTAGCCAGCATGCTAGGAGCCCTATCCGCAGTATTCGAAATAATACCCGGACCCCCATTTGATATACCTTTTCCGCTTTACGATAGGGTGTCATGGGACCTAACCGGAATGCCCATGATAATCAGCCTGCTCTTCACAGGTCCTATAGGCGCAGTGTACACCTGCCTTATCGGATGCTCATTCATTTTCTTCAGAGGAAACCTCTACGGCGGCATATTCAAAATCATAGCCGAACTGGCAACCATCCTTGCATTTGCCGCAATCCGCAGAGGCTTCATACCAAAAACGATTTCTGCCCTTGCGTCCAGAATTCTCGTAATGACCATAGCAAATTATTTTCTGCTTCCAGCATTCTATGGGATGCCTGTGTCATTTGTGGTCGGTATTCTGCCCGCGCTGGCCATAATGAATGGAACTCAGGCGCTCATCAACATCATTCCTGCACAAATAGTCTACTCCAGATTGGGTGACGCATGGCGATCCCGCGTACAAGCGGCAAAACCTCTTGAACCGCCCTCAATCAAAACATGAACTGAGATTTTAGCTAGTGTGGGTCTGCTTTTCTCCCCTTATTCAAGAGAATTGTTACAAGTAGGGTGATTAGAATGAATAGGGACAGAATTGTTGCTGATGAGAACTCTGGTATGACCGTGTAAACATAGTATTGCTCAGCATTATCGGTTATGGCATAGTTTTCAGCGTTGTCGTACGCGATAATCCTATACTGCACGTCGGTTCCTTCTGGAAAACCGGTAATCTGCCCCACATACGAGTCGCCAGTTGCGCTATTCATAGTAGTGTTTGTCCAAGTTGCGCCTTGGTCTGTACTGTATGACAAAATCACTTCAGACACTCCTGTCTGCGTGTCGGTTACATCAACTGAAACCGTTACATTCTGGTTACCCAGAACCTCTCCATCTTGAGGATTTTGAGAAGGAGCGCCAATGAGCGGCGGGGTTGTGTCTGAAGCCGTCTCTATGCTGTAGACCTCAATAATGTCACTTCCTGAGGCTGGGGCATCTCTTAAGGCGCAGATGAAGCGTGTTCCCGCCGAGTTTAGCCAGCCCACTTGATTATAACATCCCGGCGGCGGTTCACTGGACGTAATGTCGTGAATCAGCGTACCGTAAGCATCGAAGACCTCGCCAGCCTCGGTAGTTATAAAACGTCCATCCCCTGAGAAGCGAATACTGATGAAACCCCCTGACCTATATCGCCACAGTAGATTTCCATCCAAACCCTGCATCATCAAACCCTCCCCGCCCACCACCAGTTTTGTTCCATCGGGAGAGAAGCGGCAATTAGCATGTCCATTATGGATGTCCATGCTGAATCTTATTGTGCCATCATTGGTGTTGATGACGGTTAGGTAACCTACCTTCGTGCCCACTGCTATGTGCTGTTCATCAGGTGAAATGTCAAAACCGCCGACGTATGCCCAGGTGCCAATCCACTGCTTCCACACTTCAGAGCCATCCTCAACCCTGAGCTTATACAGCCAGCCGCCGCCTGAAGGAACATAAACGTATTGATCGTCTTGCGTGAAGATTATCTCCCTAATATTTGCACCCACCCAGGTATGCCATACGATGGAGCCATCTACAGTATTCAGAAGATAGCCATATTCACGGTGTATGGGGACAAAAATGTAATCGCCACTGTGTGAGAATTTCACGCCACGAGTATAAAATTCGCCAGTGGTGGTGGCGGGAAAGTTCTCAGTGGTGATTTCCTTTTGCCATATTGTAGCGCCGTTTTCTCCATCAATTAAGCGAATATAATTGACGAACCCCTCTGGTCCAGTCTGGAAACCTTCAAGTGTTGTGCCAAAAAGCACATACTTGCCGTCATCACTGATGTCAGCTGACCAAGACTCCCACCCCATATCATGCGTCCACAAAACCTCGCCAGTGTTTGTATCTAAAAGGTACAACTTGGATTGGTCCTTGAGGCTTTCATCCTCCCAGTTCTCCATGCCATTAACCAGCAACAGCTTGCTCTCATCAGCCGTAGCAGCGCATCGCCAGAACCCTATGTTCCCCTCTATCTTGTTCATCAGAGAAGAGCTTACTGATAGAGGGGGCGATCCCTCTTCAAGTGCTATGGTGTAAAAGTCCTGAACATCGCTTCCGTCGATCTCGATTGTTGTCGGTCGATAACCCATTTCATGAGCAGTCAAAAAATAGGCTGAACATTGGGCGATGGAATACGAGAAGTAGCCGTCAGCATCGCATGCTCTGGGAAGATTTACACCGTACCCTGCAATGTCAATCTTTGCATAGGGAATAGGGCTGCCCTGCTCATCAACCACCATACCCTGAATGAGAACATCGCCCTCCAAAGTCATACGATTAACTACCTCTATCTGCACCTCCTCTTCCACGGTAACCCGATTTGCCTCCCAAGAATCATAATTAGCGTTATTGTCTTGAATCACTATGTGAAAGGTGCGGGTAACTGTTTGCAAGACATTAGGGTCACACCCGCAAAACCCGGCTCCTCCAGCCGCCATCTTAATCCACATGGATTCGCCGGGTGCCAGTGGTGTTTCTCCCTGTGGTGCTAAAAGGGGAAATCCGACAGCTTCGTCTCCTTCATTACAGGAACCCTGTGTGTGAATAAGGAGGTTATTTGGTCCCATGTTAGTGACCTTAAATTTGAAAACAAACCAGTTATCTAAGGGATCGACGAAGTGAAACTGGGTTTCGGAGAAATCAAAAAGGAGGTCGTCTGCTAGGCAAGAACTTGGGAAAGCCGGGTAAACGGTAAGTGTTTGACTTGTTGAGCATACAAGCATTACGCAAAGCTCAAGAATCCCAATGATGAGGCACGTCTTTTTCATGTGGAGGTTGCTCCGATTCTTTTTTGTTTAATCAGCGTATACTTTTATAGGATTTAGTAATATATAATATTTGTTTAGTCAAAATCAAAATTTTTTAACACCTATTACAACTGCCATAATCATCACTCATCCTCTAAGCATCAACCTCGTTATCAAAAAATCGAATCCAAAAGTGGTGGACCGGGCGGGAATTGAACCCGCGACCTCCGCCTCTTTCGGCACTGGGCATGCGAAGGCGGCATTCATACCAGACTGAACTACCGGCCCCTTCTACCGTTTGAATCAAGGAAGATATTTAACGTTATTGAATAGACTGCCTGCAGGTAAAAAACAGTTTTATTAAACGGCAGATTATGTGTATATCCGCAACATGGAGATGCAAGAGATGGAGTGTAAGCCGCGACCTGACTGGGACAGATACTTTCTGGATTTGTGCGAGGCTGTTTCTAAGCGTGCCACCTGTGACCGGGGAAAGGCAGGCTGCGTAATTGTTAAGGACAGGCGAATCATGACAACGGGTTATGTGGGGGCTCCTGCGGGACTGCCGCACTGCGATGAGGCGGGGCATGACATGAGGAAGATTTTTGATGAGAAGGGCAACGTTTCGCAGCATTGTGTACGCACTTTGCATGCGGAACAGAATGCGATTATTCAGGCTGCAAAGTTTGGGATAGCCCTTGATGGCTCCACGCTGTATTGTAAGATGACACCATGCAGAACGTGTGCGATGATGATTATTAATTCGGGCATCAAGCGTGTTGTCTGCGAGAAGCATTATCATTCGGACAAGGAGACGATAGAGCTGTTCAAGCTGGCGGGCGTCAAACTGGATGTCATGAGCAACGCGGTTGAAGAATACGACAGACAATAACCCGTTTAGTTTCTTTTTTTCTCTGCTGTGAAGTCGTCTTTTCAGTGCTTTTGCTTTGTCAACTCTTCCGAAATCACAAAACGGATAACATGCTTATCTGTGCTTTGCAGCATATACTTCGCTAGCCACTCTCGGAACAAATTCCACTCGTCCATAAAATCGCTGTGGCTGACAACGTTCAGTCCAAGTTTTTTGGCTTTGTCAATGTTTATCACTTCATCATGCGTCTTGAATCCTCGTACTATGCTGTGACTTATCTTCTTGCATTCTTCTTTGCTGTATCCGCAATCCGCCAAGATTTCATGGACATACTCTTCCATCAAACTCAACGAAGCCAAAGCATCCCTGATGTCGACGCCGTCACATTTGTCCGCCAGAGCCTTGTAACTATACGGCGCATCCTCCACCGAAACATCGTCAAACAGTCTGGTGACAAACTGATGTGCATCCACAACAGAGTTCGCCGAGACAGCCCCGTCTTCAATTTGTGCCTGTGGATCAAGCGGTGACAGCTGGCTCATCATGCTCATAACTATCTTGTTTCCGGTGAGGGCAAGCAAAGTTCCTCCGCTTGCTGCGATGTGGGGAACAAAAACAATGATTTCCTTGAATGTTTTTCTTAGTGCTCGGGCTATCTTGTATGAGGATTGAACCAGCCCGCCGGGGCTGTTAACCAGAAGCATCAGTTTTTGGGCATCAGTTTTTGTTTGTATCTGATTAATTGCTGTTTCTACGGCAAATTCTTCGGAGAGACCCATCTGAGCGTTTACTGTTTTTGTGGGAGAAATCTTTAGTCCCACGTATGGGGCGATGCAAGCCATTAGAACGGCGTCATGTTTTTTGCTGATTTCGGTTAGTTTTTCTGAAAGCTTCTGGTCATCTTCTTCTTTCGCATCTATTATTTCGGTTATAGAATCATCAGTTCCCAACCCAACATCTTCCCCCAAAGAATCATTGATGCCAGTTCTTCGATATATACAAATTTACATATTTACACTGTTTTCTTGGTCAAATAAGCATATAACATTTGTTTCACATAATATACAGAAATCGTATGAGCCGAGAAGTGAATTGGCATGAGTGACCCCATAAAATATTTCGAAACCAAACTGAAAGCCATGAACTTAGCCGAACTTCAAGCATACAAGAAACGCTTGGATGAAAGAATACAAAAAATGATCATGGATACTGCACCCAACGAACAGATTGCCCCCCTCATACTCTACCGGGGCATACTTGAGCATGAAATCGAGACAAGAACAAAGCAGAGATAATTGAAAGGTTAGTAGACGACCTTTTCCAGTTCATTGTTAGCTATCGCATTTTTTATTTCTCTGGCGATTCTTCTGCCCATGTACATTCCTTCGCCGTACTTCAGGTAGGCGTATGGAGAGGTGCCTATGCCCACGTTGCTTCCTGCAACTATCCGCGCAGAAATCTCGAATGTGTAGATTTTCATGTCATCCGTGATAACCGTTTCCAGGCAAAACGGTCCTATTATGCCTGGAGGGGCAATCTTCTTGGACACTTCCACTACGTTTTCGCCCATCCTGAAAAGCTCTGGCAGAAGCGACTCCCGTGCAACTATGGGAAAGTTGCCGACGACAGTGTAGGTGGGGTTGACGTTGATTGCCAGCTGTTCGCTGGCGGGTATCTTTCCTATGCTGTCCACTGTGGATTCGTATCTGCGGTCCATTCCCAGCAGCTCAACTTCATGTGTGAGGGGCGAATAGAAGTATAGGGGATAAACGTTCACTCCGATTATGTACTCTTGAAAGTGTATATTTTCTAGGTTTTCTTTAGTTATGTGTCCCCGTTTTACCATGTCTTCTGCTTTTTTGTGAAAGACTTCCGGAGATTCCACCAGAAAATATCCTTTCCCACCCATTGCACCCGGAAACTTTGCGATAACCAATCCCCCAATATCCTCTGGATCAGAGAAGATTTTGGGCAACTTTAAGCCTGCTCTCCGCAGCCACTCTCTCTGCTTGTCCCTGCCGGTTTCCCAGTGCAGCAGCTCTCTGTTGCCAAACAGGGGCACATGTAATTGGTCAATCATTTCTTCTGTGCCGACGTAGGCGTTGAAGGAGCCGTGCGGAACCAAAATCGTGTTCGCCTGTTTGAGTTTCCGCTGAATATCTTCGTGAAGCAGGTCTGTGTATTCTTTGATGGGGATAATCTGGTCTGCTACAGGAAACCGCTTGTACATGATTTCGTTTTCTTTCTTGCAGACGCAAACTGTGCCGAATCCTTCCTCTTTTGCTCCCTTGAATATATTGAGTGCAGAGTGGGAGCCGAGGGTTCCAACTGTGATTTTCCCGTGGTCGTATTCTCCCAGAATAGTGTTTATTTCGGTTTTCGGTATCACGTGACTATCATCCCAAGCTTGTTTTCTGCGACTGCCCGCTTAATCTCCATTGCGACCCTTCTTCCCGGACCAACCGCCATGCCATACTTGTACTTCATGTATGGAGAGGTGGGTTCCACGCAGGGGCAGCCTGGTATTCTGGGGCTTACATCAAAAATGTAGAACTCCAAATTCTTGTTCACTGCTCCCTGCAGCGCAAACAAGCCGATTATTCCGGGCGGGTACTCCTTTTTGCAGGTTTCAACAAATTTTTCTCCTACGTCCAGTATCTTTTCTATTTGGGATTCTCGCATGGTGGCGCCCATGTGTCCTATTTCCACGTTCTGTGTTGAGATTTTTGCTTCGAGTTGTTCGTCGGCGGGCAGGTCTAGGACTCCGTCTAGGCTTGTTTGTATTCTTCTGTCGAAGCCGAGCAGGTCTATTTCGTCTGTTATTGGGGACCAGAAGTAGTTGGCGTTGAATTTGGCTCCGACTATGTACTCTTCGATGGTTGCTTCTTTCAGGTCTTTCCTGTCGATTATTCCCTTCTTTATCCTCTCTTCTGCTCTTTTCCTGTATTCCTCGGGGGATGAGGCGTAGAAGAAGGCGCGTTCTATGCTTCTTGTTTTCTCGGGAACCTTCACTATCGCCAGTCTGTCTATCTCTTCTGGTGAACCAAAAATTTTTGGCAGGTTTAGCCCTGCGCGTACTATCAGGTCGTATTGGTTGTTGGGCACGTTTCTTTCTTCGCTTCTGAGCATGAACCTGTTTCCAAGGAGCGGAACCTTGAGTTTCTGTTCGATGTTGTCGTAGCCGACGTAGACTGAGAAGGACCTGTTGGGCACGAATATGGTGTTCAGTTCCCGCAGCTTGGTTTGGTTCTCCTCTTTAATCATGTCCGAGAATTTGTCCAGCAGCAGAACATGGTCGAACAGGTTTCTGTAGTGTTTTGTGTAGGTTTTTTCTCGTCCCTTCTGGCAGACAATAACAGTCTCGAATCCTTCCTGCTTGGCGCCATGACCCATCTCTAGGGCAGAGTGAGAGCCCAGCACTCCAATCTTGACTTTTTTGGGGTCGTAACCCGCAACTATTTCATGGATTCTTTCACGCTTCATTCCTGTTCACCTAAACCGCTTAATTGGATACAGCGGATGCTACTATAACCTTCGCAGTTCAAGTATTTTACTTTTGAATAACTGTTTGATGCAATGAATCGGAGACAAAAGAGCCCACATTGCACAACAAAATTTGTGAAGATTGGTTGAGGTGTAACGAAACGCATAAATTGTGTTTTCTCTTTGTAAGTTGACTGTCGGGAGGTAGCTCAGCTTGGTAGAGCTTCCGAGCCAGCCTAACAACATGTCTGGGCTGACGGAGACGCTGTAGACGCCTACCAGCATGGTGGGCATCATTTAGCCTATCAAGCGTACAGACACCGGATTGTCGCAGGTTCAAATCCCGCCCTCCCGACCACAACACTCTCTCCTGAAGAGTCTGGCAATAGAGCCAGAACTGGCGCTGACAAAACCGCATATTAGGAGCCTAATAATACTTCATTGTTGAAAAATAGCTTTTTTCTGAAAAACCAGGCAACTACAAAATCAAGTTTCTACTTGTCTATGCTCCTAAAATGATTAGCCAGATGTTTAGGTAGATTAGTGCGCCGACTGAGGAAATCAGGGTTAGCGATGCTATGGTTTCCTTGTAGAAGTTGTATCTTTGGCTGAGAACCGAAAGAGAGACTGCGACAGGCATCCCGTGCATGAGCACCAGCACCGAATGCTCCATGGAGGGCAGATTGAACAGCATCAGAATCGCCAGCGCCAAGATGGGCAGGAAAACTATCCGCAGGAGACTTAACCCAAAAGCCTTCTTCATGTTGATGTATTTCTTTCCGTACAGAAAAGCACCCAACATAAAAACAGCCACTGCAGAAGTGGTGCCCCCCAGCATATGCAGAAAGGCTGCTACAGGAGAAGGAACCTGCACACCAACAATCGAAACCAAGATGCCCAGCACAATCGAGATAATCAAAGGATTCCGTGAAAGCCCCTTGGCAACCTGCTTCAGCCCCTCCATCTTCAGAGACTCGCCGAGCCGATAGAACTCAAGCGTGGCTATTGAGACTGCAATTGCCGCGATTCCTATGGTAGCCGCCGCTAAGGTGGCTAGCTGTTCGCTCTGTCCTGGGGGGTAAGCGAAGGTTATGAAGGGGATGCCGAAGAAGGCGAGGCTGCCGAAAACAGTGCTTAATGTGAGCAGATATAAGGTGTTCTTAGAGAACCTGAAGAGGGCATAGAGCAGAACGTAAATCGCCACAACCACAAATATCGGAATTATCCCTGCGAAAATGAATGAGACCGTCTCTGCGACAAAGCTTGTTTCCGCCAAATCAACAAAGAATAGGGCAGGCAAAGCAAAAAAATAAACATACGCGCTGAGCACCCGCTCGTCCCCCTGCTTCAAGATTCCGACCTTCCTGGAAAGGAATCCTGTGCCCATCAAGAAGAGAATAGGAACCGCTGTCCCTACCAGCACATCAACCATACTTGTTCCTCACGTCTACTTATTTTCCTCAGAAGATAAATGTTGCAACAGTTTTGGAGAAAAACAGATAACCAACCGACTTACTAGAATAGCGCGGGGAAAAACGAATGGTCAGCTTCAAGCAAGCCCTCCAGATACTGGAAGAAAAGGGCAAACTCAAACGAGTAACAGAAAAAACTTCTCTAGATGAGATTCCTGAAATAATAAGAAAAGCCGAAAACGCCCTGCTCTTCGAGAACACGGGAACCGAATACCCGCTAGCCTCGAACATCTGCACAAGAGACAACTTCTGCGCCATATTCGGCATGGACTGGAAACAGATACAGGAAAAACTCATCGAAGCCCTCGACAACCCAATAAAACCCGTAACAGTAGACGAAACCCCATTCGAAGAAGCCGAACTGAACCTCGCAAAGTTGCCCATCCTAAAATATTACCGCTCCGACCCCGGACCCTACATCACCTCCGGCGTCTTCGTCACAGAATGCGAAAAACGCAACCTCTCCTAC
>Ga0209614_1001029_pt1 | contig 22255 bp, 13 predicted proteins | sample BlaSprsedimmetaG_FD_185484 | JGI IMG/M metagenome (GOLD analysis project Ga0209614, IMG submission 185484) | Hot spring sediment bacterial and archeal communities from California, USA to study Microbial Dark Matter (Phase II) - Blank Spring... ... | reverse complement strand
GATCAGCAAGGCGGGGGATCTGCTGGATATGGCGGTGGAGCTGGACGTGGTGGAGAAACGCGGCTCCTACTATTACTACGAGGGAGAGAGCCTGGCCCAGGGCCGCGAGAACGCCAAACAGTTCCTGTGCGAGAATCCCGACGTCGCCGAGCGGGTCGAGACTGCCGTGCGTGCTCACCTCGATCTGGGGGGAACACCCCTGCCAACCGATGACTCGGAAGAGGATGCCGGGATGGGGGACGAAGAGTAATCGGCCACGTAAACCAGATTCCGATCCAGTAAATGATGACCGGGCGTTGAAAGGTACCTGGTCATTTTGATGTCTGGCGCCATTCCTAGTTGCGTAACGAGTGAAAGCGAGTATACTCAAGATCACCCTGGCATCGACAAACTATAGGAGGAAACAGCATGTCCGATGTGATGCACATCCAGCCGTTCGACCGCCTGCTCCATGGGATTCTGGACGAACTAGAGCAGAATCACTCCATCTTTGGCATTCACCGCTCCCTGTTCTTTATCCCTCAACCCGCCAGTCCCTATGCCACGGCAGATCTCTTTGGTCACTACCTGGCTACCCCCATCGGTCCCGCTGCCGGGCCCCACACCCAGTTGGCCCAGAACATTCTCTGCGCCTGGCTCTCGGGCGGCCGTTTCATCGAGCTCAAGACCGTGCAGATTATGGACGAGCTGGAAATCCCGCGCCCGTGCATAGATATGGAGGATGAGGGATACAACGTCGAGTGGTCGCAAGAGCTCAAACTGGAGGAATCCGTCCACGAGTACGTCAACGCCTGGGCGCTGATTCACATCCTGCGCCGAGCCCTGGGGTTCGAGCATCTCCCCGATGGCATAATTTTCAACATGAGCGTGGGGTATAACCTGGAAGGGATCCGGAGTGCACCGATGACCCGGTTTATGGACTGGCTGGCGGATGCGTCCGAGGAGATCAGGCGCATCCAGGGGCTGCTCGACGAACGATTCCCCCAGTTCGCCAATGTCGAGATCCCGTCCCGGCTCACCAACAACGTCACTCTCTCCACCATGCACGGCTGCCCCCCCGACGAGATCGAGCGCATCGCCCGCTACCTGTTGGAGGAACGGGGGTTGCACACCACTGTCAAGCTCAATCCCACCCTGTTGGGGCAGGAGGAAGTGATGCGTATCCTCCACGACGACCTGGGCTTTACCGATATTCACATTCCCGCCGCCGTGTTCGAGCACGACTTGCAATACGGTCGGGCAGTAGAGCTGATCGCTACGTTGAAGCAAGTCGCCGCTGCCCGCGGCCTCACCTTTGGCGTCAAGCTGAGCAACACCCTGGCGATGGCGAATCACAAGCGCATCCTGCCCGGTGACGAGATGTACATGTCGGGTCGGGCGCTCTACCCCATCACCATCAACCTGTTCCACAAACTGGCCCGCGAGTTCGATGGCGATCTGAACGTCTCCTACTCGGCCGGGGCGGATGCCCTCAACGTGACCACCATCCTATCGGCCGGCGCGCGGCCGGTCACCGTTGCCTCCGACCTCCTCAAGCCGGGGGGCTACTCCCGGTTCTTGCAGTACATCGAGAACCTGGAGGCGGAAATGAACCGGCGAGGTGTCAGCAGCCTGGACGAATTGGCCCGCGATAAACTGGTCAATCTAGAGCGGGCGGCCGCCAAAGCGCGCCAGCACCCTCGCTACAAAAAGTCGTACCATCCTTATCCCCTGCCCAAAGTCGAGACCGAGCTGGCGCTCTTTGACTGCATCACCGCCCCCTGCGTGGCTCAGTGCGCGGTCTGCCAGGACGTGCCCGAATATGCCTGGTTGATCGCCCAGGGAGAGGATGACCGGGCGCTGGAAGTCATTCTGGCCCGCAATCCCCTGCCCGGCGTGACGGGCTACGTCTGCACCTATCTGTGCCAGACCCGCTGCACCCGCAGCAATTACGACCAGCCGGTCGCTATCCGGGCGCTCAAGCGCTTTGCCGCCGAGCGGGGGCGCGCGGCTCCCCCCACAGCGGTGGAGCACCAAGCCCGCCCATCGAAGGTCGCCATCGTCGGCAGCGGCCCCTCCGGGTTGGCGGCCGCCTATTTCCTGGCCCTCAACGGCGTCCAGGCTACCATTTTCGAGGCTCAAGAAAGGCCTGGCGGGATGCTGGCTATCGCCCCCGCCTTCCGCCTGCCTCCGGAGATCGTCCAGGCCGATATTGCCCGCATCCTCGAGCTAGGAGTCGAAATCAAGCTCTCCCACCCCGTCACCGGACCGCCCGAAGCGCTGCTGGCGGAGGGGTTCGACGCTGTCTACGTCGCCTGTGGATTCCAACGGGATGCGCGGCTGACCATCGAGGGGATCGAGGGGCGCGGGGTGTTCAGCGCCCTCGAATTTCTGGCGCAGGTCGCGCGCGGCGAGAGGCCAGACCTGGGCGAGCGAGTGCTGGTCGTCGGCGGGGGCAACACCGCTATGGACGCCGCCCGCACTGCCCAGCGGTTGATCGGACGACCGGTGACCGTCGTCTATCGGCGCACGCGAGCCGAGATGCCGGCCGAGGAGGAAGAGCTGGTCGGGCTGTTGGCCGAGGGCAACTGCCTGATCGAACTGGTCACCCCCGTCCGAGTGATGCTGCGAGATGGACGGGTGACCGGGTTGGAGGGCGTGCGGAACGAACTGGGCGATCCCGGCGCTGACGGCCGCCGGAGGCCGCTCCCCATCGCCGGCAGCGAGTTCGAGATTCCCGCCGATGCACTCATCGTCGCCATCGGCCAGGCCCCGGATGTGGCCTTTTTGGATGGCAGTGCCGTCTCGTTACGCCCCAACGGATCCATCGCCGTGGATCCAGAGACCGGGCAGGCTGGTCCGAGCTGTGTGTACGCCGGCGGGGACGCGGTCCGGGGGCCAGACATCATCATTGCGGCCTGCGCCGACGGTCGCAGAGCGGCCGAGGCGATCTGCCGGCAGCTCGACCTGCCCTTTGCATCGCTGCCCGTCGCCCTGCCAGCGCTGACGGAGGAAGAGATCCTCCGCGTCAAGCGGGTGCGGGCCAGGAAGCAGCCGCAGCACGAGCCAGAGCTGCTCCCGGTCGCCCGGCGGGCCGGGTTCGACCTGATCGAGCAAACGCTGGCGGAGGAGGCCGCCCGCGGCGAGGCCGCCCGTTGTATGCAGTGCACGACGGTGTGCGACAAGTGCGTCGATGTCTGCCCCAACCGGGCCAATTACACGTACCTCGTCGCACCGGCGCGCTGGACGCTGCCCCAACTGGCCTGCCGGGGCGAAGAACTGGTCGTCGTCGGGCAGGAACGGTTTGCCGTGGAACAGGCCCGTCAGATCCTCCATGTGGATGATTTCTGCAACGAGTGCGGCAACTGTGCCACCTTTTGTGTCCACCAGGGCAGGCCCTACACCGACAAGCCCCGCCTGTTCCTGCGGCGGGAGGATTTCGAGCGCGAGGAGAATAACGCCTTTTTCATCGTACCAGGACTCGTCCGACGGCGGGAAGGTGGTCAGGAGTCGCAGCTTTTTTCCAGTGATGGTATACTCACGTTCGAGAACGCATGCCTCCGCGTGAACTTTACCCCGGATTTGCAAATTCGGGATATGGAGTTGAAACACGCCTTCGAGGGGGTCGTTTCCCTGAAGGCCGCCGCCGAGATGGCCTTGGTTCTCGATGGGGTGACACGATCCCTGTCGTTTTTGATTGGTTGACGTGATCTCTCTCTCTGGCTTGCGCAGGTAGGGAGAGTGCAGGATGAAACTGACGGTCAATAATGTAGAATACGATCTCCCGGTCACGTCCGACACCCGGCTGGCCGATCTGCTACGTCGCGACCTGGGCTTGACCGGCACCAAAATTGGATGCGGGGAGGGGCAGTGTGGGACCTGCGTGGTGCTGCTCGACGGTCGCCCGGTGCGAGCCTGCATCTTCCCGGCCCACCGGGCGGAGGGAAAACACGTCCTGACCATCGAGGGGCTGGCGGCCAGTTGGGGAGCATCGGACGAACTGCACCCCTTGCAACGCGCCTTTATCGAGCACGGCGCCGTCCAGTGCGGCTACTGCACGCCAGGGATGCTGATGGCGGCCGCTGCCCTGTGGCACAAGTGGGTCGTGGATGGTCAAGATACCGCCGCTCTCACCGCCGACGACATCAAGCGCGCGCTGGGCCGGAACGCCTGCCGCTGCACTGGGTACGCCAGCCTGGTGCGCGCGGTCAAGTCCGCCTTCCACGAACACCGGACCGGTCAGCCTCTGCCCCCGCTCGAGCCGGACACGCTACCCCCGCTACGGGTCATCGGCCGCTCCTATCCCCGCCCCGACGTCGTGGACAAGGTGACCGGCGCGGCCTGCTTCACAGACGATTACAGCTTCCCCGGCATGCTGTACGGCGCGACTCTGCGCGCTGCTCACCCCCACGCTCGCATTCTCTCGCTAGACACTGCCCGGGCCGCTATTCTGCCCGGCGTCCATGCCGTCCTGACTCACGCGGATGTGCCGGGAGTGAACCGGCACGGACTGGTCTACCCCGACTGGCCCGTGCTGTGCGACGACAAAGTGCGCTACCTGGGGGACGCCGTCGCCATCGTGGCGGCCGACAGCCTCGCCATCGCCGCTCAGGCCCTCGAATTGATCGCTGTGGAGTACGAACCCCTCCCCCCGGTGACCGGCCCGGAACAGGCCCGCCGGCCGGATGCCCCGCTGGTTCACGAGGAATGGCCAGGCGGCAACCTGCTGGAACACATCAAGGTCCGCCACGGGGACGTGACCCAGGGCTTTGCCGAGGCCGACGTCATCGTCGAGCGAGAGTACCGTACCCCCACCTACGAGCACATGTTTATGGAGCCGGAATGCAGCATCGGCGTGCCGGCCGGCTACGACCAGCATCCCAAGCTCACCGTCTACGTCGGCTCCCAGATCCCCTACGCCGACCGAGATCAGATCGCGGTGGCTTTGGACTTGCCCCCGGAAGAGGTGCGGGTGATTGGCGCGCTCATGGGTGGCGGATTTGGCGGCAAAGAGGACATCATGGGGCAGATCCACGCCGCGCTGCTGGCTCAGGCCACTGGCAAGCCGGTCAAAATCCTCTACTCGCGGGCCGAGTCCATGCTGGTCCATCCCAAGCGGCACGCCACCATCATCCGCCTCAAGACCGGGGTCAGGCGGGACGGCGCGCTGACCGCCGTGCAAGCCGAGATGCTGGGCGACGCCGGCGCTTATGCCAGCCTCTCCACCAAGGTCCTGACCCGCACCACCACCCACGCCACCGGCCCGTACCAGGTCCCCCACGCCAGGATAGACTGCTACGCCATGTACACCAACAATCCGCCCTCAGGGGCGTTCCGGGGGTTTGGCGTCACCCAGTCCGCCTTTGCCGTGGAGCAAAACATGGACGTCCTGGCTCACGAGTTGGGGGTGGACCCCTTTGAACTACGGCGCAAAAACGGGCTGCGCGTCGGTGCCACCACGGCCACCGGGCAGATTCTGACAGAGAGCGTCGGCCTGCTGGACTGCCTCGATTGGGTCGAGAGGCGTGTCCGGGAATCTCCTCCCCCATCCTCTTACCGGGGAGCGGCCCTGCTCATCCTGGACGAACCCACCGCCGTCCTGACTCCCCAAGAGGTGGACGAGTTCTTTGTCACCATCCGCCAGATGGTGCGGGATGGTCACGCCATCATCTTTATCTCCCACAAGCTGCCCGAAGTGCTCGCCATCAGCAACCGCATCACTGTGCTGCGAGATGGCAGATGGATTGATAGCTGTCCTATCGAAGGGTGTACCAAAGAGAGCCTCGCCCAGATGATGGTCGGCCGAGAGGTCACGATGAAACCGGAACGGGCCGAAATAGAATGGGGCGAGGTTCGTCTGGCGCTAAAGGGCCTGCACGCCGAGGGCGACCGTGGCATGCCCGCGCTGAGGGGCGTTGACCTGGACGTGCGGTCGGGCGAGATTCTGGGGCTGGCCGGGGTATCGGGCAACGGGCAGCGGGAATTGGCCGAGGTCATCACCGGCCTGCGGACGGCCACCCAGGGACGGGTGTTCCTGGAAAACGAGGACGTGACCGGGGCCTCGCCCAGAGAGTTGACCAAAAAAATGTTGGCCTACATCCCCGAAGAGCGGATGAGGGATGGCATGATCCAAGAGTTCACCGTATCCGAAAACATGATCCTGCGGGAACACGATCACCCCCCGTTCTCCAGATCCGGGTTCCTCAATCTGCGCGTTATTGCTCAGCACGCCGATGAATTGATCCGCAGATTCCAGGTGAAAACACCCTCGCGAGAGACCCCGGCCAAGAGCCTGTCTGGTGGCAACATCCAAAAAGTCGTCCTGGCGCGGGAAATATCCCGTCAGCCCCGGGTGCTGATCGCCGCCCAACCAGTGCGCGGCCTGGATATCGGCGCCACCGAGTACGTCCACGCCCAGCTCTTGGAGCAGCGACAGAAAGGGACTGCTATCCTCCTCATCTCGGAGGACCTGGACGAGATTCTGGCTCTCTCGGACCGCATCGCAGTGATCTATGAGGGACGAATTATGGGCGTGGTGGACGGCGAGGAAGCCACGCCAGAACGCCTCGGCCTGCTGATGGCTGGCGTAAAAGAGGAATAGGAGAGCAAGATGGAGAAAAGCGCGCAACAGCTCATCACGCACGCCCGGTTAGCCACCCTGGGCGACAAACCGGATCTGATCGAGGACGGCGCCCTGCTCGTCGAGGGGGCCCGCATCTCTGCCCTCGGTACGACCGCCGAACTGACCGCCCGATACCCCACCGCTCCGCAGTGGAATGCGGAGGGCCAACTGCTGCTCCCGGCCTCGATCTGCGGACACACCCACTTTTACGGAGCTTTTGCCCGGGGCATGGCCATTCCCGGCGAGCCAGCGACCGACTTTACCCAGGTCTTGGAGCGGCTGTGGTGGCGGCTGGACAAGGTGCTCACGTTGGAGGATGTGCGCTACTCGGCGCTGGTCTGCCTGGTGGACGCGATTCGGCACGGCACGACCACGTTGATGGACCATCACGCCAGCCCCAACGCCATTACCGGCTCGCTGGACGTGATCGCCGAAGCGGTGCAGGAGGCCGGGCTGCGGGCCAGCCTGTGCTACGAGGTCACCGACCGGGACGGCCCCGAGCGCGCCCGGGCTGGCGTCGCCGAAAACGTGCGCTTTGCCCGCTCTCTGCTCGCCGATCCCCGCCCGCAACTCGCGGCCTCCTTCGGCCTGCACGCCTCGCTGACCCTCTCCGATGAGACGCTGGCCCGCTGTGTTGCTGAGGCTGCCTCACTGGAGCTGGGCTGTCACATCCACGTTGCTGAGGGGGTCGCTGACCAGGAGGATTCGGTGCGCAAGTCGAGGAAACGGGTCGTTCACCGGCTGCACGAGGCGGGCGTGCTCGGCCCGCGCTCCATCGCCGTTCACTGTGTCCACGTGGACGAGGGCGAGATCGAGGTGCTGGCCGAGAGCGGGACGTGGGTCACGCACCAACCGCGTTCCAATATGAACAATGGCGTGGGAGTGGCTCCTGTCGAGGCGATGCTGCAAGCCGGGGTGCACATGGGGTTGGGAAACGACGGCTTTTCCAATCTCATGTTTGCCGAGATGAAGGCCGCCTATTTGGTGCACAAGCTGGACCAGTGCGACCCCCGTGCTATGCCCGGCGGCGTGGTGATGGAGCTGGCCTATGCCAATAACGCCCGCCTGGCACGCGTCTTTTGGCCCGACACGAAACTGGGGGAACTGGCTGTGGGAGCGGCCGCCGATTTGGTCCTGCTGGATTACCATCCCACGACGCCATTGACGGCGGGAAACTTGCCCTGGCATCTGCTCTTTGGGATCGAGGCCTCCGCCATCACAGCCACCGTCTGCGCGGGGCAGGTTTTGATGCGCGACCGCCAACTCCTGACGCTGGATGAGGCGGCCATCACCGCTCGCTCGCGGGAACTGGCGGTCGAGGCCTGGAGACGGCTGTAAGCGGGCCTTACAGGTCGAATTCGGCCACCAGGAACGTGTGATCGGACGGCCGTTCAGCCCGCCGTGCTTCCACGTCCACCCAGGCGCGGGTGGACGTATCGGCCAGCGGCGCGGTAGCCCAGATGTGATCTACTCGCCAGCCCACGCCGCGCTCGATGGGGTCCCGCGCTCGATAGTCCCAGTACGTGTATTGCCCTGGCTCGTTGGGGTGATGGCGGCGGAACACGTCCACAAAGCCCCATTCCCGCACCCGCTCCAGCGCGGCGCGAGCTTGCGGGTGAAAGTCTACGTGTTCTTTCAACCCCTGGGGATCGTGCACGTCTATCGGCTCCGGCGCGACGTTAAAGTCGCCCATCCATAGGAGCGGTTGATCTGGGTCATAATGCCGCTCGAACAGCGCCCGCAGCCGTTCGAACCACGCCAGCTTGTACTGAAAGTGCTCCGAGGCCGGATCCCGGCCCTGGGGGACGTAGGTATTCACGATCGGGATGCCGCCGATCACCGCCCGGATCAAGCGAGGTTCGTCCCGCTGCTGGCCGTCATCGAAACCGTACGTCACATCACGTGGCTCCTCCCGGCTCACGAGGGCCACGCCAGCATGGGACTTTTGGCCTCGAAAGATGACGTGATAACCGGCCTCCTGGAATGGATCGGCCGGGAAATCCTTATCCTGCACCTTGGTCTCTTGCACGCACAGGACGTCCGCCTCCTCCTGGCGCAGCCACGCCACGATCTGTTCCTGTCGAACCCGGATGGAATTGGCGTTGTAGGTCGCTACTTTCCACATGGTTGTTCTTTTCCTCCCGTCAACCTGGTCTGTCGGCCCATTTGGTAGGCCGCTGTGACCACGTCTCGAAATGCCTGGGAACGGATATAGGCGTGCTGTTCACCGGCTACCTCCAGCAGCCAGACCAGGGCATCCCGGTCCATCTGGTCTATACTATGCTCCCAATCGTCCCCCGCGAATGTTTGGACGAGCTCTGTCGCTCGCGCCAATTCATCCGCTATTTTCACTGTCCCGTCCTCTCTCCCATCGGCTTGCCAGGTCGTGCGCTATTGAAAGTGGCGTACTAGGTCGGGCAGTACCCAGAAGCGGATTTCTGCCAGTCCTTGAGCGTCCTGGAGGATCGTCTCAAAGATCATCAGGTCATCGCTTCCCTCTCCCGCCGACGCCGCCAGCACGTCTAGGATGGAGCCCAACATATCCACCATCACTGCCGGCGGTGAGGGCCGCATCGGCCGGCCCGTCAACACGGCCATCGCGTTGAGAAAGTAGGCAACCATCAGGTGTCCAGCCTCCGCCAGCGCCGACTGTTCCAGCTCTGCTAACTCGGTGGACGATCCCAGAGGCTGATCCATCAGCAGGTCGGTCAGGTGCAGCGCATCCTCCAGGGACAGGATCAACATCGCCTGGCCTGCCAGGTCCCCCTTCATCTGCAAATAGAGGCCTGTCATCGCTGACTCTGGATGCCCGATTCCGGTCCAGAGTTCGCTAAAGTGGACCACCCTGGCCTGGACAGTGCCCATAGTGATGGGACGTTCCAACAGGTCCGACAGGCCGCGCGCTGCGTTCAACAACGCCGCCGAGACCATAATCTCGACGCGGGATACAGACCCCACGTCGTACCAGTCTACCTTTTGCTCGCTCGTATAGATTTTCTCCTTGCATCCATCTGAATGGGCGACCGCCGCGGCATCTCGATCTCCGCGTTCTGCTCCCCACGTCTCGACTCGATCCCGCCATACCGGTAGTATACTCCTCTCCTAATTATGTGCAAATAATTGCCCACCCAAGTTTGACATCATCCCTTGACCGATGTATACTCAACGCATCAATGCTGCTTTGCCTCGACTCGCTGCTATCTGTCCTCGGCAATCTCGAGGCATTCACTATCCCTTGCTTTACATCAGAATTGGTCCGTTTCACATCATGATTTATCCACCCAAGCGTGTCTCTGTCAGAGCTGATGACTGTGAAGGGGGGCCAATGGTAGCCAACAGCCTCGAGTCCACAACCCAACTGCCCGGTACAAGCGATCTGGCCCGACCGCGTCATCGGGCAGCTGGATTAGAGACCGTCGAGTCCAATCAGGAACCAGGAGGGGAGCCTCCGCTGGAACGAGAAGGGTTATACCAGGTCATCGCCGACAACATCCAGGATGGCTTGACCATTGTTGAGCACGATCGGGTGGTTTACGTCAACGATCGAGTCTGCGAAATATTGGGCCAGCCCAGGGAAAAGCTCTTGGAGTTGAGTGGACTGGCGATAGCGGCTCCCGAAGAACGGCCGCCCCTGAAAAAGGTGCTCCAAAAGATCAAACAGGGTGTCACTCCCTCGGAGCAAATCGAATTCTGGATCGTCTGCCAGGACGGAACCCGGCGCTGTGTCCAGAATCGTTATTCCATCATCCGCGAGGGGGCCCAGGTGAGCGGCTACCTCATCGTTACCACGGATATAACCGAACGCAAGCAGGCCGAGCGAACGTTGAATGAACGGGTCAAAGAACTGGCCTGTCTCTATGCCATACACCGTGATGTGCAGGAGCAACGCACCACTGACGAGCTTTGTCATCGCTTGATCGGGCACATCAGCTCCGCGATGCAGTTTCCAGACATTGCTGTCCCGGTGATCGAATTACACGGCCTTCGGTTCTCCCACGCTCAATATGCCGAGAGGCTGACCTATGGTCTCCACGCGCCGATCAAGGTCGGCGGACAGGTATGCGGGCGCATTTCGGTCTATTACCTGGAGCCGCGCCCCTTTCTCGACCCAGAGGAACAGGACTTTATCAACGTCGTCGCTGAGGCATTGGGCCTGCGGCTCGAGCGCCAATTGGCGGAGGAGGCTTTGCGGAAGAGCGAGAAACAACTGCGCGCCCAATACCGGAATATACCGATCCTCACCTGCACCTGGCAGAAAACCTGGGACGACCTGGTGCTGGTGGATTGCAACGACAGCATGTTGGCATTCTCTCAATGTGAGCTGTTTGATCTCGTGGGGACGCAAGCCTGCGAGATGTATCGGGATACGCCAGAGATATTGGACGTGCTGCACCAATGCTTCCAGGACAAGACGTCGGTCGAACGGGAAATCTCTCGCCAAGAGGGCAGCAACAACCAGTATTTGGCAGTCAAGTGTGCTTACGTCCCGCCCGACATGGTCTCCATCTATATCGAGGACATCACTGAACGGAAGCGGATGGCGCACTATATGCTCCAGGCCGAGCGGTTGTCGGCGATGGGGTATATGGCGACGACCCTGGCCCACGAGATTCAGAACCCTCTGCAGGCGATTCAAAATCACCTGGAATTGATCCTGGACTTTGACCTGACGCCGGAGGCCCGCGAGGAGTACCTCCGTTTCTGTTGTCAAGAGATCGAACATCTGACCAGGATCACCGATAGTGTGTTGGACTTTGCCCGATCCTCCAAGAGCGTGCTGCACCAGACTTTTGTGACCGACGTGATCCAGCGGGTCCTGTCCCTGATGAGGAAACAATTGGAACACGCACACGTCTGTGTGACCACTGACATTCCCCCAGACTTGCCCCCCGTCCTCGTCGTACCGGACCAAATCGTGCAGGTGTTGATGAATCTGCTCATCAATGCTATCGAAGCGATGCCCGATGGAGGACACGTAGCAATTGTGGCTCGCGCTATCAGGGATGGTCTGACCCTGACCCTCACCAATGATGGTCCCTCCATCCCGCCTGATCAACTTGCTCACATCTTTGACCCTTTCTACACGACGAAACCGAGAGGCACCGGGCTGGGTCTGTTCGTCAGTCACAACATCATCCAGCAGCACGGGGGGACCATCAGCGTGGAAAACCTGCCTGATGGCGGAGGCGTCGCGTTTAGCATCACGCTGTTCACTGCGCCGGAAGCTAGGTAGGCCTTGCTATGCATATCTCGATTATCGCATCCGATTTCGACGGCACGATTTCCCAGGGAGAACGCCTGGCTCCCAAGGTCAGGCGTGCGCTCCACCATTGGCGTCAGCGGGGACAGTTCACCGTCCTGGTATCGGGACGCCCGTTCGACTTTTTGCACGCTCTCCAAGAACGGGAGCAGGTGTTCGATCTGATCGTCGCCGAGAACGGGGCCGTGCTGTACAACCCTGTCAACGATGCCATGGCTTTGCCCTTTGGTCATGTGCCCGAAGAATTACTCCACACACTGGCTCAGGTGGGCGTCCCGTTGTGGAAGGGTACCGCCATCGCCGGCACGCAGATGCCCTACGATGACGCGGTGTGGGTAGCCAGCCGTGAACTGGGCCTGCCGGTCCACGTCGAGGTCAACCGAAACGAGGTGATGGTACTGCCTCCGGGAGTCAGTAAGGGGGCGGGACTGCTCAACCTGCTGAAGAGTGAAGGGCTTTCGGTCCGCAATCTGGTCGCCTTTGGTGATGCGGAGAACGATCACAGCTTGTTGGAAATAGCAGAGGTCAAGGTGGCCGTGGCCAACGCCATCGACGCCCTCAAAAACTTGGCCGATTACGTCATACCGGAGGAGGGACCAGGGGGCGTAGCGGCCTTCATTGACCATTACCTGTTGGGTGAAGCGGGATTCGATTTTCCGGTGCGTGGCGCTCATCACTTTACCATAGATGCTGCTGCCGAGATCGAGGTGAACGCCTACCAGATGGTAGATCGCAACTTGCTCATCGTTGGCGGGAGTGGCTATGGCAAATCCTGGCTGGCCAGCCGTTTGGCTGGCGGACTGATTGACGGGGGATACCAACTGCTGGGCCTCGATCCAGTTGGGGATTTGAACGCCCTGCGACGACACGCGACCTGTCTATGTCTGGGACGTGAGGAGCTTCCGCCCACCAGCCTGGTTGTAGAACTGCTGGCCGAAACCGATATGAGTCTGGTCGTGGACCTATCTCAAGCGCCGACGCCGGAGGAGAGCGTGCTCTACACCGCCGGTCTGCTGCGGCGTGTGTTGGAGGTGCACCGGCGCTATGGCAAACCCCATTGGCTGGTGATTGACGAGGCTCAGGACCTGCTCGGCGGTCCCCACAATCCGGCCTGGCTGTCTCTACTGCGCGCTTCCCAAGCGCCTGGCGTTTGTCTGGTGACGTGGCAGCCCAGCCGCCTGGATATGACCATCCTCGATGCAATGGACGGTTTCCTCCTGACCCGTCACCAACTGACTCCCGAAGTGGATTGTCTGGCGGATGTGCTGTCCAAGCGCGGCATCGGTGTGACTGGCCTGGGTGAAGAGTTGGGCACGCTGGGTGAGGGGCGGGCCGTGATGTGGGGGGGGGTGGATTCCTCTCAGGACAGTGACCTCCTCGTGCCCTTCAAGTTCAGTATCGGCCCCCGCACCTTTCCAGAAATGCACCGTTTGCATCGCTATCTGGAGGAAAAGGTCGCTCCATCTCGACAATTCTACTTTCACGACGAGGTCGGCCGCACCCCTCCGGCTGGCAACCTGCGTGAAATGATAGACCGCATCCACACCCTGGATCTGCAAGTCATCCAGTTTCATTTCCAGCGCGGTGATTTCGCCCGCTGGGTTCGCGGGGTTCTCCGTGACGAGACGCTGGCTCGCTGGCTGGATCGGCTGCACGCCACCGACCTGACCGGTGAATCGCTGCGCCAGGCCCTGTTGGAGGCCCTGGAACAGCGTCATCACGTGCTGGAGCGCGTATTCTGACCCTCTGCCACAGGGATATTGAGCGGTTAAGGTTCGCAAATGGAAAACGTGAACGAGGACAGGACCCAGAGTCAACTGGTCGAGGAGTTGGCGGAACTGCGCCAACGGATCGCCGAACTGGAGGAGGCAGAGACCCAACGCCACCAGGCAGAGTTGGCCCTGCAACGCCGCAATCGTGAACTGGCTCTGCTCAATTTGGCGGCCCAGGCTATCAATTCCACCCTGGCCCTCGACCAGGTGCTGAGTACTCTTCTGGAAGAGATCCGTCACCTCATGAACGTCGTCGCTTGCTCGGTCTGGCTGATCGTTCCAGAGACGGACGAGTTGGTCTGCTGCCAGGCTGCGGGGCCCCGGAGCGACGTCGTCCGGGGATGGCGGCTCTCCCCTGGACAGGGAATCGCCGGCTGGACGGTGTGCAGCGGGCGGAGCATTGTCGTATCAGACACCCATGCCGACGAGCATTACTTTGCTGGGGTGGATCACGCGACGGGTTTTGCGCTGCGCTCCATCCTCAGTGTTCCACTGCGAGCCAAAGAGACCGCCATCGGTGTGATCCAGGCCGTGGACACGCGAGTAGATTGGTTTGGCCAAGAGGATCTGAATCTGTTGCAAGCCTTGGCGTCCGCTGCTGCTATCGCCATCGAAAATGCCCGGCTCCACGAACAGACCAGGGAATTGGCAGCCTTTAGTGAGAACATTATACAGAGTATGCAGGAGGGCATTCTCCTGGAGGATGCCAGTGGAGAGATTATCTTTGTCAATCCCAGTGGGGCCGCCATATTGGGCTATGCTCCCGACGAGTTGATCGGCCGGCATTGGAGCATCGCAGTGGCTCCCGAATGCGTTGGACAGGTCGAGCAAGAAAGCCGTCAACGGCCGCATGGCGTCCTCAGCCGCTACGAGACGGTTCTGCTCACCCGCACCGGACAGCGTCTGCCCGTCATCGTCAGCGCCCGCCCTCTGTTCGATGGCGACGATTTCAGCGGTGTGTTATCCTTATTCATAGACATCACCGAGTTAAAACGAGCGAAACAGGCGTTGCGAGAGAGCGAGGAAAAGTATCGCCTGCTCGTCGAAAATGCCAGTGAGGCGATCACGCTGGTCAATACCGATGGCTGCTTTTTGATTATGAATAACGCCGCCGCCCAGCGATTGGGTGGAAGGCCCCAGGACTATATCGGCCAAACGATCTGGGACGTCATGCCCCCAGATGCCGCCGAGGAACAGATGACGGCTATCCGCACCACCGTCCAGACGGGGGAGGGCAGTGTCTCCGAATTGAAAATTCCCTTTCAAGATGGCACTCGCTGGTTTCAATCCAGCACCCAGCCGATCAAAAATAGTGCGGGGCAGGTGGTCGCGGTGTTGAACCTCAGCACAGACATCACGGAACACAAGCGGATGGAGCAATACCTGCTCCACACCGAACGATTGGCGGTGATGGGGCGTATCTCGGCGATATTGGCTCACGAGATCAAAAATCCATTGCAGACCATTGGCAGCCACTTGGAGTTGGTGCTGGACTTTGCCCTATCACCCCAGCAGCGCGAGGAATATCTGCGCTTTTGTCAGCAAGAAGTCGAGCACTTGACCGAAATCACCGCCCGGATGCTGGACTCGTCTCGCCCCGTCGAGAGCGAGCCTACCCCCACCCCCATCGCCCAGGTCGTGCAACGTGCCCTCGCTCTGGCCCGTCAACCGCTGCGAGCGGCCCGCGTGCAGGTAGCGACCGAGTTGCCGTATAACTTGCCCCCGGCGCTGATTCTGCCCGACCGGACCGCCCAGGTGCTGCTCAACCTGTTCATCAACGCAGCCGAGGCTATGCCCGATGGAGGAAACGTCCATCTCACCGCTCATGCTGAACAGGAGGACCTGGTGCTCACCTTGACCAACGACGGTCCGGCAATCTCTCCCGATCACGTCGAGCACATTTTCGATCCCTTCTTCACCACCAAGCCGGATAGCGCCGGCTTGGGGTTGTTCATCAGCCATGCCATCATCGAACAGCAGGGAGGGAGCATCCATATGGAAAATTGCGCTGATGGCACAGGTGTCGTTTTTACCATCACGCTGCCCATCGCCTGATTAGACTCCAGCACAAGGGAGAAAATGAGCCAGGAGCACATTCTCATCGTAGAAGATTCGCTCGGCGTGGCGCGGGCGTTGAACCAGGCCCTGAGCCTCACCCAGGGCGGCGGTTATCACGTAGAAGTGTCCGAGTCTGGCGAGGCCGCTCTGGAACGACTGCGTGATACCCCTTTCGACTTGTTGATCTCTGACCTGCGCCTGCCGGGCATCAGCGGCCTGGAATTGTGTGAACAAGCCTGTCAGATTCGTCCCCAGATGCGCCGCGTGCTCATCACGGCTTTCGGTTCCCCCCAGGTTGAAGAGCGCGCTCGCCAGCTCACCGACGCTTACCTGCCCAAGCCATTCCGATTGCACGAGATCATCCGCATCGTGCAGCGCATCCTCGGCGAGTCTGACGAACCGGGACGGGCTGTTGCAACACGGGCTAAAGAGCAACAGATGGAGAAAAAGCCCCCCCAAACGGTGAGCCAGGGCAGAGCCTTGCACACTCACCTCACCATCCTCGCCTGTGGCATTGAGGGGACGTTGAGCAAGGATGGAGTCGTGGATGACGAGACGTGGAAGATGCTCCATCAGGCGAAAGCGGCCGGCCTATCCATCATCCTGGTCACCGGTCAGACGTTGGATGTGCTCACCGCCACTACAGAATATACTCGACTGTGCGAGGCTATCGTGGCGGAGGATGGGGCTGTCGTCTACTTTCCCCGGCGGGACGCGATCGCCCTGCCCTTTGGGCGACTTGCGCCTTCGGTGATCCACCACCTGGAATCCCTGACCATCCCCCTGCAACGTGGCAAGGCGATCATCACCACCCACGTGCCCCACGACATGGCCATTTTGAACGCCCTGCGACAAATCGGAGGGGGAGCGACCGTCGAGTACAACCGGGGCGCCGTGATGGTGCTCCCTCCTGGAGCGACCAAAGGGACCGGGTTATGCTATGCCCTGCAAGAGATGGGATACTCCCCTCACAACGTCGTGGCCTGTGGAGACGCCGAGAACGATCACAGCCTGCTCGAAATGGCGGAACTGGCGGTCGCTGTCTCCAATGCGCACCCCGATATCCAGGCCAGAGCGGACGTGCAGCTTTCCCATCCTGATGGAATGGGCATACGCCTGTTCATCCACGATCTATTGAACGGGCATATCCCGCTTTACCGCTCCCGTCCCAGCCGCCGCCTGTCCTTGGGTCACAGGTTGGATGGGGCCCCGGTCCATGTGGACCCGATTGCCCTGCTGAACAGCAACCTGGGCATCTTTGGCAGCAGCGGCAGTGGCAAATCCTGGCTCTCCGGGCTGTTGGCCGAAGAACTGCTCAAGCAGGGCTACCAAATTTGCATCATAGATCCGGAGGGTGACTACCGCGCGCTGGGCGCCGGACCACACAGTTTGCTGCTGGGAGGGCCAGAGAGACTGCTCCCCCCGGTAGAAGACGTGCTCGGTTTCTTCGAGTGTGGGGATGCCAGCCTGGTGCTGGACCTTTCGATTTACGGTCAAGAGGAGCGGATCGCCTACGCGGCGAGCTTGCTGCGGGCGCTGCATCGGCTGCGCACTCGCCGCGGGCGCCCGCACTGGTTTCTGATTGACGAGGTCCAGAACCTGTGCACCGGGGAAGAGAGTGAACTGCTGGCTCTCCTGCTGACGGCGATGCAATCAGGGGGCCTGGGCCTCGTCAGTTACCGGCCCAGCCTGGTGGCCCCCGCCATCTTGGAAGCGTTGGACCACTGGATGCTGACGAGCTTGCACCTCTCGGAGGACGTGGCAGCGCTGGGCCCCCATCTCTGCAAACAGACTGGCGGTTCCGCAGCCCTCTCCCAACTATCCACCCTGCCGATTGGACAGGCCTATCTCTCCTTCAGCGATGCCAAGCAGCCCCCGGCCTCCACCAGTGGATTCGTGCAATTTCGCGTCGGTTCCCGCACCGTCCCTCACATTCGACATTTGCGCAAATATCTGCAAGCTATCCTGCCGGAACACAAGCGATTCCACTTTCACGATGCATCGGGCTGCTACCTGCATTGCACGGCGGCTAACCTGTGGGAATTCCGTCACAGACTGGAGGATCTGCCCCTCGATTCCGTCCAGTACCATCTGCACCGGGCGGACTTTGAACGCTGGCTGCGGGAGGTGCTCCACGACGACGAGTTAGCCCGCCGCGTGCACAGAGTCAGCCAGTGCGACCTGGCAGGAGCGCCGCTGCGCCAGGCCTTGCTGGATGTCGTGATCGAGCGGTACGAGGAACTCGACACCCTGGCCTAGAGAGCCAGGTGTCCAGTCCCTCGATATCCACGTTGTGCGCTTCGAACCGCGCCAATAGGCGTTTCAATTCCTCGCTCTGTTGGTGGGCTTCCGCGACGTAAGTAGCCTAAAAGGTACTTTGACAATGGCACATGAGCGTAAAACCGCGCTTGTGGCGCAAACGCTCGGCGAAAGTCGCCGGGCTACGGAGCAGCGCCCGATCCATCGGGCTCGGGAGCCCCGTTCACGGGGCGAAAGCTCTGTAGCCGGGGTACTTTATGCCCCGGCGGGCCTTGCCCGGGAACTGGGCCGCCAAAGATAGAATGTGCCATTGTCAAGGTACGTAGCGCGACATATCCCTGGCCGGGCGTGAAATTGCTAATTTATGCAGATTGGTGTACCATAGACCTACTATACTGACTTGAGGAGAGACTATGTCCAGTTTATCTATCGTCCTTCCCGCCTACAACGAGGCGGCCAACGTCGAAAGCGCCGTCGAGCAGGTCGTGGCCGTGGCCCAGCAATTGGAGCTGGATTACGAGATCATCCTGGTCAACGACGGCAGCGCGGACCGGACCGGCGAGATTGGCCGGGAATTGGAGGCCCGAATCCCACGCTTTCGACTGGTGGAGCATTATCCCAATCGCGGATATGGCGGAGCGCTCAAGGCCGGCTTTGCGGCGGCGACCAAGGACCTGATCGCTTTTGCGCCAGCGGATAACCAGTTCGATTTTGGCGAGGTGTCCTTGCTGCTGGACCGACTGCGCCAGGAGGAAGCGGATATCGTGTCTGGGTACCGGGCCGACCGGCAGGATCCGGTGGTCCGCAAGCTCAACGCCTTCGGCTGGAATACGTTGGTGCGCTTGCTGTTTGGCTACCTGTGCCGGGATATTGATTGCGGTTTCAAGCTGTTTCGCCGCGAGGTTCTGGATCACGTCCATATCATTTCTGATGGGGCGATGATTGATACCGAGTTCCTGGCCGGCGCCAAAGCGCGGGGCTTTCGCATCGTCGAGGTGCCGGTGACTCATCTGCCGCGCGTGGCAGGCGAGGCGACGGGAGCGAATCTCGGCGTGATCCTCAGAGCGTTCCGCGATTTGGTGCGCTTCCGGCAGCGATTGAGCCGCGAGTTGCGAGAGGAGCGCGCGAGTTGACGGCAGAGTGGCAGCGACGTGTGGCCGACTTGGCCCGGCAGCACGATCTCTGGCACGACCCGGTCATTCACGCCCTCGATCTGGTCTCCGAGGTCGGCGAGGTGGCGAAAGAGATCCTGCTTGATACTGAGTATGGGCGGCGGACGCCCCGGCCGGGAAGCGACCTGGCGGTTGAGCTGGGGGACGCGCTGTACAGTCTGCTGGCCCTGGCCGAGGTCTGCGGCGTGGATGCCGCCCAGGCCCTGGAGGCGGCGATGGAAAAGTATCGCCGTCGGCTGGCGGAGCGGGGAGCGGCTGGGTCGAAATGAACGACGCGCGGATGATCAACGAGTTGCCCATCGGCATCGAAGCGTTTCAATTCCTCCTGGGATACCAGTTTCAGGACCCCGATCTGCTCCTGCGCGCTCTGACGCACCCATCTTATGTGAACGAGCACCCGGAGGAGGAGGTGAGTGACAATCAGCGCCTCGAGTTCCTGGGGGATGCGGTGCTTGACTTTATCGCCGGCGAGTGGGTGTACCACAATTACCCGGATTTCAAGGAAGGTCCCATGACACGCCTGCGGGCGGCGCTGGTGCGCACAGAGATGTTGGCGCGGCTGGCGGTGCAGGTGGGCATTGGTGAGGCCCTGCGATTGGGACACGGTGAGGAAGAGTCCGGCGGGCGGTGGCGGGACGCCAATTTGTGTGACGCGTTTGAGGCGGTGGTGGGAGCGCTTTACCTGGACGGAGGATTATCCGCCGTCCAGGCCTTTGTCCGGCCGCTGATCGAGCCGGTGGTGGCGGCGATTCTATCGGCAGAGGCGGACCTGGATGCCAAGAGTCGTCTGCAGGAGTGGAGCCAGGCCGAGCTGAGAATTACACCGCGCTATCGCATCGTCTCGGAGCGAGGCCCCGATCATTCCAAGACGTTCGAGGCAGAGGTGCTGTTGGATAAGCAGGTCGTGGGCCGGGGCCAGGGGCGCAGCAAGCAGGCCGCCGAACAGGCCGCCGCCCAAGTGGCCTGGGAAGATATCAGCCAGTCGGTGCTCGCAGCCGCAAGCGTGTCACCTCTGGCCGACAGTTGAGGCGCACAGCTGGTTGGATCATTCCGACTCCCCGGTTGACATAGAGCCACAGAGAGCCGATGCGATGTCTGCCCGAATGGTATTTGTGGGCCAGATATGGCAGAGCCGGCGGGCCGATCAGGGGGATGCGCACCTGACCGCCGTGGGAATGGCCCGAGAGTTGCAGGTGCACCCGTCCATCTTGCGCGACTCGATCCGCATAGTCGGGTTCGTGTGCTAACAGCACGATCGTGGCGTCGGCGGGTACGCTTTCCAACGCCAGGTCCAGGTCAGCGTGTCGTTCCCACACGTCGTCTACCGCCGCCACCCACAGCCCATCCGCCACGTTTTGGGCCGTGTTGCGCAACACTGTGATTCTCACGTCGGTCAGGGCCTGGGTGACCCTCTCGGCGTCGGTCCAATGGTCGTGGTTGCCCAAGCAGGCCAGCACGGGGCAATGAGCCGTCAAGGGCGAAAGCGCTTCAGCGCACGAAACGGCATAGTCGGCAGACTCGGATACATAGTCGCCGGTCAGCACCGCCAGATCGGGGGATTGTCCCAGGGCCAGGTTTACGGCTCGAGTGATGTGCTCTGCTGTCATCACCGGCCCCCGGTGTAGATCCGAAAGCTGGACGATGGTAAAATCGTCTCCTTGCAGGGGGTGGGTAGCGCTCCATGGAATATCTACGTGTTGCAGGGCCAGCCAGTGCGCTTCGACGAGACCGGCGTAGCCCAATCCTCCCAGGGTTGAAATCCCGGCCGCAGCCGCACTGCCCATCATCAGCCTGAGGAAATATCGGCGCGTGAATCGCTGCTTCTCGTTCATACCATCATTATATGTTTCATCACTATTCCTGACAATTTCCTGTCCTGGCGCTCGAGACGGCAGCTCTAATTTGCCATCTCACCTCAAGCGCGGTATACTCTCAACCTGGAGAGGCTATGCGACTCAATCATCTGGTACTTCAAGGGTATAAATCCTTCGCCACCAAGACCGAGTTTCTGTTCACCTCGGGTATCACGGCCATCGTGGGGCCTAACGGGTCGGGCAAGAGCAACATCGCCGACGCGATACGGTGGGTGTTGGGCGAACAGCGGATGAGCATGTTGCGCGGTAAATCCACCAGCGACATGATTTTCGCTGGTGGTCAGCGACGGGCGCGGGCCGGGATGGCCGAGGTCTCGCTGACGTTCGATAACGCGGACGGCTGGCTGCCCATCGAGTTTACCGAGGTCACTCTGGCTCGACGGGCCTACCGTTCTGGCGAGAACGAGTATCTGATCAATGGCTCCCGGGTGCGGCTGCGGGACATTGCCGAATTGTTGAGTGAGAGCGGGTTGGGGCGGTCTGCCTATGTCGTCATCGGGCAGGGATTGGTGGACGCGGCTCTCTCTCTCCGTCCTCAGGAGAGGCGCGTGCTCCTGGAGGAGGCGGCGGGTATCAGTCTCTATCGCGACCAGAGAGAGGCCGCCGTCGGACGCCTGGATGAGACGCAGCGCAACCTGGAGCGGGTGCACGACATTGTCAACGAGATCACACCCCGCCTGCACCGCCTGGCGCGCGAGTCTGAGCGGGTGGAGGAGTATCGCCGTCTGGTGGCTCACCTGGAGCGGTTGCAGCGCACCTGGTACGGATACCATTGGGGACGGCAGCAGCGAGCTCTGGACCGCTCGCTGCGCGTGGTGGCGGTGTTGCAAGATCAATTCAAGGCACGGGAGAGCGAGACTGCGACCCTGGAACAGAGATTGGTCGAGTTGCGCCAGCGAGAGGGCGAACTGCGCGCCGATCTGCGGGATTGGCACCGCGCGAGCGCAGACCTTCACGATCAGATGAACGATGTGCAGCGCGAGCTGGCCGTGGCTGAGGAGCGCTCCCGCCTGCTCAAGGTGCGGCGCGAGGAACTGCTGGCCGAGATGGGGCCGTTGACGGAGCAACAAGAATCGCAGCGCGCCAAGATGGCCCAGGTCCAGGCCCAGGTCGAGCGGATGGAGCAGGATTTGGCGGCGCGCCAGGAACGGCTGCGGGCGCTGGAGCGGGAGTGGGCGCTGGTAGAGGAACAAGCCCAGACGCCGTTGAGACAGCGGGCCGAGGTGGAGCAGGAGATGCGTCGCCGCCAAATCCTGCTC
>Ga0209614_1001027_pt1 | contig 22281 bp, 21 predicted proteins | sample BlaSprsedimmetaG_FD_185484 | JGI IMG/M metagenome (GOLD analysis project Ga0209614, IMG submission 185484) | Hot spring sediment bacterial and archeal communities from California, USA to study Microbial Dark Matter (Phase II) - Blank Spring... ... | reverse complement strand
GATTTAGTTAGTGGAGAATTACCCAATCCGGTAAAAGAAGGCATCTTAAAAATTGCATGAAACGTCGCAAGCTCATAAAAATCATTGAAGAAATGGGATGCATTTTTATCCGGCATGGAAGTAACCATGACTGGTTTCAAAATCCTAAAACAGGTTTTTTCCAAGCTGTTCCCAGGCATAATGAAATAAATGAAAGAAGAATCGAAAATTACAATTGTTGCCGATTCGGACGACCAGGTTAACACGCCGGAAGAAGACAAGAAAAAAGACAAAAAGAAAGAAAATGTAAAAGCAAAAACAGCTGCAAGTGGATGCTGTTCTGCAAAAACAGAAGTAAAAACCGGATGCAGCGAAGCCCAGCAAAAAAGTTGTGCGGCATCAAAAGTAACCTGCACCGAAACAAAGAAAGAAGAAAAAAAGTAATCAACTGGTTTTTTTCAGAAAGGGCGTTCAGTGAGCGCCCTTTTTTGGTTGCCGTTTTTCATGCATATTATTGGCCGTTATAATCCGAATTAGTACATTTCCCGTTTAAAAATTGAATTATGAGGGCTCCAAAAACTTTTCGGTTGCATATTGGAATTTTCGGGCGAAGGAATGCAGGAAAATCAAGTATTTTGAATGCACTGACACAGCAGGATGTTTCCATTGTTTCGGAAATAGCCGGAACAACTACCGACCCTGTGGAAAAGCCGATGGAGCTTCTGCCTCTTGGTCCCGTATTGTTCATCGACACTGCAGGAATTGACGATGTAGGCGATTTGGGAGAAAAACGCATAGCCAAAACCATGTCGGTATTCGACCGCACCGATTTGGGAGTTATCGTTTCCAATTTCAACCACTGGGATGAATATGAACTTCGCCTGATGGAAGAGTTCAAAAACCGGGAAATACCTTTCGTAGTTGTCTTCAATAAAACAGACATTTACGACGAAAACCAGGACATTACTTCCCAACTCGACAGTGTAAAAGTAGAATACGTTTTCACCTCGGTTCTAAAAGGAACAGGCCTGTTGGATTTGCGGCAACTTTTGCTGAAAGCTGCTCCATCGGATTTCATTAACCGTCCCAGCATCCTGGCCGATCTGGTTGGTCCCGGCGAGGCAGCTGTGCTGGTGATCCCCATCGACAAGGAAGCTCCCAAAGGCCGGCTGATTTTACCGCAGGTGCAAAGCATCCGCGATTTGCTCGATAACGATTCGTTCTGCATGGTGGTGAAGGAGCGCGAACTGCGCCAGGCTCTTTCGCGGCTGAACAAACCGCCAAAACTGGTAGTAACCGATTCTCAGGCGTTTTTAAAAGTGGCAGCCGACACTCCTCCCGAAATTCCATTGACGTCCTTTTCCATTCTTTTTGCCCGTTTTCAGGGCGATTTAACCGAAATGGTGCGTGGCGCCATGGCCATCGACCAACTGAAAAGCGGTGACAAGGTGCTTATTGCTGAAGCCTGTTCGCACCACCCCATCGGCGAAGATATTGGAACTGTGAAAATTCCGCGCTGGCTCACTCAGTACGTGGGAGGCAAGTTGGAAATTGACAGCATTAGAGGACACGATTTCCCTGAAAATATTTCAGAATACAAGCTGATCATCCACTGTGGTGCCTGCATGTGGAATCGCCGGGCCATGCTCAGCCGCATTATGAAAGCACGACAGTCTGTTGTTCCCATTACCAACTACGGTCTTACCATCGCATATTCGCTAGGTATTTTTGAGCGGGCACTTGAGCCATTTCCGGCTGCTCTGGAAGTATTTAAAAACACCCCGCGATGAATCCAGTCGAAAATTCGAAGGCGTATGCCCAAAAGATGGATGAGAATGATGAGTTGAAAGACTTTCGGAGTTTTTTCTGGTTTCCTATTATTTTAACAGAAGTTCAACCACCAAATGCTCGTTGCTGCGAACAAAAGCTGTAACCACTTCGTAAAAAAGACTTTGTTGACCAGCAGGAGCTGTAATTACCTGAGCCGATCGCGGAAATAAAGTTACTTTTCCGGTACCGTCACCCGAATTCAGTTCCATTTCAAAATATAAATCGCTATTGTTCTTTATTTCGTAGTAATTTCGATCTCCCCTTTTATAAAATGCCGGTCCCATTTCAACACAGGCATGAAACAAATCGCGCACATGCTCTTCCTTGCCAGCCAGATACTTGCTGGCCCAGGCAACGGTACGTCCGGCTTCCAGAGCTTCTCTTACCGATTCGGGCGTGCGTTCTGCAGCAAAAACCAGTGTCATCGACCGGTGAACAAATTCTCCCAAATCGTAATCGTATTTCACCAGATTGTGAATATCACTTGTTCCCAATACTGTCAAATCGTGATCAACAGCCCAGTCGAGCGCTTTTAAATGCATTCCAAAACCGTTGATAACCTCAATACCATGCAGATTTCCTTCCTTTTTCAGTTCGTCAATAAAACCGAGCCATTCGTAAGACCCTTCTATGTTGTTTACCTGCCAGCCCGGGTGGTTCCAGAAAATAAAAGCATCCTGCTCCACCGCTTTCGTAACGGCATCTTTATCCTTTTCTCCGGCACGGTCTTCAATGTACTCCGAGGCATCGCCGATAAAAATGGCATTGAAGTGACCGGGAGGGGTGTTCCGGGTAATTTCGGTACCTTTTATAAAAACCAGGTTATTCTCGGCAGCCGCATTTTGAGCCAGTTCCCATGCGCGGTTATGACCAACTTTAACATCTTCGGAGTGGGGAGTGTATTCAATATGGTCGGTAATCGCCAGCACATCCAGGCCTTCCTGCCAGGCTTCCTGCACCCGCACATTCGGCCATACGTGCCCGTCGGAAAACACCGTATGGGTGTGTAAGTCGCACTTCAGGGTTTGAAACCCGTTAACATCGGGAATTTGAATCACCTGCCTCTTTTTAGGGTTGCGTAATTCGTTCATCCGAAAAACACCATTGTCAACTTGTGCGTACGCCAGCAAGCTGCTGCAACAAAACAGTAAAAGGAATAATCTTAACTTCATTTCGGTAATTTTTTTATTCTGCACTAAAACTTTTTATTTCTTCTTTTTTCTGAATTTGGTAACTACGCTTGCATCGGTAAATTCGTTAGTTAATGTAAGAACAAGCAAATCGTTTTCAATTTTGTACACGTAGGGCAATATAGAGGTAGTTGTATCAAAATCGAGTTCTACCAGCAAAGAATCCTCTGTTGCAGTCCAACTCCCTTTTTCAGTCTCCATCGTCATATCGGAACGGCGCATGTTAAAATCCTGTCTGAAATTACCATTTTTAGATAAATCTATATCCCAAACCGCTCCTGCATCTCTTAGCGTTTTTTCGTTACTAACAGGATCTCCTCCAGTTCCTATCAAGCTGAATTCTACCAATTCCCAGGTACCTACCAAATGCAGATTATCAGTTGTTGCACATCCGAGCAAAATGATAAGAAGAATAATTACGAATGGTTTTCTTTTCATTTTTGAAAATTTAATTTTATTGCAATTATAACATTTTTAAAAATAACAGTAAAGGGAAAACGCAGCAAGAAAAGGCGTGCAGTTTTTTTCTGATTTCTTAAAAAACCTAAAAGCTCCCCAATTCAGCAACAAAACAGAGAACGAATAAAATTGTTACCCGTTAAAACAAATAACACGTTACATTGATTTTTAACCAAAATTACAACACGATGATTACCAGACAAGAAATTTTAGAGTTGGCCCAGGTTGAGAACACACCTTTGGTTTCAGTTTTATTCCTACCCACCGTGCCGGAAAAGAAACGCTGAACGGTGTGGATGCAAAAAAGCCTTCAGTTCAGAACCCAGCAGGGAAATCAAGGCCAGGGATCGTTTCACGGCCATGCCAAGAGTGATGAAAAGGCGAAAACCGAACTGCTGCAATATTTCCGGGCAATTGACAAAGGATTGATGAAACTACTTCGTGAAGACCAGAATGCTCCATTGGTTGTTGCCTGTCTCGATTATCATTTCCCGATATACAAAGAAGCCAATTCCTGTAAAAACCTTTATCCCCGGCATATTTCAGGAAATCCGGCCGATATGGATGCCCTGGAACTGCACGAAAGAGCCTGGAATTTGCTGATATCGCATTTCAACCGGAAACGCCAGGATAAAAAAGCGCAATACCATGAGTAGAGTAAATCAGGAAAAACATCTTCCGACCTCAATGAAATTTTAACCGCAGCCCGGCAGGGAAAGGTAGATACACTTTTTGTTGAAAGGAATGGTGATATTTTAGGCCAGTTTAACCCTGACACAGGTATTATTTCAGTAGAAAATCAACCCAATGGAACGGACATCCCGCTTTTGAACCATGCAGCTATGAAAGTATTTGAACAGGGAGGAAAAGTTTTCCTTGAAGACAGAGACCATTTACCCGATACAACATCGAAGGTAAATGCACTTTTCAGATATTGACAAAAACTTTTGGTTGTGTATAAACTCATCCAAACGTTGTCTAAAAACAAAATAACCCTTAAAAAATATGGGGAATTCCCAAAATGGGAGTTAATTTAATGATAATCAACATTTTGGTGGAGCTGGCGGGAGTCGAACCCGCGTCCAAACGAGGAAGCCACAGGCTTTCTACATGCTTAGCCCCGACTTAATTTTCGTGCACCGGCTGGATCAGGGCCACCGACCGGTACCTTAGCTCCTTTAATTTCGCCGAAGTTGCAGAGCAAAACTTCAACTAGCCTCGATTTACTTGCACCGCCGGATCGGGCCGCTTCGTGGCAACAGCACCCGGGCGATGTCTTGTCCCAATGCCTTGCATCGGGATTAAGCGGTAACCTACTTGATTCGGTTACGCTGCAAGAGCGTAATTATTTTCGCCAATTATGGTTTTGATCATTATTTTTTAAGGGTCAACAACCAAAACCCTGCATGCTTACCTGCCTCTTCTACCCGCTGTCAAAACCAATCAGCCCCGGTAAAACAGGCAATTTTTGCCAAAGAACTGGTGCAAAATTACATAAATTATGCCAGTTTTCAGGGCTTTTGTATCTTTATTCAAATTTAAGTTTTTGCTATGGCACTAAAAATTTTATTGGCACTATTGTTTCTTCATATAAATCGGACAGTCACTTTTCAATCTGAAAAAGATAATTCCGACCTGATTTCATATTTTTCATCGAAAGCAATCCCTTTCACTGATTCTTCAGGCCTGGACCTGTTCATAAATAAATGTGAACAAAAAAAACTCGTTTTGTTGGGCGAAGCTTCACACGGAACACACGAATATTACCATTGGCGGGCCGAAATTTCAAAGCGCCTGATCACTGAAAAAAATTTCAGTTTTATTGCTGTAGAGGGTGACTGGGCCTCCATTTACCGGCTGAACAAATATGTAAAAGGCCTTGAAAATGCAAAGTCTTCAGCCAAAGAAGTATTGCAGTCATTCAACCGTTGGCCCGAATGGATGTGGGCCAATACCGACATTCTGGAACTGGCAGAATGGTTAAAGGAATACAATCAAATGCTGCCGCCAGAGGATAAAGTTGGTTTTTATGGTTTCGATGTTTACGGCCAATGGGAAGCGATGGATGACTTGCTGGCCTGGTCGGAAAAGAATTTGAATGACAAGCACAATGACATTAGAAACAAGCTCAATTGTTTTTCCGGATACAGAACAGATGAATGGCAGTATGCAAGAGAAGTGGCCGAAGGGAAAAACTCATGTGAAGAAGAGTTGCAGCAGATAGTTGAAATTCTGCGTAACTACAGCAATTCAATTGATTCAACTGAAATGAAGCCCTATTTCAGAGCCAAACAAAATGCTTTGGTTGTTCAAAATGCCGAAAGTTTTTACAGGCTTGCCATACAAAACAATATTCTTTCGTGGAACAGCCGGGTGGATCACATGTGGCTGACCATAAACCGGCTGCTTGATTTCCATGGCAAAAACTCAAAAGGAATTGTTTGGGCACACAATACGCATGTGGGCGACTCCAGAGCTACCACCATGCGTTCAGTCAACCAGTATAACATTGGAGAACTCAGCAGAACGACTTTGGGTGAAGAAAATGTTTTTATTGCAGGATTCGGAACTTTTCGAGGGAAAGTAAATGCCGGAACGGAATGGGGTTCCCGAATGCGAATCATGAAAGTGCCAAAAGCACAAAAAGGAAGTCTGGATGATTATCTTGGGCAGGTTCCTCACGAGCAATTTTTTATCCTTTTTAATGAAAACGACAGAAAAAACCAGTTACTGGCGGGCAATTATTTAGGTCACCGTGCCATTGGTGTTACGTACAATCCGCGGTGGGAATCAGGGAATTATGCCCCCACCCTCCCGGCATTTCGGTATGATGTACTGTTGTTTTTTCAAAACACATCGGCTCTTAAAACAGTCAGGTAAACAACTCCCGCAACGCCCCGAAATAATCTTCGTCCCAGCCTTCAGAAATATTTTCATAAGCATCATGGGGAATGTTGGTGTGGCGCAGTTCCACGCTGGTCCCTTTTTTATCGGGATGCAAAAAAATGGTTACAATGGAAGGTTCGTCCTGTTCACCAAAAAACCATTGCTGCACAATTTTCCTATTCTCCTCAAATTCCAGGTTTACGCCCGAAATACTTCCTCCCCACAGCGAAAATTCGGTGTTTGGCTTAGGTTGCATCACAGCATCTTCGCCGGTCCATATTTCCAGCATATTTTTGTTGGTCAATGCATTATAAATATCCTTCGGTTCGGACGGAATAGAATAGTAACGTTTTAAATCTTTCATCTTGCTTTGTATTGTTTTCTCAAAAGTAACTGAATCTCCAGAATTTAATGTTAACATTGAAAAATTTATTCAAAATGACCCAAAATCTATTTTCTGTTTTATAACATGTTTTCACAAATAATTTAAAAAAACAGAAAACAGTAAAAAACACTTTTTTAGATTTACGCTTTATTTTTAAAAAATGGATTATTACAAACAACATCCCAGGTTTCTGGTTGCGGTTGACTGTGTTATTTTCGGCTACGAAAACGACGAACTAAAGCTATTGCTTTACCCGCGTGCATTTGAGCCCGTTAAAGGGGAATGGTCGCTCATGGGCGGTTTTGTTCAGGAAGACGAATCGTCGGAAAATGCAGCCTGCCGCGTTTTGAGAGTTACTACCGGGCTCGACAATATTTTTCTGGAGCAGGTAAACACCTTTACCGAACCGGAACGTGAACCATACACGCGGGTAATTAGCATTGCCTATTTCGCACTGATACGCATGGACAGGTATCGCAAAAATAAAATAGAAGAATTTGGAGCCAAATGGTATTCGGTGAATGATCTTCCTCCGCTTATTTTCGACCATGCCAAAATGATTGAACTGGCCCTGAAAAAACTCCAGCAGAAGGCAGGGTCGAGCCTGGTTGGAAGCGAATTGCTGCCTCAAAAGTTTACGCTACTGCAATTACGCAAATTATACGAAGCCATTTATCAGCGGGCTTTCGACCCCGGAAACTTTCGAAAGAAAATGCTTTCGCTTGACGTGCTGGAAAAGCTTGATCATAAAAATTCAACTGAATCGAAAAAAGGTGCTTATTATTACCGTGTGAAACTCAACAAAGCAGAGAAAGAACTTGAACGGATAATTAAATACTGATTTTACTTTCAACGAAACAAATTTTAAACTAAAAAGAAAAAACGATGGCAACACTTGACTGGATTGTGCTGGGATTATTTGTGATTGGGCTGATTGGAGTTGTTTTTTATGCCCTGAAAAAGAAAGACAAAGATGCGACCGACTATTTTCTGGCAGGTCGTGATGCTACCTGGATTGCTATTGGAGCCTCCATTTTTGCGTCAAACATAGGGTCGGAACACCTTGTGGGGCTTGCGGGGTCAGGTGCAGAAAGTGGAATGGCCATGGCCCACTGGGAAATGCATGGCTGGATGATACTCATGCTGGGTTGGCTTTTTGTTCCGTTTTATGCCCGCAGTAAGGTTTTCACCATGCCCGAGTTTCTTGAGCGAAGGTACAATCCGCAGGCGCGTTCGTTCCTTTCCATAATTTCACTGGTAAGTTATGTATTAACCAAAGTGGCTGTTACCGTTTATGCCGGCGGTGTGGTTTTTAAAGATGTTTTCGATATTGAGTCCATTTCATTTTGGGGTTACGAAATCGACTTCTTCTGGATCAGCGCCGTAGGACTTGTTGTGCTGACGGGCATTTACACCACTTTTGGAGGAATGAAAGCCGTGCTTTATACCTCGGTGCTTCAAACACCCATTTTGCTCATCGGATCAATTGCTGTGCTGGTTTTAGGTCTTATAAAAGTTGGAGGCTGGAATGAAATGATGGAAATTTGCAGCGCCAACGTTACGGTTCATGGCGACTCAATGACCAGCCTGATACGCTCGCCCAAAGACCCTGATTTCCCGTGGACTGGCGTAATCCTTGGATCGGCCATCATTGGTTTTTGGTACTGGTGTACCGACCAGTTTATTGTTCAGCGCGTACTTTCGGGCCGCGACATGAAACAGTCGCGCCGCGGTACCATCTTCGGCGCCTACCTGAAACTGACACCTGTTTTCATTTTCCTGATTCCGGGAATGATTGCCTACGCACTTCAGCAAAAAGAGCTTCTTTCGCTCGAAACAAACGATGCCGCATTTTCAACTATGGTAAAGGAATTACTGCCTATGGGGTTCACAGGAATTGTAATCGGAGGTATTCTGGCTGCACTGATGAGTTCGCTGGCCTCATTATTTAATTCCTCGGCCATGCTGTTCACCATTGATTTTTACCAGAAATACCGGCCAAATGAAAAAGAGCGGCATTATGTAATTGTTGGGCGCATTGCAACAGTAGTTATTGTTTTGCTTGGCATTGCCTGGATTCCGGTAATGAAGGGCCTTGGAAAAGTATTGTATGAATACCTCCAGGATGTGCAATCGCTACTGGCGCCAGGAATTGCCGCAGTTTTCCTTTTGGGTGTTGTTTCCAAAAGAACCACACCTGCTGCAGGGCTTTGGGGCTTGCTCATTGGATTTGTACTGGGAATGACCCGTCTGGGGCTTAATATTTTTGCCGGAGGCATTGAGGAAACTTCGCTGGTTTACAAAATATTCATGGTGCACAACTGGCTCCATTACGAAATTTACCTCTTCTTCCTGGTTATTGTTTCCATGGTTATTATCAGTTACTTCACCAAGCCAAAAGATCCGCTGGTCATTTCAGGATTAACGCTTGGAACAGCTTCAAAAGCACAAATTGCCGAGGTAAAATCTTCGTACAACTATTGGGATATAATCAACTCTGTTATTATTATCACCATTATTCTCGTGTTCTACGCCTACTTTTGGTAGCAGATGAAAAAATAATTTTGAAAATAGCTGTCGTTTCTGGCAGCTATTTTTTATTTTAGAGCAACTTTTTTGCTTATGTACGATATTATTGGTGATGTACACGGACATGCCCCGCTGCTGAAAAAACTACTGCTGCAACTGGGGTACGAAAAAACAGCCAACGGGTATGCAAACCCCGCACGCAAAGCAGTATTTGTAGGCGATTTTATTAACCGTGGTCCGCAAATCAGAAAAACCATACGCACTATAAGAACCATGGTAGAAAACGGAAATGCCCTGGCCATTCTCGGAAATCACGAAATAAATACCATTATTGCTCATCTGGAAGATAAAAAAGGAGCGCCTCTGATAAAACCTCCTGTGAAAAACCTGTTGTCGGCGGTAAAAACCATAAACGAATTTGCCAACCACCCCGATGAGTGGCAGGACCACCTGAAGTGGCTTCGCACCCTGCCCCTGTTTCTTGAGCTTGGAGGCATCAGAATTGTTCATGCCTGCTGGTCAGACGAGGCTGTTGAATACCTGAAAAACAACCTGCCCAAAGGAAAAATAAAGAAGAGGATTTTCAGAAATATTCAAAAAAACAACGGCTCTGAACTCGCCAGAAATGTGTGGCTGCTTACCAAAGGAGTAAATTTTAAAATGCCCGGCGATTTGAAAATCATCAACAATAAAGGAATTTCGCCCCGCACCTTCAGAATGCGCTGGTGGGAACAACCTGCAGGAAAAACATTCGAAGAACTTTCTTTTGAAAGCAAATTCAGGCTGCCCTCCTATACCGTTCCTCCTGAAATCATTCCCAATAGCAACCCCTACCCCCACGATGCCCCCATCGTATTTTTCGGACATTACTGCCGAAAGAACGGACCCCACATTGTTAAACCAAACATTTGCTGTCTCGACACCTGCATTACTACCAGTAACACATTATTAGCCTACCGGTGGGATGGAGAAAGCATACTTTCGGCTAAAAAACTGGTAAAAGTTAAAAAATAGAAGAAAGCTAAATACTGAAATTCAGCACATTAAAAACCAAACAAAAATTATTATTTTTTTGTATTGCAGGAAAAAAAAGAAAGTATATATTTGCAGCACCTTTTCAAACGGTAACAACCGGAAACAGGGAGTTCTGAAAGAAAAAAGTTAAATGGTGCGGTAGTTCAGTTTGGTTAGAATATCGGCCTGTCACGCCGAGGGTCGCGGGTTCGAGTCCCGTCCGCACCGCAAAAAAGCAACTCATTTTGAGTTGCTTTTTTTTGATATTTTCCGGTTAACTGGTTTTCTGAAAAAATGCATCCAGAATACCGCGATGATCGAAAGCCATGTCGGGTAGTTCATTCACAGGAAACCAGCCGGCCTTATCGGCATCGTCGCCTCCCTTAACCGCTTTCTTTTCGGAAAGTTCAGCTGAAAAAACCACAGAAATGGTACGGTGGCGGGGATCGCGGTTAATGGCGTCGAACGTTCTGAACTGATTCATCTTTTCCAGCTTCAACCCGGTTTCTTCCTGCAACTCTCGTTTACAGGCCGTTTCCAATAGCTCATCGATACCTGCAAAACCTCCGGGAAGTGCCCAGGTGCCTTTAAACGGCTGACGGCCTCGCTGAATGAGCAACACCCAAAACCGGTTTTCCTCCTTTGTGTAAACCAATGCATCAACTGTTACTGCCGGACGCGGATATTTATAATTGTACATGATGATGATTCAACTTTTACGCCCTGTTTTCCAGTATTTCACAATTAAAAACAGCACAAAAACAAGAATAACGATATAAATGAGCAATTCAATCTGTTTCATTACATTCGATTATTTTCTTCATTACACGCATTTTGTGGGTGTAACGTTTCAAATCTACATTGAAAATTCCAAACTGATCCACATTGTCGATACGTACTTTACCTGAAGCATGGATGATTTTATTTCGTTTCCAGATGATTCCCACATGAACAATATTCCCTTCCTCATCGTCGAAAAAAGCAAGGTCGCCGGGTTCCGCCTCGTCCACAAAACTCAGGGCAGTTCCATGTTTCACCTGCTGGCTGGCATCGCGCGGCAGGCGTATCCCAATCATTTTGTAAATGATTTGGGTTAACCCGCTACAGTCGATGCCAAAAGGCGACCGTCCTCCCCACAAATAGGGGGCATTAAAATATTTCAGAGCCTGCTTAATCGCTAAATTCCTTGGATTTTTAGGGAGGCCGTAAATGACCTCGCCACCGGCTATAAATTTATCCTTGTCTATGGAAAACTGCCTGAGGTAGGGCCGCCACACTGGGAGTGTGCTGCCTGCCACCAGCATCAGGTTTTGTTCTTCGTTTACCGGAATCAGGTTGATGATATCACCGGTTATGGCGAATGGTTTTTTCTCCAGGGTTGCATACACACGCGCATTCAGCGGTGTAATCATTTTGCTGTCCACCCAACCTTCGTAACCGTCCCAGGCCATTTTAACATGGCTCCATCCCACCATCTCCTCCAAAATCTCGAAATGCTCGCCAAAAAGCACCTGTGTTACCATTTCGCTTTTTTCCGAAGGTTCCTTTCTCACTGGAATTAAGCTCAAGCCGGAAATACCGTAGTTCATTCAAATAATTTCTTAATTTTATTCAGAAAATATAAATTGCGCTCGTTTCGCATGAATAAACACAAATCTATAAAAAAAACGGAGCGCGTTGAACAGGATGGATTTTTATTTGTAATTTTTGCAGGCTATATGTAAAGTTCAAACCAAAAGCCGGTAAGTTAAAAAAAGAAGGAAAATGGATACATTTTTAAAAAATCTAAAAAAATACACCCGTACTTTTTATTGGGCATTTATATTTCTGGTAACCGCTGTGCTGTTGTTCCTTGCGCTTCCCGGAGAACAACGGTTCAAATACGAATTCCAGAAAGGGTTTCTATGGAGACACGAAAACCTGGTGGCGCCTTTCGATTTTGCTATTTTAAAGTCTTCCGAAGAAATTCAGAAAGAGAAAGATGAGATACTGGAGGGCGTACTTCCTTATTTTGAATTGGATACAGCAATCACCCACGAAATTATAATCCGTTTGACCACCGACTGGCAAAACCTAAGCGATTCATCCGAAAACCAAACACCCGAGGTTATTGCCGAAGCCGGTGATGTATTGCGAAAAATCTATCAAAACGGTATTTTGCCCCGCTCACCCGAAACCTACCCCGAGCTTGCGGGAAAAGAAGAACTGAGAAGAAAAACAGGAAATCTGGTTTCAAGAACAAGAACAGAGAACATTTATTCTGAAAAAACAGCTTATAACGAGTTTAACCAGGCATTGACCCAACTGGCAGAAAAGCATCCTGAAAGTGCAGAAAAACTGCAACTGCTTCAACCCGAAAAATATATTGTTTCCAACCTGTCGTATGACAGTCAAACCACACAAAAAGAACGGGAAGAAATTACAAAAAACATTTCGGCTACCCGTGGTATGCTGCAGGCTGGCGAGCGCATTATTCTGGAAGGAGAAATTGTTGACGACAGCAAATACCAGATTCTGGAATCGCTGAAAACCAGCTACGAATCGAATCGGGGTGAAGGCATTAACCGCTATATGGTTTCTGTAGGGAAAGGAATAATTGTATTGATGTTTATGGTTTTGTTGTTTACCTTTCTCTATATTTACCGGCTCGATATTTTACACCAGTTCAGCAAATTATCGTTTTTGCTGTTGTTTTTGGTAAGCACTGTTTTTATTACCCTGTTTATCAATTCGTTTCCCAACCTGCACATTTACCTGGTACCGTTTGCCATTTTCCCCATTGTAGTGCGTACATTTTTTGATTCGCGAACGGCGATTTTTACCCTGCTTCTGGCTGCACTGATTACCGGTTTTTATGCCCCCAACAATTATGAATTTGTTTTACTGCAAATCACCGCCGGAGTGGTAGCTGTGTTTAGCCTCAACAAGATGCACCGCCGCGGGCATCTCATAATGGCAGCCATCTGGGTTTTGCTTACCTATTCACTCGTTTTTGCAGCACTTGAGCTCATCTACGATGGAACCCTTTTAACCATCGATTACAAAACCATGCAGTGGTTTGCCCTCAGCAGTGTGCTCATTTTACTGGTTTATCCGCTGGTGTTTATTTTCGAGAAAATATTTGGTTTTGTATCCGATGTTACACTTATTGAACTGTCTGATACCAATCAACCTTTGTTGCGCAAACTGGCAGAAGAAGCGCCGGGAACCTTTCAGCACTCCATGCAGATTGCCAATCTGGGCGAAGAAATCATTTTAAAAATCGGTGGAAATCCTTTTTTGATAAGAGCGGGCGCGTTATACCACGATATTGGCAAAATTGCCAAGCCTGAATTTTTTATTGAAAACCAGGCAATAGGAATCAACCCTCACGACAAAATGAATTACCTGAAAAGTGCTGAAATAATTATAGACCATGTGAAAAACGGAGTAAAAATGGCCAAAAGGCATAAGCTGCCCGAAGCCATTATGGAATTTATTGCCACACACCATGGCACCACCAAAGCTCAGTATTTTTATTTAAAACATCAGGAAGAAAATCCGGAGGAAAAAGTGAGTGAGAATTCATTCATTTATCCCGGACCGCTGCCGCGAACCAAAGAGGCAGCTGTTGTGATGATTGTAGATGGCATAGAGGCTGCATCACGAAGTTTGAAAGAAAAAACAATGGAAAACCTGCGTGAACTCATCAATAAAATGGTAGAGCAAAAAATAAGAGACAAACAACTGGACCAGTCGGAACTCACTTTCAGCGACATTAAAACCATAAAAGAAACCCTTCTGAAAAAACTGATGAACATTTACCATGTACGGATAGAATATCCGAAAGAGAAAGAAAACAATACAACTAACCAGGAAAATAATTAATTTTGTAGCACAAATAATTTGAGTGAAGAAGAATGATGAAATTAATAAAGAACATATTTTTAATACTACTGCTTGCGTTTGCCTTTGCCTGCAAAGAAGATCCAATACCCGACCCTATGCCGGAAACCCCGTTGGATACGGAAAAAGAAAAAGAGGAGGCACCCAAACTTACCCAGGATATCAATGGATTTATTAAAACAGCCATGACCGACATCTATTTGTGGTACAGGTATCTGCCCAATATCGACATCAAATATGAAATGGACTCCAAAGCATATTTTGACAAACTGCTGTATGATGAAGACAAATGGTCTTTTATTACCGACGATGTTAAAGCACTGGAGAGCAGTTTCGAAGGAGTGGAAACTTCGTTTGGTTACTCCCTGGCATTCGGTCGTTTCTCGAATACCGGAAATATATTTGCACTGGTCGAGTTTGTATATCCCAACACACCTGCTGCCGAAGCCGGACTGAAACGGGGGGACATCATTGTTAAAATGAGTGGCAGTGACATTACCGATAACAATTACAGAGACCTGCTTTATGCTTCAAGCCTGACCATTTCGCTCGGAATTTTGGGTGAAGGAGGCATTTCGGTTGATCCCAATTCGGTTAAAATGACTGCCGAAGAGCTAACCTTAGACCCGGTTATGATAACAGAAATCATTGAACACGAAGGTACCCGGGTTGGATACCTCTTCTACGCGCAGTTCATTTCCAATTTCAACACAAGCCTCGACACGGCTTTCCAGTTTTTTCAAAACGAAGGAATTACTGATTTGATTCTCGATTTCAGGTACAACCCTGGCGGTGGCGTAAATGCAGCGCAGTACCTTTGCAGCTCAGTCGCACCGGTGAACGTAGTTAATTCGAACAGCACACTGGTAACCTACCAGTGGAACGACAAGTACCAGAACTATTGGAAATCAAACAGAAGAACCGATCAGATTGAGGTAGATTTCATTAGCAACACCAAGGTACAGATGGGGTTGAACAAATTGTACATACTTACCGGTGGAGGTACAGCTTCGGCCTCGGAGCTTTCCATTACAGGATTAAAGCCTTATATGGATGTTGTTACGGTTGGCGAAACCACCTACGGGAAATATACAGGCTCCATTACGCTCAAACCGGAATTTTATTACGACAATGAAAGCGACTACGCCGAATTTGAAAACTGGGGGCTGCAACCCATCGTGTTAAGGTACGCCAATTCGCAGGGAATTACCGATTTCAAAGACGGGTTTGTTCCCGATATTCCGGCAGAAGACGACCTGTTTTCGGGAATTCCGCTCGGAAATTTACAAGACCCTCTGGTTAAAGCAGCTATTGAAGACATTACCGGTTCGCAAATTGTGGCCCTGAAAAAAGCAAGAGTGAAAATTCCATACACCATTTTCGACCGGGGATTCTCAAAATACGATGCCAATAAACGCGAACTGTTAATCGATCTGAAAGATTTTAGTTTTTCTGAAAAATAAAATCAGGGATGCATTAAACCTATTGCCTTTAAAGTGGTCAAAAATATTTTCCGGTTGAGCAGCAACCGGAATTCTAAACCAGGCCGCACCTTGAATTGAGATGCGGCTTTATTTTTTTTAAAATTGTAACGAAAGTATTTTTTATATAAGTCATGAGAAAAAAATTAATTATCACATCTGTTATCCTCATCTTGCTTTCTGCAGGGGCATATCTGATTTTTGCCGGATCGAGCAGCGAAAAATCATACATTACTACCTCCGTACAGAGGGGGTCTTTTGAAATTCTGGTTTACTCAACCGGGCAACTGGAGGCTCAAAGCTCTGAAAACATTGTGGTACCAGAGGTTTTACGCGATCGCAGTGTTCGAATTTATGAAATTAAAATTACCGACTTAATAGAGGAGGGTTCCGTGGTGGACTCGGGCGACTATGTAGCTTCGCTCGACCACAAAGCGGTAGAGGAAGTGCTTGTTTCTGCCCAGGAAGACCTTGAACAGGCCTTGAACAGCTTTGAAGATGCCAAAATGGACTCAAACCTCACCCTGAGCAACTACCGCGATCAGATCATAAACGCCCGGGAAGAACTGGAAGAGATGCAGATTATTCTCGATGAATCGGTTTATGAATCGCCGGCAATTATTAGAAAAGCTGAAATGGATGTGGATAAAGCCAAACGAAAACTCGAACAGGAAATAAAAGGATATGACCTGAGAGAAAGGCAGGCCATTTCGAGGGTTGAACGCAGTGCCATAGAATTGCGCCGGCGACAGGAACGGGTCAATTTGCTGCATGAAGTACTCCAGTCACTCCGAATTCATGCACCCAAACAAGGCATGCTGGTATATGGCCGCGACAGAACCCGCGAAAAAATACAGGTAGGTTCCAATGTAAGCGCATGGAGCCCGGTTATTGCAACCCTTCCCGACCTCTCTTCCATGCAGTCGCTAACCTGGGTAAACGAAATCGACATTTCAAAAGTGAAAGTCGGGCAGAAAGTAATTCTGGGTATCGATGCCTTACCCGACCGGGAACTGGAAGGAGAAGTAGTTTCGGTGGCAAATATCGGCCAGCCCATGCCCCGGAGCGATGCAAAAGTTTTTGAGGTAAAAATACAGGTATTTGGAGAAGTGGATGATTTGAAACCGGCTATGACTACCAGCAATATTATTCACACAGGAACCTGGGAGGATACATTGTTTATACCCGCGGAAACCGTTTTCAAAAACGATTCGCTCAACTATGTTTTTCTTGAAAAAAACAATGGGTTTGTGAAACAAGTTGTTGATTTGGGAGATCAGAACGAAAACTACATTCTGGTGCGAAAAGGGCTGGAAGAAAACGACCGTCTGTTATTAAACATTCCCGACAATGAAGAAGACCTTGCTTTTGATGGCATGGATATTTACCAGGAAATAAAAGAACGAAAGCTGAAAGAAGAAGAAGAGGCAGCAGAACAAGACAAAAATAAGCCTTCAGCAAAAAACAACGAAATGGAAGAGGCTTCTAATAACCCGACAAACAGAATTGGATGAAAGGAATTTTTGAACGGTATAAATACAATGTAGCCAGTGGAGTAGAGGCCATTTTTGCCAACCGGGTAAAATCGTTCCTTACTGCACTGGGAATTATATTTGGGGTGGCGGCAGTTATCAGCATGCTTGCCATTGGAAACGGGGCAGAACAGGAAATTCTGGAGCAGATAAAAATGGTTGGGGTAAACAACATCATCATTTCTCCAACCGAAAATGTAATTGACACCGAAGAACGGCAAAGTTCGGAAGACGATGCCCAAATCAGCTCCAAAAAATTCTCACCGGGACTAACCTTGCTCGATGCAGATGCCATCAGGGAAGTAATACCGGGAGTGAACAAAGTTTGTCCGGTTATTACCTTTAACTACTCTGCCATACTCGACGGTAAAAGTAAACCCGTAGTGCTGGAAGGCATCAACAACAACTATTTCGACCTGTTTAATATTGCGTTGCAGGGTGGAAGCCATTTCACTGAAAACCAGCTTGAAAACGGCTATCCGGTGTGCATCATCGGCGACAATATCAACAGCGTGTTTTTCAATCGCGAAGATGCAGTAGGGAAATACATCAAGTGCGGACAAATCTGGCTTCAGGTAATTGGCGTGGTGGAACGCAGGGATTTTACAGCTTCGGCTTCCGACGAACTGGGAATAAGCAGTACCGATAATAAAATTTTCATTCCTGCAAAAACCATGATGATGCGCTTTAAAAACCGTTCGTTGCTGCGTGCCGACGAGGTGGAAGCAGCAGCCGCAGGAAGAAATTTTCCAAGAGAAAACCTGAATCAACTCGATAAAATCATTGTTCAGGTAGAAGAAACCGAATATTTAAGCACGACTGCTGAAGTAATTAACCGCATGCTCTATCGCAGGCACAATAACCTGTACGATTTTGAGGTAACCATTCCCGAACTCCTGCTGAAACAGCAGCAGCGCACCAAAAACATTTTTAACATTGTGCTGGGCGTCATTGCAGGAATTTCGCTCATAGTGGGTGGAATTGGCATTATGAACATCATGCTTGCATCGGTTATGGAGCGTATTCGTGAAATTGGTCTGCGACAGGCCATTGGCGCCTCGCGTAAAGATATCATTGCCCAGTTCTTATCTGAATCGACACTGATTAGTGTAACCGGGGGTATCCTGGGAATCATACTGGGTGTTATCCTGTCGCGGGTTATCATGGTTGTTTTCGACATAACTACCGTGATTTCGGCATTTTCCATTGTCATATCTTTTGGAGTTTCAGTAATAATAGGGGTTACTTTCGGATACATTCCTGCCAAGCGCGCATCCGATCAGGACCCCGTAGAATCACTTCGCTATTAAATCAACTTTTATAAAAATGAAATCCAGATTTATATTCTTATCCATCTTTTTTGTATCCTTTTTCAGTATAATTACAACGGCGCAGGAAAGGCGTTTCCTTACTCTCGACGATGTTATTGAGATTGCATCAAAACAGTCGCTGGATGCATTCAGAAACCAAAACATGTACCTGTCCAGTTACTGGGAATTCAGGTATTTCAGGGCCGACAGGCTCCCCACCTTAAGCTTCGAAGCAACCCCGTTCGATTACAACCGATCGATGCAAAAAGTGTATAACTACGATGAAAACCGCGACGAATACAAATCGCGTGAAGATTTAAGCTCCGAAGTTGCTTTGCTTTTGAATCAGAATGTGGGGCTGACCGGCGGCAGAATTTTTGCGCGCTCGGAACTGAATTTAACCGAAAAGCTGGGTGATGATCGCATTTCATCCTATTCATCTACACCCTTCAGCGTAGGTTATGTTCAAAATGTGAACGGGTACAACAACCTGAAATGGACTGCCAAAATTGAACCACTCAAGTTTGATCGGGCCAAAAAAGATTTTATTCAAAGCAAGGAACGGCTGGCCATTAAGGCAACCCGCCTGTTTTTCGACCTGGTGGATGCCCAGATAGAAGTAAACATTGCCACAACCAACCTGGCCAATGCCGACACACTGTATAAAATTGGCACAGGCCGGTTTCAGGTAGGTACCGTGACCCAGGATGAACTGCTGAACCTTGAACTTGGGTTTATGAATGCTCAACTGGCACTTACGCGGGCAAATATTGGACTGGAACGTGCCCAGGCGCAGCTGAATTCATTCCTTGGCTACGACAAATCCATCAGAATAGAATGCATCATTCCCACGGAACTTCCCGACATGCAAATCAGTACCGATGAAGCAGTAACTGCCGCATTCGAAAACAATCCGGAAATTATTTTACAGCAGCAACGGTTGATTGAGGAAGACCGGAAAGTAAGGCAGGCCAAATCGCAAACCGGTATTAGCGGCGATGTATATGCACTGTATGGGTTGAACCAAAATGCCGAGGAGCTGGGCATGGTTTACCGCAACCCGCTCGACCGGCAACGATTGCAAATAGGAGTGAATATTCCGGTGCTCGACTGGGGGCGCCGAAAAGGAAGACTGGCCATGGCTGAATCGAACCGGGAGGTGGTGCGCATCAGTATTAACCAGGAAAAAATAGATTTTGAACAGAACGTGGAAATGAACGTATTGGAATTTAACCTGCAGGCCGATCAGGTATTGAGCCGCGCCAAAGCCGACACCATTGCACAGATGGGCTACGATGTTACCCAGCAGCGGTTTCTCATTGGCAGGGTGGATGTTACCAAGCTGAACCTGGCGCGTAACGACCAGGAAACTGCCCGAAGGGCTTACATCAATGCCTTGCGGACATACTGGAATTACTATTACACCATCAGGCAGTTAACACTGTTCGATTTTGAAAAAAGAATTACCTTGTCGGAAGATTTCGACAGGTTGGTAAATCAATTTTAAGAAATGAAACATTTAAAAAATAAAAAGGTATTGTGGATAACGGCAGCAGTAATGGTTGTATTGGCCGTTGCTCTGCTGGGCCAAAACACACTTACTGGTACGGGAGTTTATACCGTTAAAAAAACAGGTTTTGAATCAAGCATCTCGGTGAAAGGTGAAATTCAGGGGAAAAATGCTGTACTTATCTCATTTCCAGACGAATTAAAACACCGTGATTTACGCATTCGCGAATTCGAAATAAAAGACCTGATCGAGGAAGGAACACTGGTAAAAAAAGGCGACTGGGTAGCCACACTCGATATCGACAACATCAATCAGCAAATCCAGTACAACAACGACGATTTGGAAAGAAGACTTGCTGAATTTAACGATGCCAAAATTGATTCGGCCATCGAACTGACTAACTTCAGGGAGGAACTGAAAGAACTTGGGTACGACCTGCAATACAGAGAACTCGATTTGGAACAGGCCCAGTATGAATCGCCGGCTTATCAGCGCAAAGTGCAGGTAGCCTACAACAAAACAATCAGGCAGATAGAAAAAAGGCGCCGGGATTACGAATTGCGCAGGCTGAACCTGGCGGTACGCACCAAACGACGTGAAGACCGTTACAACTTTACCCTGCACCGTGATTCTCTTTTACGGCAGGCGCTTGAAGCGGCCACCATTACCTCGCCCGGCGACGGCACAGTGATGTATGCCCGTACACGCAGAGGCAGAAAAATCAGAATTGGCGACAACGTAAGCCAATGGCAGCCCACCATTGCCAATCTTCCCGACATGTCGGAGCTTATTTCGGAAACGTATGTGGAAGAAATACAGATTACCAAACTAAAAATTGGAGACAGCGTGGAGGTTACCGTAGATGCTATTCCAGGAAAAGTTTATACAGGAAGGGTTTACAGAATTGCAAATATCGGACAGGAAATATCAGGGATGGATGCAAAAGTGTTCAATGTTTTAATCGATATTACCAATTCCGACGCCAGCTTACGTCCGGCAATGACCTCCAATAACCGGATAATTTTGCACAACAGGCAGAATGTTCTGACCATTCCACGCGAATGTCTGTTTTCGGAAGACGGAGAAAATTTTGTTTACCTGAAAAAATCGGGAACGGTTTACAAACAACCGGTAACCGCCGGCGTGGAAAACGACTCGGAAATAATTATTCTATCGGGTCTGGATGAAAATGACCGGATTCTGTTTTCAGCGCCGGAAAATGCCTCGGAAGTAACCTATTATGAAGAATTTGCATCGAATTAACAGATTGGGATAGCCCCAAAAGGGTTGAAATCATTCATCATTCCCTGACAACAGACCCCAGTCCTTCGATGCTTTGAAATACCTGAGGATTGCCTTTGTATTTAATTTTTCCAGCGCCCTTTATATCTGCCCGAAGGGTTTGGGTAGCAAAAACTTTTCCCGTACCTACGCCTTCAATTTTAAAACGTACCTCTTCGGCCTTCAGTTCTTTCGCATTCACATGGCCGGCCCCGGCAAGCCTGACGTCCAGCGTGTTGGTAACTCCACTGATTTCGCACAACACCCCTCCCCTGTTTTCAACCCTTATCCGGCTGGCAATCAGTTGAAAATTAACTCGTGCTCCCCCTTCCAGCAGCAGGTCAACATCGTCCAAATCAAGAAATCCTTTGGTATTCAGCCTGATGCCACCAAAAATGTGGATACGGCTGAGCGTTTTAAAAGTCACATACAAGGTAATTCGGCTAAAATCAAAAGGTTTCCGGTCAACATGCAAATGCAACCTGCCCTGTTCGTTGGTAACGTTCAGGTAATCAAAAGCTTTTTCGTCGGCAGCCCTCACTTCCAGCGAGTTGGCATTTCCCTGAATGAGTTCAACTCCAAACGCGCCCTCAAGAAAAAGTTCCGTAAAATCACCTGTATCGTACGTTCTGGAAAAGCGATTGTCTTCCTGACCATTAGCCAACTGAGCAAAAAAGAGGCTGAAATACAAAACACTACAAATGATCAGGTACCCTTTATTACATTTAATTCTATCCATTTTGTCAGTTTAAATTTCCCAAAATTTTATGCACAAACAAATGTATGAGAAACGAATGAAAAGCAGAAATAATTTCGGCCAACGGCATCAAAATTCAGATAAACACGAAAAGGCATTAGTATAACCGCCACAAAAAAGTTAATCCATACAGAATTAGCAGGAATAAAACGGTAATAATAAACACATCCATAAATTCAATAACCGGCTGCAAAAACAGCAACCGGCCGGTATATGCCACAGCAACTGCTGTGAGCACAAAAAGTATTTTAAT
>Ga0209614_1001024_pt1 | contig 22361 bp, 24 predicted proteins | sample BlaSprsedimmetaG_FD_185484 | JGI IMG/M metagenome (GOLD analysis project Ga0209614, IMG submission 185484) | Hot spring sediment bacterial and archeal communities from California, USA to study Microbial Dark Matter (Phase II) - Blank Spring... ... | reverse complement strand
TGCTTGACGATCCGCTGCGCATTGCCCTCGCGCAGCCGGTCGATGGCAGACCGGCCCGGACCATAGATGCCCGGCAGCCGGAAAATGTGCAGCGGCAGGCCCAGCGCCGCCCATTCCGCCTCGGCCGCGACGCGGGCCGCGCCGCGCCCGGTGGCAGGCGTCAGCGGCGTCGTCTCGTCGACCCAGCCGCCCCGATGGTCGCCATAGACCCCCGTTGTGGACAGGTAGCCGACCCAGACCAGATGCCGGGCCGCGCGCAGCGCCTTGCCCAACGCAGCAACCACCGGATCGCCACCGGCCCCGGGCGGCACGGAGGACAGGACATGGGTCGCCGCGGCCAGCGCCGGGCGCAGATCGTCGCCGGGCCAGATCACCGGCTCGACCCCTTCGGCGCGCAGCTCGTCCGCCCGCGCCGGGCTGCGGGTGGTGCCGATCACGCGCCAGCCCGGGCCAAGCGACCGGCCCAGTTCGCGCGCGGAATAGCCATGCCCGACGGAAAGTAGCGTTCCTGTCATGCGCCCAGCATCGCGCGCCCGGCGCCGCGCGGCAAGGGGGCGCACGTAGGGCTTGCGCCGGGCGGCCAAAGCGTGAAACCTGTCCCGGCACAGCCCAGGGACGCCACATAGATGCAGGACCATGCCGATGAACTGCCGCTTGTCGGCCCCGAACTGCCCGGAGCGGAGGCATTCACCGATGCCGGGGCGGCGGTCGCGCGGCTGGCCGGGATCTACCAGACCTCACGCAGTTTCCTGCGCGAGCGGTTCCGCGAAACCCTTGCGGGCCAGGCGCCGCGGGCGCGGTTCCGCGCGGTCTATCCGCAGGTGCGCTTTTCAACCGCGACCCATGCCCAGGTCGACAGCCGCCTGAGTTTCGGCCATGTCGCCGAGCCGGGAACCTATGCCGCGACGATCACGCGGCCGGACCTGTTCGCCAATTACCTGCGCCAGCAGATCGGCCTGTTGATCGCCAATCACGGCCAGCCCGTGGTGATCGGCCCGTCAGAGACGCCGATCCCGGTGCATTTCGCGGTGACGGGCGAAACCGGGCTGTCGGTCCCGCAAGAGGGCGTTCTGGACTATCCGCTGCGCGATCTGTTCGACGTGCCCGATCTGAACACCACAAACGACGACATCGTGAACGGCACGCTGTCGCTGGCCGAGGGTGCCCCCCGCCCGCTGGCCCCCTTCACCGCGCAGCGCGTGGACTACTCCCTGGCGCGGCTTGAACATTATACTGCCACCGCGCCCGAGCATTTCCAGAACCACGTCCTTTTCACCAACTACCAGTTCTATGTCGAGGAATTCGAGGCGTTCGCCCGTGCCGCGCTGGCCGATCCGGCCTCGGGCTACACCGCCTTCGTCGGCCCCGGCAATGCCGAGATCACCGCGCCCGACGCGCCCCTGCCCGCCCCGGCCAAGCTGCCGCAGATGCCGACCTATCACCTGAAACGCGCCGACGGGCAGGGCATCACGCTGGTCAATATCGGCGTCGGCCCCTCGAACGCCAAGACCGCGACCGACCATATCGCGGTCCTGCGCCCGCATGCCTGGCTCATGGTCGGCCATTGCGCCGGGCTGCGCAACAGCCAGCGGCTGGGCGATTTCGTGCTGGCGCATGGCTATCTGCGTGACGATCACGTTCTGGACGACGATCTGCCGGTCTGGGTGCCGATCCCGGCGCTTGCGGAAATCCAGGTCGCGCTTCAGGAAGCGGTGGCCCAGATCACGCAGCTTGACGGCTATGAACTCAAGCGCATCATGCGCACCGGCACGGTGGCGACCATCGACAATCGCAACTGGGAGCTGCGCGATCAGTCCGGCCCGGTGCAGCGGCTGTCACAGTCGCGCGCCATCGCGCTGGACATGGAAAGCGCGACCATTGCGGCCAACGGGTTCCGGTTCCGGGTGCCCTATGGCACGCTTTTATGCGTGTCGGACAAGCCGCTGCATGGCGAACTCAAGCTGCCGGGCATGGCCAGCGACTTCTACAAGACCCAGGTCTCGCGCCATCTGGCCATCGGAATCCGCGCGATGGAGCGGTTGCGCGACATTCCGCTGGAGCGGATTCACAGCCGCAAGCTGCGCAGCTTCGAGGAAACGGCCTTCCTCTAGGCGGAAAACGCCCACAAAATGCGTGAAAACCGTCCATTTCAATCCACAAATCGTTGTGTGCCGCCGCAATATCGAGTTTAATCCCCAGGATGAGCCCCCACAGAGGGCACGAACGAGGAGACCCTAGATGTCGAAACCGATGACCAAGACCCAGCTCGTCGCGGCCCTGGCCGAAGAAATGGGCGCTGACAAGAAGACCGCGACGGCGGCACTGGACGCGGTGACCAGCATCATCACCCGCGAAGTGGCGGCGGGCGGTTCGGTGACCCTGCCGGGCGTGGGCAAGATCTACTGCCGCGAGCGCCCCGAGCGCATGGTGCGCAACCCCGCCACCGGCGAGCAGTTCCAGAAGCCTTCGGACAAGGTCGTCAAGATGACCATCGCCAAAGCCCTGAAGGACAGCGTGAACGGCTGAGGTCCGCGCCTTTCCGCAGCGCCGGAAACGGTTCAGGGTCGCCCGCGTGGCGGCCCTTTCGCTTTGGGGGGAGCAATGGATCTGCGCGCGCTGGCGATGGACCTGGCCTTCGCCTACACGACGATCTTCCCGGGTCTCGTCGCCACGCTGATCTGGTTCCTGCTGGTGCGCCGGATCGGCGCGGTGCGGGCGGCGACCTTCCACTTCCTCAGGCCGTTCTTCGGCGTGTCCATCGCCGCGCTCCCGCTGGGCGAGACGCTGGGGCCGCTGGACGTGACGGGTGTCGTCGTCATCATGGCGGGAATCCTGGCCGTGCAATTGTCAAAACAGACCCGCACGACCGCGCCGTCCGACCGCCAAGGCTGACCGTCCACGGGGGCGCTCGCCCGTAAAGAGTTGGATAACGCCGCGCCGTCCCCTATGCTGGTGCCCATGACCCCCTTTGACGTGCCGCAACCCATACCCCCTGCTCCGAATGCCGCCGGGCCGGACCTGGCCGCGCTGATCGCCTGCCCGCGCTGCGATGCGGTCTATCGCGCGGTCCAGCCCGGCCCCGGCGAGCGCGCGGTCTGCGCATGCTGCAAGACGGTGCTGATCGCGCCGCGCCGCCGGGCGGGCCAGCACCTGATCGCGGTCGCGGTGGCGGTCGTGGTATTGGTCGTGGCGGCAACGCTGGCCCCCTTCCTTGCCATCGAGGCGGCGGGGCGCCGCAATGCCAGTTCGGTGCTTGACGCCGCACTGGCCTTTGCCGCAAACGGGCCGGTCGCGATCCTTGCGCTGGCGGTGGCGGCGCTGATCGTCTTCATCCCGGTGCTGCGCGCGCTTCTGGTGATCTATGTGCTCGGCCCGGTCGTTCTTGACCGCCCGCCTGCGCCCCATGCCGCCGCCGCGTTCCGGCTGTCCGAGGACCTGCGGCCCTGGTCGATGGCCGAGATCTTCGTCATCGGCTGTGCGGTTGCGCTGGTCAAGATCGCCGATCTGGCGCAAGTCCATTTCGGCCCCGCCTTCTGGATGTTCGCCGCCCTTGTCGTCCTGGTGGTGGTGCAGGACGGATTCATGTGCAGGTATTCGGTATGGAAATCGCTGGAACGCTGAGAACCGTGCGCGAGATGGGGCTGGTGGCCTGCACGAGCTGCACCCGGGTCTGGCCCGCGGGCACGGACCGCTGCGGGCGCTGCGGGCATCGGCTGCACACGCGCGCGCCGATGGCGCTGCAACGGGTCTGGGCGTGGTGGCTGGTCGGCGTGATCGCCTATGTGCCCGCCAATCTCTACCCGATGCTGTCCACCCGCACGCTCATTGCCTCGCAGGAGGCCACGATCATCGGCGGCGCGGTCGACCTGGCCCGCAACGGCAACTGGGGCATCGCGCTGGTGATCCTGACCGCCTCGGTCGCGATCCCGCTGGGCAAGTTCCTGGCCATCGCCATGCTGGCGCTGGGCGTGCGCCATGGCAGCGCGCTGTCCGGCAGCCGCCGCCAGCAGCTTTACCAGGTGGTGGAATATATCGGCCGCTGGTCCATGATCGACGTCTTCGTGGTCGCGATCCTGGCCTCGCTGGTGCAGCTTGGCGCCGTCGCTTCGGTCAGCCCCGGCCCGGCCAGCCTGTTCTTCGCGCTGTCGGTGATCTTCACCATGCTCTCGGCACAAAGCTTCGACAGCCGCCTGATCTGGGACGCCGCGCGGGAGGGGCGCCGCGCATGACCGACCTGCCGCCCGAAACCCCCGTCGAGCCCGCCCGCCGCAGCCTGCTGGAACGGCTCTCCATCGTCTGGGTGATCCCGGCCGCGGCGCTGGCGATCGCGCTGGGGGTGGCCTGGAACAGCTATGCCGAACGCGGCCCGCTTCTGGAACTGGTGTTCGAGACCGCCTCGGGCATCCGCGCGGGCGAGACCGAGCTGCGCTATCGCGATGTGACCGTGGGGATCGTGGAAAGCGTCGCCTTCACCGAGGGGCTGGACCGGGTGCTGGTCGGCGTCCGGCTGGATCGCGACGTGGCCGAATTCGTGGACGAGGACGCGCAATTCTGGGTGGTCCGCGCCGAGGTGACGCCGCGCGGCGTGTCGGGGCTGGAAACCGTGCTGTCGGGCACCTTCATCGAGGGCATGTGGGACGACACGCCCCGCGGCTTCGTGCAGCGCCACGAGGCTTCGACCACCGCACCGCTGAACCGCGAGGGGCGCGCCGCGCTCCGGCTGCGGTTGCGTGCGGCAGGCTCGGCCTCGCTGACGGCCGAGGCGCCCATCGTCTATCGCGGCATCGAAGTCGGCCGGATCGGCCGGGCTGAAGTGTTCGAGGACGGCGCCACGGTCGAGGCCGAGGCCATCATCTTCGCCCCGCATGACCGCCTGATTTCCTCGGCGACGCGGTTCTGGGATACCTCGGGTTTCCGCTTCTCGCTGGGACCGGGGGGCGCGCGGCTCGATTTCGACTCGATCGCCTCGCTGGTCTCGGGCGGGATCACCTTCCGCACCATGGTTTCGGGCGGCGCGCCGGTCGAGCCGGGCACGCAGTTCAACGTCTATTCCGACGAAGCCGCGGCGCGCGCCAGCCTGTTCGGCGCAGATGAGGGCGAGTTGCTGAAGCTGACCGTGATCTTCGAGGAGAATGTCAGCGGTCTGGCCGTGGACGCGCCCGTGGACCTGGGCGGCATCCGCATCGGCAAGGTGACGGCGCTGGGCGGGATCGTGGATGCCGTGCGCTTCGGCGACGAGCGGGTGCGCCTGACTGCGACGCTGGCGATCCGGCCGGGCCAGTTGGGCCTTGACGGCAGGCCCGACCCCGAAGCCGCGCTTGATTACCTTGCCGCCCGCGTGGACGAGGGGCTGCGCGCGCGGATGGTCACGGCCTCGCTGCTGACCGGCGGGCTCAAGGTCGAACTGGTCGAGATGGCCGATGCGCCGCCCGCCGCGCTGGATCGCGCGGCAAGCCCGAACCCGGTCCTGCCCACCGCGCCGGCCGAGATCGCCGATGCCGCCGCCACCGCCGAGGGGATCTATAACCGTATCAATGCCTTGCCCATCGAACAGGTGATGGAAAGCGCCATCGCCGCGCTCGACAATATTGCCCGTCTGGCAGGCAGCGAGGATATCCGCGCCGTGCCGGGAGAGGTGCGCGCCCTGCTGGGCGAGGCGCGCGGGCTTGTCGGCACCGACGAGGCACAGGCGCTGCCCGGGCGGCTCTCGGCGGCGGTGGGCGAACTGGAAACGCTGGTCGCGCGGCTGAACGAAAGCGATGCCGCCGGGCGGCTGGGCGCGGCCATCGACGCGGCCGCGGCCGCCGCCGCTCGGGTCGAAAGCACGGTCGAGGGCGTGCCCGACCTGGTCGCCCGCCTGACCGCGATCGCCGAGAATGCCGAGGCCGTGCCGCTGGACGAACTGGCCGCGCGTCTTTCGGCGCTGATGGACGCGGCGGCGCGGCTGGTCGATACCGATGCCGCCCGCGCCCTGCCTGCCGATCTGTCGGCCGCGCTGGGCGAGTTGCGCAATGTGCTGGCCGAGCTGCGCGACGGCGGCGTGATCGAGAACGCCAATGTAACGCTCGCCTCGGCCCGGGCCGCCGCCGACGGGTTCTCGGCCGCCGCCGAAGACCTGCCCGCCCTTCTGAACCGCGCCCGCGCCGTGCTGGACGAGGCCGCCGCCACGATCCGAGACTATGACGCGACGCGCGGGGTCGGTCGTGACCTTGGCCCCGCGATCCGCGAGGTCGAGCGCGCTGCCCGCGCCGTCTCGACGCTGGCGCGGACGCTGGAACGCAACCCCAATTCGATCCTGTTCGGACGCTAGAGATGAAACACGCTCCCCTGCTCGCCCTTGCGCTGGCCACCCTTGCCGCGGGCTGCGCCGGCACCCCACCCCTGCGCTACACCGTGCCGGAAGCGCCGGTCGCTGGCCCGCGCCTGCCCTCGGCCTTTGCGACCATCGCGCTGCGCGAGGTGGCACTGCCCGCCTATGCCGCTTCGGACGAAATCCATGTCCGCGGCGCGGACGGGGCGCTGACGCCCGCGCCTTCGGCGCTCTGGGCCGACGATCCGGCCCGCGCGATCACCGGCGATCTGGCGCACTATCTGGGCCGGATGACCGGCGCGACAGTCGCTGCCGAGCCCTGGCCCTTCTTCGAGCGCGCCAATGCCACGCTGGAGGTGCGCGTTTCCGACATGCTGGCCGAGGCGGAAGGCCGGTTCCGGCTGTCGGGCCAGTATTTCGTGGCCCCCGAACAGGGGCGGCGCGGGCGTTCGGGCAGCTTTGCCATCACGACAGGAATTGCCCCGGGCGGGGGCCCGGCCGCCATCGCCGCAGCGCGCGGCGAGGCACTGCGCGACCTTGCGGCGCTGATCGCGCGCGAAGGGCTGCGTTAGAGCAGACGCGGAGAACCGAGCGTCTATCTTGTGCTGTCGATCTGGCCGATGCCCGCAGCCCCGGCCCGCGGCCCCTCGCCGACCCAGAGTTCCAGCCGACCGGGTCTTGGCTTTCTGGGCGAGTCGGTGAAATCGCGGGCCACAGCACCCAGCCGCCGGGCCAGCATCCGGGCCGCCTCGGCATCCTGGCGGTTGAAAAAGCGCACATCGGTTTCGCGGATCGCAACCCGCACACGGGCAGGCTGTGCCATGTCATACCCGGCCCTGACCAGCGTCGCGACCACTTGGGCCACGCCGCCCTCGGACACCGAAGGCGGAATGAAGACGCTGACGAAGACGTCCTTTACAGGCGGCAGCGGCGCCTTCGCAGGTTGGGCGTCGGGCGGACGGAGGGGGAAAGACAGGTCCGCCGGAGCGCGCGGCGGCCCCGCCACGGAAACGGCGCCTTCAGGCGCCGGAAGCCTCGCGGCCGGTGGATTCGCTTGCGGGGCGGTCGCTGCCAGGCCGCCGACCCAGGGGGCGGCAATGGGCACAGGCGCGACCGGGACCGGACCGGCAAACGCCGCAGGTGGCGTGGACAGACGGGCGGCCCGGGGAGGGAAGACCGGACCCGGAAATGCGGCTGACAGGGGGAACGACGCCGCCTCGACGAGAGGCGCCCGGGACAGGGCATGTGCAACCGTCATTGCGGCTGGCGGGCGCGATAGACCCGCCGTCGCAACCCGGGCTGGGGGCAGGTCGGGCATCGTTCCGGCCGCGCGCATCGTTCCGGGTCCGGCCGGGCCGATGGGAGGCGGCTCGGGTCAGGCAGTCCCTGCTGGCGGTTCCCCGGCGAGCGGCAGCTCGAGCGCCGGGACAGACAGCTGTCCGGGTCGGCGCAGCACGGGTGTCGAACTCGCGGGAAGCCCCGATGCGGCATCCAGCGACGGCGCGCCGGTTTCGGTCGGCAGAACCGTTGCGAGCATTGGGCGCGAGGGGTCGGGCCCTGCGCCGGCCGGCACCGCGCGGCGATCCTTCATGCCGACAAGCTGCATCGCGGCGATGCCGAAGACCAGACCCAGGGCAAAGGCGGCAAGGACCAGCACGGCCCTGCGGAGTCGGCCATGCCGCCGATCCGCGCCACCCCGTTCCGCGGCCCGGGCCTGGGCAAGCGCCACCTTCAGCCGCGGCGCTTCGGACGAGCGATCTGCGATCCGATTCGCGACCGTGAGTAGCGGCCCACGCACCGACGCCGTGCGGGACGGTCGCCCGGGGACCAGTTCAGCGTCTCGGTCCGGGGACCTTGCCGCCTGCCCCGTTGGGGTATCGCCTCCCTGCGATGACCGGCGCGGCGACGAGACAGGGGCCGGGACCGCGTCGGGCCGGACCTTTCCGCACTCTCCCGCATCCGGGGCCGAACAACCCCCTGTCCGGGACGCCTTTTCGGCAAGCACCTTCTCGCGTTGAAGGCGCGCTTCCTCCAGGCGCTTCTGCCACGCCTCGGAACTCAGAAGTTCGATGACCTTCGCCCGTTCCGACCCGGCCGAGTCGGGTCCGGACGGCGGCAAATCCTCTCCAATCCCCTCGCCCATTCCGCTCACCCCCAAGCGGGGCATCCCATCGGCGCGACCGTCCTGCAGGTTACGGACCGGCCGACCGGCCACAGCGTCGGAAAAACTGCCGCACATCCCCGGATGGAATTCTACCCCAAGGCCCCCTTTGGCACAACGTCGCAGTTCCGGCCCAAACCCCCGCCGGATGCCCCGGCACGGACCGGGCCGTGTCCCTTCGGCAACTCAGCCCTCCGGCACGGGTTTCAGAAAGCCGAAATCGCATCCTTCGTCGGCCTGCAGGACATGCTCGGCGTAAAGCCGGTCATGGCCGCGACGTAGCTCGGGTGGCACGATGTCCGGAGTCCATTCGGCCCGGCGGCGGTCAAGCCCGGCCGCGTCCACCAGCAGTTCGATCCGCTTCCCGGCCACCGACAGCCTGATCCGGTCGCCGGTGCGCACCAACGCGAGCGGCCCGCCGATCGCCGCCTCGGGCGCGACATGCGGCACGATCATGCCGAAGGCGGTGCCCGACATCCGCGCGTCCGAGATGCGGATCATGTCCTTGACGCCCTTCGGGGACAGTTTCTTCGGGATCGGCAGATAGCCCGCCTCGGGCATGCCCGACGCGCTCTTGGACCCGGCGTTCTGCAAGACCATGATGTCGTCCGGGGCGATGTCGAGGTCGGGATCGTCCACCCGCGCGGCGAGATCGGCAAGCGAGGAAAAGACAACCGCCCTGCCCTCATGCTCGAACAGCGTCTTGTCGGCGGCCGAGCGTTTCAGGATCGCGCCGCGCGGGACGAAGTTGCCGAACAGCGCGACGAGGCCGCACTGGGGTTCCACCGGCGCGTCGGCCGAGGCGATCACGTTGCGGTCGACGAAACCGGGATCCTTTTCCAGCCGGTCGCCCAGCGTTTCGCCGGTGACGGTCAGCGTGTCGAGATGCAGCAAGGGTTTCAGTTCCCGCAGAACGGCGCCGACCCCGCCCGCGAAGAAGAAATCCTCCATGTAGTGGTTGCCGACGGGTTTCAGGTTCACCAACACCGGGGTTTCGTCGGAAAGTTCGTTGAGCCGGGACAGCGGAATGTCGATGCCCAGCCGCCCCGCGACCGCCGTCAGGTGGATGATCGCGTTGGTGGACCCGCTCAGCGCCAGCAACACCCGCAGCGCGTTCTCGACCGACCTTTCGGTGAAGATCTGGCTCGGCCGGATCGGGGCGTCGATCATCCGCGCGGCGGCAAGCCCTGACGCCTCGGCCGTGCGCAGGCAGTCGGCATGGACGGCGCGAATGGCCGCGGTTACGGGCAGCGCCATGCCAAGCGTCTCGGCGATGCAGGCCATGGTCGAGGCCGTGCCCATCACCGCGCAGGTGCCCGCGGTGGTGGCCAGCCGCCTCTCGATCTCGTTGATTTCCTCGATCGAGATCTCGCCCGCGCGGTATTTCCCCCAGAAGCGGCGGCAATCGGTGCAGACACCCAACCGTTCGATGCCATAGCGCGAGGTCATTACCGGCCCCGCCACCAGCGGCACCGCCGGCAGGTCGGCCGAGGCCGCGCCCATCAGTTGTGCGGGCACGGTCTTGTCGCAGCCGCCCACCAGCACCACGGCATCCATCGGCTGGGCGCGGATCATTTCCTCGGTGTCCATCGCCATGAGGTCGCGGAATTTCAGCGAGGTGGGGTTCAGGAACACCTCTCCCAGCGAGATCGTCGGAAACTCGATGGGCAACCCGCCGCCCAGCAGGACGCCGCGCCTGACCGCCTCGATCAGTTCGGGGAAATGCCGGTGGCAGTTGTTGAAGCTCGACGCGCTGTTGGCGATCCCGACGATGGGTTGCTTCAGCACCTCGCGGGAATAGCCCATCGAGGCCGCGAAGGAATTGCGCAGGTAGACCGGGAAATCCCGGTCGCCGTAATTCGTCAGCCCGCGCCAAGGGCGGCGGCGATCTTGCGCGCGGGCAGCAGCACGGGGAAGTTCCAGGCGCTGAAGGCGGCGACCACGCCCGCGGGCTGATGCAGCACGGCCATGCGGGCATCGGGTATGCGCGCCTCGATGATCTGGCCGTAGATGCGCCTGGTCTCCTCGGCATACTATTCGAACTGGGCGGCGGCGGCGCCTGTCTCGCCCCTGGCCTCGGCCAGCGGCTTGCCGGTTTCCAGCAACATGAGCGTGGCGATCTCGTCCACGCGGGCGCGGATCAGGTCCGCCGCGCGGCGCAGGATCGCGCCCGTTGTAGACGGGGATATGGACCAGCGAGAGGCCGTCTTGTCTGTGAGCCTCGGCCAGCGCGGCGTCAAGTTCCGCGATGGAGTGGCCGCTGTAAGGCGCCTTTACCCCCTCGACGGTCGCGGCCATCAGGACGTAATCCACCTCCACGCTGTCATTCGTGGCGAATTCCACCCCGTATTGCGCGTATTGCAGGCCGGTGATCGCGGCCATCCGGCGGTTGTCGAACAGAGCGATCATGCCCTTCACGCGATGTTCCACCGCGTCGATCAGCACCTGCGGGTTCATCAAGAAGGACCCGTCGCCGGTAAACGCGATGGCGTATTTCGGATCGCGCACCCCGGCTGCGCCCAGCAGCGCCGAGACTGCGAAGCCCGTGTAGAAGGGGCCGGTCTCGGTGAAGGTCTGGCCCGGCGCGTCGTCCTCGACGATCTCGAAGCCGTTGGCCTGCACGTCGCCCGCATCGAAGAACTTGATCGCGCCATGGGCCTTGGCAAAGCGGGCGACCGCGCCGATGGCGGCGGGCTGGGTCAGGCAGTCGCGCCCGAAGGCCGCATCGTGCATCGGGCGCGCGAACAGGCGGCTGGCCTTGAAGGCGGCCCACTCGGCCTTTTCTTCGCGGCGCAGGCGGCCAGCCAGTCGGGGCGGTCGGCCCATTCGGTCGCGGCGATAAGGCGGTCGGCCACTGCACCCGCGTCGCCGGGCAGGCAGACGGTGTTCGCGTAATGCGAAACGTCGTCCAGATCGCCGTTGATGTTGAGGACGGCGCGCGCCCCGGGATAGCCCACGCCCGAGCAGTCGGCCTGGCAGACGCCCCGCGAGCCGGCAAAGATCACCAGATCGGCCTCTTCCATCGCGAAATTACCGCTGATCGAGCCCTTGGAGCCGCCCACATGCATGTTCTGCGGATGCGCGTCGGGCAACACGCCGGCGGAGCCGGGCGAGAGGACCACCGCCGCACCCGGATGCTCGGCCAGACGCCTTGTCGCGGCGGGCGCGCCGCGGGTGCCGCCGCCGGCCTTGATGACCGGACGCTCGGCCCGGGCCAGCAGGTCACGGGCGCGTTCGAACACGCCGCTTTCCGCCGCTGGGGCCATCCGGGGCACGTCCAGACGGCCGGGCAGCGTGGTGAGGTTGATTTCGGCCGCCTGCGGCTGGGTGTTGATCGGCAGCAGGATGTAGAACGGCCCGGCCTTCACCGGGTGATGCACGCAGGACGTGCCCCGGCGCAGGCATTCGCACAGCGCCTAGGGCGTGTGCAGCGTGCAGGACTGGCCCATCAGCGCGGTGATCCGGCCGAACATGCCCTGTTCGGGCTTGGGGACCTGCTGCATGTTGTAGCCCTCGCCCCGTGTCGTCTCGTCGCCGTAGATGTGGTAGACACCAACCCCGTTCGAGGCGGCGGCCAGCGAACCCGCCATCGCCTGCAAGGCGCCGGGTCCGATCGAGGTCACCACAGCGGGCGTCTCGCCATGGACCCAGGCGCGCGCAGTCGCGGCATGGGCCATCTTGACCTCGTTGCGGCAGTGGATCACGCTCGCGTGCCCCTCCTCGGCATAGACCCGCAGCACGTTGACCAGATCGGTCGAGCCGTGGCCGAAGATCGCGAAGAAGGTCCGCACCCCCTGCCGCAAGAGCCCCAGCACCAGCCCTTCGGACAGCGTTAGCATCGCGCGCGGGCAGACGGCCCGCCGCCAGCGCCTGGGCGACGCCCCCGGAATCGGCCAGCGCGCGGGCACGCCCGCGCATCTGGGCCTCAAGGGGCGTATCGGGCCGATCATTCGGATGAGGTGACTGAAGCACGTCTCTTCTCCTCCGTTCTGCGGGCGGACAACGTGGCGCGGATGGAGCACAGCAGTTGCGCGCCGACGACCAGCGCGGCGAGGCCCGGGAACACGGCGCCCGGGACGGACGCGACGAATACGGACGGGTCGCCCTCGGACAGGATCATCGCGGTGCGGAAATCGCGCTCGATGGCCGGGCCAAAGACAAGCCCCAGGATGATCGGCGTCAACGGAATGCCGACGCGCATCAGCCCGTAGGCCATGCCCCCCGGCACCGCCACCGACACCATGTCGAAGACCGAGTTGCGGATCGCGAAGGCGCCGTAGGCGCACATGACGATGACCGCCACCGCCAGCAGATGCGCAGGCACGCGCAGCACCTGCACGAAGAAGCGGATGCCCAGAAGCTGGATCGCGACGACGGCGACATAGGCCACGATGATGGCGATGTAGATCTGGCAGACCTCGCCCGGGTTCTGGATGAACAGCATCGGACGCGGGATCAGCCCGTGGATCAACAGCCCCGACAACAGGATCGCAGTCGCCGGATCGCCCGGGATGCCCAACGAAAGCAGCGGGATCATCGCGCCCCCCGTCACCGCGTTGTTGGCCGTCGCGGAGGCCACCACGCCCGCCATCTCGCCCTTGCCGAAGCGTTCGGGGCGTTTCGAGGATTTCCGCGCATGGGCATAGGCCAGGAACGCCGCGATCGGCCCGCCGGCGCCGGGGATCGCCCCGATCCCGGTGCCCAGCAGCGCACAGCGCAGCATCAGCCAGAAGTCACGCAGGATATCGCGGATCGTGGGCAGTTCGGCGCGGACATCGGCCACCTCCTGCGGCTTTTGCTCGCCCGCGTAATGCTGCACGAAGGCGTCGATCACATGCGGCACCGCGAAGCGCGCGATCATCGCCACCAGCAGGCTCACCCCCTGCTGCAGCACGACAGTAACGAAGGTCAGCCGCTGCGCGCCCTCGATCTCGTCTATGCCGATGGTCATCACCATCAGCCCCAGAATGCCTGCGATCAGCCCCTTGACCAGCGATTTCTGCGCCAGCCTGCAGATCGTGGACAAGCCGAAGACCAGCAGCCCGAAGGTCTCGGCCGGGCCGAACCTCAGCGCGAGCCTCGCCACCATGTCGACCGAAACCACCATGATGATCAGCGAGACGATGCCCCAGAAGGCCGAGGCCACCACCGCCGTGCCCGGCGCCAGCGACGCCTTGCCACGGCGGATCAGTTGATTGATGGCCGTCCAGAACCGTCGCAGCCGCTGACGGCGTGCCCGGTATGCCCAGCAGGAGCGCCGAGACCGCGCCGCCGGTCATCCCGCCGATATAGGTGCCCAGCAACAGTCCGATCGCGGGCGCGGTCTCCATCGAAAAGGACATCGGCACCACCAGCGCCATCGCGACGCTGAAGGTCAGCCCTGGAATCGCGCCGAAGACCACGCCCAGCAGGCAACCCGTCATCACCGCGACAAGAGCGGCGGGCGCAAGAGCGACCTGGGCAGCGGCAAGCAAGAGGTCCATCCGGGTCCTTCCCTTTGCGCCGGCCCCCGCAAGGCGCGGCCCGGACAGTGCAAGGACCAGCAGAACGCTGCCCGCGATCAGATCCTGGCGGCGCTCGCCCGCGTCGGGGACCGGTGGCATGGCGCTACTGCTCCGTCAGGCCGAGCTGGCCCATCAGGTCAGCGATGATCGTATCGTCGCGCGCGATCAACTCGCCGAACGCCTCATGCCCTGCGAATTCGATCTCGAAACCGATGGTCTGGGCCGCCTTTCGGAATTCCTCGTTTTCGACGGCCAGCCTCGCGGCCTCTTCCAGACGGGCGATCGCCTCGGGCCGCGTGCCAGCCGGGGCGGCTCGGCCGCGCCACATCACGATGTCCATCTCGCCCGCGCCGCTTTCCGCACAGGCCGGCACGTCGGGCAGTTGCGAGATCCGCGCCGCAGAGGTCACGCACAGGATGCGCAGCGCGCCCGCCTCGTGATGCGAGACGAACTGGCCGGGCCATTGCAGCGCCGCGTCCAGCCGACCGGCCAGCAATTCGACCGGCGCGCGGCCCTGGTCATAGGGCACATGGATCGCGCTGTCGGACAGGTCCAGCGCAGCCAGGATGGCCTCGGTCGCCAGATGCGTGAACGAGCCCCGGCCCGAGGCGCCCACCTTCAGCTTGCGCCCTGCGGCCTTGATATCGGCCGCCATGTCGCTCAGCGTTTCCCAGCCACTGTCGGCCCGCACGGCGATGGCGGGCACCTCGACGCTGATCTTGGCAACCGGCGCAAAGGCGGTGTAGTCGAAGGGCAGCCCTCCGCCATGGTGGACGGTGCTGATCGAGTTCGAGTTCCAGACGATGTTGTAGCCATCGGGTGCCGTGCCGTGGACGTGCTGATAGCCCACCGCGCCCCCGGCCCGGTGCGCGCGACCGGCACCACCGGCTGCGGCAGGTGCCGCGACATCAGTTCGGCCAGCAACTGCCCGATGGTCTGGGCGGTACTGCCGAACAGGATGGTCATCTCGACCGACTTTTCCGGAAACTCGGCCCGGGCCGGGGCGCAGAGTCCGACGGCCATTGCCGCCGAAAGCGCCACGGATGCGATGATCCCATTCTGCATGTGGTCTTCCTCCCTTCGTTGGGCCGCCTCGGGACGGCATGCGGCAGTCCTCCACTGCCAGTCCCCATCTGACGCGCCGTGCCTCCCCTGCGCGACCCGTCCCTTTGGTCAGTCGGGCCGCTGCGACAGCGCCCAGGCGTCGCGGATCACCCGCTTGGCGTTGGCCATGATCACCTCTGACACCTCGCCGGCCAGAACGGGCCGCACCTCGGCGCTGACCACGGGGCGCACGGGCTTGTCGAAGTTGCCAAGATGCACGGCATCCAGGAACTCGGGCATCTGCGGGATGCTTTCCCCGGGCGTCCCGTCGAGCAGCGGGAAATGGCTGAGGTCCGTCAGCAGGCCGAAATGCGGGTAGTCGGGGCGGATCGCGCGGGCGATGTCCACCGCGTCGCCCACCGGGCCGATCAGGTTCTTCTTGTTGATGCCGCGGTCGAAGATCCTGAGCGTGAAGGCCAGCCCGTCCTTTTCCTCGGCGGCGTAGTCGAGGATCTGATGCAGCGAATCGATCAGGAACTTCTTGGCCTCCTCCCGCTTCGCATCGCCCGGATCCTTGCCCGCGATCAGGCGGACCACCTCGGCGCCCAACTGGCGGGCCTCGTCCACCGCGCTCTTGATCTCCTGCACCGCCTTGGCCCGTTCGCCGGGGTCGAAATGGTTGAGGTTCAGCTTGTTGGTCAGCGATTTCGGCTGGGTGGCATAGGCGACCGACAGGTGGCTCTGGTCCAGCAGGTGGCGGGCGGTGTTGCGCACGCAGTAATCCTTCATCCAGCCCACCTCGACGGCGGTCCAGAACTCGTCGGCGCAGATCTTCTCCAGCGTCTCGACGATGGGGCCCGCCCCGATCTCGATCCCCGGGAAGGCCTTGAAATGAACGATGCCGACCCGCATCGCGCTGTACATCTAGGTTTCCATGCTTTCTCCCTTTCCCCTGCGCCGCGCGAGGCGGCGTTCATCGTTATTCCGCAGCCGCGCGCGCCGCCTCGCGTGCCTCTTTCTCGGCGATGGCGGCCAGCACCTTTTCGGGCGTCGCGGGCAGCGACTTGATGCGCACGCCCACCGCGTCGTGGATCGCGTTGATGATCGCGGGCGCGGTCGGCACCAGCGCGGGCTCGCCGATCCCCTTGGCACCCAGCGGGCTGAGCGGGTCCGGATCCTCGACCAGGATCGAGGTGATTTCCGGAACATCCAGCGCGGTCGGCAGGATGTATTTCGCGAAGCCATGCGTGACCGGGTAGCCGTTCGCGGTCCGGTAATCCTCCATCAGCGCCTGGCCGAGGCCCTGCACCACGCCGCCCTCGATCTGGCCCTCGACGCCGCGAGGGTTGATGATGCGCCCCACGTCATGCGCGGCCCAGAGCCCCAGCACCTGCACCTCGCCGGTCAGAGTGTCGACCTCGACCTCGGCGACCTGGGTGCCGAAGACATAGGCCTGCCAGGGCGCGCCCGACCCGTCCTCGGGGTTCAGCCCCGTGCCATGCGCGGTGAAATGGCCCGCGCCCACCGGCACCACGCCCCGCCGTTTGCACAGGTCCACCGCCTCGGCCATGGTCATGGCGAGGTTGGTGCCCTGCGCCTTCAGTTCCCCGTCGAAGGCGACGAGCGTGCCGGCATCCACCTGCCAATGGGCGGCGATTTCCGAGAACAGCCGGGCCTTCGCCTCGCGGCAGGCCAGCACCACCGAATTGCCGATCATGTAGGTCTGCCGTGTGGCGCCCGCATGCGCCGCTTCCGAAGACCGCGCGGTGCCGTTGTCGCCGATGGTCACGTCCTCGGGGCGGATGCCCAGTTCCTCGGCCGCGATCTGGGCGAGCACCGTCAGGATGCCCTCGCCGATCTCGGTCACGCCGGTCACCACCTTGGCGGTGCCGCCGTTATCCAGTTCGGCCCATGCGCCCGCGCGGTCCTCCGTGGCGGTGCGCGCGATGCCGTACCAACTTGCCGCGACGCCGCGGCCGCGCATCTTGCGTTGCATCAGGCCACCCTTTCCTTGCTGTCCTTCGGCGTCTCGAACCGCGCGCCCAGCGTGCAGGGTGCCCGCGTCCCCGGCCCGCCCAGGTCGCCCCGGGTCGGCCCACGCATGCCCACAGGCCCCGGCTCCCAGCGCGCGGCCTGTTCGGCGGCGTCCAGCACCCGGTCGATGGAGGCCGAGGTGAGCCGCTGTTGCGTATGGGTCAGCGCCCTCTCCTTCATCATGTTGCGGCGCCTTATCTCGAACGGATCGAGCCCCAGCCGCACCGGGCGATGGGTCTTCATCGCGGCGACCGCCAGCATGCCCTGCCAGATCATGTCCTCCTCACCGCCGAAGCCGCCGCCCACGGGGGACATGATGAAGCGCACCTTGTTGATGGGCAGGGCAAGGATCCCGGCCAGCATGTGGCGATGGTGGGTAATGTTCTGGCTGGGCGAGATCACCGTCACCACGTCTTCATGGTCGACATAGGCGATGCCAGCCTCGGGCTCGAGATACGCGTGTTCGACCTGCTGCGTCGAGAACGCCTCCTCGAGGATCAGGTCGGCGGCGGCAAAGCCGTTGTCCACGTCGCCCTTCCGGATCCGGGATGTGCTTGACCACGTTGTCGGGGGCGTAATCGTGGATCACCGGCGCGCCGGGTTTCAACGCGTCCTCGGGGTCGAAGAGCCCCGGCAGTTCGCGGTACTCCACCTTGATCATCGTCAGCGCCCGGCACGTCGGCCGCGGTGATGACGCAGGCCACGCGCTCCATCGCCTCGGCCTCGGAGGTGTCGATGGACAGGATCTCGGCATGCGCATGGGGCGAGCGCAGGACCGCCATGTGCAGCATGTCCGGCATCACCATGTCGCCTGCATATTTCAGCAGCCCCGACACCTTGGAGGGCGCGTCCAGCCACCGGACATTGTGGCCGATATAGCTCTCGCCCACGGTTTCGGGCTCCAGCACGGCGGGGCAGGCGCGGCCCGTCACCACGGCGCGGGCCAGCGCCGCGGCCTCGATGATCTTGGAATAGCCGGTGCAGCGGCAGATGTTGCCGCCCATGCGTTCCTTGATCTCGTCAAGGCTCGCCTCGGGCGCCTCACGCAAGACGGACGTCGCCGCCATCACCATGCCGGGGAGGCAATATCCACACTGGCTGGCCCCGGTCTTGTGGAACGCCTTCTGGATGGCCGCCAGCTCGCCCGGCCTGGCCAGCCCCTCGACGGTCTGGATGTCCGCGCCCTGCGCCTTGACCACCGGCATCAGGCAGGATTTCACAAGCTTTCCATCCACGAAGACGCTGCACGTCCCGCATTCGCCCGCGCCGCAGCCTTCCTTGGTGCCGGTCAGGCCAAGCTCGTCGCGCAGGAAATCCAGCAGGCGCTGGCCGTGATCGGCACGGCGCGTCACCTTGCGGCCATTCACCCGCATGTCCAGTGTCATCTCAGGCATTGAGAGCCTCCTTGCGTCGGGCGACACGCGCCCGCTCTGCGGCCTCGTCCAGCGCAGCGCGGACGAAGCCCGGCACCACGCGGCGGCCGCGGCTGCGCGACGCGACGCGTGCCACCGCGGGCTCGGCCACCTCTGCGATCAGGCGGGCGTCCACCGCCGCGCCCTTCAGCCGGCCCTCGATGTCGCGCAGGCGTTCGGGCACGGGACCAACGCCGCCCATCGCAAGGCGCACGTCCGCGAAACGGGTACCGGTCTCGTCCAGTTTCACCAGCGCGGCGACGCAGGCGACCGAGATCACCAGCGAGCGGCGCAGGCCCACCTTCTGGAAGGACGCGCCGTAGCCCTCGGTACAGTCGAGCGTCACCGAGTTCACGATCTCGCCGGGCGCAAGCCGTGTGGCGCCGGGGCCGGTCCCGAAATCCTCGACCCGCATGGTGCGGCACAGGATGTGATCGCCCGCCCAGCAGCAACGCTCCACTTCGCCGTTCAGCGCAAGGACGGGGGGCGTGCCATCGGCGGCGGGCGAGGCGTTCACCAGATTGCCCGCAAGCGTCGCCTGCTGGCGGATCTGGTCGTCGGCGAACCAGACCGGGCAATAGGGCATCACCGGCAGCCGGCGGACAAGCTGCGGGTCGTCGAGGAAATCCTGCCAGACGGTGTTGGCGCCCAGCCGCACGCGCCCCCCGTGGCGTTCGTAGCCCTTGAGTTCCGTGACCCGGCTGAGGTCTCGATCCCCAGCGGCAGGTCCACGTCGCCCGCGCGCCCCTCGCGCGCCCAGGGCAGGATGTCGGTCGCGCCTGCCACCAGCCGCGTACCCGCGGGTGCGTCCGCACAGAGCGCCAGCGCCTCGGGCAAGGTCGCGGGCATCTCGTATCGCTGGAATGTCAGCATGTCCCTAGCCCCTCCCTTGGCCATGGACGAGGCCGCCCTTCCCGGGGCGGCCCCGGGCCCCTACTCGGCGGCCACGCGCTTGGCCTCGGAATGGCGGTTCTTGACCACCACCTTGATCGCGTCCTCAACCCGGTCCCTGGCGTAGCGGATCGCCTCCTTCAGGTCGTCCATCTCGAAGGTGTGGATGTGGATCAGCGTGGCGTCGAACCGCTTCTGCCGCATGAAGGCCTCGGCCCGGTGAGTCGCGGATTTCCCCTCGCCGTGAATGCCGTAGACATAGATGTTGTTGCGTACCAGATGCGCCACATCGACCTGCGGTGGCTCGCCCGGGAAGGCCGCGAGGCAGACCTGGCCGCCGCGGTTGACCATCTGGCAGGCCTCGTTGATCGCGTTGGCGGCGGCGGAACATTCCAGCACATAATCCACGCCCACCCCGCCGTTCAGCCGCTTGACCGCCTCGACCGGATCCTCGTTGCGGACGTTCACGACGCGGTCGGCGCCGAGCTTCCTGCCCATTTCCAGCCGGTTGTCGCGCGTGCCGGTCAGGATCACGGGCTGCGCGCCCAGCGCCTTGGCGACCGCGACGCCCAGCAACCCGATCGGCCCCGGCCCGGTAACCACCACGCTTTCGCCCGCGACGAGGCCGCCCAGTTCGGTCAGGCCATACATCGCGGTGCCGGCGGTAACGACCAGCGTCGCCTCCTCGTCGGACATGCTGTCATCCACATGGATCAGCGTGTTGATGTTGTTCACCTGGTATTCGCCGAACCCGCCATCGGTGGTGAAGCCGTTGGCGCGGTGGCCCTTGTCCACGTCGCCGTAGTTCTTGCCGTAATTGTGGCAGGACGTGTACATGCCCTGTCGGCAGCGCTTGCACTGGCCGCAGCCGGCATGGATTTCAACCGTCACGCGCTGGCCGATCTCGTATTCGTCCACCCCGGGGCCCAAGGCCACGACGGTGCCCATGTATTCGTGGCCCGGCGTGAAGTTCTTGTTGAAGGGCGCCCCGCCCTCGATCTGCGCCGGAGGACCGTGATAGATGATCTCCAGGTCGGTCGCAAAGATCGCCACGGCGTCGATCCGGACCAGCACCTCGGCCCGCTTCAGCACCGGCACCGGCTTTTCGGCACGCGCCAGCTCGCCCGGATCGCCCAGCACCCAGGCCTTCATCGATTCGGGGATCGGATAGCGGCTATCCGTCTTTACGCCCGCCGGCATCGCCATCTGTGGTTCCTCCCTTTTGTCCCTGTTTCCCATTCCTCCCCGGACCGCCCCCTCTCCAGGGCCGACCCAGGCGCAACCTGTCCGACAGCCTGCGGGTGCAGGCCACCACTTCCTGCGCGACATGCGCCCGGCAGGCCTCGGTCGCCAGGGCCGCGGACATCGAGGCCGATATCGAGCCGATCACCACGCCCTTCTCGTCCCTCAGCGCCGCGCCGTAGCACACCACCCCCGCCTTGAGTTCCTCGTTATCCACCGCAAAGCCGTTGCGCCGGACCCAGCGCAGATCCTCGGTCAGATCAGCCAGGCTGGTCAGTGTGTTGTCGGTGAACCGCTCTAGCCCGTTCTCGGAAATGATCTTCAGCGTCTCGCCCTCGGGCAGCCAGGCAAGGATGGCCTTGCCGGTCGCGGTGGCATGGGCAGCGCGCATCTTCACCACCTCGTCGGCTTCGATGACATGGGTCTCGGCGACATTGGCCCTGAACCGCGTGACAAGCGCGCTGCCCTGCATCTCGGCCAGTTGCACGCTCAGCCCCAGCCGACCGGACAGTTCGATAAGATCGGTGCGGGCGAAATCCGATAGGTCGGCCTTGCGCGCGCTCATCTCGGTCAGTTCCTGCAAGCGCGAGGACAGCATGTAGCCCCGGCTGCGCCCGGCATTCAGGACATAGCCGCGCTCGACCAGGGTCGCGACCAGATGATGGCAGGTCGAGACGTTCAGTCCGGCCTGCGCGGCCACCTCGCCCAGCGCCAGCGCGTCGGGCGCGGCAGCCAGGATCTCCAGAATGTCCAGCGCGCGCTCGACCGACTGGATGCGTCGGGCCGCCGCCTTCTCGACCGAGGCGAAAGAAGGGTCCGCCACGCTGTCCCGATATGTCGCCGCTCTGCTCGCCATCAGGTCCTCCCCAAAGGACGTTCGCCCATGGTTGGATGAGCATCAAGTATTTTTCCAAATATCGAAGTCATTTTCATATTGTAAAATTCTATGCCGGAGATCTCCTTGACTTGGCAGCGCGCAGCCTTATTCCGCCCCAAGGGAAGTCCGTATCACCCGAGCCGGAGCCGCGCAGTGAGCACCCATTACATCGTCCATGTCAGCCAGGCCGCACGGGCGCTGAGGCCCCACGACCTTGAGGACATCCTTGAAGAAGCGCGAAGCTACAATGCGCGCCACGGTATCACCGGGGTCCTGCTGTTCGCCGAGGGCGAAGGGCGCTATCGCGGCAGCTTCATGCAGCTTCTCGAAGGCGACGAGGCCGCAATCGAGGCGCTGAGAAAGCGCATCTTCTCGGACCCGCGCCACCATACCAAGGAACGTCTGAAAAACCTCCCGATTTCGGCCTGATCTGATAGGCTGGGACATCCCTGCAAGGAGCCCCGCCTATGCCGAAACAGCCTGCCTTTCCCGGGTCGCGCGACGCGATGAGGAAGAAGGTCACGCGGCGCGAGCAATTCCTGGCGGAGATGGACGCGGTGGTGCCCTGGTGTCGGCTGCTCGCGCTGATCGCGCCGCATTATTCCAAGGCTGGGCCGAAGGGTGGCCGGCCACCGATGCCGCTGGAGGTGATGCTGCGGGTCTATTTCCTGCAGAACTGCTATGCCCTGAGCGACCCGATGGCGGAAGAGACCCTTTACGACAGCGAGGCGATGCGCCGCTTTGCCGGGATCGAGCTGAGCGACGACCGCATCCCGGACGCGACCACCATCCTGAAGTTCCGGCACCTGCTGGAGCGGCACGGGCTGACCGAGGCGATCTTTGCGGATGTGAACGCGCAGCTCGCCGACAAGGGGATCACGCTGCG
>Ga0209614_1001022_pt1 | contig 22392 bp, 24 predicted proteins | sample BlaSprsedimmetaG_FD_185484 | JGI IMG/M metagenome (GOLD analysis project Ga0209614, IMG submission 185484) | Hot spring sediment bacterial and archeal communities from California, USA to study Microbial Dark Matter (Phase II) - Blank Spring... ... | reverse complement strand
CCCCTCCACGGCCATGGATGTATACGGAGAATACCGCGACGCGCAGAACCTGGCCGCGGAAGCGCTCAAAGACAGGGTGTATTTTGAAAAATCAGGCGGCGGCGTCACGTTGTCCGGTGGCGAGCCCACACTTCAGGCGCAATTTTGCCGCGAACTTCTCGCGCTTTTAAAATCGGGCGGCGTGCACACGGCGCTCGACACCTGCGGGCAATGTTCGTGGGAGTCAATAGCATTGCTTCTGCCTTATACAGATCTGGTCATGTTTGACCTGAAAGAAATGGATACAGCCAAACATAAAAAATTCACAGGCACGGCCAATAAATTAATTCTGGAAAATATTCTGCGGCTTGCCCGCCACAAGGAAAAAGAAAAGTCGTCTTTCACGCTCTGGATACGCACGCCGCTGATACCCGGCTGTACCTCCACGGAAAAAAATATCCGAGACATCGGCGCGTTTATCGGTAAAAAAATGGGCGCGGCCGTAGCGAGGTGGGAGCTTTGCACTTTTAATAATCTTTGCCTGCATAAATATGAAGGCCTGGGGCTGGACTGGAAATTCAAAAGCACGCCGCTTCTTTCCGCGGATGAGGCGCAGGATCTTGCCGCCACAGCGCGGCGCGCGGGCGCGGAGCCGGCGATAGTTCACCTGAGCGGGCCTTTAAGGCTTGCCTCGAAAGCGGCAAATGATAAAGATGAAAAATCAAAAGCGGCGGAAACCGTAAAATAAGGAGCTTTAAAATGCGCGAGCGATTAACAAAATTTCATGAACAGGATCTGAAATTTTTCGAGCCGGAAGCGAAAATCGGTTTGCTTGCCACCATTAATCAGGGAGGCCTGCCGCATATTACTCTGATTACCGCGCTGCAGGCGAAAACGCCTGCCGAACTTATCTGGGGACAGTTTTCCGAAGGATTAAGCAAGCAAAACGTGCAGATAAACAACAAAACCGGCTTTCTGATTATGACGCTGGACAAAAGCCTGTGGCGGGGCAAAGCTCTGTGGCGGCGCGTGGCCACGCATGGCGCGGATTATGACATGTTCAACAACAAACCAATGTTCCGCTACAACGCCTATTTCGGCATTCATACCGTGCACTACATGGATCTGGTGGAAACTTACGGACGGGAAACGCTGCCGCTTTCACGCATCGTCCTTGGCTCCTTACTGACAAAATTTGCCAAGACGGCGGTGAAACAAAAAACAGGTGCGGCAAGAATTCTGAAGCCGTGGGCCGAAGGTTTATTTAACCGACTAAACTCCCTCAAGTTTCTTGCTTTTATTGATCATGACGGATTCCCGGCCATTATCCCTCTTATTCAATGCCAGGCGGCGGACAGCACCCGGCTGGTTTTTTCACCCCTGGCCTATCGGGAAGAGCTGCATGCTCTGCGTATGAATTCCCACGTTGCCGTTTTTGGTCTGACGCTGGAGATGGAAGATATTCTGGTGCGCGGCAAATTCTGCGGCTTTGAAAAACATCGTTGCATCACCCTGGGGATAGTCGACATCAACTGGGTATATAATCCCATGCCGCCCAAACCGGGACAAATATTCCCCGTGCGGGAATTAGAAGCGGTGTTTAATTTCTGACAGGCTCCGGTGAAAAAAAATATTCTTTTTTCGTGATATTTTATTTGATTAGTTATGAGTGCTGGTCAAGCCCCCGCTGAATGCTTTTTTTGGCCATATCCATGATTATTCCCATGTTTTCTTCACTTTGCCCGGCAATATCTATGGGGTTGTGAACCACCAATTTCGTTTTCCCGGGAAACAAGTTTAGGGATTTTGCCGGTAGAATATTTTTGGTATTCACAATCGTTACCGGCAAAATCGGCAAGCCCATATCCAGGGCAAATCTAAAGGCGCCTTTCTTGAACTCCTTCAATTGTCCATCTTCGCTCCTCGTGCCTTCGGGGAAGAACATAATGGAAGTTCCGCCTTTTATTCTGTCCCGCGCGGCATTGATTGAGGCCTTTGCCGCGTCCGGATGGGAACGATCGATGTAAATATGGCCGATTTTATAACAGGCATATCCAAGAAAAGGCACGCCCCTGAGTTGCATCTTCATGACCCAGCGGAAGTCCACGGGCATCCAGCCATAAATCACAAAAATATCATACTGGCTTTGATGATTGGCCACAATCACATAGGATTTGTTTTTTTCTATTTTTTCTTTTCCTATGACCGTCACCAGCATCGGCGTGATGTAGCTGTTGAAGCGCGCCCAGATAATACCGCAAACCGAAGCGATTTTTTTATCGACAAGAATCGCCAGCAGTGTGGCGGCTGTTCCCATAATTGTGGTGGAAACGGCAAGCAGCGGCAGAAACACCAGATACGCGTAAAGCTGGTAGAGCCCCAGCAGCAGGTTGTTATCCCGGGCAAGCTGCGGCGTTTTCCACGCTCCCGCGGTTTTATCCGTCAGGTATTTCGAAAATAATGAAATCCGCGTTTGAATTGCATTAAAATCAAGCATAGCCACCGCCGAAAAATAATTATTTTGATGTGATTATAAGCAAAACGCATTGGCGTGTCAATGAAAGAGGGAATCAAACAGAATTGACTGTTAAGTATTTGAAATATTGGATTAATCTCATTGAGGCGGGAGGGTTTTGGTAGTCCCACGGGGGTTTGAACCCCGGTTTCCGGCGTGAGAGGCCGGCGTCCTAACCACTAGACGATGGGACCATGGTTGAAAAAATGTCCGGTATAACTATTTAATCTACCTTTAAAAGTCAAGGGAAACCAGCCTGATTTGACTTAATATAAAATCATTGTCGCGTCGATATAGGCTGCGGCATCCATGATTCTTTTTACAACCCGGTCCTTCCCCAGCGTGACCATCACTTCGTCAATACCGGGGCTGACGGTTTTGCCGGTAAGCGCGACGCGCAGGGGCTGAGCAATGATTTTTAATTTGATCTCCTTTTCCTGGGCATAGGATTTAAGAAATTCCTCGATACCTTCTTTGGTGAAATTTCCCCACGCGGGGAGTCTTGCGGCGATTTCCTTTAAATGCGCCGCTGCCTCCGGCTGCAGAAATTTCTGCGCCGCTTCCGGCTCGTATTGAAGATTTTCGGCAAAATAGAAATCAGCGGACGCGGCCATCTCCACCAGCGTCCGGGAACGGGTCCGTAAATCGCCAATGATTTTCTTGACATAATCCGCGTCAGCTTCCGCCGCGGCGGCCGGCCAGAAATCTTTCATGAGCGCGCCAATTTTTTCCGCAGAAGCCTGCCGGATATAATGGGCATTTAGCCACAGCAATTTTTCCGGATTGAACACCGCGGGTGATTTCCCCACCGCATCCAGGGAAAAAACTTCCACCAATTCATTTAAGGAAAAAATTTCCTGATCGCCGTGCGCCCAGCCGAGGCGCACCAGATAATTAACCAGCGCCTCCGGCAGATAACCCATTTCTTTATAAGCCATGACGGAAGTAGCGCCGTGGCGTTTGCTCAGCCGCGTTTTGTCCGCACCCAGAATCATCGGGACATGCGCGAAGCGCGGCACGTCGAAACCTAAGGCCTGATAAAGCAGAATCTGGCGCGGCGTGTTGTTGACGTGATCGTCGCCGCGGATGACGTGGGTGATATTCATTAGCGCGTCGTCAACCACCACGGCAAAATTGTACGTCGGGTAACCGTCGGCGCGCTCGATAATCAGGTCATCCAGTTCTTCATTGTTGAAGCTGATATCGCCCTTGACTAAATCCTCCACCACCGTCGCGCCGGTTTGCGCGCCGCGAAAGCGCACTACAGAGCCGGCGGTTTTCCCAAGATTTTTTTCGCGGCAGGTTCCGTCGTATTTTGGTTTTTTGCCTGCGGCCATAGCCTTTTTTCTTTTTTCTTCGAGCACTTCCGGCGTGCAGGTGCAGTAATATGCCTTCCCCTCACCGATGAGTTTCTGCACCAAATCTCTATGTAAATCGACGCGTTCAGCCTGAAAATAAGGCCCTTCATCCCAGTTTAAGCCCAGCCATTCCATGGCATCGAGAATAGCCTTGGTGGATTCTTCCGTGGAGCGCGTCTTGTCCGTATCTTCGATGCGTAAAATGAATTCGCCGCTGTGCCGACGCGTAAAAAGCCAGTTAAAAAGAGCGGTTCGCGCCCCGCCGATATGTAAAAAGCCGGTGGGTGAAGGAGCAAATCGTGTTCTTATTTTTTTCATTTTATGATTTTCCTTATGTCCGTCTGCTTTATAGGGCGGAGAATAATCTTTTGTCAAGGGGGCAATTGGTTAAAAACGTTAAATTATCCTTGACAATAAAGGCGTTTTATAATTTACTTTCGCGCTTAATACGTTTGGCGAATTTTTGACAATTATCATGGCTTCGACAACTAATTCTTTGAAAATCAATGTGGTTACCATTCCTGACGAGGGGCTGAACTTTGTCTTTTCCGAAGGCCGGGACTGGTTTAGTGACTGCTTTAAAAAACAGGAGGCTGGCGATTTTTTCGTCGATAAAGCGGATGTTGGTTGCCTTATCACTAAAACGGCCGCTACAGTTTTTATCAGAGGAAAGATTTCCGCGATAATCGGAACTTTGTGCAGCCGGTGCCTGGAAGAGGCAAAACTACCCGTTGCAGCTGATTTTTCGTATACACTGGTCAGTCAAAAACCCGAAGTTGATGATGATCTGGAACTGAGGCAGGAAGACTTGGAAATCATTCATTATCATGGTGATTTTATTGATCTGAAGCCGATTATTTGCGAACAAATTATATTACAAATGCCGATTAAGGCTCTGTGCAGTGATGAGTGCAAGGGCTTGTGCCCGCAGTGCGGTACCAATTTGAATTATTCTTCCTGCGATTGCGCACTTTGTTGCGTGGACAGGCGCATGGCGGCGCTGAAAAACTTTAAAGTGAACAATTAACATAAAGAGGATAAATATTATGCCAAATCCAGTAAAAAGACATTCCAAGACCAGGCGCAACACAAGAAGGGCGCATGATTTTTTGACACCCGCGTCGTTATCCGTGTGTCCGCAGTGCAACCAGCCCAAATTACCCCATCGTGTTTGTCCCACATGCGGCACTTATCGCGGTAAAGATTATAAGAAGCCGGAAAAAGCCCAAAAAGAATAAGAGCGCTCTGTGATAGCCGGAAATTGCGCTGGTATTCCCGACATAAAATAAGATATTTTCGGCAAAAAAAATTTTCACGTGAAGGACTGTCGCATGAGGGGTGTTTTAAAAAATTTTCGGGATTCATTGATCGTCGGCGCTCCTGATTAGAATTCATTTTGTAAAACCACGGATTTAGATTCCGCACAGAAAAAAATAAGGAAATTTTTTAAAAAAACAGGTAAAAGCAGGAACATTTAGCTCAATATTTCAGGCAATAATAGAACGCAGGAGGATTTTTACATGACATTAGAAGAACGAGTTATCAAAGTTGTTATGGAACAGCTGGATGTAACTAAAGAAGAATGCGTTCCGGAAGCATCTTTTATCGATGATCTGGGCGCGGATTCGCTGGACCTTGTCGAGCTGATTATGGAAATGGAAGAAGCTTTCGGCATCGAAATAGCGGATGAAGAGCTGGAAAAGATCCGCACAATTAAAGACATCATCGAATTTTTAAAAAACAAAGGCATTAATTAGTTTCACTTAAGGTATTTATCAATGAAAAGGCGAGTAGTGGTCACAGGCATGGGCGCTCTGACACCGCTGGGAAATTCCGTTGGTGAAACATGGGAAGGCGCGGTTGCCGGAAAATCAGGCATCGGGCCGATTACCAAATTTGACAGCACGGCCTTTAAATCCCGAATTGCCGGTGAAATAAAAAATTTTGACCCGACGCAGTATGTCGATAAGCAGGATGCGCGGCGCCTGGATGACTTCATTTTATACGCTATTGCTGCATCGGAAATGGCAATGAATGATGCCGCTTTAAAGATAAATCCGGCTGTCGCCGAGCGGGTGGGGGTAATTGTCGGTTCAGCCATCGGCGGCTTGGCTACCATGGAAAGCGAAATCAGGCTGCTTTTTGATTCCGGTCCGCGCAAAATTTCTCCTTTTGCCGTCCCTTCGATTCTGGCCAACCTCGCATCCGGCCATGTCTCTATTCGCTTCGGCGCCAAAGGCCCGATCAATTGCGCGGTAACCGCCTGCGCCGCGGGAACTTCGGCTATCGGCGATGCGTATAAAACCATCGCCTACGGAGACGCTGACGCCATGATCACCGGCGGAGTGGAAGCGGCCATTACCCCTCTTGCCGTTGGCGGTTTTTGCGCGATGCGCGCTCTTTCCACGCGCAATGATGAGCCGCTGAAAGCGAGCCGTCCCTTTGACCAGGGGCGTGACGGTTTTGTCATCGCCGAAGGCTGCGGCATATTAATTCTGGAAGAATTATCACTTGCTCAAAAAAGAGGCGCGCGGATTTACGCGGAACTTATCGGTTACGGCACCTCTTCAGATGCTTTTCACATGGCGGCTCCACCTCCCGGAGGGGAAGGAGCGGCGCGCAGCATGCAAGCCGCGATTAAAGACTCTGGATTAAGCGCGTCAGATATCGATTATATCAACGCGCACGGCACATCAACGCCGCTAAACGATTTATATGAAACACAGGCAATCAAAACCGTCTTTAAGGATCATGCCAAGAAGCTGATGGTCAGTTCAACAAAATCAATGACCGGCCACATGCTCGGCGGCACAGGCGGCGCGGAGGCGATCTTTACGATTAAAGCCATAGAAAATGGAATAATTCCGCCGACAGTAAATTTAGAAAATCCCGATGCCGAGTGCGACCTTGATTATGTCCCCAATACCGCGAGAAAAGCGCAAATCAACACGGGCATGTCCAATTCGTTTGGCTTCGGCGGGGTTAACGCGGTACTGATATTTAAAAAATATTCGTCCTGAGATAATCAAGAGCAAGGAAGGATTTCAGATTCATGTCTTTTTTAGAAAAAATCGACCCGGAAATAAACCAGGCCATTAAATCAGAAACACGCCGTCAAGCGCGTAATATCGAGCTCATCGCTTCGGAAAACTTTGTCAGCGAAGCGGTTCTGGAAGCCCAGGGCTGCATCATGACCAACAAATACGCCGAAGGCTATCCCGGCAACCGTTATTACGGCGGCTGTGAGTTCGTCGATGTCGCGGAAAATCTAGCGATTGAGCGCTGTAAAAAACTTTTTGGCGCGGAGCATGTAAACGTCCAGCCTCATTCCGGCACACAGGCGAACATGGCGGTTTATTTCGCCGCAGTTCAGCCGGGCGACACGGTTCTGGGAATGAATCTTTCGCACGGCGGGCATCTATCGCACGGCAGTCCCGCGAATTTTTCCGGCAAGTTTTACAAAATTGTTGCTTACGGCGTTGACCGCGAAACAGAAACAATCGATTACGAAGAAGTAAAAAAATTAACGCGCGAACACAAACCTAAATTGATTATCGTGGGCGCCAGCGCTTATCCACGGGTTATCGATTTTACAAAATTCCGCGAAGCAGCTGACGAAGTGGGCGCGGTAATCATGGCCGACATCGCGCATATTGCCGGGCTTGTGGCCACAGGACTTCATCCCACGCCCATCCCTGTTTGCGAATACGTGACCTCCACAACCCACAAAACATTACGCGGCCCGCGCGGCGGTCTGATTATGTGCAAACAGGATTATGCCAAGACGCTCAACAGCCGGGTTTTTCCTGGTTCGCAGGGCGGACCGCTGATGCATATCATCGCGGCAAAAGCGGTTGCGTTTCAGGAAGCGCTCGCGCCGGAATTCAAGGAATATCAGAAGCAGATTATCAAAAACGCCCAGGCGATGGCAGATGAATTAAAGAATCAGGGATTTCGGCTGGTCTCCGGCGGAACGGATAATCATCTGATTCTGGTTGATCTGACTTCAGCGGGCGTTACCGGTAAAGAGGCGCAGGAGGCGCTGGACCGCGCTTGCATCACGGTAAATAAAAACGGGATTCCTTTTGATACCAAAGGCCCCCAGGTAACCAGCGGGATCCGCATCGGCACGCCCGCGGTGACAACCAGGGGAATGAAAGAAAACGAGATGCGTCTGATCGCTTCGTGCATTGCCGACGTCATAAAAAATATCAACAACGAAACAAAAATCAAGGCTGTGGCTGAGAAAATAAAAAGCATTTGCGTGAATTTTCCTCTCTACCAGCATAGAATTTAATGCCGGCAAGCCGTTAATTTCTCAGCACACAAAAAGCGTGGCAGTGATGGCCGGAAAAAAAATCTCTAAAAGTATTCCCCAAAAAACAGCCAGAACAAGACCGGATTGGGACACTTATTTTCTGGATATTGTGGATTTGGTATCCCGCAGAAGCACTTGTCTGCGCCGCGCGGTAGGGGCTGCTCTGGTGCGCGACAAAAGAATTCTTGCTACTGGTTATAACGGAGCTCCGTCCAAGCTCAAGCACTGCCTCGACATCGGTTGCTTGCGCGAGAAACTAAACGTTCCTTCCGGCGAGCGCCATGAACTGTGCCGCGGCTTGCACGCGGAACAAAACGCAATTATTCAGGCGGCTTTTCACGGCGTCAGCGCCAGCGGCTCTACTCTTTACTGCACTAATCACCCGTGCGTCATATGTGCAAAGATGATAATAAATGCAGGCATCACGCGCATTGTTATTCGGGATGAATACCGTGATGAACTTGCGGCTCAGATGCTCAAAGAAGCGGGAATTAAAGTCAAACAAGTGTAAATTTTAAAGGGCGGCGAAAAATGAAATGTCCTTTTTGCGGGCATGGTGAAAACAAAGTTATTGATTCGCGTATCAGCAAGGACGGCAAAGCCATCCGGCGGCGGCGGGAATGCCTGGATTGTGAAAAACGCTTCACCACATATGAATACGTGGAAGATGTTCTACCCATGGTGGTAAAGAAAGACGGCCGGCGCGAAGCGTTCGACCGGATGAAAATCCGCAACGGCGTGATGAAGGCCTGCGAAAAGCGCCCCATCAGCATGGAGGAAATGGAAAGAATCGTAGAGACTGTGGAACAGGTCTGCCAGGAATTTCAGGGGGAAGAAATTCCTTCCACGTATATTGGAGAAAAAGTCATGAATGAATTAAAGACGCTCGACGGTGTGGCCTATGTGCGCTTCGCTTCGGTTTATCGGCAGTTTCGCGATGTCGGAGAATTCATGACGGAACTGAAGGATTTATTAAACAAAGAAAAGAAATAGTTTATGTTTACGGGAATTGTTGAAGGATTGGGAACAATAAAGCGCTTGACCATGAAAGGCGTGGACGCCGTGGTGGAAATAGAAGCGGGCATTGAAATGGCCGATGTGCGCTTAGGCGACAGTATCGCGGTCAACGGCGCGTGCCTTACCGTAACCGCGAAAAATCAAAATGTTTTTCAAGCCGATATTTCCGCTGAAACTCTGGATAAAACGAATCTTAAACAGTTGCACCCGAGCAGCAAAGTCAATCTGGAGAAATCACTGCGCGTCGGCGGATATCTGGGCGGACATTTCGTCCTGGGGCATGTGGACGGCACCGGCCGCGTTCTTTCCAAAACGCAGAAATCCGGATCGGTTATTTTCGCCATTCAAGCGGATGAGACGCTCGCCCGCTACATCGTGGAAAAGGGTTCAATTGGCATTGACGGCATCAGTCTCACGATAAACAAAGTGGAAAAGGGGAAATTTTATGTTAATATAATTCCTCACACGGCGGCAAAGACCACGCTGCTTAGTAAAAAAGAAGGCGACCTGGTCAATATTGAAACAGACATTCTGGGTAAATACGTGGAAAAACTGTTGCAATCACCGCGGGGAATAGATAATGAATTTTTAGAAAAACACGGTTTTAAATAGATAAGGATAATAAAGTAATGGCAATCAGTAAAATTACAGAGGCAATTGACGATATCCGCAACGGGAAAATGGTAATCCTCGTGGATGATGAAGACAGAGAAAACGAAGGCGATCTGTGCATGTCCGCCCAGTTTGCATCAGCGGAAATGATTAATTTTATGGCGCGCTACGGGCGCGGATTAATATGTTTATCACTGAGCGAAGAAATAGCAGACAGGCTGAACCTGAGACCTATGGTTCAGGACAACAAGGCGCGTTTCGGCACGGCGTTTACCGTTTCTATCGAAGCGCGCGAAGGAGTGACCACGGGAATTTCCGCGGCCGACCGCGCCACAACCATCAAGGCCGCGGTGAATCCTGACGCTAAAGCTGAAGATTTGGTCAGCCCCGGCCATGTTTTCCCCATCCGCGCCCGCAAAGGCGGCGTTTTGGTGCGCACCGGTCAGACGGAAGGCTCCGTGGACTTGTGCCGGCTCGCCGGATTGACACCCGCCGGAATCATCTGCGAAATAATGAAAGACGACGGGACGATGGCGCGCATGCCGGATTTGGAAATCTTTGCCCGCGAACATGATCTGAAAATAGTAACCATTGCCGACTTGATTGATTACCGCCTGCAGAATGAATCGCTGATTAGAAGAGTGGCCGAAGCCACAATTCCCACCTGCTATGGCGGAGATTTCCGGGTTATCGTTTACGAAAACGATGTGGACACTTTCCAGCACATTGCGCTGGTCAAAGGAGAGATCTCTAAGGACGATGAAGTTCTAGTGCGCGTGCATTCGGAATGCTTAACAGGCGATGTTTTCGCCTCCGCGCGCTGTGACTGCGGCGATCAGCTGCACCGCGCCATGGAAATGGTTCAGCAGGAAGGAAAAGGAGTGATTGTCTACATGCGGCAGGAAGGCCGCGGGATTGGCCTCGTCAACAAAATCAAGGCCTACGCCCTGCAGGAAGGCGGCCACGACACGGTGGAAGCCAATATCGCCCTGGGATTCAAGCCGGATTTGCGCGATTACGGAATCGGCGCGCAAATTCTTGTTGACCTGGGCGTGCATAAAATGCGATTGATGACGAACAACCCAAAGAAAATTGTGGGATTGGAAGGATATGGCATTGAAATAACGCAAAGAGTTCCATTGGAGATTCACCCGAACGAAAACAACATAAAATACATGAAAACCAAGCAGGATAAAATGGGGCATCTTTTGAAAATTTAAAAAAGGATGGTAACTGAACATGCCGAAAATAATTGAAGGAAAAATTGTCGCCAAGGGAATGAAGTTTGGCATCGTTGCGAGCCGTTTCAACGACTTCATCTGCTCCAGATTAATCGACGGCGCGCTGGATGCGCTAACCCGGGCCGGCGCGGACGAAAAAGATATCGCCATATACAAAGTGCCCGGCTCTTTTGAACTGCCTCTGGCCGCCAAAAAGCTGGCCAAATCCAAGCGCTATGACGCGGTTATCTGCCTGGGTGCGATAATCCGTGGGGCGACTCCGCATTTCGAATATATCGCCGCGGAAGTATCCAAGGGCATCGCCAGCGTCGGTCTGGAAACGGAAGTGCCGGTGGTTTACGGCGTGCTGACCACCGATTCCATCGAACAGGCCATTGAGCGGGCAGGCACAAAATCAGGCAACAAAGGCGCTGACGCAGCGCTGACGGCCATAGAGCTCGTCGACTTGTTCAGAACAATGCAGCAATAAATATTTCTTTTGAGGGGCAAGCGGCAAAGCATAATAAGCAAGCAAATTTTTTATTAAGGTGCGAAATATTCAATGCGCGGCAGAAGGAAGGCGCGGGAAATCGCCTTACAGGTTCTTTACAGCCTTAATTTTGTGAGTATCGACGTCGAAAAAGCTCTCGATCTTTTTTGGGGTAATTTTACCGCCCCGCAGGAGGCAAAAGATTTCGCCGCGTCCCTGGTGCACGGCACATGGGAACACAAAGACGAGCTGGATAAATTAATTTCCGGCTCCTCAGATAACTGGTCTTTGGGGCGCATGTCCAAAGTGGATATAAGTATTTTGCGTATGGCGGCTTTTGAATTTACTTACTGCGAAGATATTCCGCCGAAAGTAACGATCAATGAGGCGATAGATTTGGGGAAAACATTCGGTTCAGAAAATTCCGGGGCGTTCATAAACGGCATTCTGGATGCCCTGAAATTAAAGATTAGCAAAGAAAATGAAACTGCATCACCTGACAAAACCGGCAGACACAGCAAAACATAAATGCCTGGCGCTCAGCGTCTTTGCCGATGAAAGGCCGCCGCGGGGTATTTGCGGCTATATTGATTGGCGTCTCAACGGTTTTGTTTCCAGAGAAATCAAGGCGGGAAAAATCAGCGGAGAATTCGGGAAAAAAACGATTATACCGTTTCCTGCGCGTCTTGACGCCGAATATTTATTATTCTTCGGCATGGGGAAACTTTCCCGCTTTAACCTGGAAAGAATTAATAAAGCGGCCCGGCAGCTTATTGCCGCCGTTGACGGTTTGCTCATCTCCGAATTCTCATTCGAGCTTCCTGCAGAGAAGCGTATAACCGCAGGCAACGCAGAAATTATGGAAGCAGTGGTAACCGGTTTTTTTGATTATTTATCCGAAGACGCGGATAAACTTAACCGTATGGTATCGTGTATTGTCACACAGAATGCCGGAACAAAAGAAATATCCGCGGGCATCAAAAGCTTTAAATCCAAAGTCAAAGATCTGGGAACCGTCAAGTTTTCTTTATAGAACCATTCATTCAATCCAACAAACAAAAACATTAACAGCGCGTGGAACAGCCGATACTTACCTGGTCATTGTGTATTTTTGCTCATCCTGGGGAACATACCATTTAATGAAATTGTGTCCCAGCCCGATGGGCGCGGGCTCAATACCCCGGAAGCGTCTGTTGATGATAGTAAGTTCATCCGGCACATATAAAAAAGTGTACGGCTGATCTTCCGCCAAAATTTCCTGAAAGCGGTCATAATATTTTTTTCTTTTCCTTTCATCAAATGCAGAACGCGCTTTTTCCAGAAGCGCGTCGACTTCCCGATTTTTATAGGAAATAAAGTTTAATTCCTGCGCCGCGGTTTTGCTCGAATGCCAGACATCGTAAGCGTCGGGATCGAGCGGTATCGTCCAGCCTAAAATAATCGCATCGAAGCGCCTTTTGTTGATGAAGTCGTTGATAAACGCCGCCCATTCCAAAATACGTATCTTTACGCCTATGCCTACCTCTTTTAGCTGGCGCTGAATTATTTCCGCGCATTTCTGGCGTGTTTCATTACCCTGATTGGTAATCAGCTCAAAGCTAAAGGGACGTCCGTCTTTTTCCAAGATACCGTCCTTGTTGGTTTTTGTCCAGCCGGCGGCGCGCAGAAGCTCTCTGGCTTTTTCGGGGTCATAAGGATATTTTTTCACATCTTCGTTATATGCCCAGGTTCCCGGTTTATAGGGACCGGTGGCAGGTTTTCCCAAGCCCAGCAGAACGCCGCTGATAATTTCTTCCTTGTTGATGGCGTAGGAAATGGCCTGGCGCACACGTTTGTCGGCAAAGAAAGGATGCTTCAAATTGTAGCCTAAATACGTATAGGCGAAGGCCAGCTGACGGTATTTGTTGAAATTTTTCCGAAACAGGTTGTTTTGAGTCTGGCGGGTGTATTGCAATGGGGTAAGCCCCATCATGTCGATATTACGCGCGCGCAGCTCCAGGAACATTGTGGCGTTGTCCGGGATAATCCGCGTGATATAGCCGTCAATATAAGGACGCCCCTCAAAATAATCAGGATTGGAAACAAGGACAATCTTTTGTCCGGGCACCCATTCTTTGAAAATATAAGGCCCGGTGCCGATAGGATGGCGCGACAGCTTGCTCCGGGTTATATCGGTACCGGCCAGCAGATGGCTGGGCAGAATGGCGCTCGACCAGCTGATTAGCGCCGGCGCGAAAGGCGCTCCATAAATGACGCGAAAAGTGTGAGTATCCAAAACCTGAGCTTTTTTTACTTTAAGAAAATCTCCCGCGTAGGCAGTGGGAGTTTCCGGATCAACGGTTACCTGGTAGGTATAAAGAACATCGCGGGCGGTAAACGGCCTGCCGTCGTGCCATTTTACGCCCCGGCGCAAATGAAAAGTTATCACCAGGCCGTCTTCGGAAATATCCCACGACTCGGCCAGATCTCCGACAACGTTCATGTCTTTGTCATATTTGACCAGGCCGTTATAAACCAGGCGGGAAATGTTGTGAGAGGGCGAATCTGAAGCCAGGATAGGAATAAGATTGCTGGCGTCTCCGATATCGCCGCGGATAATAATATCACCGTACGCGGGAGGCCTGTCTTCCATCTTGTCAATGCTATCTTCTGCCCGCTCTTTGCTGCATGCCGCTATAAATAACAGGCATGAAAATAATATCAACGATAAACGTAGTAAGCGCATAAAGCTTAATTACAGCAGCGGGTTAATCATTGCAATAAAATTTTAATAATTGTAAAATTGCAAATCCATGAATCAAACGCTCAGACGGGCATGCGTTTATGATAAAAAACATAAAATTTGAACCGCCGCAAATCCTCCGTTTTTTTGAATCCTTAAGAATGAAAGCCGCCGAGGCTTGGGACGTCCTGTGTGACGCCGTAAGCAATTTCAGCTCCAACGGCGACGCCAACCAGGCAGCAGCGATTTCCTTTTACACCATTCTTTCCGCCATCCCGCTGTTTATCCTAACTATAATCGTCGCGGGAAATTTTTTCAGCGCGTATCCGCAGATACAGGCGGATATAATTGATACCGTGCGCGGGTTCGCTCCCTATTTTTCGGAAAGACTGATGGCACAGCTTGGGCAAATAGAAAGCAAGAGCGGGCTTCTGGGCTGGATTGGTATTCTAATTCTGGTCTGGCTCTCCGCTTTTATTTTCAACGCTATGGAAACGGCGCTGGATATTATTTTCCACTCGCGGGAAAGACGCAATTTCTTTATTTCCAAACTTCTCGCGGTTTGCATGATTCCTCTGGGATGGCTGATAGGAGCGGCGAGCCTCATAATCAGTTATGTGGCGGCATTGCTCACTGCTCGCGCCATAGTATTGCCGGGAGATATCGTCATCTCTCTGGGAGAAGTCACAGGATTTTTCCTGCGCTACGTTATACCTTATTTTGTATCCGTCCTTTTCTTTTATGTTCTGTACTGGATTATTCCGACAGCGAAAGTGCGTCCGGCAGTCCTTCTTGCCGGCAGCGCTTTTTTTGCCCTGCTCATGGAAATTTCCAAGCAGTTATTCACTTTTTATATCGCCAACTACAACCGTTTCGGCGTTATCTTCGGCACACTGGAGCCTGTCGTCATCCTTATAATCTGGGTCTTCTATGTCGCCCTATTATTTTTATTTTGCGCGGAGCTCATGTCTTCTTATCAACGTCGCGATTTGATTTTACTCGAAAGAGCGATGATTAAACCGCACAAAAGCCATATGAAAGTCGGCGCGAGGCTTTTCAGCAAATTCGGCCGCACCTATCCTGAAGGAAGCTTGATTTTTGAAGAAGGCAATATCGGAAAAGAAATGTTTTTTGTTCTGTCGGGGCGCGTGAGTCTGGAAAAGCATGCCGGACGGGCAAAGAAAATTATCAGTGAGGCCGGGCCGGGGCAGTATTTCGGTGAAACTTCCGCTCTGACCGACGCGCCGCGCGCCACTTCCGCCCGCGCGCTGGAAAACAGCCATCTGGCGGTAATCAAGGGAGACACTTTCGGAATTTTAATGCAGGAAAGCCGGGACGTGGGTGTATTAATGCTCAGGGAATTCTCTTCTCGTTTAAAAAACGCCAACGCCTCACTTGAAGAAATTAGTGATTCTTGGCTTCGTCTGCTTGTTATAACGTATTTTTTGGAAAATCAAAACGTTCCCATGAGCTATCATATAAAAAAGCTGGCCAAACTTTCCAAAAGAACGCCAGGGCAGATTGAGGAATCAATAAATCATCTGGCCAAAAAAAACATACTCGTCATTAGAAACGGCAAGCTGAAAAAAGTGGTGAAGAGCAAAATATGGTCGGTATTGGATGCCAAAACACTGAAAGCGGGCATCTCAAAGTCCTAATGTGCTTTTATTTTATGATGTTTTTTTGGCTTTTGGTTTTTTGGAAGATAAGGTAAAGGTTGCGCAGCATTTAACAACGTTCACCAAACTGACTAAAACATTCCTGCGGAAATTCAGACGATTATTAATGACCCGGCACAAAAATCCTTGAGGTGAAAGATGGGTACGTTGTAAAAGTTGTACGTAAAAACATTTGGTCTTTTTTGGATGTAAAAGCAGTCGAATTAAAAACAAATAAAAATTGATGCTTATTTTCTACATTATTGTTGAAATATTACGCAAACCACCTTTTTATGTTAACGTTTAAAGAAAAAAATGAGCAATAATTCAAAAACATTTCTTTTTGGTGATCGGTTCAAAGCGAAGCAAGATTTTAAGGCAGATGGTTTGACAAAATTTTCTGCCCCTTATACTGGGGGTTTTGAATGCATAATCCCCGCTGAAACCATTTTGGTAGTTAAACATGATCAATTTATTCATTTTGTTCCGGAAAAATATAAAGAATTAGAGAAAATACTTGTTCCGACAACGGAACGTTACAACCTGAAATACGGTGGCTATTATTTTTTATTTTCAAATGAAGACATTAATTCAAATTTAGAACTAATTTCGCGAGCCACTCCCAAGGAACGTAAAATATATGAAATAAAGCAAAAAATCTACAACAGCGTTCTGTCAGAAATCTTTATTGTTGCTATTGGTGTTATGTTATTTCTTGCAACACCATTACTACTGCTAATGGAACCTTTTATAACTTCATATAAGAAAAGAAAGTTAGAAAAAATGATAAGAGAAGAACAGCGAAACGAAAGCATATAGATTATTTGAAGGAAATATTATGACTGAAAAAAAAATTTGGGAAACATTTTTTGACGCACACGCGCCAATTTATGATGAAAACGTATTTACCAAAAGCACTTTACAAGAAGTTGATTTTCTCATCGAAGAATTCGCACTCAAACCCGGCGCGGCGATTCTGGATGTCGGCTGCGGCACGGGAAGACATTCCGTGGAACTGGCCAAACGAGGCTATAAGGTTACGGGCATAGATCTCTCCGCCGAAATGCTCAACGAAGCGCGTAAAAAAGCCAAAGCCGCGGGAGTGAGAGTAAACTGGATTCGCGCGGACGCGACGGATTTTAAGCTGCCGGGCAAATTTGACGCGGCAATTTGCCTGTGCGAGGGTTCATTCGGACTTTTGGGCCATCGCGATGACCCAATTAATCAGCCGCTAGCCATTCTCAGCAATATTTCCCGCAGCCTGAAAAAAAAGGCGAAAGTTATTTTAACGGTGCTCAACGCCACTTTCATGATCCGCAGATTTACCAATCAGGACGTGGCCGAAGGACGCTTCAATTTGCTGACTATGGAGGAAGCCTCTGAATTACCGCCGCGGGAAGGAATGCTTCCCATAAAAATGCGCGAACGCGCTTTCGTCCCCACAGAGCTTACCTTGCTTTGCCGTCTGGCGGGGCTTGACGTGCAAAACATCTGGGGCGGCACCGCGGGAAACTGGGGCAGAAGAAATATCGACCTGGACGAAATAGAGCTGATGCTCGTGGCGCAAAAAGTTGCCGAGCCGAAATTTTAAATCATTTTAAAAAACGGCGCGTGGTTGGAAGTGAAAAACTCCGGCAGGCGCTTAATAATCGGCGCCACGGCCGGATGCTTTTTGAAAGTCTTCTCCAGAAAATTACGCGCGTTTTGGCGATCCCAGCCCGCGGGATGCCGGAAATCACGATACAGAGATAAATCGCCTTCATAAAAATTTTCTGTTTGAAGATTCTGCGCCGTATCATTTGCTACCGGCAGATTAAAAATCGCCAGATTCAAAAAGTCAATGCAGTCGCTGTGCGCCACAGTAAAATTCAGCGTTTTTTGCGCGCTTTCTTCATTTTCCTGCGGCGTGCCGAAAAGCAGATAAACATAGGCGGCAATACCCGCTTTCTTGAGCGCCTTTAATGCCTTTGACGCATCCGCTAAATTTATTCCTTTGTTGAGTTTATCCAAAACTTCCTGATCGCCCGATTCGATACCGAGCTTCAGCATCACGCAGCCGCTTTTTTTGAGGGACAGACAAAATTCTTCATCGGCAAGTTCTTTGCTTACGCGCGCGAAACCATACCAATTCGCGCCCGGCGGATTTTGGCTGAGGTTTTTCAGCAAGGAAGGCGAAAGCGCGTTATCCAAAAGATGCACCAAACCCGGCTGATATTTTGCAACGAGTAGCGGCAATTCCTGATTTATCTGCGTCGGGGATAATGGCAGATAAGGATTTTCTTCGGCGCGCTCCGGGCAAAAAGCGCACCCTCGCCAGTAGCAGCCGCGCGAAGCGCTGTATGGCAGGACAAATCCGGGCGAAAAATAAAATTGCGCCGGAAAATCATCGTAATCGGGCGGCGAGTTTTTGTGCCCGTCTTCAACACCCAATAGCTCCAACAATTTTTTCTCACCGGCTCCGGCGATCATTTCATCAACAAAGCCTGGGAATTTTTCAATGCCTGCGCCCAACGCCGCCCAGGAAGTTACAAGAGAGCCGCCTAGCACAATTTTTATCCGTGAAGTGACATTTTTGATAAAACCAATCATGGCGAAGGCGCAAAGCGCCTGGCTTAAATAATTTACGGAAAAACCGATAAATTCCGGCTCATCTTGCATAACCGCCATCAGGCGGGCAGAAAAGTAAGGATAAAAAGGATTGTTGTCCGGCATCCGCGCGGCTTGCAGTAAATCAGCGCTTTTTACCGGCGCCAGCATGTTATTGGTAAAATCAGAAAGCGTCAGATGCGCGCCATAAAGTTTCCCTGCCAAAGACTGAACACGGTTTACATCCTGCGCGGAGCGTGAATACCGGCTTTTGTTTTTATAAGTTTCGATATTTTGCAGCGCGGCGATATTCGTTTCCAGGTTCTTACAGGATCTTTTGCTCCATTTGTCCGGCCATTCATTCTCCAGCGCGGTTTGCCCCAGCAAATAGTGAATCCCTTCCGCGTTGGCGTCGATTACCTGATGGCTGATGCCGTTGGCTTTGAGGCATCCGGCCAATTTGGCAATGCCCGCGGGCGGCTCGGATGGTTTGACTACCGGAGGATTGATTAAAACAATTTTAGATTTCATAAATTTATATTCAACATCGCATAGTATTTAATTAATGAATATACAAGCTCAATTTTGGCGATTTTCATTTAACCTTGACAGACGACTTTCTTTACGCAATAGTTAACAAAATTTTTCTAATTCTCGAAAATAAATTTTAAATGATACTTTTTTCTCGAATCATCAAAAAAATAGCAACAATATTTCTGGTCTTTTTTATTTTACTTGCGCCCGGCGAATCCTTTACTTCTGAAAAATTTCCATCGCCACGCGGTGCGGTAAATGATTTTGCAAAGATAATTGATTCAGCATATGCCGCAAAAATGGAAGCGCTGGCACGTGAAGTATTGCAGAAAACAGGCGCGTCTGTCGTTGTGGCAACGTTCGAAACTATCGGTGAAAACGAAGAGGTTAATCTTTATGTTAACAAGCTTTACAAGGCCTGGGGTATCGGGAAAAAAGGCGAAGATAAAGGGGTTTTAATTCTTCTTGCTCTCAAAGAAAGAAGAATCCGTATCGAAACCGGTTACGGCGTGGAAGGCATACTGCCGGACGGTTTAGTCGGAGAAATACTTGATAAACATGTTGTTCCTCTACTTAAGGAAGGCGATTACGGAAAAGCGCTTTATAATGGAATGTATGCCTGTAGTGCTTATATTGCCAAAGATGCTAATGTTCAGCTGGGCGGATCACCTGCTGCGTACCGTGCAAAGGTCCGGCCCGAGAAAAAAGGTTTTAATATCTTTGGACTAATATTTTTCCTGATTGTAATCGTTTTGCTTTTATTTACAAAAACCGGCCGTTCAATGCTCCCCTGGATATTGCTTCTGCTTGTAAGCGGCAGCCGCGGCGGTGGCGGCGGCGGATTCAGCGGAGGATTTGGCGGATTTGGCGGCGGCATGAGCGGTGGCGGCGGAGCAGGCCGCGGTTTTTAAAAAACAATGGGGTGTGAAAAATGACAAAAATACCAAACAATCCGCAGGATGCTTTTGTTCCTTTAACCGAGGATTATATGAAAGTCTTCGGCAAAGAACTTGTTTCTCTCATTCTTTACGGTAGCGCAGCCGGAGGATCATATATTAAAGGCAAATCTGATATCAATCTGCTTGTGGTTTTAACTCAGGAAGGAATGGATAAACTGGGTGATTCTTTTGAAATTGTAAAATACTGGCAAAAAAGGCGTGTTGCTATTCCGTTGGTTATGACCAAAAATTTCATCAATTCCTCTTTGGATTGTTATCCTATAGAGTTCATGAATATGAAAAATAATCATACCCTGATTTACGGTGAAAATGTTCTGGAAAAGCTTGAATTTCACCCGGAAAGTATACGGCTGCAAATCGAAAGAGAACTCAAAGGAAAACTGCTTCTGCTGCGCGAAGGTTATCTGGAAACACAGGGGAAAACTCTTGCGCTGAAAGATTTAATCAGCCGGTCATTCACAGCAATTATTTCAATTTTCAACGCGTTATTATATTATAAGCAAGGTACGGCGCCGCATGAAAGACGTGATACAATAAAAGAAATGTCCAAAATTTATAAAATTGACGAAGACACTTTTATCCAGTGTGCGGATATCAAAGAAGGAAACAACAAAATATCCGGCAAAGATGTGGATGATCTTTTTAATAAGTATGTTCGCCAGATAGCGAATATATGCAATATAGTTGACTCATTATAAAACAATTCAGGAGGGAGAAATGGACGCAAAAAAAAGAAATTTAATCATCGGAATTGTAGTCGTTATTATTATTGTTTTTGCTTTCTATTCATTGTTTGCCGGCAATTACAATAAATTCGTTAAAATGGATGTGGCGATAGAAACTGCCTGGTCGCAAGTGGAAAACCAGCTTCAGCGACGTTATGATTTGATTCCCAACCTGGTGGAAACGGTTAAAGGTTATGCCAAGCAGGAAAGAGAGGTATTTATTAAAGTTACCGAAGCGCGTGCCAAAGTAGGCGGCGCGGGGACTGTTTCCGATAAAATCACCGCCAACAACGAGCTATCCGGCGCTTTAAGCAGGCTTTTGTTAGTTGTTGAAAGGTATCCTGACATAAAGTCTAACCAGAATTTTTTGCGTCTTCAGGATGAACTGGCCGGTACGGAAAACAGAATTGCCGTAGAAAGAATGAGATATAATGAAGCCGTTAAGGTTTACAACGAAGCTGTCAGATCATTCCCGGCAAACATGATCGCTGCTATGTTTGGTTTTAAAGAGCATCCTTATTTCGAAGCGCCGAAAGAAGCGCAAGCTCCTCCTCAGGTAAAATTTGACTAGCAATTAAACATCTGTTCGCATAAAAACCCTGAACTGTTTTATTATAAAGTTCAGGGTTTTTTATTGTAATAAGCCGTTTTCCAAACACCGTTATCACCGAAAATACGAGAGGGAGAACTGGTATCAGATGGTCTTTTATACTTGTCAATACAATAATCGGAATCATGCGGCAGCAAAACAACTTTTCCGGATAACTGAGGCAAAATCGGGTAAATTTCTTTTTGCGCTGCAGCCGTGAAAAGTTCATCAATACTGGCAAAAGAAGATAATTCCTCTATGGTTTTGAGCGTGGGAGGCATTAAAGCAATTTCTTTGCAAAAATGCATTTCCAGTGCTTTTTGAGGCGTTACCCACAGGGATTCGGTAAGCTCCGTCGCGTCGGCCACCGGCCTTTGTTCGGGCGGTAGTTTTGCCAGAAAAAATCTCGTGTCAAATCTCATTTTTTCAAATTCCGGCGTAATCCAGTGCGCGTAGGGCACAAGAACTTCGGGAAAAAATACAATGCCTTCTTCGCTGGCAATGTCACCAAGCGTTATTTCAGAAGCGTAGAGCCGGCGGCGATGTTCAGTATATCTCGTGCGTATATTTTTATCATGGAAAGAAACGAAATCACCGGAGGCACTGCCGCCCAGAAGAATTCCCACTTCTTCAAACGTTTCTCTGATAGCGGCAATGAAAAAACCTAAAGCCTCTTGATCAGGCAGTTCATCTTCCTGCAAAATCCTGGCCGGATTAAAATCAGGGCTCTTTTTAATATAACTTCCCGGTTCAGCAGATTTATCGTAGTTTTCCACCTGGCCGCCGGGAAAAACATAAGCGCCCGCCATAAAGGATTGTTTGTGATGACGACGCGCCAGAAATATTTTCCATCCGGCACTTTCGGAATGCCGCACCAAAATCACCGTGGCCGCGTTTTTAAAAACTATTTTGTCTCCTGTGGAATACATCATCTTCTCTCAATTAATCTATAGCGTTATTCACTACTGTCCGGAATAGAATTATTTAACACCAAGTAACATAAAGAATTTATTTAGGCACTCTCAACCTTTTAGCGCAACACTTGTAGGTATACATCACAAGGTTTTTCCCAGTTCAAGATTTTTCTCGGTCTCCCATTTAACATATTCT
>Ga0209614_1001020_pt1 | contig 22420 bp, 14 predicted proteins | sample BlaSprsedimmetaG_FD_185484 | JGI IMG/M metagenome (GOLD analysis project Ga0209614, IMG submission 185484) | Hot spring sediment bacterial and archeal communities from California, USA to study Microbial Dark Matter (Phase II) - Blank Spring... ... | reverse complement strand
GCGCCAGCGGCGGCGGCGTCAACGTCATCAAGGTCGGCGTCACCACCACGGCCGGCGAGCAGAAGCTCGAAAGCCAGAGCAACGTCCAGACCACGAACTGGCAGCATGTCGCCATCACCTGGTCCAGCGGCCAAAACATCAAACTCTACATCGACGGCGTCGAGAACGCGCCCACCTGGCGGGAGGCCACCCGACTTGGAACGCTGACGGGCTACTCCACGCTGCACATCGGCAAAGGCGCCAAGGACAACAGCCCGGCGTCCTCCTGGGCGGGTCTGATCGACGACGTCCGCATCTATGACAAGGCGCTGACCCCGGCCGAACTCAGCAGCGTCCTCAACGGGACGCTCGGCACGGTGAGCAATTACCATCCGCTCGTCTCCCCGGCCAACCTCAGCGACAACGAGCCGACTAATGCGAAGATCGTGAATTTCCGCGACCTGGCCGTCATGCTCAGCCAGTGGCGGCAGTGGCAACTGTGGCCGCAATGGTTTTAAAAGTGCCTCGCTGAGCCATAACAGCAGCCAAGCGGGGCCTGTGCACAACGCATGGGCCCTTTTTCTGCGCCTGCCTCATCGGTCGCACTCGGCAGCGCCGATGACGATGACGTACTCGCCCTTGAGTGAATCGTCGAGCCCCGCGAGCTGGTCCTCGATCCGCCCTCGCCGCACCGACTCGAACATCTTTGTCAGTTCCTTCGCCACGGCGGCCCGTCGGTTGCCGTAAACCTCCAGCGCCTCCGCCAGAAACGCCTTGACCCGGTACGGACTCTCGTAGAAGACCAGCGTATGCGGCGAGTCCTTCTCCATCTCCAGGAATCGCCGCCGTTTGCCGGACGTGCGCGGGGCGAATCCCTTGAATGTGAAGCTATGCACCGGCAATCCCGACAGTACAACCGCCATTACCAGGGCGCACGGTCCCGGGATCATCGTCACCTCGATCCCCGCCTCCAGCGCCAGGCGAACCAGCGTAAAACCCGGATCGGAGATCCCCGGCGTCCCGGCGCTCGTTACCAGTGCTACATCCCTGCCCTCCTCCAGCAGTCGGACAATCCTCGGCCCCGCCTTCCGCTCATTGTGCTCGTGAAACGCCACCTGCGGCTTGCCTATCTCGAAGTGCTTGAGCAGATGGCCGGTTTTGCGCGTGTCCTCACTAGCCACCATGTCCACCATCCGCAGCGTCTCGATGGCCCGCAGGCTCATGTCGCCAAGGTGGCCGATGGGCGTAGTCACAAGATAGAGCACCCCTTTGTCAGCCATCCGATGTGCCTCCAACACAGCCGGACCCGACAGGCGTCTTCATCTGGCCGGTCCCATGCAGAATCAGAACGCTGCCCGCCACCGCCGCCGTCTCCGTTCGCAGCACCCGGGGACCCAGGTGCGCCGCCCTGGCCCCCGCCGAGGTCAGCATCGCCACCTCCTCATCCTCAAATCCGCCTTCCGGCCCGATGAAGAGCCCCGCCGTCGTGAGGCCCTTGCAGCCCTTCAGTGCCTCATCCAACGAAAGCGAAGCCGTCATGGCCGCCACCAGCACGATGCCATAATCCCCCGTCGTGGCCGCCGCCTCTTCAAGACCCATCACCGGGACGATCTCGGGTATCACGCCCCGATGCGACTGTTCCGCCGCCTCCGTCACAATCCGACGCCACCGCTGCACCTTCTGCGGCGTGACGGCCGATGCGCTCTGAATCAGCCCCCGCCGCGTCAGAATCGGAACGAACCTCGCCACGCCCGCCTCGGTGCCCTTCTGAAGGACCCATTCGAACTTCTCCTGCCGCAGGAGGCTCTGAAAGAGCGTCAGCCGCACGACAGGCTCTCCGGGCGCCGGCCCACGAGCCGTGATCTCCGCCTCTACGCCGTCCGCCGTCACCTTTGAGAGAACGGCCCGGTACTCCAGGGCCGTGTTGTCCAGCACGACCACCTCCCACCCGGCCTCCATCCGAAGCACGCGGCGGATCTGATGGGCCTGGGCGTCGCTGAAGACCACCCGGTCACCCTGCAACCGACCCGGTTCTACAAAAAATCGATGCATGGCAAGACACGATCTGCTACTTTTCACACATCCTGTAAGACAGACGCCGGATGGTTCTTTCCAGACGACACCACAGCCGCCCTTATATATAATGCCCCTGCCATGAGCAATCAGAAAAGAGCCTACATCTACGCCTCCGCGGTGGTCGTCTTCTGGTCCACCATCGGCTCGGCCTTCAAAATCGCTCTGGCCCACACCGGCGTCTGGGAATTGCTGCTGTGCAGTTCCATCGTCGCCACGGCCGTGCTCCTGGCCTACGTCGCACTGACCGGCCGTCTGGCCGCCCTGTCCCATTTCACCCTCAGAGACTGCCGCAGTTCAGCCCTTCTCGGCTTGCTCAATCCCCTGCTTTACTATGCCCTCGTGATTCACGCCTACGACCTGCTCCCGGCCCAGCAGGCCTCTACGCTCAACTGGATCTGGCCCATTGTCCTGGTGCTGCTGTCCATCCCCGTACTCAAGCACAAGATCGGCCTCAGGAGCGTCCTGGCGGTTGTCATCAGCTTCTTCGGCGTCGTCATTATCGGCACCCGCGGCCGTCCGCTCGATTGGCGGTTCGAGAGCCCCCTGGGCGTGGCTCTGGCCTTGTCCAGCGCCGTGGTCTGGGCCCTCTTCTGGACTTACAATACGAGGGACAAACGCGACGAAGCCACGCGGTTGCTGCTGAACTTCGCCTTCGGCTCGCTCTACATCCTGGCCGCGACCCTCGTCCTGGGTCGATGTACGCGCATCAACACCGGCGCGATCCTGGGCGGCCTCTACATAGGCCTGTTTGAACTGGGCATCACCTTCCTGCTCTGGCTCAAGGCCCTGCGACTGTCCGAGACCACCGCTCGCGTCGCCAACCTCGTCTACATCGTTCCCTTCCTGGGCCTGATCGTCATCCGCATCACCGTCGGCGAAACCATCGCCCCGGCCACCATCCTCGGCCTGGCGTTTATCATCACGGGAATCCTCCTCCAGCGCAAGTAACACCGCGCAGCCCTGATCACGGTCTTCTCTGTGTACTCCGCGGTCTCAGCGGTGAAAAACCCGCTGCCCGCTTGGCCGATTCGACCGTATTGTACAGCAGCATCGTGATGGTCATCGGCCCGACCCCTCCGGGAACCGGCGTAATCAGTGAAGCCTTCTCCTTGACGGCCTCGAAATCCACATCTCCGCAGAGCCGGTAGCCGGACTTGCGACTCGTATCCTCGACCCGGTTGACACCCACGTCGATCACCACCGCCCCATCCCGCACCATATCGGCCGTCACCGTATTGGGCCGGCCCGCGGCCACGATCACGATGTCCGCCTGCCGCGTGTAGTGCCCGAGATCCTTCGTCCGCGTATGGCAGACCGTGACCGTCGCATTGCCGGTCGGTGATTTCGCCATCAGCATGTTCGCCAGCGGTTTGCCCACAATGTTGCTGCGCCCGACGATCACCACGTGCGCCCCATCCAGTTGCACGCCGCTTCGCAGGAGCAACTGGACCACGCCGTGCGGTGTGCACGGCAGAAACGCCTGCTCCCCCACGACCCTCTTGCCCACGTTCATCGGGTGGAAGCCGTCCACGTCCTTGTCGGGATCGATCCGCAGCAGCACCTGGGCCTCATCGAGGCCTCGCGGCAGCGGCAACTGCACCAGAAGCCCGTTGATCCGGCTGTCGCCGTTCATCTTCTCGATAAGCGCCATCAGGTCCGCCTGGCTCGTATCGGCCGGCAGTCGATTGTCATCGGAGTATATCCCGATCTCCTCGCACGCCCGCTCTTTGGCCGTCACATACGACTTTGACGCCGAGTCATCGCCCACCAGGACCACCCCCAGCCCCGGCACAACCCCCTTTTCCTTCAAGGCCGCCACTTCCTGCGCCAATTCGGCCCGCATCTGGGCCGCTACCTGTTTTCCGTCAATAATCCGTGCCGTCATGAATGCCGCCCAATCAAAGAAACCCGCTTAACGCAACTGAAAACCTCAAACCGTAAGCCCAAAACCAAAGCGGAAAACCCAAAACCGCCATGCCGCTCGCAACCGGCACCCTTTTATCATACTAAAGGCCGTGCGTTCGTCAAGCCGCCCATAACCGCCGTGGCCTTGCATTGCTGGCTCCGGCCCTGGAGTCTTGGATCTTAGGTCTTGTGTCTTGGGTCTTCCTAGAACAACCCTTGCACCCGGCCCGTTTCCACGTCGATATCGATTCGTCGAAACGCCGGATTCGAACTCGTGCCGGGCATCAGTTTGATCGTCCCGGCCACCGGCGCAATCAGGCCGGCCCCCTTGTAGACCAGAAAATCCCGTATCGCCAGCATCCAACCGGTCGGCCGGCCCTTGCGATTCGGATCATCCGACAGGCTCAGGTGCGTCTTGACCATGCACGTCGCCAGCTCCCGTGCGCGTGGATCGGATTCGATGGCCTTGGCCTTCTCAAGGGCCTGCTCGGTGTAGCAGACCCCGTCGGCGCCGTAGATCCGCGTGGCGATCAGCTCAATCCGCTTGCGAAGCGGCGTCTCCAGGTCGTAGAGGTACTTGAAATCCCCCGGCTCTTCACAGGCCTCCATCACCGCCTCGGCCAGTTCCCGGGCGCCATCGCCGCCGCGCATCCACTGGTCCGAAACCGCCGCTCTGGCGCCGGCCTGCTCGGCGACCCGCCGCACCATGGCCAGCTCCGCGTCGGTGTCCGTCGTGAACCGGTTCACGCAGACCACCGGCCGCACCCCGCTCTGCTTGATGATCCCTATGTGGGCCAGCATGTTCTCGCACCCGGCCTCAAGCAATCCCAGGTTCTCGGCGGTGTAATCGCCGCTCAGCGGCAGCCCCGGCTTGACCGCCGGCCCGCCGCCGTGCATCTTCAGCGCCCGAACCGTCACCACCAGCACAACGGCATGCGGCCGAAGCCCCGACAGGCGGCACTTCACATTCCAGAACTTCTCGTAGCCGATATCCGCCCCGAAACCGCTCTCGGTCACGTGATACTCGCTGAGCCTCGTGCCCAGGAGGTCCGCAATGATGGAGCTCTGCCCCAGCGCGATATTGGCGAACGGCCCGGCGTGAACCAGAATCCCCTGGCCCTCCAGCGTCTGCAGGAGCGTCGGATTGATGGCGTCAACCAGCCACGCCGTCATCGCGCCATCCACCTCCAGGTCCGCCGTCGTCACCTCGCGCCCCTTGCGGTCGTACGCCACAACGATCCGGCCCATCCGCTCCCGCAGGTCCTTGAGGTCTTGCGCCACCGCCAGAATCGCCATCACCTCCGACGAAACCGACATCTGGAAGCCACAGTCCATCTCCAGCCCGTCCATCTTCCCGCCCAGGCCGATTCGGATGTTGCGCAGCGCCTGGGCACAGAAATCCATCGCCCAGCCCATCGTCACCCGCCCCGGGTCGATGTCCAGCCGTTTGAGAGACCGCTGGCTCAGGTGGGCATCGTCATAATTGGCCTCGTGCTGCATCCTCGCCGTCAGGGCCACCATCGCCAGATTGTGCGCATTCGTGATGCAGTCAATATCGCCCGTCAGTCGAATGGACAGCGGCCCCAGGGGTATGACCTGCGACAGACCACCGCCCGCGGCCGAACCCTTAACATTGAACGTCGGGCCGCTGCTGGGCTGGCGAATCGCCCCGGTGGCCCGCTTGCCCAGCCGGCCGAGACCCTGCACCAGGCCGATCGTCGTGGTCGTCTTGCCCTCGCCCAAGGGCGTCGGCGTCATCCCCGCCACGTCAATGTACTTCGCCGCCGGACCATCGCCCAGCCGCGCCAGCGCCCGCTGAAAATCCAGCTTCGCCAGATTGTGGCCCTGTGGGACGACCTCATCACTCTGCAAACCCAGCTCGGCCGCCAGCGCCGCCACCGGCTTCATCGTCGCCTCCGCGGCCTCGGCGATCTGCCAACCCTTCATCTTCGTCGGATCGAGTGTCATAAACCCTTCAGCAACGGTAACCTATCTGCCGTCCCTGTCCAACCGTCATCGACAGGCCCCCCGCCTTCTGTCCAAAGACGGAGCCCTATAGTATAGCAGATTTCGGCTCGACCATCCACCTTCTTGCTCGATCCATTTTACCCCCGTCACCATATCGTCCCATGGAACACCAAACCAAGGCGGCAAAGCTGTATATTCTCGGACGTTATGTGGTTGGACCGATGGGACTCGCTCTGGGGGCTCATCGCTCGCAGAGACGCTCAATTGGCGTTCTCCGCCCGCGGGCTCACCCACCGTCGGTAAGCCCGCTCAATCCGTTCTTCCTCCATCCGCCCATCCCAGACCACCACTCCGTAGCGAAGACTGAGCGGCCGCTCCGCCTGAACCGTCAGCGGCTCAACATGCAGATTCAGCGTCGCCGACATATACGCGAAAGGGTCGTCCATCACAAACCATATCGCCGGATGGCGCGGGTTGTTGGGATCGTCGAACATCGCCACCGTAACCTCCTTGCCATCGGCGGCCGCCATATACGCGCACCAGCGACTCTTGACCAGCCTCTCGCTGCCCCGAAACACGGTCCCCTCAGTGCCATCGGCATTGAAGAAACGCCCATCCTTGTCCATCGACCGCACAAAACGCAGCCCCAGACCGTGGTAGTGCGCGCCACTGAGCACGGCCGAGGCCTTGCCTTCGGGCAGGGACAATGTCGTCTTCCACTCCAAGGCCGTCGCGCCGCCCCGCACGGAGCGGTATAGGCGGATCTCCCGCCGTTCCCGCAGCAGCGACTGGCCGGTCCCGGGATCGATCCAATCCAGGACCTCACCAAATTCCGCCCGCGCGCCGCGGTCATCCGCCCGGATGCGGACGTCCTCCATCGCCACGTGCTTCTGCCGACCCGGCGCCGTCGCCTCCTCCCAGAAGTTGACCCCGTCAACCGTCACGGCGTACATCAGCGCATGATGATGAAGGTGGTCCGACGGCGCATCCAGCAGAATCGCCACCGCCCCCGGCGACCACAACTGCTCCACGTAGGGCTTATATGGCACGCCGCCATATTTGTACAACATCGCCGACGACTCATTGATAACAACATTCACCCGCCCGCCTTCATCCACGACCCGGATCGTATCGGCCCCGGCAAGACCGGCCAAACCCAACACCACCACCACCACAACCGCCGCTGTGAGCCAGAATGTTCTACGCCTCATAGATGATCTCCTTGGATACCCATGCCCGCCAGCCAAATCAGTTTGCATACGGCACGGTTCCGGACGCATCCACCTTCACGCCCCACTTCTCGATGTACGCCGGGCCGGCCCAAAACGCGTCTTTCGTCCCCTCCAGTTTCTCCGACAGGATAGCCTCCAACCGCACCTGCAGGCCCCGATACGCCTGCTTGCCGCACAGATTCTCCAATTGATGCGGGTCACGCTGGTTGTCATAGATCAGCCACGGCCCATTCAGGTCACGGACATAGGTATAGCGGCGCGTCCGAATCCCCCGGTACTCCCGCCCACCGACCTTTCGCGTCCACTGCCCGAACGGCGACGGACAACTGATCAGCGCCGCCTCATTGTCCGGCTGTGCCGCTCCGGTCAGGACCTTTGAGAAATCCTCTCCCTCAACCGTCGGCGGCATATCGATCCCGCACAGACCCAGTAGCGTCGGCATGATATCCGGCGTGTTGATCGGCATATCCAGTGCGAGACCCTTCTTGCCAAGCCGTCCCGGCCACCGCAGCAGGAAGGGCACCAGAATCGACTCATCCCACGGCTGCTGCTTTTTCCACGCACCCTGGCTGCCCAGCATATCCCCGTGGTCCGACGTGAACACGACGAGGGTCTCGTCGGCCAGGCCGGTCTCATCGAGCGTCTCGAGCAACTGCCCCACGCAATCGTCCAGAGCCGCGATATGGGCGTAGTACCCGGCGATGGCCTCCCGGGCCTTGGGCTCCAGTTCCTTCGGTACGTTCGGCCGCAGCACGATATCCTCGGGCCTGAACATGTCTCGGTACTTCGCAGGGGCCGTCTCGTAGGGCGCGTGGGGCGGGCCCCATGACAGAATCAGCATGAAAGGCCGCTCTTTGACGTCCTCGCGGAGATACCGGCGGGCCTCCTGCGTCTGGGCAATCGCGTCGTAACCCTCCCACTTGAGCCGAACCGCCTCATCGGCCCAGTAGAACGAGTTGTTATAGTTGTGCGTACAGCCCAGTGCCTTCCAGAACTTGAATCCCTGCCGTCGTTCCCGCGGAATAAAGGCGCTGCGATGGTCCCCATCCAGGTGCCACTTGCCGATGAAGCCGGTCTCGTAACCCGCCGCGTTGAACGCCTGCGCCAGGGAAACCGCCTCGGTGTTGAGCCGAATGTCATTGAGAAACACCCCGTGCGTCAGCGGGTAGCGTCCCGTCATCAGGCTCGCCCGATAGGGGCAGCACACCGGACAACCCGAAACGGCCGTGGTGAGGTTTACGCTCTCGGCCGCGAGCCGATCCAGATGCGGCGTCCTGACCACGGCATTGCCCATATAGCCGACGTCCTGCGCCCGCCACTGATCGGCGAGGATAAACAACACGTTCGGCTGCCTGGCCCGTCGGCCGCCGGCCTGCGCCAACCGGCCCGACAGAAGCACGCCGGCCGCCCCCTCAATGAACCGCCGTCTTGTCAGATGCGCCACCGCCATAACCAAGCCTCCATACGCCCACAGACCCGCGCCCGAACCGGCCCTCGGCCCGGATCGCGACCATCCAGGATAACCCATTTCTCCCCCGCCCGCACATGAGAAATGCCCTGCGCCCGGCTCACCGCATGGGCCCGCCCGTCAGGCTCACGTTCGCCAGCCGAAACGGCAATTCGTGCTGCTTCACATCGTCCAGCACGTCAAAGACAATCCGCCCGTTCGCGGGGAACTGTCCCTGCGTCTTGAAGGCCATCGACAGGACCCGCCCCTGTGAATACGATACGCCCGCGGGGCTGACCTTGATCGGCGATCCATCCGGCCCGTAGTATCGCACCTCCTTCACCGAACCCCGCAGCAAATCCACGCTCAGGTCCATGTGCGCATAGCCCAGGTCCCAGTTGGGCGTTCTCAGCGACCGGATGGAAATGCCCGTGGACTGGCTGCGTCCTCCCTCCTTGAAATCCATCGTCCCATGGTCGATCGTCTTGATGCCCGCCGCCTTCAGATACCTCACACAGCCGCTCAGTTCCTTCAGTCCGCGCGCCGTGCCGTCCGGCGACGCCAACCGGACCTCAAAGGCCACTGCCTTGCCGTCCTTTGACAGTCTCATGTGTGGGATAGCCATACCGGCCGACCCCAGGAGGTCCTGCCCCGCGTCGGTGACGGCTTTGTTCAGTTGCCCGTCCACGACTTCGACGTTCGCATCGGGCAGTTCGACCACCAGCGACAGGGCGTAGCCGCTATCCTGGCCGAAAGGACGGATTCCACGGTTCGAGTCACTGTAGCTGATAAGCTGTACGCCCGCGATACGCACGTGGGAGTCCCCGCTCATTTCCGGGACGGCCGTCTGCGGCGCAGGCACGGGCGCTACGGGCGGGGATACAGGCGCCGCCGCCGGCGGCGCCCCATCGGCGCCGAACAGGGCGGCATACATGGCCGGCGCCGCCTGCCTGGCCGCGGCCACCTCCGCCGCATAGTCGAACTGCGGCGAGGCCTGCTCCTTGAGCACGACCCGCACGGGCTTGCGCTGCCCGAACACCAACTCGTTGAAGGTCAGTTCATCAGGCCCCTGCTGAAGCGGTTGCCTGCCTGCGCGAATCTGGCTGCTGAGCCACTGTTCATCGGCCAGCGTCTTCTCCATCGCCGCAATCACGTCGGTCCCGCGAAGTGTCAACTGCACGCCGCGCGGCCCGATCGCCTTGAAATTCGATATCTGACCGACCTGGCCCGGCAGGTGAAAGGTCCGCTCGATCATGAGATTCCCGAATATCTGCACCATCGTCGGCTTGCGGGAGTTGAACTGCAAGCGTTCGAGCCGTATCCGCTCCTGCAGTTCCTGGTCGGTCAGTTCCACGGCCTGCGGCGGGCCGTCGTTCGGCTCCTGCGGTCCGTGGTGCGCGCATATCGTCATCGCAATCCGGCCGGAGGCGTCCATCCCATAATCCAGTTTCATGCTCTCCCGGAAACTACCCGCCCGAATCTGCAGTTTTGTGATGTCCGGGAAATACGCCGTACCCTTGAACTGAATCTGTCCCTGGTCCGTAAGCCGATACATCGCATCCTTCCACACCGCGATGCCCTCGGAGCCATCCATGATCGTACGGACTTCATCGTAGACCTGCCTCCGCAGGAGGTTCGGATCGCTGCGGACGTTGATCTGCAGCGGCGTATAAAGCACCTCATGGACCACCTTGCCCGATCCGTCCGGATTCAGCACGTATTCGCTCTTCTCCTGGATACAACCGGCCGCCGCGGCCAGCAGAACCGCCGCGGCCCAGCCGATGCGCGATGCCCATCTGTACGACTGCCTGCTCATGGTCGTCACCTCCGGGTTACAGACCTCACGTCAGAATCACATCTCAAGAATCAAAAACGCCACCGACAGGCCCGCGATGACCCACATCACCGGCCGCACATCCTGCCACCGCCCCGACACCACCTTGATCACCACAAACGAAATGAACCCGAACGCCAGGCCCATGCTGATGCTGTAGCTCAGCGCGATCATTACCATGATGATGAACGCCGGGAACGCCTCGTCCAGCCGCAAAAAGTCGATCCGCCGCACTTCCTTCATCATGAACAGACCCACCATGATCAGCGCCGGCGACGTCGCAAAGCCCGGCACCACCGCAATCACCGGCACAAACAGCAGCGCCAGCAGAAAGCACACCCCCGTCACGATCGCCGTCAGACCCGTCCGGCCCCCCTGCTCAATGCCTGCCGCCGATTCAATGTAGGACGTCGTGGTCGAGGTTCCCATCAGCGCCCCGAACATTGTCGCCAGTGCATCGATGCCCAGTAGCCGGTCGAGCCCGCGGATCCGGTTGTTTTCATCGACCATCCCCGCCTGATGGCAACACGCCACCAGCGTTCCCACGCTGTCAAACATATCGATGAACATCAGGCTGAAGATGCTGCCGAACAGGCTCCATTTCAGCGCCCCGACGATATCCAGCTTGAACGCCACCGGCGTGATATCGACGTTTAGCTGGACCCACCGGTGCGGCGGCTCGACATAGCCGGCCAACGCCCCTATGACGGTGGCGACCAGGATCCCAATCAGCAGCGCCCCGCCGACCTTGCGTGCTTCAAAGAACAGCATGACCAACAGCCCCCCCAGGCCGATCAGCATGGGTCCGCTCAGGTGCCCGGCGGAGACCAGTGTCGCATCATTCTTGACGATCACGCCCAGATTCACCAGGCCCATGAAGGTAATGAACAGCCCGATGCCCACGGAAATCGCCGAAATCAGGCTCGCCGGAATCGCCTCCACCAGCAGACGCCGCAGCCCAAGCAGCGTTAATATCAGAAAAAACGCCCCCGACAAGAACACCACCCCCAGGGCCGTCTCCCACGATATCTGTCTGCCCAGGACCAGACTGAATGCAAAAAACGCATTCAACCCCATGCCCGGCGCCATCGCAATCGGCGCCCGGGCGAATACCCCCACGACAATCGTCGCAGCCGCACTGACAATGCACGTCACCGCGACCAGGGCCTGTTTGTCCATTCGCACAATCCCGCCCAGCCCCTCGTCCGGCACGCTCTCCAGACTCAGGATCGACGGATTCACAAAGATGATATACGCCATCGTCAGGAACGTGGTCACTCCCGCGATGACCTCCGTCCGCATCCTCGCGCCGGCCGGCTCCAGCCCTACAGACTGACCATCCATCGTTGACTCCCCTTGCGTATCGAAGTCCTTTTCGCTCACGCGGCTGCCTGCCACGCTGGGTGGCCTCCCTTTGCACGGCAAAGGGATGGCCAAAACACCCAGCACGATCCGACCGTTACAATACCGCCATCGCCGGCCCTTTTCAACCCCCTCGGGCTGCTATTCCACGTCACTTCTCGCAAAGCGAACCAAGCGCCCGACCCTACTCAGCGACAGGCAACACCCACGGGTCCGCCAATCCCGCCTGGGCGCCGTGGCGATGGTACGCCCAACCGTGGTCCCAGTCGGCACGGACACTGTCGCCCGCCAGAACAGGCTCGAAGGCAAAGGCCCCGATGTCCGGCGTCTTGCCCTGTGAACGCGGACGGCCCCAGAAATCCGTTGCCGGGGCATGCTCCACGCTCGGCCAGGGTCGCTCCATGGAGCCATCGCCGTCCGGCTTGCCGTCCGTGGCTACGTAGTACGGTGCCCCAGGCGCCGCAGTAACGGCCGTTACCAGCACGACCAACGCTGCAAACCATTCAACACAACCCCGCCTACCCATTCGAATCTCCTCAGACAAGGTAGCCACGGTACAGGGTCATCAGGCCCCACTGACATAGCCGCCGAACCGGCCGACAATACGGCTGCACATACAGGCAACCTTGACCCATCAGAATCCGGGGACCCGCCCATGTCAAGACATATCACCATCGCCGAGAAACGCATCACCGTCCTGGCCGACGACATCGTCCTGCTGACGGCCCACGGCCGCTACGTGGCGACCACAAAACCCGGCCCGGTGATCGCCGGCGATTTCGCATGGACTTTCGTCTATGCCCGCATTGAGGGCCGCGGAAGGTCGTTCACTCCCACCAATCAACCCCGGCAAATCAGTAGGGAAGGCCCGCCCGGACTCGGCCGGCCACAAATGACAGCCTGTCCTCACTTTGTCCTTGCCCCCGGAACCGCATGGCGTATAATCCCCCGAACGGTATCGCGGCATCGGTGGTCCGAGCACCTGTCAAGAACAGCGAAAGGTCGAGTCTATGCCCAAACTCCCGGATATTCACAAAGTCCTTATCATAGGTTCCGGCCCCATCGTCATCGGCCAGGCATGTGAATTTGACTATTCCGGCACGCAGGCCTGTAAGGCACTTCGCAAGCTCGGCTATCAGATCGTCCTGGTCAACTCCAATCCAGCCACCATCATGACCGACCCCGGCATGGCGGACGTAACTTATATCGAACCGCTCACCGCCGACGCCCTCACCCGTATCATCGAGAAGGAACGCCCCGATGCCCTGCTGCCCAACCTCGGCGGCCAGAGTGGTCTGAATCTCTCCAGCGAATTGCACAAGCTGGGAGTCCTCGACAAGTATGGCGTCCGCGTTATCGGCGTCAATGTCGACGCCATCGAACGCGGCGAAGACCGCATCACGTTCAAGCGGACCATGCAGAGCCTGGGCCTCGACCTGCCCAGGAGCGAGCCCGCTTACACCGTCGAAGAGGCCGAGGCCATCGCCGACAAGCTCGGCTATCCCGTTGTCGTGCGGCCCGCCTACACGATGGGTGGAACCGGCGGAGGCCTCGTATACAACCTGGAAGAGCTGCGGATCGTCGCCCGACGGGGCATCGCCGCCAGTCTCATCGGCCAGATCCTCATCGAGGAATCCGTCCTCGGCTGGGAGGAACTCGAACTGGAAGTCGTCCGCGACGCCAAGAACCAGATGATCACCGTCTGCTTCATTGAGAACGTTGACGCCATGGGCGTGCATACCGGCGATTCCTACTGCACCGCGCCCATGCTGACCATCGACCCGGCCCTCCAGAAGAGACTTCAGCAGTATTCCTATGCCATCGTCGAGGCCATCCAGGTCATCGGCGGCACGAACATCCAGTTCGCCCATGACCCCAAAACCGGCCGGGTCGTTGTCATCGAGATCAACCCCCGAACCAGCCGTTCCTCGGCGCTGGCCTCTAAGGCCACCGGATTTCCGATTGCCCTGGTCTCGGCCAAGCTCGCCGGCGGCATGGTCCTTGATGAGATTCCCTACTGGCGCGACGGGACTCTGGAGAAATACACGCCCTCCGGCGATTACGTCGTCGTCAAATTCGCCCGCTGGGCCTTTGAGAAGTTCCACGGTGTCGAAGACAAGCTCGGCACGCAGATGCGGGCCGTCGGCGAGGTCATGAGTATCGGCAAGACCTACAAGGAGGCCTTTCAGAAGGCCATCCGCTCGCTCGAACAGAACCGCTACGGCCTCGGCTTCGCCAAGGACTTCCATCAGAAGACCCTACCGGAACTGATGGAAATGCTCAATGAACCCAGCAGCGAACGCCAGTTCATCATGTACGAGGCCCTGCGCAAAGGCGCCGATGTAGACGCCCTCTACGAAAAGACCTACATCAAGCCCTGGTTCATTCAGCAGATGAAGGAACTGGTGGAACTCGAAAACGAAATCCTCGCCTGCAAAGGCAGGAGGCTCCCGGATGACCTGCTGACCCGAGCCAAGAAGGACGGCTTCGCCGACCGCTATATCGCTCGGCTGTTGGGCGTTGGCGAAACGGAAATCCGCGCCCGGCGAACCCAACTCGGTGTCGTCGAGGCCTGGCATCCCGTGCCCGTCAGCGGCGCCGAGAACGCGGCCTACTATTACTCCACCTACAACGCCCCAGACGCCGTCGACGTCAGCGGCAAGCGCAAGGTCATGGTCCTCGGCGGCGGGCCCAATCGAATTGGCCAGGGCATCGAGTTCGACTATTGCTGTGTCCATGCCGCGTTTGCCCTTCGGGACATGGGCTACGAGACCGTCATGGTCAACTGCAATCCCGAGACCGTCAGCACCGACTATGACACCAGCGACAAGCTCTACTTCGAGCCGCTGACCGTCGAAGATGTCCTGAGCATCTACCAGAAGGAGAAACCCCTCGGCGTCATCTGCCAGTTCGGCGGCCAGACGCCCCTGAATATCGCCGCCGAACTCGAACGGGCCGGCGTCAAGATACTCGGCACCAGCGTCGACACCATCGACCTGGCCGAAGACCGCGACCGTTTCAACCGGATGATGCGGAAGCTCGGCATCCCCCAGCCCGACTCCGGCATGGCCTCCACCATCGAACAGGCCGTCGCCATTGCCGCCAGGATCGGCTATCCCCTGATGGTCCGCCCGTCCTACGTCCTGGGCGGCCGCGCCATGGAAATCGTTCACGATGAACAGATGCTCCGGGAGTATGTCAAGGCCGCCGTCGATGTCAGCCCCGACCGGCCGCTCCTCATCGACAAGTTCCTTGAGGACGCCATCGAGTGCGAAGCCGATGCCATCAGCGACGGCACGGATGTTTTCGTCCCGACCGTCATGGAGCATATCGAACTGGCCGGCGTCCACTCCGGCGACTCCGCCTGCGTGATCCCCCCCACCACCATCCCTTCCAGGCACATCGACACCATCTGCGAATACACCCGGCGGATCGCCATCGAGATGAAGGTCGTCGGCCTGATGAATATCCAGTACGCCATCGCCAACGACACCGTTTATATCCTCGAAGCCAACCCCCGCGCCTCCCGAACCGTCCCCATCGTCTCCAAGGTCTGCGGCTTCTCCATGGCCCGCATCGCCACCCAACTCATCCTCGGCAAGACACTCAAGAGCCTGAACCTCACCCACAAGAAGATCCTCCATTTTGGCGTCAAGGAAGCCGTCTTCCCCTTCAATATGTTCCCCGAGGTCGATCCGCTGCTGGGCCCGGAAATGCGCTCTACCGGAGAAGTCATGGGATTGGCTGAATCGTTCGGCCTGGCCTTCCTCAAGGCGCAGGAGGCCGCCAAACAGACCCTGCCGTCCCAGGGCACGGTCTTGTTCTCCGTCGCCGGCCCCGACAAGACCAAGGCCCTCGAAGCCGCCCGGCGGTTTGCGGCGATGCAGTTCAGGATCGTCGCCACCGACGGCACGTGCAAGTACTTCAGCGAGCGCGGCGTCCAATGCGAACTCATCAAGAAACTCCAGGAAGGCCGTCCCAACATCGTTGACGCCATTACCAACGGCGAGATTCACCTCGTTATCAACACGCCCATCGGCAAGACCGGCCAGCAGGACGATTCCTACATCCGCAAGACCGCCATCCGATACAGGGTTCCCTATATTACCACCACGGCGGCCGCTCTCGCCGCCGCCCAGGGCATCCAGGAAGGTCGCAAGAGCAAGTGGAAGATCAAGAGTCTCCAGGAATATCACGCCGCTATCAGGTAGGAGCCTCCGGCATGAACGGGAATTCGTCCAATACAGACAATGCGAGAAGCCCGTTATCAAGGAAACACGCGATGAAGCGGTACGTCGCACGATCCCTGCCCGCTCATCCTGGAAGGTTATATTGCTGATATAGCAGAGAACTTGAGGGGAGGCAGGCTTTCATGGGATTATGGGGCTTGAGACTGGTTATGAGGGGTCAGTCTCTGAGGGCCAGGGCGCCGGTGGGACAAGCGGCGGCGCAGGCGCGGGCGGCCTGGGCGAGGGCCTCGGACAGGGGTTTGTCAAACGGGGCGGCGACCTTGACGTTGAAGCCGCGGCCGATGAAGGTCAAGCCAAGGCGTTCCTTCGAGCGGGCGGCGATCTGGATGCACAGGCCGCAATCGATGCACTTGCCGGGCTCGAAGATAATATCGGGATGCTGGGTATTCTGGGCAAAGGTCTTTCGCTGGGCCTTGTAGCGGCCGGGCTGTGCGTCATATTGGTGGCTGTAGAGGCGGAGCTTGCAGGCGTCGGGCTTTCGACAGTCGCAGTGCAGGCAGCGCAGGGCCTGGGCGACGGCCTGTTCATCGGTCAGACCGTTGACCAAATCGGGGTTCCTCATGGCCGGGGCGGGGCTGGCCGAGGCGAGGAAGGCGTCGATTTCGCCGTCCTGGAGCTTTCCGATGCGGGTGTTGAACAGCAACGCGGGCCCGGTCACAGCTCGGCCTCGGACGAACTGCCCGATAGAAACGGCCGCCTCCTTGCCGTCGGCAACGGAGCGGACAGCGACCTTGCGGCTGCGGACGGCGTCGCCCCCGGCGAAGACGCCGTCGAGGTTTGTCGCGTAGGTGCGGCGGTCGAACGTTACCCCATCGCGACCGGTCTCGAAGCCCAGTTGCCTTGCGGTCTCGGTTTCGATCTTGCCTACCGCAAAGAAGACCGCGTCATAGTCTCTGCGCAGCTCGGCCAAGGGAACATCCTTGCCGATGCGGGTGTTCCCGTTGAATTGCACGCCAAGGGCGGTGATAACGGCGACCTCATCATCAACGACCTGGCGGGGCAGTCGATCGGCCGGAACGTCGTACCGCAGGGCCCCGCCCGGCCGGTCGTGGTCGTCGAAAAGCGTGCAGACAATGCCATCCTGGGCCAGGTAGTAAGCCGCCGCCAGACCGGCAGGCCCGGCGCCGACAATCGCCACACACTTGCCGATGCGGTCCTTGCACGGCGGATTGTAGGGTTCGTCACTGTCGAGATCGACGTCGGCGACGTAACGCTTGAGCAGGCATATCGGAACCGGGCCGTCGTGCGGGGCACGTCGGCAGGCCTTCTCGCAGGGGGCGGCGCAGATGCGTCCGAGCACGGCCGGCAGCGCGATGTCGGCCTTGACGGTCTTAATCGCGTCGCAGAGCCGGCCGGCGGCGATCTGGCGGAGCATCAGCGGGATGTTCATGGTCGCCGGGCAGGTCACATGGCACGGACCCATGCAGTCGCCCAGGTGGTCGCTGAGCAGCAATTCCAGGGCGGCCCGGCGGGCCTCGATGACGTCGGGTGTGTCGGTCTGGACCACCATGCCGTCGCGGGCGAGCGCCCCGCAGGCCGGAAGCAGCAGCGGCGAGCCGTTGACCTTGACCACGCAGACCATGCAACTGGTCGCGGGCGTCAGGCCCTTCATGAAACACATGGTCGGGATCGCGATGCCGAGCTTCTCGGCGGCGTCGAGAAGGGTTGAGCCCTCGTCCACTTCGACCGGCCGGTTGTCTATGGTGAGTTTCGGCATCGGCTATTTAACCTCAATGGCGTTGGCCGGGCAGACGGCCTTGCACGTGTCGCAGCGGATACACGTGTCGGAGTCGATCTCGTGTTTTTCGTACGGACGCATGGCGATGGCGCCCACCGGGCAATGCTGAGCACAGAGCGTACAGCCGATGCAGTCGTCGGTGATACGGTACGTTATCAGGGCCCGGCACTTCCCCGCGGGGCAGCGACCCTCCAGGTGCGCCTCGTATTCCTCATGGAAGTAGCGGAGGGTCGAGAGGATGGGGTTCGGGGACGTCTTGCCGAGGCCGCAGAGACTGCCGTTCGTGACGGTCTGGGCCAGACGCTGGAGTTCCTCGATATCGCTCTTCCTGCCCTGCCCGGTACAGAGACGCTCGAGGATATCCAGCATTCGCCGGGTCCCGATGCGGCAAAAAGTACAGCGGCCGCACGACTGGTCCTGCGTGAATTCCAGGAAGTAGCGGGCGATATCGACCATGCAGTCGGTCTCATCGAGCACGACCATGCCGCCGGATCCCATCATCGCGCCGACCTCCAGCAGCGTTTCGTATTCCACGGGCGTATGGGCCAGGCTCGCCGGGACGCAGCCCCCGGACGGTCCGCCAATCTGTACGGCCTTGAACCGGAGCCCGCCAATGATGCCCCCGCCGATGTCCTCGACGATCTCGCGGATGGTGATGCCCATCGGCACCTCGATGAGGCCGCCGCGGGCGATCTTGCCGGCCAGGGCGAAGACCTTGGTGCCGCGGCTCCTGCCGCAGCCCATCGCCGCGAAGGCCTCGGCGCCGTTTCGTATGATCCAGGAGATCGCGGCATAGGTCTCGACATTGTTGATGAGCGTGGGGCTGCCCCACAGACCGCTCTGGGCCGGATACGGCGGGCGGATGCGCGGCATGCCGCGACGACCTTCGATACTGGCCATCAGGGCGGTCTCCTCGCCGCAGACGAAGGCGCCGGCCCCGGCGACAATCTTGAGATCGAGCGAGAAGTCCGTGCCGAAGATATTGCGCCCGATGAAGCCGTGCTCCCGTGCCTTGTCGAGGGCTTCGCTCATGCGTTTGATGGCCAGCGGATACTCGGCGCGGATGTAGAAATAGCCCTCGTGTGCCCCGACGGCGTAGGCGGCGATGGCCAGGCCTTCGATGATGCGATACGGATACGACTCCATGAGCATGCGGTCCATGAAGGCGCCGGGGTCGCCTTCGTCGCCGTTGCAGACGACGTATTTCGCTGGCCCGCTCTGCTCGCGAACGGCCTTCCACTTCAGGTGCGTCGGGAAGCCCGCGCCGCCGCGACCTCGCAAGCCACTGGCCTCAATCACAGCGAGGATGGCATCGATAGACATCTCTTCAACGCATTGCCGCAGGGCACGGAAACCGCCCTTGTAGCAGTACTCCTCGATGTCCGTCGGGTCGATGACGCCGCAGTACTCCGTGGCGATATGCCTCTGCTTGCCCAGAAAATCGGCGACGGGCTTGTCGCGGACGCCGATGGCGTACCGCGCGATGGGCTCGTGGCGCTCATCGGTCAGGATGGCATCCAGGGCGGAGTCAACGGCGCTGGAGAGGCGCTTGTGCAGGGGCGGTTTGAAATGCCGCAGGATGATAGTCCGGGCATCCTCGGGGCGGACCCGGGCGTAGAGGAAGCTCCGCTGGTCGGGCAGGACGACTTCCAGCAGCGGTGTCTGATGGCACATGCCGACGCAACCGACGCGCTTGATGTCGGCGCGGACGCCGGTGGCGGCCACGACCTGATGAACAGCCTCGTTGAGCTTGCCGCTGCCGCGGGCGATACAGCAGGAACCCAGGCCCAGGCGGATCTCGCCGCGGGTCTTGCGCCTGCGCGAGCCATCGACGGCCGGCCTGCGAGCGCCGCGGGTCTGCTCGTACCGCAGGAAGTCGTCAATGACCTTGCCGACGCCGTCGGGCGTCAGGTGGCCATAGGTCACTTGGTCGATCTGCACGGCCGGGGCCAGTGTGCAGCAGCCGAGACAGGTGATCTTCTCGACGGTAAAGAGCCTCACGGCGTCCGTATCCTCGTCGCCGCCAATGCCCAGATGGCGGCGGAAGGCGTCGTACACCTGTGAGGCGCCCTTGACGTGACAGGCGGTGCCGACACAGACGTGGATGATGTGCTTTCCGACGGGGCGGTGGCGGAATTGATTATAGAACGTCGAGACGCCCATGATCGCGGCGGGCGTGATATCCGTCAGTTCGCAGACCTTCTCCAATGCCTCGGACGGCAGGTACCCGTACTGGGCCTGCACAGCCTGGAGAATCTCAAGCACCTTCTCGGCGCCGACACCGATACGGGCAACGGCCTGGTCGACAAAGGCGAGGTCCACACGCTCGGCGGCGTCGAGGGTCTCTTGCGGTGTTTGCAGGTCGGCTTGCGGCATCAGTCGGCGTTTCCAATGCAGTAGAGGTTCTTCTCGCCGCGCAGGTAGATTCGGCCGTCCATGAAGGCCGGCGAGGCGTAGCAGTTCTCGCCCAGTTCCGATTGCCCCAGCAGCTTGAACTCGGCGCCGGCCTGGACGATGAACATGGTGCCCCTGCGGCTAAGCAGGTAGAGTTTGTCGCCGACAAGACTCGGCGAGGCGAGGAAGTCCTTGTCCATCTCGTGCTCCCAGAGCCTGGAGCCGTCGGCGGCTTTGTAGCAGGCGGCGGTTCCCTCGCTGGCGAGCATCAGCGCCCAGTCATCGGCGGCGATGGGGCCGCAGACATCCGGTCCGAAATCGTCGGCGGCCCAGGCGATGTGCGTCTCGGTCACGTTGCCGGCGCCGTCGGCGTTGATGGCGATCAGCCGCGTGTAGGGCTCGATCACGTAGACCTTGCCCGCGGCGTAATACGGCAGCGGACAGACATCGCCGCTGAGGCATTCCGCACGCCAGATCTCATCGCCGGTGGCGGCGTCATAGGTGATGACCCACGGATCACCGCAGGTGATGATTACGTCCCGTCCGGCCACGGTTGTGACAATTGGCGATGACCAGGAGTTGGGGACGGGCCGCTTCGTTTCCCAGGCGGGAAGCCCGGAGATGATGTCAATCGCGATGAGCTTTGACAATTCATCCTCGGCCATGCCCTGGTCGAACTGGACGATGACGAGGTTCTTGTAGATCGCCAGAGACGAGGCATATCCGTAGACGCTGTCGGGGATGCCCAAGGCCAGCGTCCAGAGCCGGCGGCCGTTGAAATCAAAGCAGGCCAGGTCGCCTGTGGCGAAGATGGCGCACACGCGCCGCCCGTCGGTCACCAGGGTCGGCGACGCCAGTCCGGTATCTTCCATGATGTCGAGACGCCGGCCGGGCTTCGGCTGGCTCTTTGTGACCGGGCCGGTCCAGAGCAATTGGCCGGTTGCGGCGTCAAAACCGTAGACCTCCAGCCTGTCGTCTTTGCCGCCGGACAGGAATACACGGTCGCCCCAGACCACCGGCGAACTGTTGCCGGGCAGCGGCACCGCCGTCTTCCACAGGATACCCTTGTCGGAAGGACCGTCCCATTCGGTGAGAATGTTGTCGTAGGCGCTGGTGGCGGCGGCCCCGGGACCGCGGAAACAAGGCCAATGGCGGCCCATCTGCTCCCAGGTGGAGGCCGGGACCTCTTCATCGGCCGCCCCGAATCGAACGCGAGGCAGCAGCGCCAGTATGGACGTACCCAGCGCCAGGACTGCGATGCCCACGAGAATGCCCTTTCGAGCGAACCGGGCGTCGGATATTTGCTGAAGACGGCGATCCTGTTGCGGTCCCGGCGCCGGCAGCGCCTTGTTCATTGTGGCGGCCGCCTTCAACGCGATCAGCATCACAATCACCGCGCCAAGCAGCAGCCACCCGCCGTGCCGCAGAGCGCCGAGCCGGTACATCCGCCCGGCGCGAAACTCCATGTCCAGGTTACGGTACTGCTCTATGAGCGCCTTGTCGTCGGGATTGGCACGTATCTGAACCTTGAGGTTGTCCAGTCGGGCCTCGAGCTGCACGTCGCCGATGCGGCGCTGCGCCATATTCACCAGCAGGATCACCGTCAAAACGACGCTGAAGACGGCCGCGACGCCGGCGGTGGCCAGACAAGTGTGGTACATGCCGGCCGCGGAGGCTTTCCGTGGCTTGTCGTGGGTATCGAATTCCATCAGGCAGTCACCGTCCCTTTCCTGTCATCTTGAATCCTCTGCCGCGGACAGTACTTGTAGCATCGGGCGCAGGCGAAGCAACCGGCGCGGTCAGCCTCGTAGTCCGTGCGTTTTCGGCGAATCGAGGCAGCCAGCAGCTTGCCGGCCGCCACCAGTCCGACGAACCCGCCCAGGAGCCATCCGCCGAGGACAAACTGAGCTTGTATCGCCCTGGCCTCGGCATAGAGCTCCTCGGTCGGCCTGCCCGTGGCGCGAAAGGCGTTGCTGGCGTCGGTCGTGTCGGTTGCATGTCCCTGATCCTCCTGATAAATCCGCTCGGCCAGCCGGACCGTAGCGTGCACGCGGGAGGCCTGTGGCCACAGCAGCGAGCCGACCCACGCCGCGGCCGCCACGATCAACGGCGCCGCCAACAGCAGCACAGCCAGGCGTTTCTTGCCGCCGCGGTACTCTTCATCGGGCCAAGGCGCCGTCGGCTCGCGGATGGCGCCGAACGGACAGGCCTCTTCGCAGAGACGGCACTGGATAC
>Ga0209614_1001019_pt1 | contig 22425 bp, 17 predicted proteins | sample BlaSprsedimmetaG_FD_185484 | JGI IMG/M metagenome (GOLD analysis project Ga0209614, IMG submission 185484) | Hot spring sediment bacterial and archeal communities from California, USA to study Microbial Dark Matter (Phase II) - Blank Spring... ... | reverse complement strand
CCCGGCATATTCGTGTCGCACCTGCGCCAGGAATTCCCCCGCGCGCGCGACGACATCCGGCGGTTGCTCGTAGCTCGGATCGACGCCCGTGTACAGGTCCCAATCGCGGGACGCCATCGACAGCAACGGCTGTCCCTCGAAGAAGAAGCGTACCTCGTTGAGCGCCTCGGACGTGTGCAGCGGTACATCAGGGCGTTCCGCCAGTAGGATGCGCGCCGTCTGTTGCGCGCGCAGCAACGGGCTGCTGAAGACCGCCGCCACCGGCGTATTGCGCAGCGCCTCTGCCACCGCCTGCGTCTGCCGCTCGCCTAACTCGCTCAACGCAAACCCCGGCAGTCGCCCATAAACAACCCGTTCTGGATTGTGCACCTGCCCGTGTCGAACGAAAGTGATCTGTGTTGGTGTGGTCAATGTGATTAAAATCCTCCGTCTTATGTAGATGCTGATGCGTGATACGTGATGTGTGAAGGCCAATCACGTATCACGCATCACGTATCACGTCAACAGCGCCCCCAGCACGCCTGCAAGCAGCGTCACGCTGATGTAACTGTTGATGTTGAAAAACGCTACATTGATGCGCGATAGATCGCCCGGACGGACCAGACTATGCTCGTACATGAGCAGCCCGGCGACGACGGCCATTGCGAGCCAGTACGGCCAACCTAAAGCGAGCGTCTGCCCCAAGGCGATGAGCAACGTGATTGTGACGACGTGGCACAGCGACGAAAGCCCGAGTGCCACGGGGATGCCGAATCGCGCCGGGATCGCGTGTAGCCCCGCCGCGCGGTCGGCCTCGACGTCCTGGCAGGCGTAGATGATGTCGAACCCGCCGATCCACAGCGTCACAATGCCCAACAGCAGCCACGCCGGGACGTCGTCCGCCGTGAATAACGACCCGCGCACCGCGACCCACGCGCCCACCGGGGCCAGGCCGTCGGTGAAGCCGAGGATGAAGTGCGAGAGCCACGTGAAGCGTTTGGTGAAGGCGTAGCCCACCAGAAAGAGCAGCGCGCCCGGCAGCAAGGTCAGCGGCAGCGGCCCCAGTTGCCACGCCGCGATGCCCAACACCAGCCCCGAGATTGCCGTCCCTCCCCACGCCGTCGAAAGCGCGATGCGCCCGGTCACCAGAGGCCGGTCCGCCGTGCGGGGGTTCAGCGCGTCGAGCGTCCGGTCGGCGATGCGATTGACGCCCATCGCCAGCGTCCGCGCCGCCGCCATCGCCACGGTGATCCAGAAGAATTGCCGCCACGTTGGCCACCCGCGCGCCGCCAAGAGCATCCCCACGTAGGCGAAAGGGAGGGCGAAGATCGTGTGCTCGAATTTGATCAGTTCCAAAAAATCGCGGATTTTGTTCAACACGCTGAAATTATACCACGGTACGTGATGCGTGAAACGGGATGCGTGAATGGATCTTTGTCTATGCTTGAAGCGGATCGTCAGATCCGCGCTTCTGTGCGCCACGCCGGGGGAGTCACGCTTCACGTTTCACACGTCTTGTATATAATTCCCTCTATGAGACCAAAACCTTTGCTGCTATTTGCTCTTGGGATGTTGCTGATCGTTGTGGCTTCGCTCAGCGCCGTGCAGCTTTCGGCACGGCAGCGGTTCCTCACCCGTGGATGGGAGACCGGTTTCCCCGCGCCGTTGGCCGATACAGCGTTGCCGCGTGGATGCGTCAACGCCGCGTTGGAACAGTACGACGCCGCCCGCCTGACCTGGGCGCTGGATACGATTGCTGACGGCGGCTTTGCCTGGGTGCGCCAGCGTTTTGCCTGGGCCGGCATCGAACCCGCGCCGGGCGATTTTCACTGGGAGACGTGGGACACACTCGTGGCCGAGGCCAGTGCGCGTGACCTGCACCTGATCGCCGTCCTCGATACCGCACCCGCGTGGGCCGGAATGCCGCCCGATCCTACGGCGTTTGCGCGGTTTGCCGGGACATTCGCCGCCCGTTATGGCGACGCGCTCACCTACTATCAAATCTGGCACAATCCCAACCTTGGCGACGCCTGGGGCGGTTACGCCGACGCATACACCTACACCGCCTTACTCGCGGGTGCGGCGGACGCCATCCGCGCTGTCGATACTGACGCACGCATCGTGCTCGGTAGCCTTGCCCCCACCGTCGAGACGGGCGAGCACAACTACGCCGAGGACGTCTTTCTGGAGATGCTCTACGTCGCGGGTGCGCAGCCGTACTTCGACGTGGTTGCTGCGCAGCCTTACGGCTTCTTTGCCAGCCCAGAGGAGCGCACGGTAGACCGCGAGACCTTCACCTTCTCGCGGGCGATTTTGATCCGCGAGGTGCTGGAAGCGCACGGCGACGGCGACAAGGCCGTGTGGATCAGCCATTTCGGGTGGAACAGCAAACCTGCCGACTGGCCTGGCCCCGCTTCGATTTGGGGCAGCGTGGACGAGACGACGCAGGCGGACTACACCGTCGCGGCGCAGACACGGGCGGAGCGCGAGTGGCCCTGGGTAGGCGTGATGTGCGTCAACGGCTTCCAGCCACGCCCGGAAACCGCCCCGCACACCGTCCCCGACGCGGAAGAGCATTGGGGCTTCGCGTTGGTGGGACCAGAGGGCGAACCGCGCCCGGTCTACGCGGCTTTACGCGAATGGAACGCCCGCCCGCGTGTGGCGACGCCCGGCGGATATAACGCGGGCACATCGCTGGCGGACTTCGAGGGCACGTGGACGCTCGGCCCACAAGGCGCGGACATCGGCCAGAGCGGCGACCGTGTGGCGCTGACGTTCGAGGGCACGGGCATCGCGCTGACGGTGCGGCGCGGGCCGTACCGCGCGTTCCTGTTCGTTACCGTCGATGGTGAGCCGGCCCCGTCGCTTCCTCGCGACCGCGAAGGGCGCGCTTACGTCGTCCTCTACGATCCGCTGGCTGCCGTGGCGACCGTCCCCCTGGCGGAAAACCTCCCTTACGGGCGACACACCGTCGAAGTGATCGCCGAACGGGGGTGGGGACAGTGGGCGCTCGCCGATTGGCGTGTGGCAAACCAGCCGGACACCATGGCAGACACGTGGCGCTACGTCGCGCTGGCGCTGCTTGGCTTCGGCGGGCTGATTCTGGCGATTGTTGCCGGACGGCGCGTGGCGTGGGGGCGCCTGGGACAGGGGCTTGCCAAAGCCTGGCGCTGGCTACGTGAGGGCGGGCAAATCGTGCTGGCGGCGACGTTGAGCGCCATCTACCTCTTCGCCGCGTGGCAAGTGATGATGGGCCAGGGCGTCTTCCGTCGCCTGGGTGATGGCGGCGAACAGCTCGCGTTGCTCCTGGCTGCGGGGCTATACTACTTTTCGCCGTGGATGTTGTTGACGCTCGGCGCCGGCGTCGTTGTCTCGTTCATCGTCTTTATGCGACCGGCGCTTGGGTTGGCGCTCACGCTGTTTGCCGCGCCGCTGTATATGCACCCACTGTCGTTGCTCGGCAAGTCGTTCTCGCTGGCGGAACTGGTGCTGTTGCCTACACTCGCGGGTAGTTTCGTGCAGGTGGTGGCGATGTGGAAAGCGGGTAGACGTCCGCGTTTGCCCCGCCATCAGGTGATGTGGATGGGCGCTTTCGTCGTCGTGGCGGTGTTTTCGACGCTCTTCGCGCAGCATCGACACGAGGCACTGCGGGAACTGCGCCTCGTCATCCTCGAACCGGTGTTGTTCTACCTGGCGCTGATCGCCCTACCGATGGAGAAGCGTGAGCGGCAGCGCGTCATCGACGCATTCGTGTGCAGCGCGGTGATGGTCGCGGTGGTGGGGCTGGTGCAGTATTTCTTCCTGGGCGACGTGATCACGGCGGAGGGTGGGATGCGACGGCTGCGCAGTATCTATGGCTCGCCCAACAACGTGGGGCTTTACCTGGGCCGGGCGCTGCCGTTGATGCTCGCGGTGGTGTTCTTTGGCGGAACTGAGGTTTGTGGCAAGAAGGTTAACGCAGGGCTTGCGCAAACAGGCAAGATTTCACCGCAGAGCGCGCAGAGATCGCTGAGGTTTTTTGATTTTCTCGGCGGCCTCAGCGACCTCTGCGGTGGAAAAGTTTCAAGGCGGCGCTGGTTGTACGCGCTGGCGTGCGCGCCGGTTGGGGCGGCGCTGCTGTTGAGCCTTTCGCGCGGCGCGATTGTCCTGGGCATCCCGGCGGCGCTGTTGTTGCTGGGCATCCTCGGTGGGCCGAAGTGGCGGCGGGCGACGGTCGTCGTTTTGCTGATCGGGGTTGTGCTGCTGATTCCACTACTGCGCACGCCACGTTTTGCTGGAATGTTCGATCTGAGTGCGGGCACGACGGGCTTCCGTGTGTCGTTATGGCACAGTGCGTGGGGGATGCTCCGCGATTACCCCTTGCTCGGCGTGGGGCCGGATAACTTCCTCTATGCTTATCGCACTCGCTACGTCCTACCGACGGCGTGGGAGGAATTCAACCTGGCGCATCCGCACAACGTCGTGATGGATTTTGCGGCGCGGCTTGGCGTCTTGGGGCTGGTGGTATTCGTGGGGCTGCAAGCATCGTTCTGGCGCAAGGCGTGGCCTCTGCGCAACGACGCGCGTCCGGGGACACGCGCGACCGTGCAGACACGGGCACTCGCACTTGGCGTGATGGCGTCGATGGTGAATTTCCTCGCTCACGGGCTGGTGGATGCAGCGTACTTTGTGATCGATCTGGCGTTCGTCTTCTGCTTCTCGCTGGCGTTGGTGACGTGGCTAACCGAAAATCCTGGCGAAGGTGTGCAAACCTAAGTTCGCCTGAACCTTCGCCAGGGTGGAATTTACTCCACAACTTCCAACGAAGTTTGGCCGATACCGCTCTGGATGTTGATCTCGACGGTGACGGGGGATGCGCCGTAGGCGTCGTTGACGTACACGTCGCCGTCGCGCGTGAGACCATCGGTGTTGATTGCGCCGATGGCTTTGTTGACCGTAACGCGCACACCGGTGTCTTTGGGCAGGCGCACGATGGTTTTGCCTATGCCGCCCTGGATGAAGACTTCGACGTTCTGCTCCCAGTTGCCGTTCAAATCGATGGTGACGTTGCCGGCTCCCATGTCGAGTTCGAGATGTTCGAGGCTTTGATTGCCGTTGAGATCGATGGTGAAGTCTCCCGCGCCTAGTTTGGCATCCAGCCGGGTGACGTTCAACTGGCCGAGCTTGATCTCGCCACTGCCCGCGCCACACTCGACGCGCATATCCAGCGGAATTTCCTCGTTGAATTTGAGGTCCCACGTGTAGCGGATGTCGCTGCGGATCGAGATTTGCTCGGCGCGCGGTTGGCGGATGTTCAGCCGCCCGCTACCCTCGGAGACTGTGTAATCCACTGCTGGCTCCCAATCGGCGACATTATACGTGAAGTTGGCGCGCATCAGTGCATCGGTACCGCGATTCACGTTAAGTTCCCCGGTGCCCATTTTGATGTACACGCGCACTTGCTCGGCGTCGCCCACTTCCACCGTCTGCGTTTCCTTGTTCAGTTCTCCCACGGTCACAGTATCGACCCGAAAGTTTCCCACCGCGCAGCCTAGCGAGATGAATAGGGCGGTGACGATGATGATCAACAGGGTCAATCGGGTTGTTCTGGTATGCATTATGATCGCCTCCAAAAGGGTCAAAGTTAAGATTGTGTATAGAGTAATACGAACAGGGTAGGGGTCAAGTTGCGACTCAGGCCCGTAGCGTTGTTGACGATGTACCCAAATCGTAGTATGCTTATGCTACTATAGGTATGTAGCGCCCTGCGAAGGTTTTTTTTATGTCATCGGAGAGGGGAGGGGTATGAGACTGAAAAACATCCTGATGTGGATAGGGATTCTCGTCATTATTGTGGCGAGTGTGTGGGTATTTGCACGCTCGCGCACTTTGTCTTCCCCGGTCGCTATCGACCCTTTGGCGCTTTTGCCGCAACCTACGCCGACGATTTATCCGAGCGCGGCGACGGTAATCGAAGGGGTGCAATCGTTGAGCCGTCTGGAGACGGCGTCGTATCAAATCGAGAAGGTGATCACGGCGGAATCGGGACAGGGGCCGCTCGGATTCCTCTTTGGTGACAGGCTGTTGTTGATTGCGCATGGCGAAATGATCGCGGGTGTCGATTTATCATATATTGGCCCCAGCGATTTGATGACCACCGGTGATGGGACGGTGTATCTGCGCTTGCCCCCGGTGGAGGTGTTCGTCGCCACCCTGGATAACAGCCGCACCTACGTCTACGACCGCCGTACAGGTGTGGCGGGACTGAATATGCAGTTGGAAACCGCTGCCCGGCAGGAGGCCGAACGACTGATGTTACAGGCGGCGATTGAGAGCGGCCTGTTGGAAAAGGCGGAGGAGAACGCCCGCGACGTGCTGCGTTCATTGCTGCTGGGCCTGGGGTTCAAGCACGTCATCTTTGTGAAAGAAATGCCCACACCTACACCTGCGCCTGAACCGACGTTGAACGTCACTGTGGTTGCGCCTTAGGACTCCGTGATGCGTATCAAACGTGTGCCTGAAGACTTCCGTGTAGAAGAAGAAATCGCTCTGCCCGGCGGCGAGCGTGGCGCCTATGCCTATTATCGCGTGGAAAAGCGCAATCTCTCGACGTTGGCTGTCCGCGACCGTCTCGCCGCACGGCTGAAGGTAACGCCAAGCGCACTGGTCTTTCCTGCTCTTAAAGATGCCAGCGCGGAGGCCGTCCAATACGCCAGCGTCCGCAAGCGCGGCCCAGAGCAGATCAAAGATCGCGGATTCATGGCGCAGCGCGTGCGCTGGGGCTCCCGCTCGCTGCGACCGAAGGACGTATTGGGTAACCGGTTCTCCATCGTCGTGCGCGATTTAGCGCAGGAAGATGTGCCCGTATTGACCGGAGTGTTGTGCAAGCTAGAGACTGACGGTCTGCCCAACTACTTCGACGAGCAACGATTTGGCTCATTGTCCGAAAAAGGCTTCATTGGGAAGGCGATTTTGCTGCGTGAAGCCGAGCAGGTGGTGCGCTTCTATCTCGAAGAACCGATGCGCGGCGATCCCGCTAACGTCCGAGAGTTCAAAGCGTTGGTGAAGAGCCATTGGGGCCAGTGGGGATTCTTGCTGCACAAGGCCCCACGTCCCTCGAATTTTCGCAGCGTCATCACATACCTCAAAGACCATCCGCACGATTACACCAAAGCAGCAAACCTGATCCAGGACCGCTTGCTCTCCATTTACCTCTCAGCTTACCAGTCGTGGATCTGGAACCACATCACCGCGCGTTATCTCGAATCGATCAGTCCCACATCGCTTGCGGTGCAGATTGTTGACGTGCCCTTTCCACTGCCTGAGTCGAGCGCCTTACCGGACGCAGTCAAGGCGCGGGAGATCGATCTGCCCCGTCTGACCGCGCGTTACGAGGAGGCTGTTGGCGATGCCGCGCAAGCGGTCTTTGAAATGGAGGGATTGAAGTTGCACGACTTCAAGGCGCGCATTCTACGGCGCGTCTATCTCTCCAAAGGCGAGCGTGTGGTCTGGTTCACCCCTACCGCCGTCGAGGTGAGCGCGCCTTATCCTGACGAGTATACGCCCGGACGGCAAGCCATTACGGCGCATTTCACGCTGAAATCGGGATGCTACGCGACGCTGGTGATGAAGGCCGCAGCAGCGTATAGCGATCTCCCCTTCCGCGTGCGGTAAGTGCGGTAGACGGTAGACAGTAGGCAGTAGACAGGAGCAGTCCTCCGTTCCGTGCTTGGTAAGACGGCGGTCAGCTATCAGCATCCGTTGAGAATGGAGTGTTAGGATGAGCGAGACCCACTTCCCTTACGTTGTCCCGTTGGGGGTGGCGGCGGCACTGTCTGATGCCGGGCATGCCAACTCATACCTGGCGGTGGTCGGACGTGATGGTTACTGGATGGTTGATTGCGCCGACAGTCCCATCGGGCGCTTGCAGCGCGCGGACCTCGATCCCCTGGCGGTGCGCGGCATCATCATCACCCACTTTCACCCGGATCACGTGTATGGCTTACCCGCGTATTTGCTCGGGCTGTTTGTGTTGGCAGAAGGGCAGCCGCGCTCGAAACCACTGCCGGTCTACGCGCGTCCTGAGGTGCTGCCGTTGGTGCGGGAGATGATCACGCTGTTTGGGGAGCAGAGCTGGGTTTCGCCTTTGTCGCTTGCTTACCGTGAGATCGTGCCGGAGGTGGGTGCTCCCGTGGCTGTCGATGAGGAATTCATAGTGACGGCGGCCCCGACGCAACATTCGATCCCGTCCATTGCCGTGCGCTTTGCTTTGCGTGGAACATCCCGCGCCTTCGTCTATTCCAGCGATACGTTCCCCTGCCTGGCGGTGGAAACCCTGGCGCGTGGCGCGACGTTGCTCTTCCACGAGGCGACGGATTCGGATCGCAATCACACCCGGCCCGGCGCGGCGGGGACGCTTGCGGCGCGGGCGGGGGTGGAGCGGTTGGTGCTCATCCACTACTACACCCAACCCGACGCGATGGCCTACGCTTTGTCTGAAGCGACGAAAACCTTCGGTGGTCTGGTGGAACTGGCCGAAGAATTCAAGCCCTATCCGTGGTAGTTTGAGACTCGGACTAAGATTTATCAGCAGATTAAGCAGATTTTTTTGTTGACTAATAGAAATCTGCTAAATCTGCTCAATCTGCTGACAGAAATGGGTTATAATTCCCCCTTATGGAAAACACACAAAAACGTGTTGCGCGGGCCGCCGTCCTGGTGATGGCGGCATTTGCTGTAAGCCGGGTTCTGGGCCTGGTGCGGCAGATTGTCTTCGGGCACTACTTTGGTACGGGCGCGGACATGGACGCCTACGTCGCCGCGCAGCGCATCCCTGAAGCGATCTTCTTCATCGTGGCGGGCGGCGCGCTCGGTTCGGCCTTTATCCCGATGTTCACCGGGCGGCTGGCGCGCAATGAGACCGAGTCCGCGTGGAAGCTGGCCTCGGCGGTGATCAACATCCTCCTGATCGTCCTCGTCCCGTTGAGCTTGCTGTGCATCGTTTTTGCGCCCTGGCTGGTGCGGACGCTGATCGCGCCCGCGCTCGATGCCAACGTGCAGGCGCAGATTGCGTCGTTGATGCAGGTGATGCTGCTCTCGACGGCCATCTTCGGCGTCAGTGGCGTGGTGATGGGCATCCTCAACGCGCACCAGCACTTCCTGCTCCCGGCGATTGCGCCGGTTCTGTACAACCTGGCGCTCATCGGCGGCGGGATCTGGGGCGGCGAGACCGGCCTGGGGCCGATGGGGCCGGCGATTGGCACAGTCGTCGGCGCGGTCATCCACCTGCTGATCCAGGTTCCGGGCCTCGCGCGTTACGGCGCGCGCTATTGGCCGATTGTGGGGCGCGGCGATCCCGGCGTGCTCGAGGTGGGACGTTTGATGGCCCCGCGCGTGTTGGGCGTGGCGGCGGTGCAGCTCAATATGCTCGTCACCAACAACCTGGCCTCGCGCCTGGGTGAGGGGGCGATTGCGGCGCTGGAATATGCGTGGTTGATCGTGCTGCTGCCGCACGGGGTGTTCGCGCAGGCGGTGGGGACGGCCGTTTTCCCGACGTTTTCCGAGCAGGCGGCGCGCGGCGAGACCGGCGCGTTGCGCAAGACCCTTACGCTGATGCTGCGCGTCATCGTCGCGGTGACGTTGCCCGCGGCGGTGGGCTTGATGACGCTAGGCCGGCCGATTATCGCGGTGATCTTCCAGCGCGGTGAGTTCGACGCGAGTTCGACGCAGGTCGTGGCGTGGGGATTGACCTTCTACGCCGTGGGTTTGGTGGGACTTTCGGCCATTGAGGTGCTGGCGCGGGCCTTCTACGCCCTGCACGACACGTGGACCCCGGCGTTGGCGGCGCTGCTCTCCGTGGCGCTGAACGTGGCCTTAGGGCTGACATTGCCGCCGATTTTCACTGCGTTGGGTGTGATGTCACACGGTGGGCTGGCGTTGGCGAGTGCGCTGGCCTTCACCGTGCAAACGGCGCTGCTGTTGGTATTGATCTACCGGCGCATTGGCGGTTTCGATATGCGTGGGCTGGCGTGGCAGGCCTTGCGCGTCCTGCTTGCCTCCGTGGGGATGGGCGTGGCGCTCATTGGCTGGATGCGCATCGCGCCGGGAAGCGTGCTCATACAGAGTACCGGCGGAGTGTTTGTGGGTGTGATCGTTTACGCTGCGCTCGCGCTCCTGCTGCGTATCGAAGAGTTGAGACAGGTAACGTTGATGCTGATTCGTAAAGGATGAGGCAGGATGCAGGATGCAGGATGCAAGATGCAGGATTCTGAAGGCTGACCGCTGATAGCTGATAGCTTGTGACTACTAAACGCGCATTGCTTATCCTCATTCTCGCCCTGGCGCTCTTTCTGCGGCTGTGGCGGCTGGATTTCGGCATGGAATTGCCGTATCTGGCGCACACGGATGAGCCGACGCAGTACAATCCCGCGATCAACATCCTCAAGACGGGCGATCTGAACCCGCATTTCTTCAACTATCCAAGCCTCACCATTTACCTGAACGCGGCGGTCTTCTACGTGGGGTATGGTGTGGGGCGTTTGACAGGCGCGTTCACCTCGCTCGCCGACGTGCAGCCGATCCGCACGTTGCAGATGTCTGTGGGGCGGGTGGGGACGCCGTCGCTGCTACTTTTGGGGCGCGCCGTGACCGCCATGCTGGGGACGCTGACGGTGGGGCTGCTCTTCGCGTTGACGCGCCGTCTCACGCAGCGGGTGTGGGCCGCGCTGCTGGCGGCGCTCCTGCTGGCGATTTCCCTGCAACACGTGCGATTTTCGCACTACATGACCGTGGACGTGATCGCCACGGCCTTCGTTGTGGCGACGTTGGCGGCGTGCGCCGAGGTGTTAGCGTGCGATGACGGCGTCCGCGCACGGCGCTGGCTGTGGGCGGCGGCGGTCTGCGGCGGGTTGGCGACGTCGAGCAAGTACAACTACGCCGTGTTGTCGGTCTCCGTGGGGCTGACCGGGCTACTGCTGGCGGGATCGTGGTGGGAGAAGTTGCGACGTGTGGTGTTGAGCGGCGTGTTGTTCTGCGCGGCTTTTGCCTTGACCTCGCCGTTCGTATTGCTGGACGCGAGTGCGGCCATCCCTGCGATCCAAAGTGAAATGCGCCACTACGCTACCGGGCACCTCGGCGTGACGGGCAGCAGTTTTCTGTGGTATCTGGGCTATCTATGGCGGAGCAATCCCTTCTATCTGCTTGCGGGCGTTCCCGGCATCGGGCTGGCGCTGTGGCGCACCAGACGCGTCGCCGCGCCGCTGGCGGCCTTCGTCCTCATCTACTTCGCATTGATCGGCGGGCAAGCCGTCCACTTCGACCGCAACGTGCTGCCGGTGCTCGTGTTGCTGATTGCCGGGATTGGCGCGGCGGTGGATGCGCTGGCAGACGTACTGACGGTCAGACGCAAGCCGCCGTCACGCCCGGTGCTGATGCTGTCTTCGCTCATTCTCTTTTCGCTGATTCCTTTACTACCCTCGCTGGCGATGCTGCCGCCTGTTCTGCAAAGTTCCAAGCCGAGTGGTCGCGCGCAGGCGCAGGCCTGGTTCGACCACAGGCTCACGACGCCGGAAGGCTGCCGCGACCTGTCCGCGCTCACCGTGCTGGCCGAGTCGTACACCGTCTACATCGACCCGGCCTGCGCCAACGTGGAATATATCGCGACCCTCACCACGCTTTCCACCGACCTGGCCTATTTCCAACGGCGCGGGTATGACGTGGTGATCGCCGGATCGGGGATGTTCAACCGCTTCTACGAGAACCCGGATGTGTACGCGCAGGAGAGAGCTTTCTACGACGCGCTGTTTGCCAGTGTGCCCTACCTGGCTTTCGAGAACGCCTACGATCCACTGGAATTCCGCGAGAACGGCGCGCGGGTGTACGTGTTTTTGCTGAGTGCGCGGGCGAATGATTGTTTTACCCAGCTTTCCAGGTTTTTGAATGTGTCCGCGATTGTTTCTTCAGTGGGCGCATCTGGGTCGAGACACCAGGCCAATACTTGCTTGAGCGGTTGTTCCAGTTTGCCGCGTGAACCGTGGAATTTAGGCAGGACTTTCATTAGCACCGCTGCATCGAAGGCCGGATCGTTGCCGGACAAAGTGTCAATACGGGTAAAGCCGTGGGTGCCTTTTTGATGCTTATACCTTGCAAACCCCGGTCCTACTCTGTGGCGATCTGTTCAGTCACCCACTTCACCACGTGTGCAGCTAACTCGACTGCCCGTTCATACTCTTCATCGCTGACCGGGTGATAATCGCCGGGATAGCGCGTATGTACAGCATAATCAGTGAGTTCGACGACTTCGCGGATTGTGTCTGGTATCTCCTGATACTCCATCAGTTGCATCAGCAGAAGTGTGAAGGCGTGGGTACGTGGAGGTTCAGCGCCAAAGTACAGCAATAGCGCCTTCAATGCTTTTTCGGCAGCTTGTTGGGCTTCGAAGCACAGGTCCTCCAGGATGACGGCTTCGCGTTTGCCAGTGCGCGCAATCGCAAGGTTGCTCCTGGCGCGTTGTAGCCAGATTTCAAATGGTTGCTCGATCATAACAAACCTGGCCTTGTTGTAAAGCGCGTCGGTAGATGAAGCCAGGAGTATCCCGGCGTTTGGCGAGTTTATCGGCATCGACTACGACAATATCTACCGCAACGCCAACGCGCCGTTCCAGCAAAGCGCGGTAAATGCGGCGTGAAACCTGACGTTCGTTTTCCACATCGCGTACCACGACCATAAAATCGTAATCGCTCTCTGCGTGCGCAGCGCCGCCAGCCTGTGAGCCAAACAGAATGACCTGTTCAGGATCAGCCGTTTGGGTGATGATGTTGACCAGTGTCTGTATTTGTTGACCATCTTGGAGTGCGCGAGTTTCAATCACGGCGACCTCCTTCCTCAACGGATTGAACGGATGAAACGGAGTTATGATAGGCAGAATCCGGCAAACGTCAAACGAAAGGCTCGCGCTCTATCCCCGTCCGCAAAAACGCGATCCCCTGCCGCACAAACGCCTCGCCATCCGGGCACGGATCATGGAACATTCCCCGCCGGAAGGCGAACGTCCCTGGCGGATCGCCAATGGATGAATTGTAGGTCTCCAGCAGCACGTATCCCTCGAAGGCGACCGCCTTGAGCGCCGCGAAGACGGCGTCCCACGGGACGAGGCCGCCGCCGGGCACGCCGCGGTCGCTTTCGCAAGCGTGCAGGCCCCACAGTTTGGGTGCGGCGGTGTGGATGGCCTTCGCATAGTCACGGATTTCGGTGACGAGGTGGTACGTGTCGAGCAGCACGCGCAAGTTGGGGTGATCGGCCAGCGCGATGAGGCGCATGGCCTGTTCCGGCGTGTTGACGAGGTGCGTGCGGAAGTGGCTCATCGGCTCGATGACGACGGCGACATTGCGCCGCGCGCCGTAGTCCGCCAGAGCGTGCAGGCCCTCGGCGGTGCGCGGGAATTCATCCGCAGGTGGGATGCGGCGTAGCACCGTCCCCGGATGTCCGTAGAGCGCGCCGGTGTAGGCCACCGCGCCGAGTTCGGCGGCCACGTTCACCTGGCGTTGGTGCCACGTCAGGCCGCGCGCGCGGTGCGCCGGATCGTCGGCGGAGAGGTCGCACTCGGCCGGCCACAGTCCGCCGGGACTGATGGTGAGTGTTAGCCCCAGGCTCTCGGCGCGCTGGCGGCTCAGGCGTGGCGTGTAGTTTACGTCGTCCCCCACCACTAACTCGAAAACATCCAGCCCGCTCGCCGTGGCCGTGTCCAGAATGGGCAGGCAGTCATCCGACCAGCCGCCGGTAAAAAGATAACAGTGTGCGCCGTAGTGGATGGGCAAATTAGATCTCCTTGGTGGAACGTTTCAACGTGGTATAGGACGTGTGCGGGATTTCTGAATCGCGTGTAGGCAAGCGCAGATGGTCACTCCGGTAATGAGGAGTCGTCCGATCTGCCCGGGGCGGGTGCGCAGGGCGACGACGCGCGTTAAGCTAGGTGTGCAGTATGGCATTCCGGCAAGGCCGGCGAGCGCCAGGTGGTAGATGTGTGTGTTGTCCATCACCTGCGCTGCTAGTTCCGCGTTCACGCCCCAGGCGTAGACGGGAACGGGGGTGGCGGTGTGCCCGGTTGTCGCCCAGGCGACGGTGGGAAAGTTCCCCGCACCGTTGTTGGCGATGACGTTCAGCCCGCCGGTTTCGTGATCTGCCGTGACGATGATCAGCGTATCCGTGCGGGAGACGGCCCACGTGTAGGCGACTTCAACGGCGCGGTCGAACTCGAGGACTTCGAAGATGTTACGCGCGATGTCGTTGGCGTGCCCGGCGTGGTCGATGCGTCCGCCTTCGACCATCAGGAAAAAGCCGTCGGGCACGTCTTCCAGGAGCAGGAGCGTCGTGCTGACCATCTCCGCTAGGTGGGGCAGGGTATCGTAGCCGGGGTCTGCGCCGGTGAAATAATCGTACTCGTAGGGTAAATTGGTGTTCCCGAATTGCCCGGAAACTCGCGCGGTGAGTGTGGGGGTGAGCGCCTGCATCTCCGCCCGGTCGAAAACTACCGCGTACCCGGCGGCGCTAGCGTTTGTCGGATTCAGGCCGTTGGCCCCGCCGCCGAACAACACGTCGGGTTTCGTCTGCATGAGATAGTCGCCGGCGATGTTGGTGGTGTCCGCGCGGCTGGCTTCGTGTGCGCCGAAGGCGGCGGGCGTCGCGTGGGTGGCATACGTTGTCGTGATCAGCCCGGCGCGCTTGCAATAGCGGTGGAAGTGTTCCAGCAGCGTTTCGAGATCGCTGCCGTCGCCGGGCAAAGCGACGGAGATCACGCCGTTGTTGACTTTCTGGCCGGTTGCCATCGCCGTAGCGCTTGCGGCCGAGTCGGTGACGGCGTTGTCGGCTGAATAGGTGGTCATCGTGCTGGAGTAGGGGAAGGATTCCATCACGAGCGTCCCCTCACTGCCATTTTGATACATCCCGGCGGCGCGTACCTGTTCTGGCCCCATCCCGTCGCCGATGAAGAGGAAGACATTGCGCGGCGCGACCGTGGACGTGATGATGGGGCTGTCCACCGGCTCGATGACGCGCGCATATACGCTTTGTAGCCGTGTCGTATACAGCATTGTGCCGATCACGGTAAACGCAGCGATAAGGATCGCGCTAATCCTGATTTTCACTGCCTTTTGATCCATTGATTGATTCGCGGGGACTCAATCCTCCGTATACCCAACCAACGCGACGGCGCGCGGCCCGGTATGCACGCCTAACACCGGTGAGACGATGCTGATGATCAGCTCGCGTGGGGCGAACGCCTCTTGCACGCGGGCAGCCATCGCTTCGGCCTCCGGCAGCGCGGCGTTGTGCAGTACGGCGATGCGCATCGGTTTGCTGGTGTCGAGTTTGGCGAAGAAGTCGTCGTAGAGCGCGTCCAATGCTTTCTGGCGTGTCCGTGAACGGCGTCCGGCTTCGACCATGCCCGTCTCGTGGTTCACCGTAATCTGCGGCTTGAAGTTCAACAATGTGCCGATGAAGGCGCTCGCGCCGCCGATGCGCCCGCCTTTGTGGAGGTACTCCAATGTGTCGAGCGTGATGATGTAGGCCATGGTTTTGCAAGCTGCGTCGGCTGCGGCGACCATCGCGGCAGCGTCTCCGCCGGCTTCGCGTGCGCGCGCCGCCGCCAGCACTTGCCAGCCCAGGCTCATCGAGTTGGATTTCGAGTCCACGAGATGGACAGGGATATCGATAATCGGCGCTGCCATTTGCGCCGACTCGTAAGTACCGCTCATGGCGCTGCTGATGGTGATCACGACGATTTCTTGGGCGCCTTGCCCTCGTACCCTCTCGTAGATATCGAGGAAGTCTTGCGGCGTGGGTTGCGATGTCGTGGGGTACGTTGGGTCGTTGACCAGCCGGTCATAGAACGCTTCCGGTTGGATATCGACGCCATCGCGCAACGGCTCGTCTCCCCAGATGACCATCAACGGGATAACGTTGACGGCGTACTGTTCGCGCAAATCCAACGGCAAATCGCACGTACTGTCTGTAATCAGGGCTATTTTGTGGTCTGGCATATCTCTCCTCCTTGAGAATGGTTATAGGTTAAATACAGGTTACAAGTTATACGTTACTTCACCGCCACCACGCCAAATGCGCGAGGGCGTTCGATGACGCGCGTGAAACCGGCTTCGTGCAGTCGCCGGACTACCCCACGTGTGACGCTGCGTCCTGACCGGCTCTCCGGGTCGCCGACGTAGTGGAACATCTGCCCGCCTCGACGCAGCACACGATAGGCCTCTTCGTAAAAATCGCGACTGTAAAGGTCGCCGGCTAATTTGAACATCGGCGGGTCGTGAATGATACGCGAGAAGGCGTCGTCGTTGAATGTCTGGATGACCTCGAAGCTGTCGCCGATGCGCTGGGTGATTCTGGGATTGTCGAAGAGGTCGCGCGACCAGGGATTGGCCTGGGCGATGTCCAGCACGGCAGGATCCAATTCCACCGTGATAACGCGCTCGGCGGTTCTCGCTGCCATCACGGCGGTGTAGCCCAACCCGGTGGTCGTGTCCAGGACCTGACCCGTCACCGATTGGAAGGCCTTGATTTTTTCCCCGGTATCTTTCCAGGGATCGGTCCCTTTGATGCGATGCATAGGAATCCCCGATACCAACATTGTCGGCGCAGCGTGGGTCGGCATCAGGCTGTACACCCGGTCCATAGCCTCAGAGAAAACGATGATTTTGTGGATATCCCCCTCTTTGAGCAGGAAACAGTTGTTTTCGGATGCGTTGATTTCGTCGATGGCCTCCCATGCCAGCAACTCGCCGGTCGGAAAGCGGATGCCTGCTGCTTCGACTGTGACTTGTACGGTGGTCAACCCTAAATCCGGCGAGATGTCGCTGCCGGCCGCATCCGTGGCGCGGCATCGAGCGAGGGCCTGGGTTTGCACGTGCGAGAGTACGATGGTCGATGGCATCATCATTATCCTTTACCGTAGTAAGACTATGCCCAAAGCTGCTGCGACGATCAAACTGACCGACGGTACAAGCACCTTGTAGAGTGCGCCCCAGCTCGCGCCGAAGTAGTTGTGCGTGAGCGCCAGGCACAGGTGCATCGGCGAGAGCATAATGCCGCTGAAACAGCCGGCGAACATCCACACACCGGAGGCCAGGGCCTCGATGGATAGCCCGGTGAGCAGCGGCGCGACCAATGGCAGGCTTAGCGCCATCGCCGCGGGTGCGGTCCCCGTCACCAGGCCTACCAGCATCGGTACGATGAAGGCGACGACCAGCGGGGGCAGGCCGAGTGCGCCCAACGCCTGCGGTATCTGGGTAACTGCACCAGTATCTTCCAGGACTTGTTTGAAGATCATCACGCCGAAGATGGATGAGAACGTCTGTACCGGTAGGCTACGTGTGAGCACATCGCGCCATTCGCCTGGCCCGATGCGCTTGACGATGATGAACAGCGTGATGATGATTGCCAGGCTCATGAGCATGTTGACCTGCAAAACGACGACGGCTACGATCACCAACAGGATCGGCCACGTGCTGGCGAGCAGGTCACGCCAGGCCATACGTTTGCCTTGTCCGTTATTCGTGGAGCGCTCTTGGCGAATGCCCGCCAGACCCCACACCACGCCGCCGAGCATCGCCGCGATACTGAGCGGCCACGACGCCTGCACGAACGCGTAAACCGAGACGCCGAGCAGGGCCGAGACCATCAGTAGCGAGGAGTAGAGCGGGAAGACATACTCCATCGAGTGACGGAACCAGTAGTTGATGTACGTTTTCCGGCTGGGCGTCAGATCGAGTCGCGTACCGATCTCGTTGACCATTGGCGCGGAGAACATCGCGCCGCCGAGCATCGGCATCAGGCCGATCATCGCCGGCATCAGCGCCAGCACGATGCGGCTATCGGGCACGACCACTTGCAGCGAGGCGACCATGCGCTCCATCGCGTGTGTGCGGCGCATCAATTCGGCCAGCAGCAGCACCAGGAAGACGGCCCCCGCCAGTTTGAGGGTGTCTGCGGCGATTATCCCCTGCAGGATTGAGCGGAGCAGGCTCAGGAAGGGATAGGCGAACAGGATCGCCGCCAGTCCCGTATTCAGCAATAGGATGAGACCGAGGTCCCATTTGCGCATCAGTAGGAAAATTGTTACACTGAGGATCAGGGCGAATTTTAGCAGATCGAGCATGGATTACCTGCCGTGGCCGTTGATGCTTCCAAGGACCGGGATGCCTTGGGCTTGTGCAGCTTCGGTGAGCATCGTCATTTGTTCCTTGGTGGGCGGGGTCAAATTGGCGGCACGATAGTCCCATCCGAGACTGTTGTACTTGTCCCCGGCCATGCGGTGGAACGCGAGCAGTTCCACCGTGATGGGCGCCGGATCACCCGCTATGCCGTCATACTGTGCTGCGCGCAGATCGTGCAGATCCCGCACGAAAGCGGCGATCGCGGCGACTTCCTCTGGTGTGTCATTGACCGTGGGGATGACGGGGATGCGGAAGATGATGGGTTTGCCACTTTCGACGAGGTGGCGGGCGTTCGCCAGCAGCAATGCGTTGGGCGCGCCGGTAGCGTCGTGGTGCCTGGCGGAATCCATGTGTTTGAGGTCCATCATCACCAGATCGGTGAGCGGGAGGAGTGCCGCCAGGTTCTCCCACGGGACGTTGGCCGCGGTCTCGATGGCGGTGTGCAATCCCGCCGCGCGGCAGCGTGCGAGGATTTCGCGCGAGAATTCCACTTGCAGCGCCGGTTCGCCGCCCGAAAGCGTCACGCCGCCGCCGGAATTCTCGTAGAATGCGCGGTCGAGCAGGATTTCAGCCACGACGGCTTCGGCGGTCGTCGCTTGCGCACTGAAGACGAGTGCCTCGGCGTAGCACACGTCCACGCACGCGCCGCACGCAACACATTTCTCGCGATCGAAGACGCGCGTCCCGTTCTCCTCAAAGGTTTGTGCGCCTTCGGGACATGCCTCCACGCACGCCGCACAGCCGATGCAGCGGCTAGGGAAGAACTGCACTTCCGGTTTAGGCCGGATGCTTTCCGGATTATGACACCAGAAGCAGCGCAATGTGCAGCCTTTGAGGAAGACGGTGGTGCGAATTCCCGGCCCATCGTGGACGGAGAAGCGCTGAATGTTACAGATGTAGCCTGTGGTCATAGTCTGTTCGGATTTCCTTAAGATAGTCTGGTAGTCGGGTAGTCTTTAGTCGGGTGGTCACTGGTCACTCGCGGCGGGCTGCTGCGTATTGACCCAGATAGCCTCTGGCATTTGTGAAGCGACTGGCGCAGTACCCGTTACTAGGCCAATCAGCATAGATACGATAGTTTGAACAGTTTATGGTAAATGCCCTCCTTTGGTTAAGGTGAAACAATGATAGTGCAAGCTGCTCGACCTAATCTTTGAACTTTACGAAGTCAGGCGGTGTAACGTAAATAAGAACGCCTCCTGGCTCCCAGTGGTATAACCACTCGGCATCGTTTGGATGTAGACGAATACAGCCATGTGAAGAAGGCTTGATGCCTAGAAACTCCAACCCTTCGTATACTTTTTCTCCTTCGATTTCTTTGTAGGGCGCACCGTGTATGTAGATGTTTCCGGTTGCCCTGGTCAAGTACCAGGCATAATCGGCCAGGCTGCCAAAACCATATATAGTCTTCACATAACGCCCTACGTTTCCTACGAAAGGTGGGGTATAGGACGTGCGTAGGCCCGTGCTGACCGGAATTGTGCGTATTTTAACGCCATCTTCGTACACACGTAAAACTTGTGCTGTTTGATCCACCACCAGGGCTTTACCTTGCGATGTAGGGGGTGCGACTGAATTGATTTTTACCGGGTGCGGCGTTGGTGTGGGGGTAGGGGTTGAGATCGGAGTTGAAAAATCAAAGCCATATCTCCGGTTAAAGTTTTGCCGGGTCATTGCACAGAATTGTTCGTATCCTTCCAGTACAATGGCACAACCGTGTTGGTATGGATTGAGTATATCCGCGCCGTTATACGACGAGGCTCGGGCAGATTGTGGGGTTATGACCTGCACCATCCACACGATTGCAAACATGAGCAAAATGATGCTTGCCCATTTGGTACGGTTTGGTGTTGACAAGAATCTTTTTGCCATTTCATCATTCCTGTGTGTCTGATACAGGTATTTTCAATACTTGTCCTTCCCATATAAGATTTGGATTAGCAATGTCATTAATTTGCATCAAGAGCCGCTCACTTACGTTATGATCAAGTGCAATTTTGCTGAGTACCTCACCCGACCTAACCGTATAGATAATGTAATCTCCTTGCCATGCCTCACTATCGAGTGTGGGCTGGGACTGAATTCTCTCCGGCGACATCCAAGTCAGAAACACCTCAATGCCGCGCAGGTTGCGTTGCCATTCTGCTTCACTAACGAGGTTATGTGTTAATAGCTCAATCTCTGCGCCAGCAATTCCTTTTGTTGAGAGCCAATCAATGGCATCTCCAGTAGTGATTTGCCCATAAATTCCATCTGTTTTGTGTGGATAACCTGTGGCTTTTGATAACGCTTCTACCAACTCAAACGTATATGAGCTTTCGCGATCCTCTGCGGAGAAAATGACACCCATTGCGCTATGATAGAAGATTACCGCATCCATATTGTGTTTCAAGATGAAATCGCGTAACGCAGCCGTTTCTGGTTCTGAAAACGGTGCATCTCCAGCCTTGACCGGACGGGTGCCATGCGTTGCCATTGGCTGCCACTTGTAATCCCAGTTGCGATTCAGGTCTACTCCATTACCGTTCATTCGCCCCACTACAGCGTCTCTCCCGGCTGCGTAGCCATCTGGGTTGGCGCAAGGGATAAGGTAAAGTGTTACATTCTCTGGAATAGTGGCTGGATGCTCCTGCAGATACTTGAGTGTGTCACTGACCAAGTGAACCGTGTTCCATTCGTATCCACCATGAATACCGCCAATCAGCGCGCGTACGACCGGCCCTGTTCCTAAGCGATAGGCATATAGTGGATTGCCGTTAAATGAATTACCATAGAGGATTGGTCCCTCGAAGAAAGAGGCCGGGGTTGGTATGGGTGTTGGGGTCAACGTGGGTGTTGGTATAGCTGTTGGCTCTGACGTCCATGTGGGGATATTGGCTGGCGGGAAAGGCGTCACGGTAAATGTCGCCGTGCTTTCCACTATCTGTAGGGGAACTGGGGGCTCCGTTGCCATGGAAGGAGCAGAAGGCGAAGAGGAATTTCTGTAGATGACATACCTGAAAAGGCTTATAGACAATCCAAGCACGATTAAGAGCGTAAGTACGGATATACTTGAAACTATCCATACATGTTTATGTTCGAAAAATCGCTTGGGTTTCGTTTTTTCGTTAAGTAACCCCGGTTCTCGCATCATAACTCCTATAAGATTATGGCTGTTGGGCAAAATCCAAAAGTGCCTGTATTGTAAGGTCAATAGAGGGTGTACGATTTGCTGGAATCACGGCATTGATAGATTGGATTCTCTGTTCTGCACACCAGGTAATTGCTTCCCCGGTTGGAGTGTAAGACCCCCAGTCGGCGCTCATTGTATATCCCATTATTGAGGCGAAAGAATCTGCAAGGCTCTTGGAATGGTTGCCGCCAGCATAAACTTGATTAGGAGAGCTTACAGATGAATGTAGAATCAACACGCGCAGTTTTGAAGAGCTGTTTAACTGGTGTAGCAGATCGCTCAAGGCACGCGTTTCTGGTTCTGAAAAGGGGCGTGAACCCCCAGCGCCGGGCTTTCCGTTAGGATGCCCTGGTACCGCGGCATTCTGGATCCAGTCTGAGGTATCCCAATTGCGATTCAAGTCTACATTATTTGCATTAAAACGTGAGTTGGCGGCATTGCCATCAGGATTGATGGTAGGAATAAGATAAAAAGCTACGTTGGGCGGGATTTGTCCAGGGTCGCGTTGAAAGTTATCGATAATCGCTTGCACTAACTCAATGGTGCGTGGCTGATCACCTTGAATACTCCCAATAACGACGACGGACACTTCGTCCTCATATCCAATTGCTAACATAGCTAAATCCCAACCTCTAACGGATTTGCCTAAACTGCGCCATTCTTGAATATAGGTTGCCTCTGCAGTAGGCGTCGCCGCGCGCGGTGTATCGGTGACGGCAATTGTTACGGGTGGCGCTGTCTGTGTTGCGTGCGGGGTTGGCATCTCTGTCTCCGTGACGATGACCGCAGTAGCAGGAACAGGGGTGTCCTCAACGGGCGTGGGTGTTGCCCATCCTCGGAGATTGTTCCACACGATTAGCCCGATGATCACAATCGCGATCACCCCTATGCCTATCGCCCCCAACACACACCCAAAGCCGCTTACGCGTCCAAGCAATTTGTTTTTTCTGCCTGGCGACGGTGCAGACGCGCGTGCGGTCGTTCTGTCCGGCGGGTACGGCGGTCCGGCGTCCGGTTGCGCAAATCGCACCGTCCTTTGCTTTGCCGGCATCCCGGCTTGCACGCGCACCGTGGCTT
>Ga0209614_1001017_pt1 | contig 22480 bp, 19 predicted proteins | sample BlaSprsedimmetaG_FD_185484 | JGI IMG/M metagenome (GOLD analysis project Ga0209614, IMG submission 185484) | Hot spring sediment bacterial and archeal communities from California, USA to study Microbial Dark Matter (Phase II) - Blank Spring... ... | reverse complement strand
ACACCCTCCCCCTCCCCCTATCCGACCTGGAGGAAGAAATCCTGACCGCCGACCCCCAGGCCATACCACTGCACCAAATCTTTGGCGGGCACCCCCTCCTGGCCATCGTCGGAGGACCCGGCAGCGGCAAATCTATGCTGCTGGCCTACGTCGCCCTGGTATGCGCCCGCTCAGCGACAAACGACCGCCAGAAGGATCCACCCCCCTCCCCTGTGCCGCTGGACCTGGTTGAAGGGCGAACACCGCTCTGCGTGACGCTCCCCGCTCTGGTGTGGAGCGACACCCCGAATGGAGAGGCAGCCGACGGCATAGACCGGTTGATCAACGCGGCTATCGCCTCGGCCGGAAGCGGCAAAGGGGTCGCGAGTTCCCTGCGTCAACTCCTCGAGGCCGGACAGACCATCATACTGGTTGACGGATGGGATGATCTGACGCCGGATCAACGAGTGCTGGCCGCCGATTGGATCTCGCAAGTAAGCGCCGCCGTGCCGGAGAATTGGTGGCTGATCGGTGTGGGCGCGCAAGAGTATGCTCCCCTGGTCGAGGCCGGGTTTGTCCCCCTTCACCTGGCAGCCTGGAACACCAAGCAAATAGAAGAGCTCGCTCACCACTGGACGGGCACCTTTGCACCCCCAACCGGCCCCAGTGGTGCAGAACGCCTCCCCAAGCTGACGGCCGCACTGCGCCACGCCGCCCACGTGGGAGCGACGCCCCTGGAACTAGCCCTGCGCGCTTTCGTATACCTCTCCGACGGTCAAACCCCTTCCAGGCGCGCCGCCCTGTTCGACCGGGCGTTAGAGCTGCTGCTGTGGCAAGAGCAGAAACAGCAGGCCTGGCTGTTGACCACCTGTCGCGTGACGCTGGGTCAGTTGGCGTTGACCATGCTCCAAGAGGAACGGCCCACGACCAGCCGCGAAGAGATCGAGGCTGTGATCGAGGCCGCCCTTCCTCCCTCCGAGGAGACCCCGGCCCGGGCGGTCAACCAAGTCCTGCGCACATTGACCGGCGAGCGAGGCCTGCTCCGCCCTGGAGGAGACAATTGCTACACCTTCACTCATTCGCTCTGGCAGGCCTACCTGGCAGCCCGTCAATTGATCGCCATACCCCCCGAAAGCCTCGTCGAGCGGCTGGAGGACCCCAAGTGGACCGAGACTTTCCACTTTTATGCTGAAATCGGCGACGTGGGGCCGTTGGTCAACGCCTGGCTGCGCACCCCCGATGACCTGTTCCACACCCGCCTGCGCACCCTCAGCACATGGATCAGCGTGGCGCCCGCTGGCGCATCCTGGAGCAACGGGGCGATGGCCGTACTAGCCCGGGGATTCCTCCAATCCAACCGACCAAGCCGGATTCGACGCCAACTAGCCCTGGCCCTGGCCGCGACCGGCATATCGGGCGTCACCTATCTCTTCAAACAGGCCCTGCAACAACCTGACCCCCAAGTTCGCACCGCCGCCATCACGGGACTGACCCGGATGGCCGGGGAGGCCGATCTGCCTGTCATCAGAGAGGCTGTCGCGGATCAGGATCCACACGTGCAGGAAGCAGCTGTGCGTGGATTGGCATACATGAACATAGACGCGGCGCAGCGCTGGCTGGAGCAGATGGTGATAAGCGGGGATGAACTGCTCAGCCTGATAGCCGCCGAAACACTGGCCCAATACGGGGAAGAGGGAGGCGATTTTTTGCGCGAAGCGATCACCTCGGAGAATCCCATGGTCCGCCGGGCCGCCGTCGTGGGGCTGGCCCAGATTGGCGCTCGTGACGTGCTGAAAGAGGTGGCCCGCGAGGACAATCAGTGGATCGTGCGGTCGGCAGCCAGCGCCGCGGTCGAGGAGCTGGATAGACAGGAAAAGGCTTTTGGTATCACGCCGCCCCCTCATATCGAACAACTGCCCTGGCTCATCTCGTGGGCCGCAGCCCAGGGTGAAAGCGTCGGGATGGGCGACGCGGCCTGGCAGATGCTTCTACGGGCTTTGAGAGAGGGGAACACCGAGACCCGCATCGCGGTCTCCCTGATCCTGGCCCACTGCGGCCGCCACGACGACATCGAGCCATTGAAAAGCGCACTGCCCACCTCGGAGCCCGAGGCCGCCGACGCGATTCTGCAGGCCCTGGCTCAGATCAGTGAGCGGTACGGGGTGACCATCACATAACCACCCTCTGCACGACAGCTCGATTGACTATCCACCCAGGCGGCGGGTAGCTAGAACACGGTCAAAATCAACGTCTGCAATAACCGCTCCACCAGCCAGATGACAAGCAGCGCCACCATGGGGGTAAAATCCAGCCCTCCCACCGGTGGAATGTATTGCCGCAGTGGAGTCAACACCGGCTCTGTGGCCTGGATCAGAAAGCGGGCCACCGGATGGTAGGGGTCTATCCTGAACCAGGACAGGAACGTACGGGCGATGATGATGAACGAATACAACGTACACACCAGGTTAACCAAGCGGATCAAAAACGCAGCCACACCATCCCCCCTCTCTACTAGCCCAACCGAGGGCCGAAAATAGCGCGCCCGATGCGAACCATCGTCGCGCCCTCCTCCACTGCCACCTCAAAGTCGTCGGTCATCCCCATCGAGAGGTGACCCCAATCGGCGGTCGGGAACCGCTCCTTCAGCAGGTCCAACAGGGCGCGCAGACTGATAAAGACAGGCCGCACCGTCTCTGGATCCGGGACGAACGGGGCCATCGTCATCAAACCCTGCACCGCGAGGGCCGGCAGCGCCAGAATCTCTTCGACGACGGCGAAAAATCCCTCCCGCCGTCCCTCGTCCCGCTCCCAGCCCGATAGATCGAACCCGTACTTGCTCTCCTCGCCGGAGACGTTGCACTCCAACAATACCGGCAGCGTCCGACCGGCCTGCTGGGCAAAGCGGCTACAGTAACGCGCGATCTTGAGCCGGTCCACGGAGTGGACGATGTCGAAATGATCGACCACCCGCTCCGTCTTGCGGCTCTGCACGTGCCCCACCATGTGCCACGTAGGCGGAGCAGTCGGGAGCGCGGCTCGCACAGCGGGGATTTTGGGCGCCCCCTCCTCCACCCGGTTCTCACCAAAGTGGCGCACGCCGGCCTCGTAGGCCGCGACCACCGTCTCGACGGGGTGGGTTTTGGACACGGCGACCAGCGTGACCTCGGTCGGGTCTCGTCCGACCCGCAGAGCCGCCTCGGCCAGACGATCACAAACTTGTTTCAAGTTGTGCTCAATATCTCTCATTTCAACAACTCCATCACAATCCCAAATCGCCCGGTGCGTCCCCGCTCGGCCCGGTGAGAGAAAAACTCGTCCACCCGGCAGGCGGTACAGAGACGCGAATCCTCGACGCGCTCCACGCCAGCAGCGCGCAACTGGGCTCCCACCGCGGCGGGCAGATCCAGGTGCATCCGCCCATCAATGTGACGTACCACGTCCACGCCAACCGGACAGGCGGACTGGACGGCCGCTGCCACCTCTGGCCCCACCTCGTAGCAACAGGGGCCAATGGTCGGACCGATGCCAGCCCACAGATCGGTCCGTTCGCAGCCCAATTGCCGTGTCATCACCTCCACCGTCGCCGGGACGCTGCCGGCCACCACCCCACGCCATCCGGCGTGAGCGATGCCCATCGCGCGGCGCTCCAGGTCAACGAAGAGGACCGGCGTGCAATCCCCAAAGCGCATCAACAGCGGCACCCCTGCCTCGACCGTCACCAGCGCGTCGGTGGCTGACCGCAGCGTGCCCCGATGAGCGCGCCCCACCACCTCGACCCGCGCCCCGTGCACCTGGTGAGGACTGACCGTCTGGCCAGGCTCTATCCCCAACGCGCCCAACGCCCGGCGGTGGTTCTCCTCCACCGCCGCCAGATCATCCCCGACGGAGCGGCTCAGGTTGAGCGTAGCGTACGCCCCCTGACTCACCCCTCCCACGCGGGTCAAGATCGCGTGCTCGACCCCTTCCCCTTCTCTCACCCCCTCGAACCGATAGAGGAGGATGCCGTCCAGGTACTCGCGTATCATGTCCGTCGTCGAGCGCGCTGGGCGTCCAACTCGTCCACCGTCTCCTGGACGAGGGGGTAGGACAACCAGGTAGTGGCCAGGCCGAACAACCCGCCCGTGATGACCCGCATCAGCGGCGTGGTCTCGTAAGGCTGAATTCGACCGCCCGGCCAGAAAAAGGGCAGCAGATAAGAGAGAAACTGCGCTCCCCCATCCAACAACATCGGCAGAACTCCGAACAGGAAATAGGCCCACCATGGCAGCGCAGAGATCGTCCACCGACGGCGCACCAGCCCATACACCAGACCAGACAGCAGGATGGTACCGTAAATAGAGATGTCCCGCTGGCAAAGTGCCATCTTGAAGCCCACCTCCTCGTTGCCGACGAACGCCTGCGCCACCGGGCCGACCCCCGCGTCCGGTCCCAGCCACGTCGTCAGCTCCTCCAGTCTGTAGGTGCATTGAGGGCCGAACAGGAAAAAGGAGCGCTGCGGCAGTTGATGGCACAGCGGGCGGTAGATGGTATAGATCATCCGCGCCGGTATCTCGATCCGCAAGTGCATCAGCACCGGGGCCAGGATAGGAAACCCTACGTAGAGCAGGAAAAAACCGTTGAAAAAAAACAGCCAGTGATGGGCAAACCAGGAAATAAACCGTGCAGCCAATACGCTCCATCGGCTCGGTGGTTCCTCCATCAAGCGCCGGGCTGACCTCCGACGCGCTACCTCGGCCAACACCTCGGCTGTCGTTATTTCAGAGTCGTGCAATTGTTCGGCTTTGTTGGATGGCAACGAATTTTCCAGTCCCAGCTTGACTGTTATTGATCATCTCACTATCTTGACAATGTCACATTCAGCGCAAACAATTTTGGGTCTACACGGATTCGTGGGGGAAAATTTCGCAGCAGCAGGTGACGAAGGCGAAAATATACCTGTAGGGCGGGTTTCTTACCCGCCGGGCAGGTATAGAAACCTGCCCTACCCCACAAATCTGCGTAGAGCCACAATTTTTCGGACACAGATTCACCCAGATTTTCACGGATAAGAATCGCAGGTATCTGTGTGCATCCGTGTCCTGTTTTCTAATCCGACATTGTCAATTTCGATCCAATGCCTCTACCTGTACCCGAGTCAAGGCCGATTATAACACAAACAGCCCATCCGACAATAATTGAAAGGCTTTTGGAAGGTCAAAAGATCATCCTGTTAAGCATTTGGAAGGTGGAGCCTGTATAATGAGGTCAACTACTCAAGCCGCAGGCCCCAAGCTTGGGCAGGTCAGTCCGCTATCAATAGGCTATGGTCAGGAGGATGAGATGTCACAATCACAGGGCAGGTTCAAGCAAAGGTTCTCTCTCAATCCAGTCCACTGGCAAATAGGGAGCAAGATCATCGGTATCGTGCTGATCGTGGTGCTCATCTCGGTCAGCGCACTGACTGCCTTCAGTTATCTCAGTTTTTCTACCAGCACCATCAATAAATCAGGGGGCGAATTAGTATGGTATGGACGGAGTGCCCTTCAGCAAGCAGTCGCCGGCGTCGCCGCCAGCGCGAACACCTTGAAAACACTGGCCCTCGCACCATCCCTCGTCGAGGCCGTCGAAGTGGCCAACCAGGCCTACCAGGGCCGGGACCAGGCGGAGCTGGAAGCCGAAATCGCCCGCTGGGACCAGGCTTGGCTGGATCAGGACCCCAGCGCCGATCAACTGGTCCAGCAGATCCTGAAGAACGAGGTCAGCGATCTCCTCAGGCGCTTTATGGAACAATTCCCTGCAGAGGCCGAGGTCTTTGTGACCGACATCCAGGGCCTCAACGTCGCGATGACCGAACGAACCAGTGACTATTGGCAGGCGGACGAGGGATGGTGGCAGAGGGCATACAATGACGGGCAAGGCGCCGTCTCGGTCAGCCAGGTGGAGTATGACGAAAGCGCCCAGTCCTGGGCCATCAACATTGGCGTACCCGTGCACGATGACGACGGACGGGTCATCGGTGTGCTGCGAGGCACCGTTGACATCTCTGTGGTGTTCGGAACGCTCTCCCAGATCACCTTTGGCGAAACCGGACACGCGGCCCTGCTGGATCGGGAGGGGAGAATCCTCTATGCCCATGACAAGAGCCTGCTGATGCAGACCGCTCCGGCCGAGATTCAGGCCATCATCAAGACTCAACAGGCCGGGTGGAGCCGTGATCTGCACGACCTGAACGGCCATCCGGCTATCATCGCCTACGACTTTGGAGAAGGGGAGTTGGCCGAGGCCCTGGGGTGGACCATCTTGCTCGACCAGGACCTGGAGGAAGTTAACGCCCCGGTGAGGAGGAACCTGGGCACCAGCCTGCTGGTCACCGTGGCGGTTGCTCTCGTCTCGGCTGGCATAGGACTATTCTTTGCCAACACGATTGCCAGCCCCATCTTGATGGTCGCCACCAATGCCCAGCGCTTGTCCATTGGGGACGCCGAGTTGAACGATCAGGACTGGCAGGCCTTGACCCGGTTGAACACTCGCCGGGATGAACTGGGCGTCACCGGGCGGGCCTTTGCAGCCTTGATAGCGCACTTCAAAGAGATGACCACCGCCGCGCAACGCATTGCCGCCGGCGATCTCGCCACCGACGTCAGCCCCAGGGGCGAGACCGACCTGCTGGGGAATGCCTTTGCCGAGATGATCGCCGACCTACGCCACCTGATTCATCAGGTCAACGACAACGCCAGCGCCGTCAGCGCTGCCTCCGACCAACTCACCGATACCGCCAACCAGACCGCCCGGGCGACGGGACACGTCGCCGCCACCATCCAGCAAGTCGCCCAGGCCACGGGCCGGCAGACCGAGAGCGTGACCCAGGCCACGCTCACCGTCAAACAGGTCGTCCAGGCCATTGACGGCGTCGCCCGGGGGGCTCAGGAGCAAGCCGTCGCCGTCGGGCAGTCGGCCGAGATCACCGGTCATCTCCGCTGCTGTCCAACAGGTCGCCGCCAACGCCCAGACCAGCGCCCAGGGCGCATCCCGGGCCGCCCAGGCCGCCCGAGAGGGTGCCGAGACCGTCAACAAAACCATCCTGGGTATGGAAGCCATCAAGGAAAAAGTCAATCTGTCGGCTCGTCAGGTCCGGGAGATGGGACAGCGCTCCGAACAGATCGATCTGATCGTCAAAACCATTGACGACATCTCCTCGCAGACGAATCTGCTCGCTCTCAACGCCGCCATCGAGGCCGCCCGGGCCGGCGAACACGGGCGAGGCTTTGCCGTCGTCGCCGACGAAGTGCGCAAACTGGCGGAGGATGCCACCCACGCCACCCAAGAGATCGCCGGGCTGATCAAGAGCATCCAGCAGGCCATTGCCAAAGCTGTGCAAGCGATGGACGAGGGGACCGCCCAAGTCGAGGCGGGCGTGGTCCAGGCCGACGAGGCCGGTCAGGCGTTGGACACCATCCTGATCACTGCCGAAGCGGTCAGCGAGCAGGTGGAGGAGATTGTCGCCGCTGCCCAGCAGATGGAGTCTTCCATGGAGGGGCCGGTGAGCGCGATGGACGGGGTCTCGGCCGTCGTCGAGGAGAACACCGCCGCCACCGAGGAGATGTCGGCCAGCGCCGACGCAGTATCCCACGCCATCGAGACCATCGCCACCACCGCGCAGGAGAACAGCGCGGCCAGCGAAGAGGTGTCAGCTGCTGTCGAAGAAGTGACCGCCCAGACGGAAGAGGTCACCGCTTCCGCCCAATCCCTGAGCGGGATGGCCCAGCAATTACTGAGCCTGGTGGCCCAATTCCGACTCGCCGCCACCCTGGCGGCGCCCGCGCCGGAGGATGGCAAAAGACCCGACCGTGAACCTGCGATGCGAGGGGGTCCTCTTTAGCAAACCGGATCGGATCGCCTCCCACATTGCCCGTATCGTAACAGGGGGGAAATACCAAGTCGTCGGGCTCTTGACCAAGGGTGAGTCAGCGATCCAGGCGGTGGAGCAAGCGCTGCCGGATGCAATCCTGATGGATGTCCAGCTGGGCGGCGAGTTGATGGGAATGTGGCTGGTAACCATGCTCATCCACCACCTCGGACAATCCAAGAACGAGGACAGAACAAGCCCCCATCCTCCCCAGCGAGAGGATGGGGGCCACGATACCCTTCGAGAGAAGCGAACTAGCTCAGCTTTTCCTTGAGCGCCGCCGTCAGGGCCGGCACGACCTTGAACAGATCGCCGACGACGCCATAATGGGCCAACTTGAAAATCGGCGCCTCAGGATCCTTGTTGATGGCGACAATCACCTTGCTGGTGCGCATCCCGGCCTGGTGCTGGATGGCGCCCGATATGCCGGCCGCCACGTACAGATCCGGGCCGACCGTCTTGCCGGTCTGCCCCACCTGGTGTTCGTAGGGGATCCAGCCGGCATCCACCGCAGCGCGGGAAGCGCCCACCGCGGCGTTCAGCGCCTCTGCCAGACTCCGGACCGTCCCGAACCCCTCCGGCCCACCGACTCCCCGTCCACCGGAGACGATCACACTGGCGTCGGTCAGGCTGACCCCACCCTCGGTCTCCCGGAACCCGCTCACCTTGACGGGAATATCCTCCTCCGCCAGGACCGGTTCCACGTTGACGATCTCGCCGCTGCGCCCCGCGTCCGGCTCCGGCTTGGGAAAGGCCCGCGTGCGGGTGGTAAAGATTTGCGGCCGGCGCTCCGGGATGACGCACTTGCAGAGCAACTTGCCGGCGTAAATGGGGCGCGTGGCCACCAAGTTGCCGCCGTCCAACTCCAACGCAGTGCAATCGGCGACGCACCCCGTATCCAGGGCCACTGCCACCGCTGCCCCCAATTCACGCCCCCGGAAGGTCGCGCCGATGAGCACAGCGACCGGATCGGCCTCACCCACCACCTGGGCCAGCAGAGCAGACTGCGGCTCGACACGGAAATCGGCCAGCGTCTCATCCTCGGCCAGGATTACCCGGTCGGCCCCGTAAGAAATCGCCTCCTGGGCCAGGCCGTCCACCCCTTCCCCGCCAAAGACACAAGCGACCACCTGACCTCCCAACTCGTCCGCCAGGCGGCGGGCCGCGCCGATGGCCTCCCAGGAGGTGCCAGCGGGCTGACCTTTGAACTGTTCTACCCAGACAAAGATGTCATTCGTTGTCATCGCCTCACCTCCTATATCACCTTCTCGGCCAGCAGTTTATCAACCAGGATGGCTGCCTGCTGCTCGACCGTCTCCGCCTCGATCATCTCGGCCTCACCTTCTCGCGCCGGCGGCGCAAAGACCTCTGGCCAGCGCACGCCAGAGCCGCTGGCGCCCACCTTGTCGCTCTCCGCTCCGACGTCGTCCAGGGACCAGGCGGGATACTCCATCTTGGCCGCCTTGCGGATGCCGATGAAGGAGGTATAGCGCGGTTCGTTGATGCCCTTGGTCGTGCCCACCACGGCGGGCAGAGTGGCCGAAACCACCTGCCGCCCCTCTTCCAACAGCCGTTCGACGGTGATGGACCGGGCGTCGGGGTCCAGTTCCACGACCTTGATCGTGTACATCAACGAGGGAGCGCCTAACCGCTTGGCGACGGCCGCGCCGACCTGCCAGGTCTGGGCGTCAATCGCTGATTTGCCAAAGAGAACCAGGTCCACGTCCCCCATCTGCTCGATCGCCCTGGCCAGTACATAGCTGGTGGCCAGGGTATCGGAGCCAGCGCAGGTCTCGTCCCAGATGCGGATGGCCTCGTCGCAGCCCATCGCGACGGCGTGTTTGAGGGCCTCCAGGGCCTCTTGCGGCCCCATCGAGATCACGGTGACTTTTCCACCGTGCTCGTCTCGGAGCACCAGCGCCTCCTCCACGGCGTACTCGTCCCAGGGGTTGATAATCAGGGGTGATTCCCCCCAGGAAACATTGCCCGCACCGTCCACCGTCATTTTGGCTTCCGTGTCGGGCGTGTGCTTGGTACATACTACGATGTGCAAGATACACCTCCTAAAAGTGATGTGTAGAACGTATAAACCGAAACAGACGTAACGCGCGATGATGTCACGTCTGCCAATACCCGGGATCGTAGGCGGGCAGCTCGCAGCGCAGCGGCCTGTCCCCCCGATGGTCCAGGGCATACCCGGCCTGGATCAACTCGTGAATCTGGCTGGTACCCTCGTAGATGCAGGCGCCCTTGGCGTTGCGCAAGTACCGCTCGACGTCGTACTCGTCCGAGTACCCATAGGCTCCGTGAATCTGCACCGCATCGGATGCAGCGGTAAAGCTGGCCTCGGTGGCGAACCACTTGGCCAGGCTCGTCTCCCGCGTGTTACGCTGGCCCTGGTTCTTGAGCCATCCCGCTTTCCAGCACAACAGACGCGCCATCTCGTAATCCCGCGCCATACGGGCGATCATCTGCTGGATCAGTTGATGCTCCGCGATCTCTCGCCCAAAGGTCCGCCGCTCGTGAGCGTACGCCACCGACGCCTCCAGACTAGCCCGAATCAGACCGGTCGCGCCAGCCGCCACCGTGTAACGGCCATTATCCAGACAGCTCATCGCGATCTTGAACCCCTCTCCCTCCTCGCCCAGCCGGTTTTCGACCGGCACCTCCACGTCGGCCAGGCTGATCCAGCCAGTAGAACCGGCACGCACCCCCAGCTTGCCGTGGATGTCGCCAGTAGTGACACCCGCCATCTCCCGTTCGACCATGAACGCGCTGATCCCCCGATGGGCTTTGGCTGCCCGGGGATCCGTCTTGGCGAAAACGAGAAAATTATGCGCCACTGCCGCCAGGCTGATCCACATCTTTTCGCCGTTGAGGACGTAAACGTCTCCCTCGCGGCGGGCCGTCGCGGCCAGGGCAACCACGTCGGAGCCGGCGCCCGGTTCCGTGAGAGCGTAGGCCGCGTATCGCTCACCCCGCGCCTGAGGGACCAACCAGCGCTGTTTCTGCTGCTCGCTCCCCCACTGGAACAATCCCAGGCAGTTGAGGCCCGTATGTACGCTCATCACCACCCGCAGGGAGGTATCCACCCGCTCCAACTCCTCGCACGCCAGTCCCAGACAGATGTAATCCATGCCGGCTCCTCCGTAGCGAACCGGGATGCAGATGCCCAGAATGCCCAGTTCCGCCATCCGGCCGAGGGCGTCGAGATTGGGGCGATGGGAGCGGTCGTATTCTTTTATCACGGGGGAAACTTTACGCTCAGCGAATTCCCGCACCATCTGGCGGGTCATCTCTTGCTCAGAGGTCAAAGAAAAGTCCATAGTTCCTCAAGAGTATGGCATCGAATAGCCAAGGGATACAAACCTGGTATAATTATAGCCGCAGACCACCAATGCGCAAGTCGGCGACGACGACAGTTGACTTGAGCGCATATTCGCTTATACTAGCAACCGGTCTGTGCGACCCAACCATCCGCCCGAGAAAGGAGATCCTTATGACGGCTATAAAACACCGAGAACCGGAAAGCGCGGCCCAGAAGTGGATCCCAGTACTGCTCATCTGCCTCCTGGGTATCTTTGGCTCCATCGCGCTCCTCTACTTTTTCCCTGCCTTCGACGCCTTGGACTTGATGATGCTGCTCGTGGTGACGATGTTTGCGGCTGTCGGTTGGATTCGGGGCACCATCCGGGGTATCGTGAGCATTGTGATCCTTTACATCGCCACCGGCGTCGCGGCCCTGGCCTATCGAGCAGTCACGCCCTACGTTGGCGGCGTCCTGGAGGCCGCCAAGTTCAATCTGGCTGCCACCGCCGCCGAAAGCGTCACCCGAGGCTCGATGGCCGTCTCCTTCGTCCTGCTAACCATCCTCGTCTGGATCATACTCGAGATTGTGGCCAAGGTCGCGATGGAGGATACGACCATCAAAGGGATCGGCATGCTGGATAGCCTGGTCGGCATCCTCTTCTACGCCGTCCTGGGTATCCTGGTCGCGGCCCTCCTGTTCAACATGATCGGCTACGGCCGCTCCCGTCCCGCGCACGACCGGGCGTACCTGCGTCCGGCTTTCAGGGCGGTGCTCCAAGTGCACTATATGTCCCAGTCCTTCTGGTTCCCCCAGGGACCGCCGCCGATCTATGTCTACGATCTGAATGTACAATAAGCATCTCACCACCCTCGAGTTCCCCCTGATCCTGGACCGCCTGGCCGCTCACACCAGCTTTTCGGCCGGGGAGGAAAAGGCCCACACCCTCACGCCAGAGACCGACCTGCGCCAGATCCGCCGCCAGTTGGAGACGACGAGCGAGGCCCGCGCCCTGTTGGAGATCAAATCGGACGCCACCCTGGGCGGCGCTCACGACGTCCGCCCCCTGGCTCAGGCCGCTCAACGAGGGGCGGTCTTGCCGCCAGCGGAGCTGCTCGACGTGCGAGATACCCTGGTCGCCGGGCGAGTCCTGCACCGGCTGCTGCTCCGGTTGGACGATCGGTTTCCGCACCTGGCCGACGTAGCCGGTCGCATCATTCCCTGCCCCGATCTGGTCGCCGAGATTGATCGCTGCCTGGACGAACGGGGCAACGTGCGCGACGCCGCCTCCACCGAGTTGGCCCGCATCCGGCGGGAAGAGCGCATCGCCCACGGCCGCCTGCAGGACAAGCTCCAGCACATCATCGGATCGTCCCGCTACGCCAGCTTTTTGCAGGAGCAGATCATCACTCAGCGGGACGGCCGGTACGTCATCCCCCTCAAGGCGGATTTCAAGGGCCGCCTGCGGGGTATCGTCCACGACGTCTCGGCTTCCGGCGCGACCGTCTTTGTCGAACCGCTGTCCGTCGTCGAACTGAACAACACGTGGCGTGAGCGCCAGCTGGAGGAGGAACAAGAGGTTCACCACATCCTGACCGATCTATCCGACCGGATCGCCCAGCACGCGACCGAGATCAATCTGACGGTGGATGCGCTGGCCGACCTGGACCTGGCCTTCGCCAAGGCCAAGTACGCCGACGCCACAGACGCCACCGCTCCTGAATTCGTCCCTCTGCGCTCCTCCTCCACCTTCCACCCCGGCTCTACCATTCGGCTGCACGGCGCTCGTCATCCCTTGCTCGACCCCAAGACAGTCGTGCCCATCGACATCACCCTGGACGACGAGACTCACGTGCTGGTCCTCACCGGTCCGAACACTGGCGGCAAGACCGTCACCCTCAAGACGGTGGGACTGCTGGTACTGATGGCCCAGGCCGGCATGCACATCCCGGCCGATCCAGGCGCGCTCATATCGCCGTTCGAGGCCGTGTACGCCGACATCGGCGACGAGCAATCCATCGAACAGAGCCTCTCCACCTTTTCCTCCCACGTGTCCAACATCCTCTCGTTCCTCGACCAGGCGGACGAGGGCAGCCTGGTGCTGCTGGACGAGTTGGGCGCGGGCACCGATCCAGCCGAAGGGGCTGCGCTGGCCCGGGCGCTGCTGGATCACTTTCGCCAGCACCGCACCACGAGTTTCGTCGCCACCCACTACCCCGAGTTGAAGACGTATGCCCAGCTCACCCCCGGCGTGTGCAACGCCTGCGTCGAGTTCGATCCCCAGACCCTCAGCCCCACCTACAAGCTGACCATCGGGCTGCCGGGTCGCTCCAACGCCTTTGCCATCGCCCAACGGTTGGGAATGCCTCAGCACATCGTCGAAGCCGCCCAACAGATGATCTCGCCAGACGATCTGCGCACCGAGGATATGTTGGACGACATTCACCGCCTCCGCATCCAGGCCGCCCAGGCCCGGGACGAGGCGAACGCTGCCCGGACCGCAGCCGCCAAACTTGAACAAGAGCTAGGTGAACGTCTGAAGCACATTGACCAGGAAAGGCAGCAGGTGTTGGAACAGGCCCAAGAAGAAGCGACCCAGGAATTGGAGACGCTCCGCACCAAAGTGCGCCGCCTGAGACAGCGCTTGCAGGCCGCCGCCGCCCCGCTGGAAACCGTCTCGGCCGTCGAAGAGACCATCATCGCGTTGGAGGAGGACCTTCCGCTCTCTGCGCCGGAACCGTTGGCCCCTCCCCTCCCTGCATCCCCCCAGCGCCCTCTCCGCTCCGGCGACCTGGTCTGGGTCCATCCGCTAAACGCCCAGGGCCGAATCATCGAGGTGAACGGGCAGGAAAACGAGGCCGAAGTACAAATGGGACTGGGTCGCACCCGGGTGAGGGTCACGGCGTTGGAACTCTGCGCTCCGCCTCCCGAGGAGGAAAAAGCATCCGAGAGGCCGACCGTTCACGCTGGCGCTGCACCATCTCCGGGAATGCGCCTCGACTTGCGCGGCTGCACCGTGGAAGAAGCGTTGGCCCAACTGGACCTCTACCTGGACAACGCGTGGCGGGCCGAGCTGCCGTGGGTTCACATCATCCACGGCAAGGGCACCGGCGCCCTGCGCCGGGCCGTGCGAGACTTTTTGACCACTCATCCTGCCGTCAGCACCCACGAATTGGGCGGCGACAAAGAGGGCGGGGCGGGCGTCACCATCGCCAAACTGGTATCCTGACAGCAATTCCCGTTTTAGCATCATCGCCGCGTGATATGGCATCGTAGTGGCGACTTTAGTCGCTGATTACGTGGCTCAAACGACTAAAGTCGTCACTACGAGCTCCATAACGGGAATTGCTGGTATCCTGAGGAGAAAAATATGGCGAGGTATAGCAACTCGCCCTCGTACTGGAGGTATAACGATGATAACAATTGATCTCTGGCTGTACGGGCCAATGGCCCACTATGCAGGAGAGAACAGTCAGGGCAGCTATGCCAATTTGAATCTGGAAATGGCCGCTGGCAGCACCATCGGCGACCTGATCCGCCACCTGGAGATTCCTACCGAGGAGCGGGGCATCACGTTCATCAACGGGAATCTGGCCGCCCTACCCGGCATAGACGCCGACCTATCCATCGAGCTACAAGACGGCGACCGGGTGGGCATCTCCCACCGCAGAAGTATGTGGCCCTTCCAATACCGGTTCGGCGCCCAGATGACGCCGCAGCTCGAGGAAGCGTTCCGAGACCGCCAAGACCGAGGGGTGCACCACGCCTACACCAAATCCTCAGGCACTTGACAAGCCAGCACATTTGACATATTATAGTAGTGAAAACCCCATAGGTCTCCGACTCACCTGGTTCCGTACTGGACGGGTGAGCGACAAGGTGTAGAGAGTAATTTCTGCGCCCGCCGTGTTTGCAAAGGAGGCACTTTTTGGCCTGGTATTCTTCACCAAGCCAGAGGTAGCCTCTTTTTATATTGGGTCCACAAGTAATACAATTGAAGGAGGTCACAAATGTCCAAGTTCCTGCGTATCAATATGGCAGACCGTACGGTCACTTATGAGGACGTACCAGAAAAGTACCAGTTCCTCGGCGGCCGCGGTCTCTCGTCCACCATCGTCTACGACGAGGTGGACCCCACCTGTCACCCGTTGGGGCCGAACAACAAGCTGGTCTTCGCGCCGGGAATGATCGCCGGCACCAACGCCCCCACGTCGGGCCGGGTCTCGGTCGGGGCCAAGTCGCCCCTCACCGGCGGCATCAAAGAATCGAACGCCGGCTCCAACTGGCCGCAGTTGGTCGGCCGCCTCGGCCTCAAGGCCATCATCGTCGAGGGCCAGGGCGACGGCTGGTGGGGCGTGCACGTCACCAAGGACGGGGCCACGTTCTTCGACGCCAGCGAGTACGCCGGCAAGAGCTTGTACGAGATCTTCCCCGGCCTCTTCGAGCGGTTCGGGAAGAAGGCGAGCATCGCGACCATCGGCGTGGCTGGCGAGATGCGGATGAGTATGGCCGGCATCTGCTTCAACGACGTGGAAAACCGCCCCACCCGCTACTCCGGCCGCGGCGGCCTGGGCGCGGTGATGGGCAGCAAGGGGCTCAAGTTCATCGTCGTGGACGGCGAGGGCGGGCCAGGCGTGGAAATCGCCGACAAAGCACTCTTCGATGAGGGGCGCAAAAAGATGTTGGAGGCGCTGCGCACCCACGACATCACCAAGCCCAAGGGCACGCTCAACACTTACGGCACCGCGGCGCTGGTGAACGTGTTGAACGAGGCCGGCGGCTATCCCACCCGCAACTTCCGCGAGGGCCGCTTCGAGGGCGCTGCTCCGACCTCCGGCGAGGCCATCTTCGAGACGAACCAGAAACGGATCGGCAAAGAGCTCTACAACCACGGCTGTCACCCTGGCTGCACCATCCAATGCTCCAATACCTACTACAAGCCCGACGGCACGGAACACGTCTCGTGCATCGAGTACGAGTCGACCTGGGCGCTGGGCGCGAACTGCGGCATTGACAACCTGGACGCCATCGCCGAGCTGATCTGGCTGTGCAACGACATCGGCGTGGACACCATCGAGGCCGGCGGCACCATCGCCGTGGCGATGGACGCCGGGTTGGCCGAGTTCGGGGACAGCGCGGCCGCCATCCAGTGGATGGCGGAGATTCGCCAGGGCACGCCGCTGGGCCGCATCCTGGGCAACGGTGCGGCGACCACCGGCATGGCCTACGGCTGGCACCGCGTCCCCGGCTGCAAGGGGCAGAATATGCCGGCCTACGAGCCGCGCGCGGTCAAGGGCATCGGCATCACCTATGCCACCAGCACGATGGGTGCCGATCACACCGCCGGCTACACCATCGCCCCCGAGATTCTGGGCGTCAGCGGCAAGGTGGATCAATTCGACATTGACAAAGCCGCCCTCTCCCGCGCCTTCCAGCAGACGACCGCCGTGATCGACTCCTCCGGTCACTGCCTCTTCATCGCCTTCGCCATCCTGGACATCCCGGAAGGCTACCAGGGCATGATTGACGAGATCAACGGCCTGCTGGGCATCAACTGGACCGGAGACGACGTGATCCGCGTCGGGCAAGAGATCCTGGACAAGGAGATCGCCTTCAACCGGGCCGCCGGCCTGACCACAGCAGACGACCGTATTCCCGAGTTTATGAAGTACGAGAAACTCCCGCCTCACGATGTCGTGTGGGACGTGCCGGACGAGACGCTAGACGCCGTGTTCGGCGAATAATTCCGTGACTGGACCAGAAACCAGGTTTCTCGCGAGAAACCTGGTTTCTTTTTTCTCCCCCCCACCCTCAATCAGCGGGACCGCACACCGGTTCCACCGCCACCCCATAGTTCAGGAACGCGACCCCCTGATATCCAGGCGCGTGCGCACCGCCGAGGGTGACCGGTCCAGCGGGAAAGGTCCGACTGTAGACGAAGAAGGGCATCCGCTCGCCAGAGGTATCCAACTCGACTTGCATCCCGTCCTCTTGCATCCAGTCCCGCAGCCACCCTGGCAAGTGATAGGCCAGCGCCTGGTAGATGACGTAAACCTTGGTCGGACGGTCGAGCGCCAAGCGCAGCAGTGCCGGGGCCTCAGATTGGGCGTCCTGCCCAGAGGTTCGGACGCCATACAGACCGCTGAGAGCCAGCGGCAGTTTGGCCATGGTGTATTCGCGGTCCGTGTAACAGACCGCCTGCGTCCGCAGCACGTATGGCTCGTACCGGTGACCGGTGGTGGTATAGATGGCGCGCATCGGGTTGACGTACCCCTCAGCGCACTGAGGACGCGCTCCTCCGTCCTCGTGGGCCACGATAGCCATCCCCCCGCCAACGGAGGTGATGGGATCCATATCGCGCAGCACGTCATACCCAAAGGTCTGTCCCAAGAGTTCGACAAAGGCCGGGACCAATGAGGTGCCGCCGGTGCGCAGTACGACGGCGATCTGATCGGCTCGCAGGCCAGCGTCGGCCAGGACCAAGTCGAGTTCCCGCTGGACGGCAGACAATTCCTCCGCAATCAGTGCCTCGAACGCCCGGCGCAGCATACGCTCGTGGATGTGAATGTGCTGGTACTCGAAATCGAGCCGTGCGATCAAGGTATCAGTCAACGCCCGCTTGGTCCGCTCAATCTCACGGAACAGCTCGAAGCCGACGTTCTGGGTGACCAGCGTCTCCAGGGCCAACATAGCCGCTGGGTTATCACTGCTCTTTTGATACTGCCTGATCTTGTACAACGGCTCGGGGCGAGAAAGATCCGGCATTGTCTGCCAGGTGCCCAGTTGGTCCAAAAAATCTGGAGGGAATGGCGCCCCTTCTTCAACCATCGCGCCCTCTCCGAAATATTTCCACAATGAGCGCATCACCTGCCGGTCCAGGTCGTCGCCCCCGACCAACACGCCGCGCGTGGCAATGACACGTGGGGGAGCGCTTCCCCCCACCTCCGCGATGGTCAGGTCCAGCGTCCCTCCGCCAAAGTCAAAGACCAGCCCCATCTCGCGGTCGGCGCACGTACGGTGATATAGGTGCGCGGCCGCAACCGGCTCCATCTGGAACGTCACGTCCTCAAAGCCAGCGAAACGGGCTGCCCGATACAAGATCGCCTCGGCCCGCCGGTCGAGCGCCGGGTCGTCGGAAAAACGAACCGGCCGGCCCAACACCACCTGGTCACAAGTCTGGCCCAGTTGATCCTCGGCCTGTGCCTTCATCCCGCTCAAGATCAGGGCGACCAACTCGTCAATGGTATAATACCGGTCAAAGATTTCGGTGCCCTCGTAATCCGGGTCGCGCAGAGCCGTCTTGATGGATTGAAGCAGCCGGCCGTTCGCTCCCGTGTCGGTGACGATGTAAATGTCCTGCATGTAACGAATCGGCGCGTTGCCCCCCCCGACGATCATCTCGACCTCGCCGACGTACCGCTCCTCCCATACGATGGGCCGCCCGGTCTCCCGCTCCAGGTACTCGGTCGCGGCCGCCGTCCCCAGCCGAACTGTGTGCTGGCGGTCAATGTAAATCAAAGAGGGCAGCACGTGAGGGTTTTCATTCTCCGCATCCAGCAACACCGGGCGCAACTGGGCGCCATCGAAATAAGCCACTGCCGAGTTGCTCGTCCCAAAATCTATGCCAATTCTCACGCCCCTGTTCCTTTCCGACTACTCGAATGACCCGCCGATTATAACGCAACGCCGCTTCCTGACAAGCGCTCGTTGGGTAGTTGTTCCCCCTTCCCTTTGCCCAGACATATGGGCAATCAAGTGCTTGCCGGTCATCCGGCATCGGGTATAATATATGGCAACTGCTCAGAGCGTGTTGGAAAAGGCCCATAGTGGCGACTTTTGCTCTTTACGGACCAATTGAGGACAGAACTGGCCCCCGAGCGCCATCGGGGGCCGGCTCGAAAGCGACAAGTCGCTACTACAAACCGCTAATTTTGACTTTTCAGACACCCTTTCGGTCGCCCAGCACTCACAACGGGGAAAAAGGAGCCAACAAGATGGTAATACACGTCAAGTTATTTGCCACCCTCCGGCACCAATACCCTCACCTGGACATCGGGGAGGCGATGCCGGTAGACCTGCCCCCAGGCACGACCGTGAATCAACTGATTGATCATCTCGACCTGCCGAGCGAGCAAGTCAAAATCGTTTTCGTCAACAACTGCGTGCAGAACGGCGAGTACGTTCTCAACGCCGCTGACCAGGTCGGCATCTTTCCGCCGGTGGGAGGAGGTTAGCGCCGTGCTATCCAAGGTCCGTCGGGTGACCTTTCCCGCTGCCGGTAACGGCCCACCACTGGAAGCGGTTCTGCACCTCCCCAAGCGGCCCGCTCCCTCCCCGGCTGCGGTGGTATGCCATCCCCACCCCCTTATGGGCGGTGACATGCACAACCGGGTCGTGGTGGCGGTATGCCGAGAGCTGGTCGCCCATGGGTGGCTGGCGCTGCGGTTCAACTTTCGAGGGGTCGGACGTAGCGATGGTTCTTTCGACGAGGGGCGCGGCGAGATGGAGGATGTGAGCGGGGCGATAGACTTTTTGATCACTCAACCACAGGCGGATTCCAGTCAGTTGGCGGTGATCGGCTACTCCTTTGGCGCCGGCGTTGGACTCCGCCACGCCGCCCGAGACCCTCGGGTGAACGGGCTGATCGGCATCGCGCTGACCCAGCGCCATTACGCCGACCCCTTTCTGGACCAAGAGCCAAGGCCCAAGCTCTTTATCGTCGGCGAGCGCGACGAGTGGGCGCCGCCCGACGCCCTGCGCCGCTACGTGGCTCGGCTACATCCCCCGCACACCGTCCACGTCATTCCCCACACCGATCATTTCTTTGCCCGACGCGAGTCTAAAGTCGCTCAACGGATCGTCGAATTCTTGCTCAACTCTGCCGGCGAACACGCCCCACAAGAAAGAGCAGTGGCCCAGTGCTAGGACCACTGCTCACAATCGCCCCGGCTTCGTACCCGGTGTATCTACCCTGTTTGGACGGCTGCTCCGTCTGACCTAGCTCTCATTCAAATGGGACTGAGAGACTCTAGTGTAGGGCACCACCGTAAAGCGCCGGGACGGTTGATACAATTACATCCTTATTGTACGCTAGATTTTTCCCCCTGTCAATAGTTTTACCTTAAAATTGTTAGCGCAATCGCGACCAGGCCTCTCATTCCCCCACTGGACGAGGCTGGCAGTGGGGACAGATGTGGGTGCCCCGCTGCCCGACCAGCGTGCGCTCAATCTCGGCGCCGCAGCGCGGGCAAGGTTGCCCCGCCCGCCCATAGACCGCCAACAGCCCGCCAAACGCCCCCGCCTGACCATCCGGCTGCCGGTACGCCGTGTCTGCCAATGTCGTGCCGCCACTGGCGATGGCCTCCCGCAACACCGCCCGAACCGCTCCGTGCAGTCCAACCGCCTCATCCGGAGTGAGAGAGTCGGCCCGCCTGAGCGGATGAATGCCGGCCCGCCACAGGGCCTCATCGGTGTAGATGTTGCCCAGGCCAGCCAGAAAACGCTGGTTCAAGAGCAGCGGCTTGATGCTTCCCCGCCGCCGAGCCAACATCCCCGCAAACGTCGCCGCCGTGAACTCGTCCTCCAGGGGTTCTGGCCCCAGCTCCCTCACCACCCCCTGAGGCTCTGTCGTCAACACCATCCGGCCAAACTTGCGCTGGTCGAAAAAGCAGAGCCACCGCCCATCCGCCAGGGCGAACAACACCCGAAGATGTCGCTCGTTCACCGGGCGCTCCTCCTGCAGGATCAACTGCCCGGTCATGCGAAGATGAATCAACAGCCCGCTCCCGCTGCCCAACGTGAGCAGCACCCATTTTCCGCGCCGGCCCACATCGGTGATTGACTCTCCCTCCAGACGACGGGCAAATTCGTCGGCATCAGGCAGGGCGATGCTGCGCGCCCAATACACGGTTACGCTGACGATGGTGGACCCCACCAGCGCCGACCGCAACCCCTGGGCAACCATCTCGACTTCGGGCAGTTCCGGCATAATGCGGCCATTATACGTGCGGACCATCCACCTGTCAAAAGAGGTTGACAGCCCCCCATCCCGGTGTTACAATCCTTCCTTGCACATCCTTACCTCGAGGAGCTTTATGACGGAAAATCTATCTCTCTCAATCCATCTCCAGGATACCCGCCCCACCCACCGTATCTCTCAGACAACACCCCCTATTCCCATCTCGCGCCGGCGCTCCTGCCTCCCTCGACTGTTGATGATATTCCTCCTGCTTCTCGGTTTCGTTGGGGGATTGATGGCTGGCGGCTTTGTGCTGTGGCGTTGGAGCGCCACCCTCCCCCGCACCAACCTGCTGCTCCTCGGCCTCGATCGCCGCCCAGAGGAGGGCGACACCGTGCGCTCCGACAGCATGATCCTGGTCGGCCTGGACCCTCAAGGGCCACACGTCGCCCTCCTCTCCATCCCGCGCGACCTGTACGTCCAGATTCCCGGTCACGGTACGAACCGCATCAACAGCGCCCACTTTTGGGGTGAAAGTGATGCGCCCGGTGGTGGCCCCGCCCTGGCGATGCAGACCGTCGAACAGAACCTGGGGGTGACGGTCCACCACTATGTACGCCTGGACTTTGACGGTTTTCGCGCCATCGTGGACGCTGTCGGGGGCATAGATGTCGTCGTGGAGGAGACTATCGTGGACGACGCGTACCCGACCGAGGATTACGGCACGATGCGCATCGAGATTCCCACCGGCCCGCAGCACATGGACGGCGAGACCGCCCTCCGCTACGTCCGCTCCCGCCACGGCTCGTCGGACTTTGACCGGGCTGCCCGTCAACAGCAGATTCTGCTCGGCCTGGCCCACCACCTGACCGAACCCTCGGCCTGGCCTCGCCTGCCGCTGGTCTACAACGCCGTCACCAGCGCCATAGACACCGATATGACCAACGGCGAGTTACTGCTGCTGCTCCCCACCATCTACCGCACCGGCCCGGAAAACGTCGCGCACCGCATCATAGACCGTGACATGACCCAACCCTGGACCACCCCCACCGGCGGGGCCGTACTGCTCCCTCGCTGGGAAGCGATCCATCCGTTGGTCCAAGAGCTATTCACACCACAAACCCACGCCCAGCGCTGGAGAGACAACATCCGCCTTGACAACCACGAGAGCCAACAGTAGAATTCACTACCACCGGATTCGTATCACTCGTCCACTCGTGATCTAGCATGACAATCTGGAGATCGTTTCAACCGTGAAAACAACCGTTGCCGCAGCCCTTGCTCTCCTGACCACATCGAGTTTCCTCGTCGCCTGTTCCCTCATCCAGCCAGCACCGCCCCCTACCCCCAC
>Ga0209614_1001016_pt1 | contig 22484 bp, 18 predicted proteins | sample BlaSprsedimmetaG_FD_185484 | JGI IMG/M metagenome (GOLD analysis project Ga0209614, IMG submission 185484) | Hot spring sediment bacterial and archeal communities from California, USA to study Microbial Dark Matter (Phase II) - Blank Spring... ... | reverse complement strand
GGGCGGCGCGCGCGCCGCCCGACGCATCGTCAAAATCGCGGGCGTGTGTGGCCTCACCGAGCAGGCGCGCCGCGAAGCAGAATTCGCACAACGCGCCGGTTACGACGCCGTTCTGCTCAACCTAGCTGCCTTTAGAGACAGCAGCCCACGTGGCATCATCGGGCACTGCCGCGAGATGGCGACGATCATGCCGCTCGTGGGCTTCTGCCCGCGACCTTCGGCAGACGGGTGGGCGTTACCGCATGGCTTCTGGCACGCCATCGCCGAGATCGAGAACGTGCTGGCGATCACCATCGCGCCGTACAACCGTTACCGGACACTCGACGTGGTGCGCGCGGTCTGCGAGGCAGGACGCGAACGCGACATCGCCCTCTACACCGGTAACGACGACAATATCGTCGTCGATCTACTGACCGAATACGCCATCCCCACACCGATGGGGACACGCCGCGTGCGTATGGTAGGAGGACTACTCGACCATTGGGCCGTATGGACACAGAAAGCGGTGGCACTACTCGACGAAATCCACACCCTAGCGGCTTCCGGTGCGCCCGTCCCGCCGGAACTGTTCACCCGCGCTGCGCATATCACCGATTGCAACGCGGCTTTCTCCGACGCCGCGCACGGCTTCGCCGGACGCATTCCCGGTCTGCATACCGTGCTCCAACGGCAGGGATTGCTCGCCAGGACGTGGTGCCTCAATCCGGATGCGACCCTTTCAACCGGCCAATTTCAGGAGATTGCCCGCGTCTACCACGACTATCCTGAGTTGAACGACGATGCTTTCGTCCGTGCAAACCTGGGGACATGGCTGGCTTAAAGAAGCACAGGGGGAGTGTTGGGGCCATGGCCCCCAACGCCCCCCTCTTTTTTGTCACAACAGGTGAATGTTATGCGCGCGGCAGGTCTGCACCATCGTCTCCGGCCACAGGCTCGACTGGATCTCCCCGATGTGCGCTTTGTGCAGGTAGAACATGCACAGGCGCGATTGGCCAATGCCCCCGCCGATAGATTGCGGCAGCTCACCCGCGAGCAGTCGCCGGTGGAACAACAGCTCGCGCCGATCGAGCACGTCGCGCAGCGTCAACTGCCGCAACAGCGCCTCAGCATCCACGCGGATGCCCATCGACGAGAGTTCGTAGGCGGAATCGAACAGCGGGTAGTAAACGAGAATGTCACCGTTTAAGCCCTGGTAGCCGTTCACCGTCGGCGTGGACCAGTCGTCGTAGTCCGGCGCGCGGCCATCGTGCGGTTGGCCGTTGCGCAATAACCCGCCGATGCCGATGAGGAACACCGCGCCATGCTCGCGGCAGACAACGTCCTCACGTTCCTTCGGCGATAGATCGGGGTAGCGCGCTTGCAGGTCTTCGGCGTGGATGAAGGTGATCTTCTCCGGCAAAAACGGCTCAATGATGGGATACAGATGATGCACGTACCGTTCGGTCCGCCGGATCACGTCATAGATTCGGCGGACGGTAGTCTTCAGGTAATCTAGCGTGCGCTCTTCGGACAACATCACGCGCTCCCAGTCCCATTGATCGACGTACAGGGAATGGAGATTGTCCAAATCCTCGTCGGCACGGATGGCGTTCATGTCGGTGTACAAGCCTTCACCCGGCCCAAAGCCTAGATCGGCCAACTGCATGCGCTTCCATTTCGCCAGCGAGTGAACGATTTCGGCGCGCACATCCGCGAGTGCTTTGATCGGGAACGACACCGGCCGCTCGACGCCGGTGAGGTCGTCGTTGATGCCGGTTCCAGCCTGCACAAACAGCGGCGCAGTGACGCGAACGAGGTTCAGCTCGAAGGCCAGATTCGTCTGGAAAAACGTCTTGATCTGGCGGATCGCGCTCTCCGTCTCGCGCACGTCCAATAGACAACGATAGTTTTCTGGAATAATCAAACGTGTTACCACAGCTCTCCCCCCTCTTGGAAATAGTCTTGCGGTCGTCAGTCGTGTCGTCATTAGTCGTGCCGTCGAAAGTCCGTGAACTTTTTGGCGCACTCCTGCATGGAATAGTTAACCGAACAAAACGGGAATCATCATACAGGAGGTGTAAAATGGTACGGTGGATTCAGGAATGGGTTATCCTGTCGATGTTGGCGATCCTGGCGGCAGGGACGGTATTCGTCCTCTGGGTCGTCTGGCCGTTGCTACCGGGACGGCTGCCGACAACGATCTTCCCCACGCTCGATTTAGAAGGCGTTATCTCCATTCTCATGCTACTCATCATCATCGCCGGCTTTGGGAAATTGTTATACAGCAAATGGAACGAATCATGAATCATGAATCATGAATCATGAATCGCGAATCTCAGATTACAGACTGTTTCTTACCTCTTGCCTCTTGCTATCCTACCTGCCCGCTGATGTAGTCTTCCGTCATCTTCTGCGCGGGACGGGTGAAAAGCTGCGCGGTGGGCGCTTCTTCGATCAACTCGCCGAGCCAGAACAACGCGGTGCGATCCGAGACGCGCGCAGCTTGCTGCATGTTGTGCGTGACGATGATGATGGTGTACTGCTTGCGCAATTCCCGCATCAAATCCTCGACGCGTAGCGTGGCAATGGGATCGAGGGCCGAGCACGGTTCATCCATCAGGATCACCTCCGGCTTGACCGCCAGCGTGCGCGCGATACACAACCGTTGTTGCTGTCCCAACGACAGGCTCAACGCGGGTAGCGACATATCCCCCTTGATCTCGTCCCACAAATCGACTTCCTCCAAATACTGCTGCGCCATATCACCGAGCGCCGATCCCTTCTCCAACCCCAGAGAACGCGGCCCCATCACAATGTTGTTGTAGATCGACTGCGGGAACGGGTTGGGCTTTTGAAACACCAACCCCACCCGGCGACGCAGTTCAACGACGTCCACGTCGGGCGCGTAGATGTCGGCTTCATCCAACAGGATTGTCCCTTCGACGCGCGTGTGCGGGATTTCGTCGTTCATACGATTGAGACAACGTAAAAATGTGGACTTTCCACACCCCGACGGCCCGATGAAGGCCATGATCTCTTCGGGCATAACATCCAGCGTGATATCCATCAAGGCCTGTTTCGCGCCATAATAGAAATCCAGATGGTGCACGCAAATCTTCGGTGTGACCGGCGACGTCTCCATAATCGATCCATTCCCTTCTTGCAGCAGATAACCCCAAGTATAAACGGCCTTGAAACGCAGTCAAGACTACAAAAGTCCTCACAGGCGTCTGCAATTGCCAATTTGTAATTCGATGCAAGCACTTGCTCGACCGACATAATACAAGACTTTTGTAGTCTTTCATACAGGTTGTTTTTTCATCTGAAGCCATTATAATGTTACATTGTGCGAAACAAGGATAGACTTCTAACCATAAGATTGGTGGCGCTCCTCTTGATGGGATTGGCACTCGCTGGATGCGGAACACAAAGCACGCAGTCCACAACCGGCGACACTGCGACCACCATCCAGAACAAAGGCTCCGACACCATCGTGAACCTGGCGCTGGCGTGGGCAGAGCAGTACCAGACGCTCGAACCTGACGTGCGCATCGCCGTCACCGGCGGCGGCTCCGGGACCGGCATCGCGGCGTTGATCAATGGCACGGTGGACCTCGCCAATGCCTCACGGCGTATCAAAGCCGAGGAAACAGAGGCCGCCCGCGCTAATGGCTTCGAGCCGGTGGAGCACATCATCGCCCGTGATGCCATCGCCGTCATCGTCCATCTCGACAACCCGGTGGATGAACTCACGCTGCAACAGGTCTCCGACATCTACAGCGGCAAGATCACGAATTGGCAGGAAGTCGGCGGCGAAGACCGGCCTATCGTGCTGCTCTCGCGCGAGACGAACTCCGGCACGCACGTTTACTTTCTCGAAGAGGTCATCCGCCTGGGAGAAAAGGATAACAAGACACTTTTCTCTCAAGATACACTCCTCCTCCCCTCGTCGGAAGGCATCGGTGTGGAAGTGCGCCAGAATCCCAATGCCATCGGCTATGACGGTCTGGGCTATGTCACACCGGATATGAAGACCGTCGCCATAAGCCGTGAATCCGGTCAGCCCTACTATCCGCCGACTGCAGAGACAGTTAACACAGGGCAATACCCCATCGCGCGCGATTTGTACATCTACACCGCCGGCGAGCCGCAGGGGCAGGTTAAGGCCTACCTGGAATGGATCCTCAGCCCGGCAGCTCAGCAAATCGTTCTGGAGCTAGGGTTTGTGCCCGTAAAAACCGAAGGAGAGACGCCATGACCGAAGCGCGTGATGCACAACCCCGGCGATCCCCTTTGTGGATCGAATTTTTCATCGAGCGCGCCATCCAGGCGGCGGGCATTTCCGCCATTATCCTGGTGGTGCTCATCTTCCTGTTCCTGATCAAAGAGGGCACGCCGACCTTCTTGAAAATCCCGCTCACGAGCCTGCTAGGAGCGCGCTGGTATCCCATTGAAGACTATTACGGCCTGTTGCCCCTAATTTTGGGATCACTGATTATCACCATCGGCGCGGCGGTTGTCTCGCTGCCACTGGGCCTGGCGACGGCGATCTTCATCGCAGAGATCGCGCCTTCGTGGGTGCGCGACGTCCTCAAGCCCTTCGTCGAAGTGCTGGCGGGCATCCCCTCGGTCGTCATCGGCTTCATCGGGATGCTGGTGTTTGCGCCGCTCATCCGTGTGGCGCTGGACATCCCCACCGGTCTCACCGCCTTCACCGGCGTGCTGATGCTGGCGTGGATGGCGCTCCCCACCGTCGTCAGCGTGGCGGAAGACGTCCTCGACGCCGTCCCCAAAACCTACCGCGATGCGGGGCTGGCGTTGGGGATGACGCACTGGCAGGTCATCTGGCGCATCGTGTTGCCCGCCGGGCGCTCCGGCGTGCTGATGGCGTTGATGTTGGGCGTGGGCCGCGCCATCGGCGAGACGATGACCGTGATGATGGTCACCGGCAACGCGGCGCGCATACCGCTCGGCCTGCGCGATTTCTTTATGCCGGTGCGCACGATGACAGCGACCATCGCCGCCGAAATGGGCGAGGTAGCGCAGGGCAGCCCGCACTATCACGTGCTCTTCGCTGTGGGACTGACCCTCTTCGTCATCACCTTTGCGGTGAACATGGCCGCAGCCTCGGTGGTGTTCCGCCAGGTCAAACGCGGAGAAAGAATGCTGTCGTAATGATTGTCACACAAAGATACGAAGACACCAAGTTTTTTGCTTTGTGGTTTTGTGGCTTTGTGTGAGCCAAAAGGACAACCTTTATGCCCAAAATCTCACGCCAGAACTCGCAGCGTATCGCGTTCGCGCTCATCACGCTGGCAGCGGTCGTCGTCGTCGCGCCGATCTTCTTCATCGTCGGCTACATCGTTCACGAAGGCGCATCCGCCATCAGTTGGGAATTCCTCACCGCATACCCCTACAACGGGATGAAAGAAGGCGGCCTGCTCCCCGCGATCGTCGGCACGCTGTGGCTCACGCTCGGCACGGCGGTCGTCGCCGTCCCCATCGGCATCGGCGCGGCGATCTACCTCTCCGAGTACGCCGAAGACAACGCCGTGACGCGCGCCATTCGCATCGCCATCATCAACCTGGCGGGCATCCCATCGGTCGTTTTCGGGCTGTTCGGCCTGGGATTGTTCGTCATCTTCCTCAATTTTGGGACGTCGATCCTGGCGGGGTCGCTCACCCTGGGGATTATGACGCTCCCGGTCATCATCAGCACGGCGGAAGAGGCGCTGCGCGCGGTGCCGCAATCGTTCCGCCTGGTCAGCGTCAGCCTCGGAGGGACACGCTGGCAGACCATCCGCCGCGTGGTGCTCCCGCAAGCCTTGCCCGGCATCATCACCGGTGTGATCCTGGGGCTGGAGCGCGCCGCCGGGGAAACCGCGCCGATCCTTTTCACCGTGGCGGCGTTCTTCCTGCCACGCCTGCCTAAATCTATGTTCGACCAGACGATGGCCTTGCCCTACCACCTCTTCGTCATCAGCACGCAGGTACCGGGGATGCCGGAACGCATCCAATACGGCACGGCGTTGGTCCTGCTCATCTTCGTGCTGTCGATGAACATCCTGGCGACGCTCATCCGCAATCACTACCGCAAGCAGAGGTTCTGGTGATGGCTGACGACGTCAAAATCCACATCGAGGACTTTGGCCTGCGCTACTCCGACGGCACGGAGAGCCTGCACGACATCACACTCGACATCTACGCCAACCAGATCAACGTCCTCTTCGGGCCGTCCGGCGGCGGCAAAAGCTCGCTGCTGCGGGCGATGAACCGCCTCAACGACCTGACCGACGTGGTCGAACAGACCGGGCACATTCTGCTGGACGGCGAGGACGTCACCCGGCCCGGCTACGACGTCGTGCGCCTGCGGCGGCGCGTGGGCATCGTTTTCGCCCGGCCCGTCGTCCTGCCGATGAGCATCTACCGCAATATCACCTACGGCCTGGAGCTGGCGGGCATCCGCGACAAAGCGACGCTCGACGCCGCCGTGACCCGCTCGTTGGAACAGTCGGCGCTATGGGACGAGGTCCACGACCGCCTGGGCGAACCGGCCCACGCCCTCTCTGGCGGGCAGCAGCAGCGGTTGTGCCTGGCGCGCGTGCTCGCCTTGCAACCGGAGGTCATCCTGCTGGACGAACCCACCTCCGGCCTCGACCCCATCTCCACCGCCAAAATCGAGGCCACGCTGCAAGAACTGAAACCGGATTACACCTTCGTCGTCGTCCCGCACAGCGTCCAACAAGCCGCGCGCGTCGCCGATTGGGCCACGTTCTTCCTGCAAGGCGAACTCATCGAGCATGGCATTGGCCGCGAGATGTTCCTCAAGCCCAAACATTCCAAGACGGAAGAGTACATTACCGGAAGGTTTGGATAGAAAAGTCGTTCGCACGTCTCAGCATTGAAACGCGCAAATTTTTCAATCATTTGTTTTCTCGGAGGAACCTTTATGGACCTATTCGGCGGCATCGAAGCAGGCGGCACGAAGTTTGTCTGCGCAGTGGGCAGCGGCCCCGATGATATCGTGGATGAAATCCGGTTTCCGACGACGACGCCGGAAGAAACTATCGGCAAGGCCATCGATTTCTTTCGCGGTGTGATGGCTAAGGGCACAACGCTGCGCGCGGTGGGCATCGCCTCGTTCGGGCCAGTGGACCCGAACCCGCGCTCGCCGACCTGGGGCTACATCACCTCGACGCCCAAAGCGGGCTGGGGCAACACGGATTTCGCGGGGCTGGTGCGCGCGGCGCTCGGCGTGCCCGTCGGCTTTGACACCGACGTCAACGGGGCGGCGCTCGGCGAGGGGACGTGGGGCGCGGCGCAAGGGTTGGACACCTTCGTCTACCTCACCGTCGGCACAGGCATCGGCGGCGGCGCGATGGTGGAAGGTCGCCTGCTGCACGGCCTGATGCACACGGAGATGGGCCACATCCGCCTGCCGCACGATTTCGACGTTGACCCCTTCCCCGGCAACTGCCCCTACCACGACGATTGCTTCGAAGGGCTGGCGACAGGCCGGGCTATCGAGGCGCGCTGGGGCCAACGCGGTGAAAACCTTCCGCCCGACCATCCCGCGTGGGCGCTGGAAGCGCACTACCTGGGGCTGGCGTGCGCGAACTTCGTCGTCACACTCTGCCCGCAGCGCATCATCCTCGGCGGCGGCGTGATGCAGCAGGCGCACCTGTTCCCACTGATCCGCCGCGAGGTGCAAACCTTGCTCAACGGCTACGTCCGCGTGCCCGAAATCCTGCACGACATCGACAGCTACATCGTCCCGCCGGGCCTGGGCAACCGTGCGGGCGTCCTCGGTGCTATCGCGCTGGCAATACTGACAGCATAAATGAGAGGTGTCACGCTTTCACCGGAGTGGGCGGCTAAAGCCGCTATTTTTAAGGGTGTTTTTGCGCTTGCGGGCGGCGCCCGCAAGCGCAAAAACACCCTTATATCCCCGCCTTTAGGCGCAAAAATACCGCACCTAGCGAATTTTCTGATAGACTCGTGGTGTCTTGGTGTAAGAAAATAGATTTTGATTGCAGACGATTTAGGAGAGATCATGAACGGATTTCGAGAGATTAAACCAGAGGCGATCACGGACAACGTCATCAAACTGATCGGTAAGGATTGGATGCTGATTACGGCGGGCACGCTGGCCAAGTTTAATCCGATGACGGCCAGTTGGGGCGGCATCGGCAACCTGTGGAACGGCCCCGTGACCTTCGCCTTCGTGCGGCCACAGCGCTACACCTTCCCGTTGATGGAAGCCAATACATACTACACGCTTTCGTTCTTCGACGAGGATTACCGCGAAGCGCTCAACTTCTGCGGCACGCAATCCGGGCGCGATGTGGACAAGGTCGCGGCGACCGGCCTGACACCGGTCGAGGGCGCCACCGGCGCGGTCTACTTCGCCGAAGCGCGGTTGGTGCTGGAATGTCGCAAGGTCTACGCGCAAGACCTCAAGGCGGAGAACTTCGTCGCGCCGGAGTTGATCGACCGGCACTACGCTGCGCGGGATTTTCACCGGATGTACGTCGGCGAGATCGTGCGCTGCCTGATGCAATGAAACAAGTGGGACGCACTTTTGAAGACTAGACAGCACAGCTACCCACACGATCCTTGTACAGCAAGTGCATCCCACTTACAAGAGGTCGGTCAACGTATCGTCGTCATTGGGACGACATGCGCGGGGAAAACAACGCTGGCGCGCATTCTGGCGGAGAGGTTGCACGTCCCGCACATCGAGTTGGACGCACTGCATTGGGGACCGGGATGGGAAGCTTTGCCGACCGAGACCTTTCGCGACGCCGTCGCCGAAGCTCTCAGCGGGGAAGCCTGGACCACCGACGGCAACTACAGCAAAGCGCGGGACATCACCTGGGGACGCGCCGACACACTCGTCTGGCTCGACTACGCTTTTCCTGTCATCATAGGGCGACTCATCACACGCACACTGCGCCGCGTGGTCACGCGCGAGGTGTTGTGGAACGACAATCAAGAGACGTGGCAGGGCGCTTTCTTCGACCGCGATTCCCTCTTCCTGTGGGCTATCAAAACACACGCCAGACGCCGACGGCAGACACCCCAACGCCTGCAAGACCCGGCGTACCAACACCTCACCGTCATCCACCTGCGCTCCCCCAGAGCCACCCGCGCCTGGCTAGAGCAAATCCCGTCCCCGCAATCCAACATCTAACATCCAAAATCAAACCGGCTGATGTTTGTACGTCGGATCAATCCCTTCCTGCTCCTGCGCCCGCTTCGCTGCCTCCATCCTGCGACTCGCCCGCTGCAACTGCCAGATGATGAAACGCACGCGCTGCGTCATCGCCGTACCGATGTTCCAGAGCAGCCGCGTTCCGAGCACCGCGTCGTCCTCGCACAACGCCAGCAAGCGCTCGCGGTCGAAGGCCAGCACCGTCGCGCCCGACTTTCCGGCGACCAAATCGGCGCTGCGCACACCCTCGTCGAACATCGCGTACTCGCCCGTCATCGTGCCGGGGCGCAGATGGGTCACAAGCTGCTTGTGATCAGGATGCCCCACCCCCGGCCCGTCAGGATCGCTCCACACCTCGAGCGTCCCACTGTAGACAACGTACAACTCGCTACCCGCCTGGCTGGTGCCCGCAATCGTCTCACCTGCCGCGTAGGTGCGCGGCGTACACTGGGCGGCCAACCGGATGCGCTGCGCCAGGTTCAAGTTGTTGGCGATGTCGGAGTGGGCCAGGAACTGGGCGATGTCGCGGATTTGCACGAGCGCCTTATCATCCACCGGGGTATAAATCTTATCACTGGAAAGCGGTAGCCCGAGATAGGCCGCGACCAGGCGGCGGGTAGTCTGTGGGGCCTCGAACTGGGGCCAGTGTCCGGCCTTAGGCAGAATGCGCAGATCGGCGGTGGGCCACTCGTCGGCGATGACGCCCGCATCCCGCAGCGGCACGGTGTTGTCCTCCGCGCCCCAAATCACCAGCGCGGGCGGCTCGACTTGGGCAAGTTGCCCGCTTAAGTCGTTCGCACGCATCGCGTAATAGCACTCGGCACGCACCTTCCCCTGACCCGGACGGCGCGCATCCTCGCGCAGGCGCACGTAATCATCCTGCGTGATGTCGGTACGTTCGGCGAAAGAGGCCGGGCGCATAATCCGGTCGCTCAGACCGACGATGCCCCGTTCCACGAAGGAAACGATAAAACTGCCCAGGCCAAAGCGTTCCAGCAACGTGATCGGCGAGACGACGGCGTTGATGTAATTCGATAACTTGCCGGTGATCGTTGGGCCGAGTAGCACCATGCGTTCGACCAACGCGGGATGGCGCAACGCCATCGTCACGCTCGTCATCCCCCCCATAGAATGGCCGACCAAAACCACCGGGCCGTCGCTGACCTGCGCGATCAATTCCGCCAGCAGATCGGCGTATTGTGGGATCGTCGTGCGCTCCGGCAGACGCGGCGACTGCCCGTACCCCGGCAAATCCACTGCAATGACGCGGAAACGCTGGGCCAACAGTCCGGTCAACGGGGACATCGCGTACCACGAGCTGGACCACCCGTGGATCAACAGCGCCACCTGCCGGCCCGGCGTCCCCTCTTCGATCACGTGAATACTTTGCCCATTAATGTCGTAGTCAGACACAGCTTCCCCCTTCCCGGTTACGTCAACACACTAACATCATGATAAGAGAAAAACGCTGTATGTAAAATTACAAGCCGGTTACAGGTATAGTAGCAACTCTTGCGAAGATGTTGCGTAGGTTCTGTGTTTTGCAGACTCATTCGCAACCTTCGCAAGGTTTCGAGAATGCACGCTGCGCCTCCGCCAACGTCACTGCCGTGAAGGACACACTGTCGCCGGGCAAGCACTGCGCCAGTAACGGCAGATCGGCGCGCAGTACCGTAGCAATCTTGGGATAGCCGCCCGTCGTCTGGTGATCAGCCAGCATCACGATCGGCTGCCCATCCGGCGGCACCTGGATGCTGCCCGCGACCACGCCATCCGATACGATGCCGGTCGGCCCGCGATGCGCGATGGGCACCCCCTGCAAACGCACGCCCATCCGGTCGGCCTCCGGCGTGAGTCGATAGGCGCTGTTGAGGAACGTCGCTAAACCCTCAGTCGTGAAATAATCGTCCTGCGGCCCCAACACCACGCGCAACGTCGGCTCTGGCGTGTACGGCGGACGGCGATCCGTGGGCCACGCGCGCCCGGCACGCTGCATCACATCACGCGCGGCAGCCCCCCCCAGTGGAAGCCGGTCTCCCGCGCGTAACGCCCGCCCGTCCAAGCCGCCGAACCCGCCCGGCAGATACGTCGCCTGCGATCCCAAAAACGGCGGCAGCGCGATCCCGCCGGAAATGGCGAGGTACGCCCGCGCCCCACCCCGCCGCGCCCCAAACGTGATGATCCGCCCGGCGCGCACGTAGACGGTGTGCCACATTGGAACTGGCAGTGTTCCCACCCACAGATCAAACGCCGCACCGCACACCGCGATAAGACACTCACGCGACACACGCAGCGTAGGACCGGCAAGCGTGATTTCGAGCGCTGCCGCATCGGGCGGATTACCGACCAACGTGTTCGCCGCTGCAAAAGCCGCGGCGTCCAAAGGGCCGGAGGATGGCACACCATAACGTGCCCATCCCTTGCGCCCGGCATCCTGCACCGTCGTCAACAGGCCGGGGGCGAGGATTTCGAGCATCGCTGAATTGCTCATAACGACACAAAGCGCACGCGATCCCCCGCGCGCAGGGCAAATGGCTCCGCACGCCCCGGATCGAACAACGCGAGATCCGTCCACCCGATGATGCGCCAGCCGCCGGGTGTTGCCAGCGCGTAGACGCCCGTCTGTGCTCCGGCGATGCCAACGCTACCCGGCGGCACGCGCAGGCGTGGCGTCGCCAGGCGCGGCGTCGCCAGCGCCTCCGGCAAGCCAAGCAGATAGGCGAATCCCGGCGCAAAACCGAGCATCGCCACAGTGTACACGGGCTGCGCGTGTAATTCGATCACCGCCTCCGCCGATAACCCGCAGTACGCCGCGACATCCGCCAAATCCGGCCCCCATTCGCCGCCGTAGCGCACGGGGATTTCGACCAACCGGCTTTCGGACAAATCTGCCATCGTCAGTGTATTAAGCGCATCCGTCAGAGTAGCCCGCATCACGTCGGCGCGACTCACCTGCGGATCGTAGGTCACCAGCAGCGAACGGTACGTGGGCACCGTCTCGACGAGGCCGGGCACAGACCGCGCACGCAAGTGCACATCGAGCGCGTGAACCTGCCGGTTCAGTGTTTCATCCACCGTGGCACCAAATTCCACGGTGAACGCCGCCTCGCCGACGGGAAGGATACGTGGATAGTCAGGCATTGGCATTGAGTGAAGTGACAACCACACCCGCAACTTCGAGCGCCGCACGCAGCGCCGCAGCGATGGCGACTGCGCCCGGGGTGTCGCCATGGATGCAGAGTGTATCGATGTGCAGTGGGATAACCTTGCCGGCGATCACCGCCACCTCGCCGCGCGTGACCATACGGATCGCACGCGCCGTCGCCTGGGCCGGGTCGTGGATCACCGCGCCCGGTTCGCTGCGCGGGACGAGGCTGCCGTCCTCGCGGTAGGCGCGGTCGGCGAAGCCCTCGTAGGCCACGCGCAGACCCGCCGTCTGCGCCGCGCGCGCCAGCACAGAATCCGGCAATGTGACGACAATTAGGTTGGGATCGAAAGCTGCGACCGCGCGGACAATCGCCTCGGCGACGGCCTGGTCGCGGGCGGTGACGTTGTAGAGCACGCCGTGCGGCTTCACGTGGATCAACGGCACACCCGCTGCACGTGCAAATCCCGCCAACGCACCGATCTGGTAGAGCACAGTCGCCTCGACTTCGGCAGGCGTGAGTGCCATCGCCCGCCGCCCGAATCCCTGCAAATCCGGATAGCCCGGATGCGCTCCCACAGCGACGCCCTTCTGGGCCGCGAGCGCAACTGTGGCCTGTATCACCGAGGGATCACCCGCGTGGAACCCACAAGCGACATTCGCCGATGTGACGATATCGAGCATCGCCGCGTCGTCACCGAGCGTGTAGCGCCCAAAACTCTCGCCCATATCGCAGTTCAGATCAATACGCATCGATGCGCCTCGCGCTAAGGTGTAGTGGCCTCCAGACACACAATTGAGTATAAGCAACTGGTCATAGATGTCAAAAGGCCCCGGTTGTAATACAACCAGGGCCTTGGAAAATCTATCAAGTTTGTCTTAATCCGATGCCTTGAGTACCACCGCGCGACCGCGCACTTTCCAGTGCTTCATCTTGTGGAGCACCTTGTTGGCGTGCCGTTCGGCGACGTCCACGAACGTCTGTTGATGCTGAATGTCAATCGCGCCGATGGCGCGTCCGGGAATATTCGCCTCGCCGGCAATTGCACCGACGATGTCGCGCGGGCGAATGCCGTGCGCGTGCCCCACGTTGAGCCATAGACGTGCCATACCCGGTTCACGTTCGCCTTTGCGACGCGGAGGGCGAGCAGGCCGCCGGTCCCGTTTCTCCTGGAATTTCGCGTGCCGCTGCGGGCGCGCGGGCACTTCCCGAATCTCCTCGATAGGCCGCTGTTTCTCCTGCGCACGCGCCAGGCGGATTGCCGCCGCCGCGATGTCGCTCACCGCGTAGCCAGCAGCAACCATCTGCGCGACCAAAGCGTGCGCGTTGTCCGACGCGTTGTCCAATTCGCCTTCCAGTTGCCCGCCCATCTTGAGCAAGAACTGCGCATCGCGGCGCGCCAGGATTTCGGCGGGCGTAGGGAGTTTGGCGCGAGTGATCGGCTGCATCGTAAACGACTCGATTTGCTGCAAACGCCGTCGCTCGCGGGGTGTCACCAGCATCAACGCCACACCGCTCTTGCCCGCGCGCCCGGTACGGCCAATGCGATGGACGTAGACTTCGGGGTCGAAGGGTATATCGTAGTTGATGACGTGCGAAACGTCATCGACGTCCAGCCCACGCGCCGCTACGTCCGTTGCCACCAATACAGTCACTTGCCCACGGCGGAAGCGGTTCATCACCGTCTCCCGTGCCTGCTGGCTGAGGTCACCGTGCAACTCCTCGGCCTGGAGGCCACGCGCAAAAAGTGCGTCCGCCAACTTCGACGCCCCCACTTTCGTGCGGGTGAAGACCAACGCACTGGTCATGTCCTCCGTCTCCAACAGGCGGGTAAGCGCCGCAAGTTTGTCTTCCTCGTTGACGACGTAGTAGCGCTGCTCCGTCTCGGCGACGGTGAGGCGTTTGGGGTTGATCGTGATCGCTTCTGGCGTAGACATGTAACGGTCGGCCAATTGCCGGATCCGGCCCGGGAGTGTGGCAGAGAAGAGCGCCGTCTGCCGCGTCGATGGGGTCTCGCTGAGGATCGCCTCGATGTCCTCGATGAAGCCCATGCTGAGCATCTCGTCGGCCTCGTCCAGCACCAGAAAGCGCACCGCGCTCAGGTCGAGCACGTTTTTGCGAATCAGATCGAGCATGCGGCCCGGTGTACCGATCACAATATCGACACCGCGCTGCAAACGGCTGATTTGGCGGCTGTACGACTGCCCACCATAGACGGCGAGCACACGCACACCACGATGCCGCCCGTATTCGTACACGGCCTGCGCTACCTGGATCGCCAGCTCGCGCGTCGGCGCGACGACGAGGCCCTGCACGTGTCCGCGCGCTTCGTCGATTTGCAGCCCGTGCAGCATCGGCAAGGCAAAAGCCGCCGTCTTGCCCGTGCCGGTCTGCGCCTGGCCGAGAACATCACGCCCGCTCATCAACGCCGGAATCGCCCGCTCCTGAATAGGCGTCGGGCTTTCGTATCCTAATTCATCCACAGCCTGCATCAACGCCGGATGCAGGGAAAACGCTTGAAATTCTACTGTCATAAAACTCCCTCAAAAATAGTCGAATAGTCCTTAGTCAGGTAGTCGCGTGGACTTTTCGCCCCCGGAGTTATTCCACCAGAATAGTCCTACTTCTTGCAGAAAAAAAGGGCCTGCCAGTACCGGCAAGGCCCGAAAAGACCACGCACGTATAAGAGCGCCTATCGCGCCGACCAAAATTATACCACGGAAAGCCGAAATTACAACTTACCGAATCGGCACTTTCCCCGCCGCCTGCCGCTCCTTGATGACATCCGCCGCAATGCTCTCCGGCACGACGGCGTACCGCTTGAATTCCAGCGTGAACGTGCCGCGCCCCTGCGTCATGCTGCGCAGGTCGGTGGCGTAGCCACGCGCTTCTGCCAGTGGCAGTTCACCGTCCACGTTGCGCAGATGCCCGCGCACGCGCATCGTATTGACGAGACCGCGCCGCCGCCCGATGTCGGCCACGATGGGCCCCACGTATTCCTCCGCCGCGTTGATGTCGATGCGCATGATCGGCTCAAGCAGCGCCGGGGCCGCCGCGTGTACCACCTGCCGCGCGCCCATCCCACCAGCGATCTCGAAGTCCATTGTGGCCGAATCGACCTCGTGGTAGCGCCCGCCCAACAGCGTCACCTTGACATCGGTAACAGGATACCCCGCGACCACACCCTGCGCTAATGCGCGGCGCACGCCCAGTTCTACCGGACGCCAGAACTCGCGCGGCAATTCCGCGGGCGGGGCTGCGTGCACGAAGACTACGCCATCTTCGTCGGCTTCACCGCTCTCAGCGGCTTCATCACTTTCCCCCAGCGGTTCGATGCTGAGCACGATTTCGGCGTAGTGCCCGTGCCCACCGGATTGCTTTTTGTACGTCGTCACGACTTCGGCGCGCTTGGTCACCGTTTCGCGGTAGGAAACCTGCGGCGCGCTCACCTGCGGCACGATGCCGAACTCGGTGCGCAGCCGGTCCACGGAGACATCCAGATGCAGCTCGCCCATCCCGGATAGCGTCAGCTCGCCGGTCTCCGCGTTGAAGTTCTGGATCAGCGTGGGGTCCTCGTCACACAGGCGGTTCACAGCCTCGTGAAGCTTCTCGCGCTCTTTGGTCGATGGCGGCGTCAGCGCGACCGCGATCACCGGTTTGGGGAAGTTCATGCCTTCCAGCACGATCGGATGTTCGGGATCGCACAGTGTGTCGCCGGTCATGGCCGACTTGACACCGACCAGCGCCACGACATCGCTCGCCGCCATGCTATCAACCTGCTCGCGGCGATTGGCGTGCATCCGGTAGATGCGTCCCACCCGCTCGGACGTGTCGGCGCGCGGGTTGTAGGCCAGATCGCCGGCTTGCATCTGCCCGGAGAAGACGCGCACCCAGGTCAAATGCCCCACGTGCGGGTCGGTGACGATTTTGAACACCGACGCGCAGAATGGAACATCGAAGGCATCCGCACGCTCGATGATTTGCTCAGGATTGGCAGGATTGTGACCCAGTACCGGCGGAATGTCCACCGGCGCGGGCAGATAATCGACAATCGCATCGAGCAAGGGTTGCACGGCAATACGATTGCGTGAGGTACCACACAGCACCGGGACGATATCTCCGGCGATGACGGCCTTGCGCAGCGCCGCGCGGAGCGTGACCAGGTGGATGTCTTCGCCCTCAAGGCGCTGCTCAAGCAGGTCGTCGTCAGTTTCGCAGATAGCATCCAGCAGTCGTTCGCGCGCCTCGGCAACCTGCGTCGCCATATCTGCCGGCACGGGGACGCTTTCCGGCTCGTCGTCGCCATTGTGCCACGCCCACGCCTGCCCGGTGAGCAAATCGACGATGCCCACGAAATCCCCCTCGCTGCCGATGGGCAGTTGCAGGGGCTGCGCGTTGGGCGTCAGCCGCTCGTGAACCTCGCCCATCACGCGATGGAAGTCTGAACCGATGCGATCCAGCTTGTTGACGAAGATCAGGCGCGCCAGCTTCTCGCGGTTGGCGTGCATCCACACCGCTTCAGTCTGCGGTTCCACCCCCCCGACGCCGCACAGGATCATCACTGCGCCGTCGATCACACGGATCGAGCGCACGACCTCGGCAGTGAAGTCGATGTGACCCGGCGTATCGATCAGGTTGATACGATGATCGCGCCAGTGGCAGGCGGTCGCAGCGGACATAATCGTGATGCCACGCTCGCGCTCCTGCTGCATAAAGTCCATCTGCGTATCGCCTTCGTCGATGAGACCGGCGCGGTGAATCCGCCCCGTGTAGTACAAAATCGACTCGGACGTCGTTGTCTTTCCCGCATCCACGTGGGCAAAGATGCCGATGATGCGGACGTTTTCTAATGGTGCTTCCTTCTTCCTTGCCATAATAGCTTTCCTTCTTCTGTTGTGTCAGTTTAACAAATTAAGACTCTATCCAAAAAAGCATGCTGACGAGCATTTCTAGTGCGTCAGCGGCGAATTTTCGGATAGATTCTAAGGGGAAAATTATACTTGCGGCAGCGGACGTATCCGCCGCCTAAGTTCCCCACCCCTCAGATTTGCATTGCAGCAATCAGCGGCCAGCTCATGCTAACGCTGACCGCTGCGTCCATTTCATGACTTGTGTTATACTCCCAGGCACAAAAATACCTCGTGAGCAACACGAGGCCGGGAGATTGACCAAGAAACGCTTATCGTTCAGATTGCAAACAGATAAATTATAACACAAAGGAGATGCGCGTCAAGTTTTTTGTGAGATGGTGTAACAGCAGATAAGCGGCAGGGTCAGGGACCGGCCATAGCATCAACAAAAAGGAAACTTCAATGAAACGGTGGAAAGCGGATATCGCCTTGGTGGTGGTGACGGCCATTTGGGGATCGACGTTCGTGGTCGTCAAAAATGCGCTGGATGTTGTAGGACCGCTGGTGTTTGTGGCAGCCCGCTTCTGGATAGCCGGGGGCGCGCTGGCGGGACTTCTGTTCTTGCAGCGTAAAATAGCCCCACGGCCAATCGCCATCCGTGCCCGCGCACTCCGCGATGGTGCATTCACCGGCATTTTCCTCGCCCTCGGCTACGTTCCGCAGACCATCGGGTTGCAGACCACGGAGGCTGCCAAGGCCGCGTTCATCACCGGGTTGAGCGTGGTGCTCGTGCCGCTCCTGGCAGCGACGTTGCTGCGCAAGCCCCCCACCCGCGCCGCGACCTTCGGCGTGCTCATTGCCACCGCAGGACTTGGGCTACTGACACTGGATCTGAACCAACGCCTGACGCTCGCGCCTGGCGATCTGTGGGTGCTGCTATGCGCCATCAGTTTTGCAGCGCACATCACCAGCACCGCGCGCTTTGCTCCACACCACGACGTCCTGCCGTTCACGGCGACGCAATTGCTCACCACGGCAGCACTTTCGACGGTGGCCGCGCTGTTGTTCGAGCGGCACGCGCTACTGCCACCCGTATCGACGCTACCCGCCGTCGTGTATATGGCACTGATTGCCACGGCGTTCGTCTTCGGCATACAGACGTGGGGACAGCGCCACACTACACCCACACACACGGCGCTGATTTTCGCCTTGGAACCGGTATTTGCGGCGCTGTTCGCCGTCGCTTTCGCCGGGGAGATCCTCGAAACCCGGGAGTGGCTCGGCGGCGCGCTCATCCTGCTCGGCATGATCATTGCCGAGGTCGGTGGCGTCGTCATCAAGAAGCGGCGACGATGAACGACAGCTCAGATGCGTTGGTCTTCGAAAAATGCAATACCCCGCGAAAGGCTTCATCAATGTTATTTGGATTCTTTGACTTCACAACCAAACTCGCATATACTTAAAGTATAGTTTCTGACTTCTGAGTTCCGACCTTCGATAGCTTTCAATAAGGAGGATAACCATGGCGTTTCGTATGCGTTGGCCTACAGAATATGGGACGATTACCCAAAAATTTGGCGCCAATCCACAAGTCTACAGCAAGTTTGGCCTGCCCGGTCACGAAGGCATCGACTTTATGGCCCCGCACGATAGCGAAATCTACGCGGTCGCCGATGGGTTCGTGAGTGACGTACGGCTGGACGGCAGCATCGACCCCCTTGGCAAACCTTACGGCAACCAGGTCCGCATCCAGCACGATGACGGCTACGAATCGATCTACGCGCACCTATCGCAGGCCGTCGTCACCCGCGGGCAGTTCGTGAAAGCAAAACAGTTGATCGGCCTGGCCGACAACACCGGTAACTCCGATGGCTCCCACCTCCACTTGAGTCTAAAAAAACAGGGGGCAACCGCCGCAGGATTGACGAACTATCCCTACGACCTCATCGATCCCACCCCGTATCTGGAACCATTCTCCGGCAGCGGCGGAACAACGCCGCACCCACCGGCAGAGACCACTATCGACGTTCAAGTTGACAGCCCCGATGCTGGCTATCTCAACGTGCGACAGGCCCCATACGTCGGCGCTCCCCTGGTCGATCAAGCCCAACACAACGCCATCCTCGGCGCGCTGGAAGACGCCGACGTGGCCCGCAACAAGGTAGGCAAGTCTGGACAATGGCTCTGGGTGCGCTTGCCCAACGGCAACGTCGGCTACGTAGCGGCCTGGTACCTCAAATTCCCGCCGCCCGAACCCATCGAAGAAGAACCGGCGACAGTCGTCTTTGTCGTCGTCGATAGCCCGGATGACCCGCTCAAGCTGCGCCAGGGGCCGGGTATAGGGTACACGCAGTTGGCGCTGATGCCTCACGGAACGGTGCTCAAGGCGCTCGAAAAAGAGGCCGTGGTCAAACAGAAGGTTGGCCAGATGAACCAATGGCTCAACGTCCAGACACCCACCGGCCTGACCGGCTATACCGCCGCGTGGTACGTCAAGTTACAAGCCGGCGGCACGCAGCCCGTCATCCCCGAACCGAAGGAGGGCACACCGACCGGCTACGTCGTCGTCGAGAGCCCGGAATTCGGACTGAAGGTACGCGCGGGCGCGAGCACGGCCACGGAACAGGTGTGGTGGGTGCCGCACAAGACGGTCCTGGAATCGCTGGAAGATGCCGCCACGACCGGCAACAAAGTCGGCCAGATGAATCAATGGATCAAAGTGCGCACGCCCGCACGTTATGAAGGCTACGTCGCCGCGTGGTACGTCCGCCATCCCACCCAAGAAGACAACCGCAAGCCTGCTACAGAGATCAATTGCCCCACCGGCGTCTCGCCGCACATCTTCGGTATCCACGCGGTAGATATCGCGGACGACCCGCACACGAAGGGGGCGATTCGCGGGCTTTTCCAGGACAAGGGGAAGAAGGGGTGGATCTTCTTCACGCAAGTTTGCGGCAAGAGCGCGGCAAGTCTCCAGCCCAATAACGACATCCGCGCCTTCTTCTGGGAATGGGCCAGCCAGGGATACGGCGTTATCGTGCGGCTCAACCACGGTTACGAACCCGGCGGCACGCTCCCCGAATCGAAGTACTACGACGCCTTCGCCGCCGCTGCTGCACGGTACGTCGAGTTGTTCCTCAAGCGCACCGACGTTCCCGCTGAGGATTACACCTGGACCATCCAGATTGGCAACGAGCAAAACAACCCGCGCGAGCATCCCGGCGGCTTCCACAATCCCACCGAACACATCACGGCGGAGATGTACGCCGAAGCTTTCAACAAAACCTACGCCAAGATCAAAGCCGTGCTGCCTAACGCCATCGTTTGCCCTGGCGCGATCGATCCGTATAACTATATGGAATGGAAGACAGACAACAACTCGCGCATCCGCCCGCTGGATTACTACGAGAAGATGCTGGCGAACATCCACGCCCTCGACGGCATCATCCTGCACGCCTACACGCACGGCCCAAATCTCGCCGCCGTCACCCACCTGCGACGATTCGGGAATGGGACGGGGCCGCTATGGGATCACTACTACGACTTCCAGATTTATCGCCTGTTTATGGAGCGTATCCCGGCGAAGTGGCGCGACCTACCGGTCTACATCACGGAGATGAACCACATTCACCGCCCGGCCGGCGAGCACGATCAGGGCTGGATCAGCCAGAACGTCGGCTGGGTGCGCGAGGTCTACAAGGAGATCGACCGCTGGAACAAGATGCCTTACACGCAGCAGATCCGCTGCGGCTTGCTCTACCGCTGGTTCGGCGATCAGTGGTCGCTCAACGATAGACCCGGCATCCTGGAAGACTTCAAGATGGCGCTCAGCAGCGACTATCGCTGGCGCACCGCGGAGGTCGGTGCCTTCGATTTCGCGCCGAGTGCGGGTAAGGGAGTGAGCGCGCAGGAAGCGGAGCGCGTTGAAGAGCGAACGCTGGTTCACCCAGATAATCTCAAACGCATCTGGGGCATCGGGAGGAAAACCGAGAAAGTGCTCAACGCTGCCGGCATTTTGATCTATGAGCAGTTGGCGCGGCTGACGCCGGAGCAGGTCAAAAACCTGGTGGCGGAGAGTGGTTTACGAACGCGCTATCACGACTTATGGCCTGAGCAGGCGAGATTGCTCGCCAAGGGAAACCTGGAAGACCTCATTGACCTGCAAATCGAACTGGGGAAGAAAATACCCATATAAAACGTGTGATGGCACGGCAGAGACCGGCCATAGCTCAGTGAAGTCGGTTGAAAAGCCGGCGCGGCGATGAACCACGCCGGCTATTTTACGGTTGGTGAAACCGCAGCGCGAGGTAGGCCGGGCGATAAACTCCGTTGGGACGCAGCAGGCTGAACAGCGATTCGGGACGTTCTGCCCCCCACGTCACGCTCATGTTCAGGTTCCAGACGAAGAACGGCCCCACCCACGGGCGTTCGCGCATCAGGCGCGCGGCAGCCGTCAGGTATTCGGCCTGCTGCTGCTCCGTCACCCAGGTAGCATAAGGGTAGGCGAAGTCGGCAGGCAGGTTGGTCGAACGAATCCCATCGGCGGCGGGCCAGCCGAATTCCGTCGGCCAGAGCTGCGCGTCCACCCCCGCTTCGATCAGAATGGCGTGGTAATCCTCCAATGTATCCAGGAAGAAAAAGCTCGGGTGTTCGTTCCAGGCAGAGCGCGTGTGTGTGGCATCAGCCGCGCGTTCCCACGGCGGATTGGCGTAGCCGTAGGGATGGACACCGATCCCATCCACCCACTGCGCCAACCCCGCCTGGAGCGCTTCGCGCAGGAAGCGGCGGTCGTCGATGGCGTTCACGCCGTCGTCGATGCCGGTGACGGCGGGCGCGGCACTGATGATCAACGCTTCCGGGTCGGCCTGGCGTACAGCCTGGCTGCCCGCCGCCGTCAACGCGACAAATGCCGCCGGATCGAGTGTTTCGCCATACCACTCGCGCTGCAAATTCGGTTCGTTCCACAGCTCGTAGGCCGTAATCCGCCCGGCGTAGCGCGACGCAAGCACGCCCATAAAGCGCCCAAACTCAGCCGGGTCGCGCGGCGGGCCATTGTAGCCCGGTTCTGAGCGCAACCAGCCCGGCGCGTCCACCACGCCCAACAATAGGTCGAACCCGAACTCATTGCTCAACCGCACCAGCCGGTCCAATTCCACCCATCGATAACGCTCCGGCTCTTGTTCGAGGATCGCCCACTGCACCTGGATTTTGATCCAGCCAAAGCCCAAGCCCTCAACCCAACGCAGCACGAGGGCTGGATCGTCGGTGTTGGGATCAATCTGGATGCCAAAGGAC